>Ga0207422_1002167_pt1 | contig 28496 bp, 18 predicted proteins | sample MarCyaLeptolynsp_FD_187757 | JGI IMG/M metagenome (GOLD analysis project Ga0207422, IMG submission 187757) | Marine cyanobacterial communities from Panama - species 1 Leptolyngbya sp. (SPAdes) | ecosystem: Environmental > Aquatic > Marine > Unclassified | place: Panama: Panama City | collected... | reverse complement strand
TCATCTGATTTTTGCGGATCGGCCGGACATTGACGTTGCCGTCGGCAAGTTCCGCCATGACGTCCCGCGCGGGACCGAACGCTTTTGCAGCACCGTTTTGCAGGACAAGGATCTTGTCGACGCTCTGAAGAACCGAGGGCCGGTGCGCAATTGTGATCGTCGTGATGTTGAGGGCCCTGGCCTGCTCGATTGCCTTGACGAAGGCCACCTCGCCGTCACCGTCAAGATTGGCGTTCGGCTCATCCATGACGATCAGTTTCGGATTGCCGTAAAAGCACCGGGCCAGGGCCACGCGTTGCCGTTGCCCGGCGGACAAGAGAGATCCATTGGGCCCGATCTCTGTCTGGTAGCCTTGCGGAAATGAAAGGATGGTTTCGTGAACCTGCGCCTTCTGGGCGGCCGCGACGATATCCTCATCGTCGGCGCCCGGATTGAGCCGTGCAATGTTCTGCGCGATCGTGCCATCGAAAAGTTCGACCGCCTGCGGAAGATACCCGATGGTTTCGCCAAGCTGTTTCGGATCCCATTGGTGCAGCGCCGCCCCGTCGAGGCAAACGGCGCCGCTGGTCGGTGTCATGACGCCGACCAGGGCGCGCGCCAAGGTCGTCTTGCCCGACCCGCTGGGGCCGATCACGCCAACCGCCTCACCGGGTGCGACATCGATGTTGATGCCCTTGAGCACCCAGCTTTTTGTTACCGGTGCCTGGTAGGCGGTGTTCTTGATCGTGAGGCGTCCCTTCGGGTTCGGCAATCGCATGGTCTGACTGACCTGCCGTGCCGACCGGTCGAGGTCCAACAGCCGTTTCAACGCCTTTTTCAGGCCGACCAGGTTCTGGTACAGCGGCGTCGCGGCATCGAAGGGCGCAAGCGCGCGGCCGGTCAGGATGGAAACGGCGATGATGCTGCCCGGCGACATTTCATTGCTCAAGGCAAGGTAGGCCCCGGAGCCCATCACCATGATCTGAACAGCCATTCGCAGCGTGCGGGTGATATTGGCAATGACGGCGCTGATATTGCACGACGTGAACGTGTGACCGAGCCAGTTCTGATTGTGTTTGCGCCATTTCGCGCTTGCGTGCGCGAGCAGGCCCATGGACTTCACGACCTCCGCGTTTCGAATGAGGCTGTCGAACGACTGCATGGATTTGACCTGTTCGTCATTTGCCACGGCCAGGTGCCCGGACGGCAACCTTTCCGCCGCGAATGCCAGGATCAGCAGCACGACCGCGCCCAGCGTCACGGCGACGCCAAGCTTGACATTTATGATGTAGATGACCGCGAAATAGATGATCGCCCATGGCGCGTCGAACAGGTTGGCAAGGTGCGGAGACGTCAGAAAACCGCGTACGGTGCCGAGGTCGCGCAGGGGCTGGCTGCCGATCTTCGGGTCGCGAACGGCAAGATCGACCGTTTCTTCAACGATGTCGGAGGACAGGCGATCGTCGAGCCAGCGTCCGATATGATTGAAGATTATGGCACGCAAACCCTGCATCACCCCCATGAACGCCAGCGCGACCGCGACAATCAGGGTCAGCATCAACAATGTATCGTGTGACCCGGACGACAGGACACGATCCAGAACCTGCAGGGAATAAAGCGGGACGGCCAGAACCAGGAGATTGATAAACAGGCCGAATGCGAACGCTCCGAAAAAAAGCGGGCGGCATTGTTTCAGCGCTTTTGTGATTGAACTTTCATTGTCCTTGGACACCATTGCCTCCACGCGAAAAGGGAAGGACCGATGTCATTCGCCGACATGGTCCGTTGCATAAAGACCATGTGGGGACGGCGCGTTTCAGAGTTACGTCACCGCGTGTCTCAATTGTATCAAATATGAACCCGGGACTTCAGAGCCGGTCAGCCGATTTCGTCAGACCAGAAAAAGCCTAAAATGATCGCAATGGGCGACCGGAAGCCTCGCAGGCAGCCCGCGTCAGCCATTCCCGCGCTGCCGGCCTGTACCAGCCATTATTCAGCGGCGATCAATCCCGCCGGCATCCTGGATCCGGCGCGCGGATCCTTATAGAGCGTGCCGTCCTTCATGATCATGGCAAAACTGTCCTGGTGCTGGAGGAGCGATACATCGGCCAGGGGATCACCGCGCACCAGCAGGAGGTCGGCCAGGTATCCTTGCTTCACTTCGCCCGTCTCTCCTCCCAGGCCCATAAGTTCCGCGCCGATCCGGGTCGCGCATTCGAGAGCTTCGTGAGGCGCATAACCGAAATATGTGACAAAATGCGCGATGTCCCGGGCATTCTGGCCCATCGGGGTCACGGCAAATCCGTAATCCCCTCCAACCACGACACGAATGCCGCGTTTGCGGATTTCATGATAGGTCGCGCAGGTCGCGTCAAATTTCCGGTAAAGGCCGAGGCTTTCGACCACATCCGGCGTCAATCCGGCAACATCTCCCTCCTTGGTGCAATTGTGCACGAGCCCGAATGCCGGACCGACGAAAGACGTCTCCTTGACGCTTTCCAGCATGTCGAGCGCCTCCGCGTCGGCGAAGTCGCAATGGTAAATACAGTCGACGCCGTGACGCACGGCCATTTTCACGCTCTGCGACGAGCGCGCGTGGCACGCGACCTGCTTGCCGAAAGCGCGGGCGACCTTGATAAAGGCTGCCAGTTCCTCGTCCTCCAGCGGCGTTATTTCCGCCCGTGCATGACTGACAAACTCATCGCCCGACACATTTATCTTCATGACATCGACGCCGTCGCGTACACATTCGCGGGCGACGCGACGCATCTCGTCCGGACCGTCGGCGATCAGGCCGAAACTTTCCTGATGGATGAAGCGCTTGCGTTCATCGCCCAGTCCGGCCGTTGTCGTCACTTCCGGGCTGCCTGCACGCATGCGGGGACCGACAATCAGACCGCTGTTGATCGCATCGCGCGCCGTCACGCCGAGCAGCGGCTTTGCCGAAGCGGCCTCGAATATCGACGTAAAGCCATGACTGAGGAGCAGTTTCAGGTTCTGTGCGGTGAGCAGCATGTGCTCTTCCGGAGAGATCCGGCCGAGTTCCGGCGGCTCTCCGATTCCCGTGAAGGACGGATGACAATGGCCTTCGACAAGTCCGGGCATCAGCGTCATGCCGGAACCGTCGATGACATCGGCTCCATTGGTGTCGACTTCGGATCCGTCGGTCACCACGCTTGCTATCCGGTTGCCGCGCACCACCACATCAGCAGGTCGCAGTTCGGTCTGTCCTGCGGTCCAGACCAACGCGCCCTTGATTATTCTGTCCGTCATCCTGTCCTCCCGAATTCCCAGGCCGGGTCATTTTCCAAACGTCCCCCGGCAAACCCCGGTACGCAAAGTGTTGCCGATTTTCGAACCCGACACAATCTCAAGCTCCCACGCGTGCCGGGATTCCATGAGACCAGTGGCCTGTTCCCGGTCGAATCCTGGTGGATTGCGACATCGGTCAGGGCGATTCCGCATTCGAAGTCTTCAGTTTGATACAATTGATACAATTAGCAAAATCAGACTGATACGTTGCTCTGTTGTCGTAATATCAACCCAATTCGACCCGTTTTATTTGGATATCGATCAGTCCTACCAAGTATCGGGTAAGGAATTTGCATTCCCACTATTTCTATACTGCAGAGAGCATGACAGATACCGACTCAAGAATGACCGAGGAACGCGCTCGCGACATGCTCTACGACGCTTTCGAAGCCATTGATCAGGGCCTTGCGCTCTATGATCATGAGCTGCGTTTCGTCATGTACAATCACCGGCACATCAAAAGCACCTATTCCGCCCTGGGTATCCAGCCACCGATTCTGGGTGAACATTTCTCCGAGCACGCCTTGCGTCTCGCAAGGGCAAATCTCGTCAAATTACCTGATGGCGTGACACCTGAATTGTATGCCGAATACATTGTTGATGCCGTTGAACGATATACCAAGAATATCGAAATTCCGATGATCAACGGCAGCATATTCCACGGCTCGGCCCATAAGACAAAACTCGGCGGCTGTCTGATTACGATCACCGACATTACGGACCGCAAGCGCGCGGAAAATGCGGAGCGGGCCACCGAACTTGCCAACACCCGCTTTGCCGAAGCCCTGGAAGCGTTCGACGAAGGTTTTGTGTTGTGGGATTCAGATCTGCGTCTGGTCCTGAAAAACCAGCGCATGCAGGACATGCTCTTCCCGCAGATGGATGCGGTCCCCGCGGCGGAGCCGGGCGATGCCTTTCAGACGATTTTGCGCGGGCAGATCGCAGGGGGACTCTATGGACCGCCTGAAACCATTCCCACGGAACAAACCGTAAGGCTCTGGACGAGGCTGATCAAAACCCACGCGAAAGGCCGGGAAATTCAACTTGCGGATGGCCGAATCCTGGCACTCGCATCGCACAAGACAAGCATTGGCGGATATCTTCTGACGGTCAAAGACGTGACCGACCAACGCCGCGCCGAAATGATCGAACGGGAAAACGCCGATCTGCTTCGCAATATCGTCGAAGCCTGCCCGGCGAATTTTCTCATGACCCGGATCGAGGACGGCAAGGTTCTCTACCAGTCACCCGCCTCGAAAGAACTGACCGGAGAAAAGAGCAACGCAAAAAGTCTCTGGCGCAATCCCGAAGATCGCGCCACCTACATCGAGACCCTGGAACGGGAGGGCCAGATCAATGACATGTTCCATTACGGGTACAGGGGCGACGGCACGGTCTTTCCCTGCGCGGCATCCGCGCGGCTGATCGATTTCCGCGGCGAGAAGGTCAGTGTCTCCTCAACAATCGATCTGACAGAAGTCGTGGCGCAACGCGAGGAACTCGAAGAGCTCAACACCCGTTTGACGGCGGTGCTGAATTCACTCGATGTCGGCCTGGTCTTTCGGGATTCGGATTTGCGTTTCGTGATGGCCAACAAGAGCATGCACGACATGTTCTATTCCCGGATCGACCCGCCGCGGCCCGGCGAGGCCATTCCCGCCATCACCAAACGGCAGGTCGAGGCCGGCATCTTCAAACAGGCGGATGAAACGGCGGTCATGACACAGGACATGATCACGAACTACGAAAAGGGATTCCGCGTGGAGCTTGCCGACGGACGCATCATAATCGGTTCGTCCCACAAGACCGGTCTCGACGGATACCTGCAAACGTTCAAGGACGTCACCAACGAAATCCGAGCCGAGGAAAACAAACTCGCCGCCGTCTACGAAGCAACCCAGGCGCTCGATGAGGGCATCGCCCTCTACGATTCCAACCTGAATTTCGTGATGGGCAACAAGAAGCTCGACTCGTTTTTTTACGGCGGAGACGTCCCCTCACCAGAGGTCGGCGACAGTGCCGCCATGACCATGCAACGCCTCATAGATGCCGGGTACTACAAGATTCCCGACGACATGACCGAAGCGGCGTTCCTTGACCGAATGATCAACAGCCTGAAGACCTATGCCAAAAACGCAACCATGGAGGCGGTCAGTGGACTGGTCCTGGAAACCTCGATCCACGAGACCGAACTGGGCGGTTATCTGATCGTCTTCAGGGATGTCACGGCACAACGCCGGGCAGAGCAGGCCGAACGCGAAGCCAACCTGCTCCTGAAGGTTATCGTCGAGGCGAGCCCGACCACATTTCTGGTGTCGCGCGTCGATGACGGCAGAATCATCTATTTTCCGCCGGCGTCGCGCGAACGGTATGGCGACATCGAATCCACGTTGGAATTCTTTCTCGATCCGAAAGACCGGGAAGACTATCTGGATGCCCTCCTCACCAAGGGATCCCTGAGCGATTATCCCGTTCAGTTTCGGCGCGGCGACGGCAGCATCATGCAGGGACTGACCTCGGCCCGCGTGACCGATTACAAGGGGGAGGACGTCATTGTCTCCTCCACGCGCGACATTTCCGACCAGCTTGCGATGCAGGCGGAACTGGAACACCAGAAAAACATCGCTCATCAGAACGAAAAACTGTCTGCACTGGGTGAACTCCTGGCCGGTGTTGCGCATGAGTTGAACAACCCGCTGTCAATCGTCGTCGGTTATGCTCTGATGCTGCAGGACAAGATTGAGGATCCCAAGCAGAAGCAGCGAATAGAACGGATCGGTCAGGCGGCCGAACGCTGCGCCAAGATCGTCAAGATGTTTCTGGCCATGGCGCGCCAGAGGCCGACCCGCATCGACAATTGCTGCCTGAACGACACGCTTTGCACGGCCTTGGACGTCGCGGGCTACGGCCTCAAGTCCGCAGGAGCCAAAATCGACCTGCAGCTCGATCCGAAACTGCCGCTGGTGGCAGCCGATCCCGATCAGATCGCTCAGGTTTTCACCAACCTGATCGTCAATGCCGAACACGCGCTCTGCGATCTCGGGGAAAAGGCGCGATTGGACCTCATCTCATCCTATGATCGGATTACCAATGAGGTCGTGATCAAGATCAGGGACAATGGTGCCGGCGTCCCCGACGACGTCAAGGCCCGGATTTTCGAACCCTTCTTCACGACAAAAGATGTCGGCGTCGGAACCGGCGTGGGCCTCGCCTTCAGCCACCGGATCATCACGTCGCACGGCGGCACGCTCACCCTGCAATCGTCGCCCGGTGCCGGGGCGACATTTGTCATCCGCCTGAAAGCCGCCGCGAATGTCGGCGGCACCGCCGCGGCCACTTGCGAACGGATGGCTGTTCCAGGAGGCAGGAAAATCCTGATCGTCGACGACGAGGTGGGCGTCGCGCAGTTGATCCGCGATATTCTGGAAAGCGAAAATTATGATGTCTCGGTGGAACACGATCCCCGCTCGGCGCTGAGACGGCTGAAGACCCAGGCGTTCGACGGGATTTTGAGCGACATGAAAATGCCCGGGCTCGATGGCCGCGCCTTTTTCAAGCGTGCGACCGACGCAAATCCGGGGCACGCAAAGTGCATGGCCTTCATTACCGGCGACACGATGAGCTCGGAGGTTGCCGAGTTTTTCGAAAATACCGGTGTCCCGTACCTGGAAAAACCGGTCTCGCCAGCCGAGCTCGTCACGCTCGTCGAGCTTTTGTGCGAACAAACCAAGGAGACGTTGCAATGACCGACCCCAAACACCGGATATTGATTTGCGATGACGAAGAGCATCTGCGCGAAATGGTCGGCGAATACCTCGTCGAGCGCGGCTACGACATTGTCGAAGCCCGCGACGCGACAACGATGCACAGGGCAATGGGGTGCGCGCCGTCCGATCTGATCATCCTGGATATCAACATGCCCGGGCAGGACGGATTGACAGCCCTGCGGGAGCTCCGCAACACCAGCAACGTGCCCGTGATCATGCTGACGGCGGCGGCGGAGGTTATCGACCGGGTGGTCGGCCTCGAAATGGGCGCAGACGATTACCTCGGCAAACCTGTCGACCTGCGGGAGCTCGAGGCGCGCATAAAGGCCGCCCTGCGACGGCGAACCAAAACACCGGAAAAACCGAAAGGCAGAATGTCCGCCACCGGCACCGTGCCGTTTGGCCCCTGCAGCCTGGACATCGATGCCGCGAAACTGTTCGACGGCGACGGCAACGAGATCGCCATCACCGCGATGGAGTTCGATCTGCTTCGCGTCTTCGAGAGCAACCGCGGACGTGTTCTCAACCGGAATCAATTGTTGGAACAGGCCCATGACAGGGGCTGGGAACCGTTTGACCGTTCCATTGACCTGCGAATTTCGCGGATCAGGAAGAAGGTCGAACCCAATCCGACAAAACCGGAATTGATCCGAACCGTCCGCGGTCTGGGCTACATTTTCGGATAATCGCGCTGTCAGGAATGCGGACCGCGCCCTGGATTCAGATGCGCTGCCGCACCGTCTGCCTCGGAAACTCGCCAAAAGCAGCATGATAGGCCGCGGCAAACCGCCCGAGATGGGTCATGCCCCAGCGCGACGCGATGCCGGCGACAGACCGGTCCGCGTCCGCATCCAGGAGTTCCTGGCGAATGCGTTTCAGCCGTTCGCGCTGCAGATAGTCCTTGGCCGTGCATCCACGATTGCGCCGGAAGGCCATTTGCAGGGTTCGCGGCGCAATGCCGGCCGCTTCGGCGACTTCAAGCATGGTGATCGGCCGATGCAGGTTGGCGTGGATGAAGTCCGTCGCTCGTCGCATCTGACGGGGTTGAATTTCTTCCGGCAACGCCTCGAAATAGTGGCGGACATTGCTCGGTTGGCTTTGCAGGAAATGATCGAGAAATTCGTGTTCCAATGAAATCTGCGACAGGGTGCTGTCAGCGCCGAACACCACCCCCTCCTCCGCGCCGCGGAACATGGCGCACAGTCTTGTCCGGATCATCGCCCCCGCCGCCTCCGTCAAGTTCAGAACCGGGTCGAACAGGATCGGGGCCCCCAGCGCGTGCCCCAGTCGGGCTTCGACAAATTGCTCCAGGCGCTTGCGGTCGATCTGAAGCAAGGCCTGTTCACATCCCTCATACCAATGCATGATCGTATGCCGGTTGGCGTTGAGGATCGTCGCTCTGGTCCTGTCGGACTCAATCGTATGGCGACCATTGGTGATTTGCGCCTGCCCCCTGAGCGGCACCTGAATCAGGTAAAACGACGTCAGTTCGCCGGGCTCTATTGTCACCGCAGCGCCGTAACGAATGTAGTTGAGCGAAAAGACATGTCCGGGAGCGTGGTGGTGACGGGCGTCGAAGCGCCCGCTTCCACTCATACGGTCGAGCCGGTGCGCACAGAATTTGCGAGAGACCTGATCGCGGGCACAATCCAGGTTGCTGGAGGCAAGCAGAACGCGGTTGGCAAGCGGTGGCGCTATGATCGGGTGAACGCTATGCATCGGAACAGTTTATCGGGATTGCCGCCAATCTCAAAACAAACCCCGATTCCCGTTCCATGCGGCCAGTTTCATGCGGAATTCGGATATTTCAGTCCCAACGGGCATGGACGCAGGCGGTCCGCACCGAGATGATTGTCGAAAAACGGGACCGCCGGAGCTGTCCCGATCGATTGTCAAGGAGGGGAATGTGGTTGCACGGAAATCTGTGGCCGTCATCGGCGGCGGTGTCAGCGGTCTGGCCGCGGCAAAGGCGTTCAAAGAAAAGGGGCATCTCGTCAGCGGGTTCGAACGCAGCGACGATTTCGGCGGCGTCTGGGAACCCTCCCGCTCCTATCCGGATGTGCAGACGCAATCGCCGAAGGAGCTCTATTGCTACACCGATCATCCGATGCCGGCGGACTATCCGGAATGGCCCAAGGGTCCGCAAGTGCATGCCTATCTGCACTCCTATGCGAAAAAACACGGTCTGGAAGATCTGTTTTCCTTGAACACCACGATCCGCTCCATGACCCGGAGGAGCGACGGGCGAGATGGCTGGACTTTGCAGATTGAGGACGGGACCGACAAGCGGTCCGAAGACTTTGACTTCGTTGCCGTCTGCACGGGCCAGTTCAGTGAAAAAAATGTCCTGACCCATCCCGGTCAGGACGGTTACCTGGAAGCCGGTGGGCAGGTTATGCACTCGTCCGACTATACGGATCCGTCCATGGTCAAAGACAAACGGGTGGTGGTGCTCGGCTTTTCGAAATCCGCCACCGATATCGCCGTCAACGCGGTCAAGAGCGGCGCGAGCGACGTCACCATCGTTTATCGCGAGCCGGTCTGGCGCGTGCCCTATTTTGTCGGCGGTATCAATTTCAAGCACCTCTTGTACATGCGGGCACAGGAAATCCAGTTCAACGGCTGGGGAGGTTCGCCTCTCGGCAAGCTGGCCTTCGCCCTTTTCAAGCCAATGATCTGGGCCAATTTTCGCGGGCTGGAAACCCTCTTGAAACTGCAGCTCGGACTTGCCCGTCACAACATGGTGCCGAAAATTCCGATCGAAAAGGATGTGTCCTGTTCGATCCCGATCGTCACGCCGGGGTTCTTTGAAGGCCTGCGGGCCGGTACAATCCGGCCGGTGCAGGGCACGATCGAACGCTACGATTCCAACGGCCCGGTTCTGACCAACGGCGAGACGGTGAAAGCTGACATGGTCGTGTTGGCGGTCGGCTGGAAGCTTGGTGTGCCATTCCTCGATGAATCGTACCGGGACCGGCTGATCGAAGCCGACGGTCAATATCGAACCTACAGGCTGATCGCCAATCCGGACCTTCCCGACATGGGATTCGTCGGGTTCAATTCCAGTTTCTGCACTGTGCTGTCCGCGGAAATCGGCGCCAACTGGCTGGTGCGTTACGCCGACGGCATGCTGGCCAACCAGCCAACGCCGGACGCAATGCGCGAAAACATGGAGGTCATGCTGCGCTGGCGGCGCGAGGAACGGCCGGCGGCGCAGGTCTATGGCGGACTGTGTTCGGCGCCGTTCCATTTCCGGCATTTCGACGAATTGCTCGCCGATATCGGCGCCACCAAGACCAGCCATTCGAACCCGCTCAAGGAGATGTTTTCCTATCCCGACGCAACGGCCTACGGAACCTATCTGGCGAGTGCGCCGGATTATCGGGCGACGTGACGGCACCCGGGCTTTGCCGCAACCGCCGCGACGACACTCCGAACGAACGTCAGAATTCAGCTATGGCTTGCACGCGCAAAACACGAACCGATTCAGGCAGAACATGTAGGTTCCGTTTTCCAGCATGCTTTTCTGGTCCACCATCCAGGCCTCGACATCAACCGCGTCAAAATCCTCCACACCCTCAGCCATCGGTTCGAGGTGATCGAGAAGCTGTTGTGAATAGGCATCTTCGCCGGGTGCCCAGTTCAGGATCGGATAGGCATGCCGACCCGTGATCTCAAAGCCAGCCGCCGTTAAATGATGCGACAGGGTGCGCGGTACCTGTGCGTCGGCGTAGGCGCTGGTCATGACGTCGCGCACCCGTGTGCCAAGCACGGGATCGCTGCAATTCCAGACGAGCGACCCCCAGTCGGAATCCAGGACAATCAACCGGCCGCCCGGTTTCAGGATCCGGAACATTTCGGCCACTGCCCGGGCGGCGTCGGGAACAAAACACAGGACCTGGCTCGCAGTCACAACATCAAACCGGCCGCTTTCGACCGGCAGGTCGGTCGCATCCCCCTGCAGGAAGGTGCCGTTCGGGCAGATTTCACGGGCCATCATGACCATTGTCTCGGACCCGTCAACACCGGTGACCTGTCCCGTTTCGCCGACAATTGCCAACATCTCGCGGGAAAAGATTCCGTTTCCGGTTCCCACATCGAGAACGGCTTCACCGGGCTGCAATTGCATGAGGCCGAGAACGTAGTGCCTTTGCGCCCGCATGTCGCCGGTAGCGGCGACACGTTCCTGGCGGCGTGACATTTCCTCATCGTAAAATGGTTTCGACATGATGGTTCCTATCTAAGCGAACTGATAAAGCAGGGCGGACAGACAAATGGGGCGGCGTCAGCGGACGGCCTCTTCGTATCCGGTCAGGGGAGAGACTCCGCATTGCGCCCGGCGAACAATTGTCCCGAGGGGAATCGGGATCAAAAATGGCGCGGATTCAGGCCCGCAACATCCACGCGGTTTCAAGCGCCGGGCATAGCCCTTTGAGCCCACCCGGGACATTGGTCCGAGCCAATGACGTCAAATGATAGTGGTGCGCATAGAGCCGCTCCACTTCCGCCTCGACGATCGAAAATGGTGGGCCCTGCATAACGGACTGATCATATTCGAAACAAATCAGGAGGCAGGGAGATCTGCCGGTCACTTCAGCGATATGCGATGCATATCGCATGCGCAGATCCGCCGGCAATGCAACCAGGGCTGCCCGGTCATAGACCGCATCGACAGGGCCAAGCATGTCCCGCGACAAGTCAAATAGGTCGCCGACATATATGTCGATATCGGGTGCGCTGTAACGTGTCAGGTTTCCGGACCGGGTAATATCCGGTTTCACGTCCAGTTCCGCGAACAGGGACTGAATAGCCAGTTCACTCAGCTCAATGCCCGCAACTCGAAATCCCCTGGAGAGCAGCCAGGCAATATCGAGGGTTTTCCCGCACAGGGGCACAAATACGCGACTTCCCTTCTGCAACGAGAGCGCGTCGATATGATCGACCAACATCGGATTGGCCTCGCTCTGATGAAAGGCGATTTCGTTCCTGTTCCATTTATCAAGCCAAAAGTCCGTATCCATAGTCACTCCGAATGAAGCTGATGTTGGGCAAACCGCTTTCGCTCGAACCGGCCCGGACCTATCGCGGGTCAGGTTGCGTTTTCCAACGGCAAGTCCTACCCTACGACCTCAAGCTGCCTTGAGGTCAAGCACAAAATGACGCGCCTGGAAATATTGGATATCGGCGAGGTGGTGCAGCGAAGCGGGCTGCCGCCGTCCACGCTTCGTTACTATGAAGAACGCGGGCTCATTCAGTCAGTCGGGCGCAAGGGGTTGCGCCGGCTCTACGACGTCGCCGTTCTGCAAACCCTGACCCTGATCGCGCTGGGACGCAAGGCGGGGTTTTCCCTGAGTGAGATCGCCGACATGTTCAATGCCGACGGCGAGCCACGGATCGACCGGGCTCAATTGCTGAAGAAAGCCGACGCGTTGGACAAAACCATCAAACAACTCGTGGCCATGCGCGATGGCCTGCGTCACACCGCGGAGTGCCCGGCGCCAACACATATGGAATGTCCGAGCTTTCAACGGCTTTTGAAAGCGGTGGCCAACAGAAGTGCGAAACGCAATGCGTCGGTGGCGACAAAAGCATAACCGGATTGGAACGCCGGACTGCAATCCCGGAACTGCCGATGTCCTGGCCTGCACGGGAGTGCTCCTGCTTTCATCACTCCTTGCATTCCCGGCGCAAGCGAAATCGAGATTTCAATGTACAGCCTGGGGCGGAAGCCATACGGGGCGTTACACGTTCGAAATCACGACCGATCCCTGCGCGATCCGCTGGCTGGAAATCGACAGGAATCTCGAGATTCTGGTTTGCAGGCCGCCGGTCCTGAAGGCCGTCAAACCGTTCGCCCCGGCCAAAGGTTACGAGCTGCATTTCAATCTGGAAACCGGGACGTTCTCCGATCACGTTCCCGGCTGGGCCGACCGGGGCAGTTGCAAGGCAGCGGTCGAATAATCATCGCGCCGCCCCTCCGACGCGACCGAACCTTGCAAATCTGTAAGTTGCATGGCCGGCCCGGCATCCTATTCTGCAAGTGGAAGCAATACCGAACCCTGCAGGTCCACCCATGTCAGATTCTCCCCACACTTCGGGCTACAGCAAAACCTCAATCGTCACCCATTGGGCTAGCGCCCTTGCCGTTATCGTGCTGTTCCTTACCCATGAAGGCGAAAACGGCGATCTGACCAACCTCGTTCATGTGGGCGGCGGCGCAATCGTCGGTCTGTTCCTCCTGTGGCGTGTCTGGCACAGGATGCGCAACGGGATGACCGAGGTCCCGGATCAGGCAATGATTTTCACAATTGCCTCGAAGATCGTGATGTGGGGGTTTCTTGCCGCCATCCTTGTCGTAACCCTTACCGGTTATCTCCTGCCCTGGACCAGGGGGGCGCCGCTTGACATTTTCGGCGTGCTTTCGATCCCATCCCCGATGGCCGCAAACGGCTCTTTGCATGAATTTGTCGAAGAGGCCCATGAGATCGCCGGGCACGCCTTTCCGGTTCTGTTGATCCTGCATGTGCTGGGTGCCGTCAAACATCTGGTCATCGACCGGGACGGCATCGTCGCACGGATGATGCGGCCCGTTGCCGGCGGTCGATGAAGATCTGCCGGGATGCCTCGAGGCTTTATACAGTTTGACCCCTCGCAACCCGGTTACCAGCCCAGGGCAGCCGCCTGCTTTCCCGCCTCCGCGGCCCGGTCGGCAAGGCCGGACTTGTCGCAGGCCTTCGACAGTTTGCCCCAGCCCCATGCGGATGCCGGTTTTGCCGCGACCCGGTCGGTCAACAGGGCTCGGGAGAACGCGGTTTCTTCACCTTTCGACGCAGCGTCGAGCATCAGCATTTCGAACACGTCGCGCTGGGCGGCGCTGCCGCCGATCCGGTCCAAGTCGTAACGGACCGCGGCCATGCGCCGCGCGGCGGAGGTGAAGTCGCCGCGCCGGATTTCCGCGATTGCTTCGGCAACCGCCAGGCCGGCCATTCGGCAGACCGCGCCCTGGGTCGTTTCTCCCGCCGACCAGTCGCGCACATGGGCAATCATCCGATCCTGAGCCTCGATGTCGCCAACCGACGCCATCACCATCAGATAATGCAGTGTCACAAAGATCAGGTCGGAATCCTCCAGATGCTCGCGGGAAATGGCGGCCAGGCCCTGCCATCGATCGCCGACGTCGACATTGGCCATCTCCAGCCGCCAAAGCAGGGAGGCCGCATTGACGATATCGAGATAAAAGCCGGACTCCACATCCGACGACACCTGGCGGTCATAGAGATCCAGCGCAATGTCGAACTCGCCTCGTTCGAAGTGATAGAGGCACCGGTGCCAGTAGAGGTGAAACCGGAAATTGCCGACCTTGGACCAATGCTCCTCAAGCCCTGAGACCCAGGCGACACCGTCCGCATGCCGGCCCTGCATTTCCAGGACGTGGGCAACGGAATGCACCGACCAGGCGTCTTCGGGATTGAGTTCGCTCGCCGCGCGGCCGATCTTTTCAGCCTCGTCATATTGCCGGCTTTCCTCCAGGCCAAAGGCATAACAGCCGAGCACAAAACCGTAATTTCGGTGCGACGCCTGCCAGCTCGGCAAAATCCGGGCGATTGAATCGCGCATGCGGCGGCCGTCGCCGGAATAGAAATGGGCGAAATGGGACAGGCGGATCGCCATCCCGTCGAGCGGATGATCGATCATGATCTCTTCCCAGGCGGACGCCGTTTTCTCCAGATCGCCGGCGCACCAATTGCGCAGCGCCGCGGCATGCAGTTTTTCCCGATCGGTGGCTCCGTGTTTTTCAATCAGCGCATCGACATTGTCCGACACTTTCTGCGCCCGCGCCGCCATCCGCGCACCGCCAAAGGATTTGGCGAAATAACCGCTCGTGCAATTCGCCATGATCATGTCCGGATCGGATTCCAGCAGGCTCTTCAGCTTCTTGCCGATATCATCGCGCATCCCGAAATTCGCCGTCACCACATCTTCGAACTGGGTAACAGACCTCTCCGAAGTGGCCGTAAAGGCGGTTCCATCCTGATTGTCAAAAAGCCGCATGGCGCGTATCCCGTCATGTTTCGAAAAGGGTGTTGCCTCGTGCCTAACACGACGGAAAACCGTTTCAAAGATCGCAGATGGACGCGGCTTTTTGGTCAGGCATGAGTCCGGGTCTTCTGTGGATCGAAGAACGGAATGTTCGCCACACGCGCTGCCCATGTGCCGTCATCGCCGGCCACGTCAAGGCGCGTTCCCGCCGCGATGCCGGGGCGCAGATGGACCAGAGCAAGCGATTGGCCGAGACGATGCGACCAAGCCGGACTGTTGACCGTTCCGACCTGCTCGTCGTTCAGGATCAGGGTTTCGCCGCCGGCCAGCGCGTCGTCGTGATCCGCGACAATACCCGCCAATCGGAAACGCTGCCTGTCTTCCAGCCCAAATACAGCATCCTTGCCACGAAAGTCGCCCTTGCTGCGGTTGATCGTGAATCCGAGACCGACTTCCCAGGGGCTGTGATCGTCGGTCATGTCGTAGCCGAAGAACAGGAGTGCCGCTTCGACACGGACCTTGTCGAGCGCAGTAAACGAACAGGGCATGATCCCCTCGGGAGCGCCATGGCCGAGAATATTGTCCCAGATCTCGCCGACCACAGCACGATCGGCGAAGATTTCATAGCCGCGCTCGCCGGAATAGCCGGTGCGCGAGATCCGGCAGGGACGACCGAAAAGCTCCGTCGCTGCATGATGGAAATAGCCAAGCGCCCCGACATCCAGCGGCGAGTGGGCGTCAAGCAGCGCCAGCGCCTTCGGGCCCTGCAGGGACAGATTGTGGAGATCGTCGTCGAAGGCAATGTCGACATTCAGCCCGGCCGCGGACTCGCCCACGCAATCCATGCTGGCGCCCGACCCGTGACACAGAAGCCACTCGTCACCGCCATTGTTGGCAATGATGGCATCGTCGCAAACCGTCCCGCGTTCGGTCAATATTGCGCCGTAAACCGAGCGACCCGAGGCAACTTTCGTCATGTCCCGCGTGATGACGTGATCGCAGACCCTGGCCGCATCGGGGCCGCGCAAATAGATCTTCTTCAGCGGCGACATGTCGAACAGGCCGGCGGCCTCGCGCACCGCATCATGTTCGTCGTTCGGATCGCTGGAATAGGTCCAGGCGGTGCCCATTCCATTCCAGTCTTCCAGATCGGAACCAAGCGCCCGGTGGCGGGACGCGAGTGCGGATTCACGTGTTGACTCTGTCATGTCGTTCTCCTGTCATAATCATCGGAATTGTTCCGAATCCGCCACCGGCGGGCTCAGTACCACTGATCCTGAAGCGATCGTTTCCGGCGCTCCATGAAATCGCGCAAAGCCTCATCGACGGCCGGGTCGAGTGCCGGCGGAGCGGCCTCGGCCAACTGCTGTTTCCAGCGCCTGTTTGCGCGCCGCTCGATCGTCTCGGCCCCCTGTTGCAGCCATTGTTCATAGGACGCGGTGTCGGCGAGTTCGGACTGGTAATTGGCGGTTTCGAAATTGGCCAGGGTGTGCGCAGTGCCGAGAAAATTCTCGCCCGGCTCGGCCTGCCGAAACGCATCGCTTGCGAGCCCGTTGCGATCGATGGTCAAACCGCTCAACCACCGCTGCATCATGCCGCACCGGTCGAGATCCATGACGAATTTCTCGTAGCCGACGGTCAGTCCGCCTTCGAGCCAGCCTGCGGCGTGCAGCACATAATTTGCACCGGCCAGAAGGCCCGCATTCATGGTGTCGGCCGATTCCTGCATGGCCTGCCCATCGGCGGTCTTGGCCGCTGTCAGGTGGCCGCCGCACCGCAGGGGCAGTCCCAGTCGGCGGCACAGTTGGCCGATGGCGAAGGTTGAAAGGTTGGCCTCCGGCGTCCCGAATGTCGGAGCCCCGGTCTTCAGGTTCATCGTCGTCAGAAAATTGCCGTAGACCACCGGCGCCCCGGGGCGAACCAATTGCGTGAGCGCAATACCGGCCATGGCCTCGGCATGAGCCTGGGCAACCAGCGCCGGTTGCGTCACCGGCCCCATCGCGCCGCCGAGAATGAACGGCGACAGCACCACCCCCTGATTGGCCCTTGCATATTCCTTGAGCGCCCCGGTCATCACGTCATCGAAGACCAGTGGGGAATTGACGTTGATGTTGCCCTGGATCACGCAATGGTTTTCCAGATAGTCCGCGCCGAAGACGATCCGGGCCATATCGATGGAATCGCGCGCCCGTTCGGGAGCGGTCACGGACCCCATGAACGGTTTGTTTGAACAGCGCAGATGCGCATACACCATGTCCAGGTGGCGCTTGTTGACCGGGACGTCGACCGGCTCGCACACGGTGCCGCCGGAATGGTGCAGATAGGGCGTGGCGCAGGCCAGAGTGACGAGATTGCGGAAGTCCTCCAGGGTCGCATACCGCCGCCCCCTGTCGAGGTCGGTGACGAACGGAGACCCGTAGGCCGGCGTGAAAACCACATTGTCGCCGCCGATCTGAATGCTGCGCCCGGGATCGCGAGCATGCATCGTGAAACAGCCTGGCGCGGTCTGACAAAGTGCGCGGGCATGGCCCGGATCGAACCGTACGCGATTGCCGTCAACCGAGGCGCCGGCTTCGGCGAACAGGTTCAGCGCCTCCTCGTCGCCGCGAAATTCAATTCCGATTTCCGACAGGATCCAGTCGGCCTGGTTTTCCAGCGCCTGCACGGCCTCGTCGTCAAGCAAATCGTAGCAGGGGATCCGACGCCGTATCACGGCAGGCGCCTGCACCATGTCGCCGCCGGCCCGTCGAGCGACCCGCGCCGATCGCCCACCGCGCCGGCCGGTTGCGGGGCCTGCCGAAACCACGTTCAGAGCACCGGCACGAATTGGCATCGCACACCTCGACAGTTCAAAAATTTTGCCTGAAGTCCGTTCGACGAGATGGCCGAAACAATTCGTCCAGCTTCCCTCTTTCACGACTAGAAGATTTCATTTTTCGGAAAGACGCAATGCAAATGATTTGCACTTGTTGTCTAAATTTTTTAAACAAAATCATGCGTTTCTTACCCTATGACAGCCTCCGCCTGTTTGATGTCGTCGCCCTGCACGAGAGCATCACAGCCGCGGCTGACAAGCTCAATCTGACCAAGGGTGCGGTCAGCTATCAGATCAACCGGCTCGAAGACGCGCTCGGCTTCAAAGTGTTCGACCGGGTGCACCGCGGCATTACGCTGACCGAAAAGGGCCGGAAGCTCTGGCACATTTCGCAATCGGCATTCGATGATCTGGAACGCCAGATCGCCCAGTTGCAGGAGGAAGAGCCGAGCCGCATCACCATCGGAATGTCGACCTATTTCGCCTCACGCTGGCTGTCGCCGCGACTGATGACGTTCATGGCCGACCACCCGCGTGTCCGGTTGCGGCTGCAACCCCTTGTCGATCTCAGCGATCTCAAAACCGAACCCGTCGACATGGCCATTCGATGGGGCAAGGGGCACTGGACGGATGTGGAGATCGAGCCGTTGTTTCTGTGTCCGGCAATGGTCACGGCCGGCGCGACGCTGGCCGCGCGGATCGACACGGAGGGATTGTCATCCGTCCTGCCGGATCTGACTCTTCTGGACGACAGGGACGGCAGCGAAGCCTGGGCCGACTGGCACCGGGCCGCAAAGATCGGATTTCATACAGGGCTTGATCGCCTGGTGATTCCCGACCCGAATGTGCGGGTTCAGGCGGTCATCGACGGCCAGGGCATTGCTCTGAACGACACGCTTGTCGGGACCGAGGTCGCCGCCGGCACCCTGTTCCGGATTTCTCCGGTGGAACTGGACGATTACGGCTATTTTCTTGCCTATCCGCGCGGTGCGCTGGCCAATCCCTCGCTGCTGGCCTTCAGGGACTGGATCCTGGGCCAGGCGGCAGAAATGAATGTCAACGCGCCGATTGCGACCGGAACCGGGACAACAGACCCGTATTGAAGGCAAACAGTGCAAAGAAGGCCCCGAGTGCTGCCAGGTGGCCAATCAGCGGCAGAGGCCAGAGCAATGCCACACCGGTCAACAACACCAACAGCCGCGTGACCGGCCCGAGCCGGTTCTCCCAATAACCTTCGATGGCTGCCCCCATCGCCCACAAACCGAACGCGGCGAAGAAGAAGATTTCCAGCATCTTGGCCCAATCCCCCCCAAGCAGCGGCGTGAATGCAAACAGCAGGGGAACGAAATAGAGCCCCTTTGCCCCCCGCCACGCCGCGAACCCGGTCTTCATCGGCGGCGCCTTGGCGATCGCGGCGGCGGTGAAAGCGGCAAGACAGACCGGCGGCGTGACATTGGAATCCTGGCTGAGCCAGAAAACGATCATGTGGGCCGACAGGAGCGCTGCCATCAGGATGCCGGGATCGAACAGCAGGTCATTCAACAGACCCAGTGTTTCCACTGGCAGGCTGGCCACGAGAGCCGAAGCCTTTGCCGACTCCATCGGGCCGGAAAGGGCCGCCAGCTGGTCGGGAACCGCGATCATGAATATCGCCTTGGCGCTTTCCGGGATGGCTCCTGCAACCAGGAGGTCGACGATCTGCGACTGCAGGATCAACTGATAGAGCGCCGGCGCCGACAGAGTGCCGAGAACGATGTAGGCAGCCGTCACCGGCAGGCCCATGCCGAGAACCAGCGAGGCAAGCGCCACCAGCACGATGGCGATCAACAGATTGCCGCCGGCCCAACTGGAAATCATCAGCGAAAACGTATTGCCGATCCCGGCTGTAGCGATGACGTTGACGATCAACCCGACCGCACACAAAAGCACCGCGGTCATGATCATGTTGCGGGCGCCGAGCTCCAGCGCCTCGATGATTGCCTTCGGTCCCATGCGGTGCGGGGTGAGCCATGACGCGGCAATGCAGGCCAGAATGGCGAATCCGGCTGCGTAGGTGGGCGTGTACCCGTTGACCAGCAAGGTCACCAGCAACCCGACAGGAATGATGAAGGGCGGTCCGCCGCGCTTCAAGACATCGATCATCGCCGGCGCATTGTCATCGGCCAGCCCGACCGCATTGGAGCGTTTCGCCTCGATGCGGACAAAAAAGCCGACGGTCAAAAAATAAAGAATGGCCGGCAACACACTCATGGCAACGATGTGCGTATAGGAAATCTGGGTCGACGCGGCCATCACGAAGGCTCCGGCGCCCATAATCGGCGGCATCAGCTGGCCGCCGGTCGAGGCGGCGGATTCAACCCCTCCGGCAAAGGTCGCCGGAAACCCGGCCCGCTTCATCATCGGAATGGTGATGACGCCGGTCGATGCGGTGTTGGCCACAGCGGATCCGGATATCGTGCCCGTCAATCCGCTGGCAAAAACGGCCACGAAACCCGGACCGCCGACGAAACGCCCGGCAGCGGCCCGCGAGATGTCGATGATGAACTCTCCGGCCCCCGACTTGAGAAGAAAAGCGCCAAACAGAATGAACATGAAAACGAAGGTCGAGGAAATCCGTGCGATCGTGCCGAACAGGGCGTCGTCGCCATAGATGGAGCGAAACATCAGGGTTTCGAGCGACAGGCCGCCAAAGGCGAAGACGCCGGATATGTGCGCGCCCCAGACCGCGATATAGGACAGGGCAATCACGATCAGGGCCGGGATGATCCAGCCCGTGGTGCGTCTTGTATATTCGATGGCACCGAGAATGACGATGGTGCCGGCGATCCATTCCGGCGGTGTCAGCCGAACGCCGCGATCATAAATCAGATCCTCCGCGTAGATCAGATAGAGGGCGGATATCGCGACCGCCAGACCGAACACCACATCGCCCAGGCGCCCGGCACCGTGCAGGGCCCACGACCGGTTGGTTATGGGGATGGCAAGGCTGCACAGCAGCGCAAATCCCGCAAAATGAATGCCGTTCTGCCACAAGGTGGAGACATTGCCGAACGAATTCATCCACAGATGTCCGAGCGACAGTCCGACCGCAAGGAGTGTCGTCGCCAGCTTGAGAGGCGCGGCAAACGAGGACGATTGCGCGTCCGTTCCGGCGCCGGACGCCGGGGAATCAGAATGCGTCACGGCATCCACCAGATCGTTTGGAGAAAGCGGGTCCGGATCAGGATGCAGCGGCCACGTGCCCCTGCAGATCGGATGGCCCGCGAAAAAGCCTGCATCCATCCGCAACGGGATGGATGCAGGTCGTTATGGTCGGGTGGCTATTTGGCCAGCAGCGTCTCGGGAATGTCGATGCCGACTTCCTTGTAGTACTTCGCGGCACCGGGATGCAGCGGCAGTGGCAGTCCGGCGATCGCCTTTTCGATGGCCATGGCCTTGGTCGCCGGATGAATGGCGTTCAGGAACGGAAGATTCTCGTAGATGGTTTTGGTGATCATGTAGACATCATCTTCGGAGACATCCGCGGAGGTCGCGAGGAAATTCGGCTGCGCAATGGTCTGCACATCCTCGTCCTGTCCCGGATAGGTTCCGGCCGGAATCGTGTAGGCGGTCCAGAGCCCCTTGCCGTTGTCGGCCTTTTTCGCCTGTTCCGGCGTAAACGAAAGCATCTTCACCTTGTCGGAGGCGGCCGCGAACAGTTTGGTCACGGCTCCGGTCGGCACGCCGGCTGGGGTTCCAATGCCCATGGCCTTGCCGTTCTGCAGCGCATCGGCCGAAGGTCCGTAGCCGGCATGCATCAGTTCGTAATCGGTGTTGATGTCGACCCCGAGGCCGCCCAGCAGTGCGGCGTTCGATCCGATCGTTCCGGAATTTTTCTTGCCGAGAGCCATGGTCTTGCCCTTGAGCGCCAGGAGATCTTCGACATTTCCGGTCTTGGCCGCATCGGCGGCAACGATGAATTGCTCGACATTCTGCCACAGCATCGACACAGAGCGCAGGTTTTCTTGCGGTCCGTCGGCCTTGACCGGACCGGTTCCGGTGGCGGCGTAATAACCGAACAGCCCCTGCAGAATGGCGAATTGCGCCTCGCCTTCACGCAGAAGGCGGACATTTTCGCCGGATCCGGCGGAATTGATCGCCGACATGCCGATTTTCTGCTTCGGCTGCAGCTTGACCTTGGTCAGGGTGGCGAGCGCCACGCCGACCGGATAATAGGTCCCGCCGGTCGAGGCAGTGGCGAGAATGTAGTTTCTTTCGTCGGCGGCGTTGGCCGCGAACGGCAGAATCGACGCGGCAGTGAATGCCGCCAGGGCGAAGCCCCTGGTGCGTTGCAGGATAGTCATGACGTCCTCCCGGTAAATCCCATGGTTGAGGTTTAGCTCGTGTTAACCATTGCAACGGCTGTGCCAGCACAGAAGATCCGTCATAACCATCTGATTTAATTCATTTATTTTCATTTTCTGAAATCGACATACGGGTTAACGAGGCGAAAATCCGCTGATTGTATCTGGCGATCGGCGAAAATCCGCCGATCTCCAAGCCAAAGGCCTAGACCGTTCTGTAGTTTGTGGCGCGCACCCGGCAACGCCTTCCAGGCGGCCGGCCTGCACATCGATCTCTCATCCACGATAATCCCGGCTGGTCAAACCGTGTTTGGCCATCTTGTCGTTCAGGGTTCGCCGCGGCAGATCCAGCTCCTCCATGACCTTGGCGATGTTGCCCTCGGATTTGGCCAAAGCATCGGCGATCACCTGGCGTTCATAGGCATTCATCAAACCGTTCAGGGAACGGCCCGCCGTAACCGCTTCCGTCGCTTCCCGGCGCAACAGACCCGGCAACGGGCCCTGTCCGCGCCCGGCGCCAAGCGTGAACCGTTCGGCGGTGTTCTTCAACTCCCGGATATTGCCCGGCCAGGCATGGTTTTTCAGTTCCTGCATGTCGGCAACGGTCAGGTCCGGCGCGGCGCGCCCGAATTCTCGTTCGGCGATTTCGACGAAATGCCGGAACAACAAAATGATGTCGTCGGCCCGCTCGCGCAGCGGCGGTATATGCAATTCGATCGTATTGATGCGATAATAAAGGTCCTCGCGAAACCGCTGCTCGGCAACGGCCTCAACGATGTCTTCATTGGCCGCGCAGACCAACCTGACATCAAGCGGCAGCGGGGTGTTCGAACCGAGCCGCGTGACGTGGCGTTCCTCCAGAATTCGCAACAGTTTCACCTGCGCCGATACCGGCATCGACGTAATCTCGTCGAGAAAAATCGTCCCGCCATCGGCATATTCGAATGCGCCGATTTTTTTGGCAAGCGCTCCGGTAAAGGCCCCGGCCTCGTGTCCAAACACTTCGCTCTCAATGAGATCTTCGGGAATTGCGCCGCAATGCACGGCCCGGAACGGCCCAGCCGCCCGGTTGCCCTCCTCATGCAGGAGGCGGGCAACAACCTCCTTGCCGACGCCGGTTTCACCAAGAAGCAGCACATTGACATTGGCCGACGCAAGATCGAGCAGATCCGTACGCAAATCCTCGATTGCCCTGCTTTGCCCGATAAGCCGGCCCGCAATTCCGGAGACGCCGGCAAGCTTGCGACGCAGGGTGCGATTTTCAAGCACCAGCGCCCGCCGGTCCTGGGCTCGCGACACGACCTCAAGCAGCCGATCGGGAGAAAACGGCTTTTCCAGAAAGTCGTAGGCATCCTTCTTCATCGCTTCGACCGCAAGCGCCACTTCGCCATGCCCGGTCACAAGGATCACCGGAATATCCCGGTCGATGGCCTTTACCGCCGCAAGAAGTTGCATTCCGTCGATACCCGGCATCTTGATGTCGCTGACGACGACGCCGGCAAAATCTTCACTGAGATCGGCGAGCGCCTCGCGACCGTCGGAATAGGCCTGCACCTGAAAATCGGACAGTCCGAGCCATTGCTCGACAGAGCGGCGCATGGCCCGTTCGTCATCGATCAGAACCACGGTCCTGGTCATTCGGTTGTCTCCAGCACAGCGTCCTCGGCGACGCAATCCATCCTCGGCAGGGTAATCGAAAACACCGCGCCACCGTCATCGAGGTTCCTGGCCCGCACCTTTCCACCCATTTCCTCGATAATTCCGTAGGAGATCGCAAGTCCGAGACCGGTGCCTTCCCCCACGGGCTTGGTGGTGAAAAACGGATCGAACAGATGACGGATCGAGTCCGGCGGCAGGCCGCAACCGGTGTCGCGAACGGTGATTACGGCCTGTACCCCCTCCTTGCGAACCGACAGGACAAGCGCACGACGCCCGGTCTGTCCGGCCATCGCGTCGATGGCATTGCCGATAATGTTGATCAGGACCTGCTCCATTCGGGTCGGACTGCCGGCGACCCACACGGGCTCGTCCGGCATCGTCTGTTCGAGAGCGATCCCCTTGTCCGCCAGATCCCCCTGAAAAAGTTTCAAGGAGTTGGCGATCGCCTGCTGCAGGCTGATCCGCAATTGCGGATCATTGGAATTGCGAGCAACGAGTTTCAGGTCGCCGGTGATGCTGGCGACGCGCTCGGTCATTTCGGTAATGTCATCCAGCGTCTCGCCGACATCGCCGGTCTTGCCGCGTTCAAGCAACAATTTGCAGCTGGCGGCAAAGGTGCGGATTGCGGCAACCGGCTGGTTGACCTCGTGGGCGATGGCGGCGGACATCTTCCCCAGGGCGGCCATTTTGCCGGCAATCACCAGTTCCTCCTGGGTGTTGCGCAATTCCTCCTCGGTCTGTCGGCGAATGGCAATCTCGGCCTGGAGCTGCTCGTTGACGGCCCGGATCCGACGGGCCTCGAACGCTTCCTTGTGCAGAACCTGTTTGCGTCTGCGTTCGCGCAAATACAAAAACAGGACGAATGAAAGGATGCCTGCCGCCAGCACAAGCAGCGAAGTAAGCCAGCGGGCGCTGTTGGCGGCTCCCAGTTCGGCAAGATAGGCCACCGCCAGACCGTTTGCATCCGGCGCGGCCGGAGAGGCATGATAAAGCACATCGTCCATCACCACCGTCCCCTTGAGACCGCCCGCGTCGCTTACCAGATCCAACGGTGACAGGGCCTGACCGATAAAGGTGCGATTCGCGTCGATCCGCGCCCGTGATTGCGGGCTGAGCGGCGCGATGGTGCGATAGATCCAGGCAGGATTGCTGGACATGATGACGACACCGTCCGCGTCGCTGACGAGGACGTTCTCGCCGCCTTCGCCCCACTCCAGGCGCAATTGTTCCAGTTCGACCTTGACGACAACGACGCCAAGGACGCCGCCGGAGAGAGAGAAAACCGGACGGGAGATGAAATAGCCGGCACGGCTGGTGGTCACACCGATCGCGAACAGACGCCCTTCCCGCCCACCAAGGGCATCGAGAAAGTACGGGCGAAAGCCATAGTTCCTGCCCTCGAAACTCTTTTCCTCGCGCCAATTGCTGGACGCAATGGTGTGCCCGCTCGTGTCGATCACATAGGTGACAGCGGCATTCGACGCAGTGTTGACGCTGGAAAGATAGGCGCGGACCCGATCGAGATTGTCGCCGCTTTCCAGTACCTCCGAAATGGCCGGATGCTGGGCGATTACCAGGGGCAGGTGCTGCAGTCGGTTTATGGCATTGTTCAGGCTGCTCTTGTACAACAGGGCCCGTTCGGCCGCGGTGGTCCGGATACCGCCCACGACCACGTGTTCCACGGCCAGTCCGGCAAACCAGGCAGCCGCCAACAAGCCGGCTCCGAGCAAGGCGTAGACTGGTTCTTTCCAGGATCCCGGTCTTCGAACCATTTGGATTGACACTCCAGATCACAGACAAGACTGGCGGGAACCTCTAGCACAAATTTGCTCGCAGATATTCCGATCGGTTCCGGGCGTGGCCGGTTCCACCACGATTGCCGGACAATACCCGTCGACACAATTGACACACAGGCCGACACCAAGCTGAAACACACGCTCCCCATGTTGGCGACTGAAACAGTGAAAAGCGGCAGGTGCCGGCAACGCGGCATGATTGCCGGTCAGCACGCTCGCGGGGAGATGGAAACATATGATAGACGCAACATATGCTCTGACACGGATCATCAGGTTCGGTGCCTTCGCAACCGCTTTGTCCCTGGGGTCGCTTCATCTGCCGGCACCGGCGCTTGCAGACGGGGAGAACGGCACCTGCTTCACCAACCCGGCACCGGCTTGTGCCGATACAATCATGCGCCGTGCGGTGACGCTCGCGAATGCTGTGGCCAACGACAAGGACCGGAACCGCACACTCGTTGCCCTTGCCTCCCTGCAGTCGCGCCTGGGAGATATCGCCGGGGCGCGCAAGAGCATCGATGCCATCGGCGACCCGGCAGAACGGAAATCCGCAATCACCCATGTCCTGTCCAACATGGCCGCGCTCAGCACCGCCGATGAAACGCTGGCCCTGGCGGAGACCTACGGCGGCGGTTGGCTTACCGATCATGCGCTTTACGCCATCTCGGCCGAGTTGATCGGTGCCGGCAATGTCGACGCTGCGCGCAAAATGACCGCGACCATTCGCCAGGACGACCGAAGGGCCAAGGCCCTGGAGTACATTGTCGGGACACAGATTGCCTCGGGAGATCTGGCAGGCGCCAGGTCAGTCATAAGTGACGAGCAGAATGACGGGATCCGCTCCCAATTGCTGCTCACCCTTGCCGGTGTGCACCTGGGCCGGTCCGACTTTGACAGCGCTTTCAAACTTCTCGAAGAGATCACCGACAAGACCCACCAGAACGAACTCCTGGCCGGGTTTGCAAGTGCGCTGGCTCTAGCCGGAGACTTTTCCAGTGCCGTTGCCATGGCTTTCAGGATCGCAGACAAGCAGGATCGGGACCACGCACTGGGCGACGTTGCTGCCCGGCTGACCTTCAGAAGAGATTTTGACGGCGCCCTAGCAATCGCAAAAGAAGTCGCGGAAGAGGCAATCCAAAACGAAATCAAAGTCCGGGTCGCCGCCGTGCGGGCGGAAGCCGCTGCGTTCGATCTCGCCCTGTCTGACGCACGAGCCATCGGAGACCGCGCATATCGCGAAGAAGCCTTGCAAAAGATCGCCATGACTGCGGTGTTTCGCAACAAGAGTCAGCTCGCAATATCCGTTTCCGCCGAAATTCTGGATGGAACCCGCAAATCCGAGATCGTGAAAGCATTAGCTATAAACGAACTTCGTTCAGGAAATGAAGCGAACGCTTTGTCGATTGCGCGCGGCGCCGACAACACCTCGGCACAGGTCATGGCCCTCCTGGCTATTGCCGATGCCCGGCAGCGCAAGGCGTTACCGTCCGAAGACATCCTCCTGGAGACAGAAACGTTCATCGCAGGCGAAAAGAATCAAACAGTCCGTGAAGATCTGTTGGCGGAATTCTCGCGCACCCTTGCCTGGATGCAGTTTTTTCAGCGAGCGACAGATAGTGTTCAGAAAATCGAGACGGCCCTCACGCGCGGAAAAGCCAAGGCCGACATAGCCAGTTCGATGGCCTTCTTCGACCTCCACGAACGCGCGGCAGAACTCCTGGCATCCATCGACAACCCGGAAATCCGAGCAGATGCGCAGCAAACCCTCGCCATGAACGCGGTAACCGCGGGCAAGACCAGCGCCGCGATGGCCTATTCCAAGGGACTGCAAGATCCGGGCGGTCGCGCGATAGTTCTGGGCTTCGTTGCAGAAACGCTGCTGCGGTCGCCAGCGCGATAGGGCCGAAAAGAGAAAGGGCGCTCCAATGGAGCGCCCTCGATTCTTGCCTTGGGTCGGACCTGATCAGAAGTCCATGCCGCCCATGCCACCGCCCGGCATTGCCGGAGCCGGTGCGTCTTTCTTCGGACGCTCGGCAACCATGGCTTCGGTCGTGACCAGCAGACCGGCAACCGATGCCGCGTCCTGCAGAGCCGCGCGAACAACCTTGGTCGGGTCGATGATGCCTGCGGAGACCATGTCGACATAGTCTTCGTTCTGGGCGTCAAAGCCGATTGCGTCTTTGGCTTCGCCAAGCTTGCCGACGACGATGGAGCCTTCGACACCAGCGTTTTCGACGATCTGACGGATCGGAGCTTCCAGAGCCTTCTGGACAATGTTGATGCCGGCCTGAATGTCGGCATTGTCGCTCTTGACCTTGCCAACTGCCTTCTTGGAGCGCAGCAGGGCGCAACCGCCGCCCGGCACGATGCCTTCTTCAACCGCAGCGCGGGTCGCGTTCAGGGCGTCGTCGACGCGGTCCTTGCGTTCCTTCACTTCGATTTCCGTCGCACCGCCGACACGGATAACGGCAACACCGCCGGCGAGCTTGGCCAGGCGTTCCTGCAGTTTTTCACGGTCGTAATCGGACGTGGTTTCTTCGATCTGAGCCTTGATCTGACCGACGCGGCCCTGGATTTCCTTCTTCTTGCCGGCGCCGTCGACGACCGTGGTGTTCTCCTTGGAGATGTTCACCTTCTTGGCCGTGCCGAGCATGTCGAGCGTGACGCTCTCCAGCTTGATGCCGAGGTCTTCGGAAATCACCTGACCGCCGGTCAGGATGGCCAGGTCTTCCAGCATTGCCTTGCGGCGGTCGCCGAAGCCAGGAGCCTTGACGGCAGCAACCTT
>Ga0207422_1002166_pt1 | contig 28502 bp, 19 predicted proteins | sample MarCyaLeptolynsp_FD_187757 | JGI IMG/M metagenome (GOLD analysis project Ga0207422, IMG submission 187757) | Marine cyanobacterial communities from Panama - species 1 Leptolyngbya sp. (SPAdes) | ecosystem: Environmental > Aquatic > Marine > Unclassified | place: Panama: Panama City | collected... | reverse complement strand
GGTTTCCATCCCGCCATACTGCTTGCGCCAACGGTAGTTGGTCTGCTCGGTACCACACTGGGTACCCGAGAACCTCAGTGCGTTTGCAAGAGTCTTGAGAAAAATCAAATTCTAACCTGCATAGGGTCAGGCAGGCATTGAGACAGCAGGTACCATTCAGGATCAAAGACCGAATACATCTCCGATCCGGGGTCAACAATGAGCGTTCACTGTCACTTTGAAAAAAAAATGGTCTAATCCAGGCTCTATTTTTGACCATCCAAAGCACTCCAATATTTCTACGTTCAACGAAATATGGAGTTTTCTGGAGTTGAAACGGCCTCAGGATTTCACCTGCGACTTCGAAGAACTCAATCCTTCAAGCATAAGGACTCAGCCGCGACGTCAAAGTCACAAGCCGGGAGAAATGTCGCCCTCATTCGGGACCCACGTGTCGGCGGTCAGGGCAAAAATTTAGTCCAAACAGAACGCCCAGACCTCGCCAGAACCCAGGGAGCATTTACACTTAATTAAGAGATAATTACTCAATAGGTAAAACAGCAGCAACAAAAGAGGATAATACAAACGCTAGTCAAACCAGTGAAATTTGATCCTGCGGTGACAATTGAAAGTAGACATACGATCTAAGTTACAGCTTTATCAAGTTTTCCAATCAGATCAGAATCTACACAACTCCACTGCTGCGTTCTTTGACCTAGTTTATCAAAAAACTTAGGTCCAGAGTCCGTAGATAATCTCACCTGAACTTCTCAACCACTACCGAACTTACGGCTGCCTCAGTCGTGAGAACCCTCCCCTACATCTAAAATATCGAGAACATCGTGCCTTCCTCACCTTCTTCGGGACTGTTCGTCCCAGGCCTAGAAACATTCGCCCTGATAAACATCGCTCACGATATAGTCGCACTGGAAAAGAGCGTGCCGCTATTTGATCCTCTCGACGCAAATCGCCCTACCCTGCATGACTGGAGCAAAACACTTGTGGCGTTCCCAGGAATAATTGCGAAGTCAGAAACAGGGACGTTTCTGGAGCCTCTTTTTTGGATTTCACAGGATCTACGTTGGGCTGTCACCGCGTCCGGCCAGATGAGGCTCGGTCGTCAGATCAGCGACGATCCTCGCTGATCGTAACCGGTCCGGCAGGCTTACAGCTCCGGATCCAAAAACAACACCGCCCTTCAACTTATGAGCATCCCCGTTGCGCCGGCATCCCCATCGGCAGCAACGCGATGCCCTAAATTCGAGCAATCAGATGAAAAAGCGACAACTCGCTTATGACCCCTCACCTTCTATAGGAAAGCTTGTTGCCAGCATGGCAGTCAGGAAAGCACTGCGCACCGTGCCGGATATTCGTTTCCGCACGGCGTATGTCCTTGGCTTGATACTGCCTGAGCAACGCGACAAACAATACTTTGAAATAGCGTTGAAGAATGAATTGTCATGCCACTCAACGAACGAAAAGCCTCGGCATTTTGGGCCAAATTTCTTCTATTTTCTCAAACGTGCCGACAGATCAAAGAACCGACGACGCGGAGCTGATGAAGCGTCTCAGCTACTGGAAGAACTCGACGAAAATCAACGAATGATTGGAGTTTCAACGCCCGAAAACCCAATGACTTCGCAGTTTAAAGAAATTGCTGAAGCGATCATTGAAGCCCCAATAGAAAGCCGCTTCATCAAAGCCGCGCTTCATATCGCTCACGATATACATATTTGCGATAAGACCGCAGAACGGTTGTTGTCCTACACCCTTTCGGAGCTCACACTCGCTTTTCGCGGAAATCGTCCCTTGAATGCAGCGCTGCGTTTCCTGGAGGGTTTGCACGGAGCCAGCACTTTGGCCCAACAGGAACAGAATGGCTCAGCTAACGTCCGTGATTTGTCACAATCCTACGGCTACGGAAAGGCGAAGGCGTGGGGCCTTGAGCTGGCACAAGATTTCCGTGACTTGAAGGCCGGGACAATTCAGTGGTCAGACGTCGATCGCGGAATTCTGCTTCGCGGAGACACGGGAACCGGCAAGACAACGTTTGCTAAGTCATTGGCCAAGTCATGCGGCGCTGCACTCGTTGAGTGTTCACTAACAAAATCCCAAGCCCTGGGACATCTGGGTGACATGCTCCGGGGTCTCAACAACGCCTTCAAAGATGCTCGATCAAAAGCGCCCTCAATATTGTTTTTCGACGAATTCGACAGCGTCGGAAACAGGGAAACGCTTTCGCGTCATGCCCCGGAGTATGCAACACAGGTGATCAACGGTCTTCTGGACCTAATGGACGGCCTAGAAAGCCGCGAGGGTGTTGTAATCGTCGCTGCGTGTAATCGTATCGATACGATCGACTCCGCATTTCTTAGACCGGGCCGCCTTGAGCGCGTTGTCGAGCTACCCTTGCCTGATCTTGAGGCTCGAAAAGGCATATTTGCCCAACATCTTCAGGCCCAGTTGTCAGACAAGGACCTTCAAGATGTCGCTGCACTAACTGACGGTTGGTCTGGTGCGAAGTTGGAAGGACTGGCTCGAGATTGCCGGCGTGCGGCAAGACGCTCCGGTAAGACTTTGGATAGCCGACTTGTCCGTGCAGTTTGGTCGACCAAATTCCATCAGGTGCCTGCCGAAGCGTTGAAAAGATCTGCGGTTCACGAAGCGGGCCACGTGGTTGCAGCCTTTGAAATGATTGGGGTCGTTCCGACACAAGCTGCTCTAAAGAAGTACCAGCCAATCGATCGCAGCGATGATGCCGGCAGTGGCGGACACGTTATTCTGCCTGAACGAAATCTCGGATCTCGCGTTCAGTCAGACTATCTCGATGAAATAGCCGTGCTGCTTGCCGGTCAGGTCGCCGAAACGCTTCTTTTGGGTGAGCCATCAGATGGGGCCGGTTTGGCGCGTGGTTCAGATTTGGAGCGTGCAACTTACCTTGCGGCTTGTCTAATTGCATCGTCGGGATTGGGTCGGCATTTGACATTCCGTTCTGAAATCTCAGTTCCAGCGATCCGCCGGTTAATTGACAGTGACAAAGCATTTGCGCGCGATTGTGACCAGATTTTGCAATCCCAGAAACGGCGATCGACAGCTCTGCTGCGAACCAAGAAACGACAGCTTAGTACGATTTCGGACGGCCTCCTGCGGTCGAATATCCTTTCCGCTGAACAGATTTCAGAGATTCTGAATTCTAATCAAGTTCGTTGAAAATTTTCATTATTATCAATTAGGTAACGAAGAAATGCAGTCAGGAATTTTTGAGCTCGACTCACGGAAAAAGTGCCGGTATTCGATTCAACCCCGAGGCGCCGGCCGTTCCATCCTGGGCGGTGCGTGTCTCGAATTCGGCTTCAACCATCAGCTTCCGCTGACAGGAATAAGGAGGTAGCCGACCATGACCATGACTTTCATGCAGAACAATTCGGCTCTCCGCGAAGCCGCACAAGATCTCCCTATACACAACGCTTGAGTTGGGTCACCAACTGCCTGCGCGATGTCTGAATACTGATATCCGTTGCGGTGGTATCCCAGTCACTGTCTCGTCGTGACCGCAAGGGTCCTGTCGAACAGTTTCAATTGCTGATGTCGGGAGACGATCTCTCTTCTTTGTCGTTTTAACCGGCACAGCACTCTCTTCAAGCGATTGATTTTCGAACCCGCCGACGCGCGGGAACAGGAGACCTGTGCCATGTGGAATGAACTGAACCTTCTCCGCTCGTATGTCCGCCAGGGCAACACCGATGCCGGTGGTTCCGTCTGCCGAATAGCTGCCGTGAACAGTCACGTCAGAACCAAGCAGAACAGGAGACCACCATGTCCAATGACAATCCGGAATACTACAAGGCACCGCGTGCCTCTCGCGCGTCGCGCAAGGTCACTCTGAAATCCACGGTTTCGTCCCGCGGATTTCTTTGGAACCACACCAGCGATCGCTGGGCTGGCTACGAAAGTACCCTCGAAAGGGACTTTCTGACGATCTTGAACGTCCGCAGTGACGTCAAGCTCTGGCAAGAGCAACCCGAGCCCGTGACCTATGTCGATGATCAGGGAAAGCGCCGCAAGCACACGTTCGACGTGTCGGTTCACCTTTTCAATGGTGAAACGGTTGCATGCGACGTCAAACCCCAAAAACGACTGGTTCGCAGTGGGATTGAAGAGGTTCACCGCCTCATCCGCCGCCAACATCCGGACTACGCGGACAAGTTCTTGATCCGCACCGATCGCCACATCTCTCGCGCTCTCGTTCGAAACGCCGAGCTGTTCCTCCGAGCACGAACACTCCGGTATGAGGACAGCATTGACGAGCTGCGCCGGCATCTCATCTCGATGCATGGCGTGTACCGCTTGGCTTCACTCGTCGCCCTTCTGAACGACCAAGCGGCCGGCTTCAACGCCGTACTCAACCTCATTGATAGCCGGGAATTGAAGCCGGTCACACGCGGCAGCATCAACGACAACATCGAACTCGAAATCTGCAAAGCAGTCTAACAGGAAAGGAAATTGAAAATGGCCAAGTTTGACAAAGACTGCGGCGGCAGCTTTCAGGGTTCCGAATCTGAGACCAGGATCCGCCTCGACGAGCATGCGAAGATCACGCTCAGAGGACAGCCGCATGTGACGGTGTCGTCCAACCAGAAAGCTTGCGTGCTTCGCCGTGTCGACCGCCCACGGGTTTACACGAAGTTCACGAATGCTGAACTGGGTGATTTGATCGCAAGGGGCCTTCTTGTCCAGGAAGATAAACCGCTTTCCCCTTTCGAACTTCGTCTCAAATACGAACACGAAATCCAAATCTGGCAACTTCCAGAAAAAGTCGCCAATCGCGTCGATTTCAGGAGATTCATTTGCCTTGAATTTCTTGCGTTGGAAGCCGCTGGCATCACTTCTCGAAGTGATGCCTCCATGGCCGTCGTGATCAGCCACATCCACGCGCATTGGCTGAAAGTAAATTCGAAACAACGCGGTGGCCACAAGCGCTTTCGCTCATCGCGAAACCTTCAGAAATTCCGCTGCCCACACCCCAGCACCGTTCGTCGTTGGCTCCGCAAATTTGAAGCCGGTGACTTCAAAGCCATGGCTCTCTGCCCGCCGGCACACAAACGCATCATCTGGAACCGGTGAAAGCCGCGCTGGAAAAGCACCAGTCCCGCCTGGAACCAAAACCCAAAAGGAAAAGGAAACCGATCATGACCGAACTCAACAGCACTCAGAACACCCCTTCAGTACCGGGCGCCGAAAGTCGAATCCGCTTCGCACCTGACACAAGAATTACGATCAAGGGTGTTTCTTATACCCAGGTCTTTTCCGACGAAGAAGCGTGCGTGTTGCGCCGCCTTGATACTCCGGAAGTCCATGAGAAGTTCACTTTTGTTGAACTTCTCGACCTTGTTGCACATGGCCTCCTTACTGAAGAACCGGGAGCATTTTCACCGACCGTGGCACGCCTCAAAGTTGGACCAAACATCAAACTTTCAGATCTGAAACCGGAGGTCGCCGAACTGGTCAGGTTCCGCCAGTTCATCTGCGACGAGTTTCTCAAGATGGAGACAGAGGGACAAACCTCGCGCAGCGACGCAGCAATGGAGCAAACGATCAAAGTCCTTTTTGGACAGTGGTTCACCATGCTTGTGCAACGAGCGCCAGGCGCCCGTTTTAGCAGTCAGCAGACACAGGGAACCTTCAAAATCCCAAAGCCCAGCACCGTGCGCCGTTGGCTTCAGAAGTACGAAGTCGCAGACTTCAATGTGATGGCGCTATGTCCCTTGAAGCACAAATGCGGCAACCGGACGGACCGCCTTCACCCCGACGTTAGGGACCTCCTTCGCAGCAGTGCGAGGGAATATGCCAGCCTCCTGAAACCGACGATGGCGAAGGTCTATGAAGACTTCGTCGAACATTTCGACGCGTTGAACGAAGCACGCGCCCAAAAAGGGTTGCCAGCCCTTCCCAAGCCAAGCATCAGGGCCATGCGCACGGAAATTCGCAATCTCTCCCCTTATCACGTCGATGCCGGTCGAAATGGTGAGGCCTTCGCGGCGAAAAAATATGCGTATATCCAGGGAAAGAACAATCCTGAGTGGCCCCTGCAAGTGGTCGAAATGGACGAGTGGAAGGTCTCTCTCCAGACCCTCTTGAAGGGCATCGGCAGCTGGGAAAAACTCGGACTTTCGACCCGTGAGGATCTCAAGAAGGACCTCGGACGCATGCAGCTTTCAGCCGCAATCGACGTCCGGACAAAGTGCATTCTGGCAATGCAGCTGGCGCCCACGGCGACGACCGACCTCGCAATTTCTACCTTGAAAATGGCGATGTCCGACAAGAATGATTTCGCCAATGCTGCCGGTTGCGAAACACCCTGGGACATGGCAGGTCGCATCCAGACAGTAAGGGTGGACAACGGACCGGCTTATACCGCCGGTGCATTTAGCACTGCCGCGATCGATGCCGGTGTTGCCGTCGACTACACCGTTGCCGGTGCACCGTTTCTGCGTGGATCCATCGAGCGTGTGTTCAGCACCATCCATACCAAACTTATCTCAGGATTTGACGGACGCACGTTCAGCAACGTTGTCGAGAAAGGTGACTACGACACAGGTGCGCGCGCATCTCTTACGATCGAAGAGCTCGCGCAAGCGCTCGTCCGTTGGGTGGTTGATGTCTACCACAACACGCCGCACGATGGTTTGGGTGGACAAACGCCACGAAATTGCTGGCTTTCCCTGCGGAAAAAGGTCGGCGTTCCGCTCGCACCAAACGAAGATGCTATGCGCGCATGCTTCGGGATTACCGTTGAACGCCGCCTTCGGAGTGAAGGGATCCAGCTTTACTCCAACAAGTACCAGTCCACCGAGCTTCAGAGCATCCGTCGGGAACATCGAACCGGACAACTGAGAGTACGCTTCGATCCGGACGATATCGGGCACATCTCCGTAGATACGCCTAAGGGTTGGCTCAAGGTTCCTTGCACGACGAAGGAGATGCACGGAACGTCCCTCGAAGCGCATGTCGCCAGTCGGCAACGCCTGTTGGCACAGTACGGAGAAGAGGCTGCCCAGTCAGAAGCGCTCGTCAAGAGGGCACTCGCGGATCTTCGCCGGCTCTCGGACGAGAGCCGCAAGAACCGGAGCATTGCCTCCCCAGTCTTCACGGCTGACAACCTCGCCAAACTTGACGCCCATTTTTCAGACGACCGTCTGAGGGTCGATGAAGACTTCGAGGGCGACATTCTTGGGCTCGATGAACCCAATGAAACTGCCGAGACCAAACACGATCCAGACAGCCCAATTACCCACATCCAGGACGCTCCGCTGTTCCTGGGCGACGACGATGACGATGACTACATTTTGGAGGACTAACATGACATCTTCGAATTACCATACCCCCGCCCCTGAAGCACAATCGCCTGGCCCGAATGCGCCTGGCCGACGGCAGAGATCGGCTGAGATCACGAAGCTTGAGGCAGAACTTCAGCACACCTATTTCCCTCAGAAAAGTGACGAAGACCTTCTCGACAGGCTGAACGACCTTCTCGACACCTTTGAAAATTATACCGACGCTGTCGAAGCAACGGGATTGAGCCATGTGGGGAGATTGAAAGAAGGCCGCGCGCTCGCCATCGTCGGCGCATCCGGTGTCGGCAAATCAAGATCCCTTGAACGCGCCTTTGAATCTCTCGGAATGAATGATCGCAAAAGCCCGTTTCGGATTATTTCGATCAAAGCGCCATCCCCGTGCACCTTGAAGCAACTGGGGACCTCTGTCCTTCATGCGCTAGGCTATCCGGTTCAACGTGATATGCGGGAAAATGTTGTTTGGCGCAAGGTGCGAGACCAGCTCAAGATCCACGGCATTCGCTTCCTGCATCTTGATGAGCTGCAACACCTTACCCAGCTTGAGAACCCCAAGGATTCCATCAAGGTCTGTGACACCTTGAAGGGGCTCATGCAAGACGAAGATTGGCCGGTTTGGTTGGTTTTGTCCGGAATGCCCAACCTGGCGGCCGTGATTGAAAGCGACTTTCAATTGCGCCGTCGCTGCACATTCGTCCGCCTTGATCTGATGACACCGTGCGCAAATGATCTTCAGACAGTCCAGCGGATCATCAAAAACTATTGCAAGAAGGCGAAACTTGAACACCAGAATCTTCCGATGAACGAACTTTGCAGTCGCCTCATGCACGGCGCAGAGGGAAGAACCGGATATCTGATTGAAATCGTCCAGGACGCTCTTTGCAAGGCGTTGAAAGCTCAACGAAACATGCCCCTCATGGGCGACTTCGAACTTACTTTTGAGGCCAGAACCGGCTGTCGCCCCGAACACAATGTTTTTGCCGAAGACGTCGAATGGCAGAATATTGACGTCCGAAACACTCTTTTCCCCGAAGACAAAGAAGAGGACGAAGTACCGCAGCCGAAAAAACGCAGTCTCAAGATCGTTCGGGGGGCCTGAGCATGGAACTGGACCCCATCTACATTCCCTGTATCTATCCTGACGAAACCGTCGCCAGCTACGTGTCACGCGTCGCGAGTAAGGCCGGCTACACTGCCCGGGACTTTTGTCTCGACATGAAGCTGAGTTTCCAGGCTCTTTGCGATGGCAAGCCGGAAACGCTCGCCCGTTTCTCTAAGCTTGTCGGTTTCGAAAGCGACCGGTTCCCGGCAGCAATCTTCAAACGCACCGGCGACCGTCGGTTCGAATTTAAGCAAGAACCGTTTTCCAGACATTCGCTTCGTCGAGCGACAGTGAGAGTCTGTCCCCATTGCATTCAGGAAGACCTCGAGCGAGACGTTGACCATAAAACGGTCAGGCCATACGGGCGCTGGTCTTGGAATATCGGCTCCATTCGAACCTGCTTGAAACACAACACGCCCTTGGTCATGGCTGCGAACGAGCACCATCCGCAGAAGGTGCATGATTTTTCGCGGCTCCTCCAACCATTCGTGGAGGACATCAACCGACACGTTCTTGCTGCACAGTACCGTGAACCTTCAAGCCTCGAGATCTACCTGGAAAAACGGATCAACGGAGATCAGCCCGAGAACTTGCTGTCATCCCTTCACGCTCACGCTTATGCCGCTGCCCGGGCCTGCGAAATCATTGGCGCGACAAAGCTTTATGGCGCAATAATCGTCGCAGAGAGTTTGTCTGAAGACCAGTGGTATGAAGCTGGTCAGGTAGGCTTTGACATCGCCATTCAAGGGGTAGATGGAATTCGCGACTACCTCGATCATTTGCACCATAAGTTTTCGAGCACAAGCCAAAACTGGAGCCCCAGACAAATTTACGGCCGTTTGTACGAATGGCTTGCTCACGAAACTGATGACACAGCTTATGACAATCTCAGGAAGATTATCACCGAGCATGCATTTGAAACGTTGCCCATGGGACCAAACGACGAGATCTTCGGTCGGCGCCCGGCAAAACGTATCGTGCATTCCATCCGCTCCGCTCATCAGGAAACCGGTGCCCATCCAAAACGACTGAAAAAAATTCTCCACGCGGTCGGGCTCATTGACCAAAGCCAACTCGGACAGACCGACGAACGCATTTTTTTCAATGCTGACGATGCTAAATTCTATCTCGACCGTGTCGAACAGAGCATGTCGATGAACCAGGTCAGGGCCTACATCAACGCTCCACGCCCCGTTGACAGGGTGCTATTCGAAGCAGGCATTCTGAAGCCATGGCTTATCGGCGGAACAGATATTTTCAAGGATCATGCTTTCGCGAAGTGCGACTTGGACGAGTTCCTGTTGAACCTGGCAGCAGGCGCAAAACCTGTGACGAACGACGAGATTAACTTGGTTCCAATTCTCAAGGCGCAGAAACTGGCCAATTGCGCAACCTTGAAAGTGGTGCAACTGATCTTGGAACGTCGTGTTCGTACGCTCCGTACTGATCCCAAAGAAACGGGCTTTCTCTCCATCCTTGTCGATCCTGAGGAAGTGAAATCGCTCGTCCGGGGCAAAGACCATGCTGGGTATTCTCTGAGGCAGGTTGAAAAGAAACTCAAAACCTCAACCAATGTGGTCAAGGCACTCGTGGAACTGGGTTACCTTGAGGCTGAAACGGCGATCAATCCGGTCAAGCGATGTCGGCAGACCATCGTGAAGCGCGAAATCTTGGACGCTTTCATGAACAAGTTTGAGACCGCCAGTTCGCTGTCAAGACGATTGGGTATCCATCTCCAGACGCTGATGAAGCATCTCAGGTGTTCGGGGGTCGAACCAGTGTTCGCCGTTGAGGACGTTCACGCGACAATCTACGATCGAGAAATCGCGTCAAAGAAAGCGCAGGAGCTTTCCAAACATGAGCAATAAGAAGAGTCCTGACAAGCTCCAGAATGTCGACGTCAGTTCGACCCCGGCCCTTCGGAACAGGTCCTCTGCTGAGTCTTCCGGTGCCACGAACCTCTGGCTGGATGAATTCACTGAACGGATGACACATCCAGGGCCAGAAGAAGAAGAGTTCTTTGAGCGCCGCCGGCAGCTCAAGTTGGGAGCAGGCATCGATGAAAATGGAAACTTGGTAACATCGAATTCAAAGCCCAAGGAATAAGCGAACCATACTGACGGAAACGCCTACAGCAGCCGAAATTTGTATGTCCGGCTGGTTCGAACTTCAGTCGCCTTCAGCCTGATTTAGATACTCAGCGCTGCGGAAATTTTCGATCCTCGTTCGCATCAACATCTGGATGGAACGCGCCTCCCCTTCGGGAGGTATTTTTTTGCCTGACGTCAGCTTTCCAGGCGTTTCGACCGAAATTGAGCAACACTTTGCTTTCATTTGATTACTTCTTTGACCGTATTTCCGAATTGACTGAGCCAAATTGAGTAATAAAGATGTTTATTTTCAATATCTTACGTATTCCGTGCGCCATACTATGCTGGCAGGGACAGGAAGTGGTGAGAGAACCAATGTTTTGTTCATAGCACCCAATGTTTTGTACCAACCCAAGGGAAATCCTTGGGTTGGAGACGAAAAGAGAGAATGACAAGATTTCGAGTTTTGCGCTCCTGGGTTAAAACCCGAAGGTAGGGCCTGTGCGTTGTTCAAATACGCCTATGAATATGTTCCGAGGTCGTTAGACCTCTTAACTCGCCCTAGCACTTGTTTCCCGCCCATCAGAACTGTTGGGCGGGTTTTCATCGTCCGTTGTTTTCAGCGGAAGCTGAATTAACCGGAAAGGTACGATCGCAAATCGCTCGTTGTTCGAACGGGGAGATCTCATGAAGCTGAAAACTGCGCATATTCGGAACTACCGTAGCATCCGCGACACAGGCGAGTTCGACGTTGAAGCCATCAAGACTATCCTCGTCGGCCCAAACGAAGCAGGTAAAACGGCTATCTTACAAGCCTTGCAGCAGATCAATCCGCCCAAAGGGGTCAAGGGCTTCGACGCACTGCGGGACTATCCGCGGGCCAAATACAATGACATCACGACAGGTAAAGTCGACCCGGAATCGGTTCCGGTCACAACGGTCACTTTTACATTATGCCCGGACGACGTAGCTGCACTCCCGGCTTCAATGCGTGAAGTTACTGGATATACTGTAACAAAATACCTCGACAACAGCGCAACCCACCAACTGATTGGGGCGCCAATCTCCCCGACTATTGGAAAAATTAAAAAGGATGCCATCCGGCTGGCCGCCCACGTCGATGGCCGAACCCAGGTCGAGGAAGGAGAGGCAGCTTCGACCGAGCAGACCGATACGCTAAATGCGCTGTTGAAAGATCAGCGGGACGATTCCGTCATCACCAAGAAATTGTCTACTCAGTTAAAGAGTTGGGTGGAGAAGATGATCGCCCTCGCCGATGATTCAGAGGATGATCGAATCGACCGTTTACAAGCGGTGTTTTCTTTCCAGACAGACCGCCACACAGCGCTACAAGCGCTCGATGAGCGAACCCCGGTATTCGTCCTATTCAGCAACTATTTCCGAGTGCGCCCGCTCATCCATCTCGAACACCTGGCTGACCGTTTAGACTCGAACATTCTCGACGACGAACAATACGACTACGGTAATAAATGCCTTCTACAGCTGCTTGGTTTCACTGCGCGTGATCTCTCGAATCTCGGTAAGGCACCGGAACCGCCTGCGGACAAGCCCCAAGCCCTTCAAGCCTATCGTGACCAACTGGACAAGCGAAAGTACCAGCTTAACGCTGCAAGCGTTCAGCTTACAGATGAGATTCGTTCGGTGTGGAAGCCGTCAGCTACTCGGCCAGAAGCAGATCGCCTCCGGCTCGACGCAGATGGTCAGTACCTAAAAGTGGTTGTAGAGGATGAACTAGGGGTGGAGATCGAATTGGACCAGCGATCTGAAGGATTTCAGTGGCTGGTGTCGTTCTTCGTTGTTTTCTTCGCCGAAGCAGCTGACAAGCACGAAAACGCTATACTGTTGCTCGACGAGCCCGGCATGAGCTTACATGCCCTCAAGCAGCGTGAATTCCGTGAGACCATCACAAAACTCGCGGCGAAGAACCAGACCATTTACACGACCCATTCGCCCTTCTTAGTCGGGCCGAATGAACTCGACTATGTACGTGTCGTTGAATTGAACGAACGAACGGTCGGCACAAAAGTGCACACTGCCATAACATCCAGCGACCCGGCCGCATTGCTACCTCTTCAGGAGGCTCTGGGCTACGATCTAGCGCAGAGTTTATTCGCACAGCAACGGAATCTAGTCGTCGAAGGGCTGACGGATGAATGGTACCTCGACGGCGTGGCGGCGCTCTTCGCCGATGGCGACGAAATCAAGCTCAACAATAAAATAGCGTTGGTTACCGCCAACACAGCAGGAAAGGTTGTGTATTTCGCCACGATCCTGCACGCACACAACCTCAAAGTGGCCGCCCTACTGGATTCCGATAATGCCGGGGACGCGGCAGCCAAACAGGACACCTTGGTGCATAAGCTCGGACAAAAAGGTATTATACGGACGAAAGATTATGCGCCAGGCATCCCGAAAGCCGAGATCGAGGACCTCCTTCGCGAAACGCTTCCCATTATCGCACGAGACCAACTCGGCTGGGATGTCGTCGACCAAGTCTCTCAGCAGGCTACGCGTCCGCTTGTCGACATATTCTCTGGCATAACCGGTTTCAGCAAATACAAGCTTGCGAAGGCTTTCCTGCGATGGGCACGAGAGAATGACGCAAGCGCGCTCTCCGACTCTGAAAAAGCGGCCTGGACCAAGTTAATTACTGACATTAATGCAGCGCTGAAGTAGCTGTCACTTTCACTGGGTACCATTCGGTATGTGCAGCGCCTCCCTCGAGAAACCGAAAACACTGCGCTGGTGGAGATTTAGCCCCGGATTCGGATAGCCTTTAGCGCCTGGAAGAGGTTATCGAATGAACACCAAAGAACCTAAAACGCAGCCAGAGTGATCCTTAGGGTCCTTTTCGATAAGATGTGTCGTCGGTTGAAGAAGCTTAGACAACAAATTACGATCGATTGATCGCGCGCTGTTTCACGAGGAAAATGCCTCTTATGACCAATGAGTCAAAGTCTATACCGCTTGAAGCAACTCCAGACCATTCACGCTCCACGGTGACGAACAGATCCGATGCAGAAACCCACACGGCAACTATGGAGTGGCTAGACGAGTTCACCGAAAAAATGTCGACACCGAGTGAAATCGAAGAGGCTTTTTTTGCTCGTCGTCGCAAATTGAAACTCGGTGTCGGTCTCGACGCCGATGGCGACCTGGTGCGCGCAGCCGATTCTGAGTGATGTTACGCAAATATCTGGTTGATTGTTGAGCACATGACACCAGCGTAGTGCTGCCGGGTACCGGCATACGAGACCCTCGGGAAGCATTTCCAATCAACCAAACACAAGTGCTGACGTCTGACTAAAGCTCTTTTTTGCTCAATTTGAAAAATTTTTTCACGTTCGCGAGACGATTTGTTTTGGCCACCTGAAACAGGAACATACGGCCCGAGCATGTTCGATCGTCGACGCGCACCTTACGCCAAAAAACGCATCTCGATCCCAATTCTTAGGATTGAATCCTATCGTCAGAAGGACTCGCGTTTCGCACGGGCGAAACACCGCGTCGATAGTGGCGAAACTCTGCGCTCAGTGTAATGCACTCCAGCCTAACATTCGAGGCTATGCGAACTCAAAACCCATTCACTCTTTGTTAATAAATATGTATCCAAAACGAAAAAACACTCAATACGAAACTAAGGAAAAATAATGAAACGTCTCCCTGAAATGCTTTGAGTCAAAATGCATGATCATTGCAATATCTTTCTGTTAATCGCCACCATGATTTCAAATTTGTATTTGATCAACAAGCAACAGATATCAAGATTTTTAGGTTGATACTTAGTGTCTTGATATCTGGAGCTCGCAACTCCTTGTAACCAATCAGTGCTACGGCACCGACAGAAACCAACCCTCGGATCTCCATCCGTAGGAACCCTTCCCCACGAACAAATCAGTGAGCCAAATCGTGCGTGCTTCTCCATATCAGGGACTGATCGTCCCGCAGTTGGACACATCAGCCATACTTAATATCGCATGCGATATTATCGCCCTGGAAAAAGGCGTGTACTCGCCAGCTCCCGGGCCCGCATTAGCCCCTCCTCTCAAAGACTGGAGCAAAACTCTCGTCGCCTTCCCGGGAATTTTCGCACAGTCAGAAGCTGGACCATTTCTAGAGCCATTGTTTTGGATTTCTGGTGATCTTCGCTGGGCTGTTACAATCAAAGGCCCTGTGGAGCTTGGTCGGCAGATCTGCGACCCCGACAGGTGACTTGACCGATCTGACAGATGTCCGACGCCAAGCTGGCAACGCGTCGCTGAGCCCCAAGTCTGGGTCAAATTCAATTGAAATTATGCGCCTGACATTCCGTCGACCTGCTCTGCTGATGTGATGAGATACCTCAGACCCGAGAAGCCAAATGAATAAGTCACAAATAGAACCCGAAGAATTGCATTCCGTCGGCTTGCTCGTTTCGAGAATGGCAGTCAGAAGAGCGCTTCGCAAAGTCCCAGAAATGCGGTTCCGAACTGCATACATCATCGGTTTGAACCTCATCGAAGAACGAGACCAGGAGATTTTCGAATGCGCTTTGACGCGTGAGCTCGCATGGCAGTCAACGGACAAAACGTATCGACCAATCGCACCAGATTTCCACTACTTCCGCGAAGAAAGTCACCAGTCCGAACAGAAGCGGCGTAAGATGCATAAGGCCCTCTCTGTTTGGACAAGCATCGAGGAAAACCAGCGTGTGATTGGTGTTTCAACACCTAATAGCCCAATGACAACGCAATTCAGAAACGTTGCCGAAGCGATTTTTGATACTCGCATTGAAAGCAGCTTTATAAAGGCAGCACTTATCATCGCGCGCGATATTTTTGTATGCGATGAAATCGCTGAACGCCTCGCACGTTATTGCTTGTCCGATCTTACGATTGCATTCCGTGGAAATCGCCCCCTGGAAGCAGCGTTGCAACTTCTGGAAAGCCTACCTGATGTCGATGCGCGCGTATCGTCGGGCAAATATGCGGACGCAAATGCTTGCAGCCAAGAGATTCCAACTCTCGAGGAGCTTTCCGGTTACGGCGAAGCCAAAGACTGGGGTTTGGAACTTTCAAAAGACCTCAAGGATTGGATGGAGGGCAACCTTCCCTGGTCAGATGTAGACAAGGGTGTTTTGTTTGAAGGTAAATCCGGAACAGGAAAAACCCGCTTCGTAAGGTCTCTGGCGAAGACGTGTAAAGCTCACTTCGTTGAGTGCTCTCTCGCCAAGGCGCAAGCAAAAGGGCATCTGGGCGATATGCTCGGCGCAATCAGGCATGCGTTCACAGAAGCCAAGGCAAACACTCCAGCCATTCTTTTCATCGATGAATTCGACTCCATCGGCGACCGGACATCTTTGACAGACTACAATGCCGAGTATTCAAGAAAAGTTATAACCGGGATGCTCGAATTCATTGATGGCTCAGATCCACGCGAAGGGGTCGTCGTCGTCGGAGCAAGCAATTCACTCAACAACATCGATGACGCATTTCTGCGACCTGGCCGGCTTGAACGGGTCATCAGTATCAGACCGCCAAATCTCAGTGATAGGCAAAAGATCCTTTTGCATTATCTAGGCACCCCCATACCGGACAAGACACTTTTGGAGTTGGGAAAACGAACTGAAGGCTGGACTGGCGCGGACCTTGAAAAGTTTGCAAGAGAGGTACGCAGGAAAACAAGGCGCTCCGGTGTTCCACTGGACGGAAGAAGGGCCTTGGAAACACTCTCTGGAGCCGTTCAAGAAGTCTGTGACGTCGAACTTAAGAGATTTGCGGTCCACGAAACAGGGCATGTCATCGCCGCATTTCACCTGCTGAAGGTCTTGCCCGTTTCAGTGTCGATCCACACCCATCACCGCGTCGATTCAAGCGTGGCGGCTCTCAGCGGCGGCGTGACCGTATTTCCTAGAAGAAACGGGCTCATAAGGCTGCAAGGCGACTACCTCAATGAGATCGCCATTGCGCTGGCCGGACAAGCAGCCGAGACGCTTTATTTTGGAGATGCGTCAGACGGAGCTGGAGTTGTGTCTGGCAGCGATCTTGAGTTTGCGTCGATCCTCACCGCACGCATGTTGGCAAGTTCCGGTCTCGCTGAAAATCTCGTGTTTCTGAGCAATGACAACCAGGGGAACCTGGCCCAGTTGATCGGGCAAAACAGCGTATTCGCCAACAAATGCGACGCTGTTTTGAAACAGCAAATGAAGACAGTCTCGGGTCTCCTTGCACAGAACATGTCAATGCTCCGAGCAATGGCAAAGCTGCTCCTCAAGCGAAAAAGACTTTCACAGATAGAGGTCGCCACTCTTCTTGGCGCAAACACCAATATCTCATCAACGCCAACAACAAAGGAAAAAGAGAGTGTTAATTAGTAAAATCAAATTGCATCGACAGCGTTCGTTCTCCGTTCTTTATACAGAACAATATTACTGTCGAAGTATGTCGATGCATGGTAGGAGGGCCGCCCTTCGAGATGAGAGCAGCAAATTCGTTTGTGGCGCTCTCTCGAATTCGGCTTCAACGCCTGGCAATCGCCAGCAAGACAATAGGAGGCAGCCGATATGAACTTCAATCTCACGCACGCTGCCCCTTCTGAAGCCGCCAACGTTACCTCTCTCATAGTGTGAGTTCCTTGGTTCAGTTCCGTTTGGAACAGATCAATTGAAATTCGCCAGTCCCCAATACCGGGGCTGCGGCTTTTGTCGCTCGGATACGAGGAGAACGAACTTGGCATACTTCACCCGATAGGAACCACGGCGTCTGCACACACAGACGTCTCGACCAAGTCACGAACTAAGCTGTCGCCGCTCACAGTCCACTGATGAGCTGAGTTTTAGCCGCTAGATCGTTTCGATTGGTTTCTCTTAAAGACCCGTCCTCTCTGACTGCATTGCTGAAAGCTTTGCAGAACGACGACGTGCGTCTTGCTCCGGGATTGCAGACGTACCTCATCAAATGCGGCGCATCTCCCCGATCCCGAAAAACGCCTTTTGCTGGAGCCCGATTGGCGGGTGGCCCGGCGCAGAATTTGGAACCCGATATGTACAACAACAACCAGGAAGTTTTGGATCGCATGAATCTGAATGCCCATCAGCGTCGTCGTGCTTGCGATGGCTCAGTTGGCAATTCCAGCCCCGGTGAAGACTGCTCCATAACGAGGCCGCTTCCAAATCTGCATCAGGACATCAATCAACAGCCTTTGTGTGTGACCCCAGCTTCTCACACCGGAAAATCTCACCAAAGGATCGTGGCTCTAAGATCGGCTTCGTCATTGATCCATTTCGGCAAAGGCAAATCTGGTACGAAAGTGACCTTGAAATGATGCTTTTGACCATTTCAATCGCCAACCGCGAAATTGCCTTTGTAGTGGAGCAGCAGAAATCTCAGTTTCATTGGAACGGTGTTCTTCATGACCACACAGTCGACATGATTCAGCATTTCAGATGCGGATATCGGCGAGCAGTGTTCGTGAAATACGCCGAAGATGTTGAAGGGGCGCAGCTGAAGGATATTGCAAAAGCTGTTGGCGAATTTGAAGACGATAGACTCGCCGACGACTACGACGTTTCGACTGAAGAAGACGTCAATCTCCTTGATTTTGAGAACGCTGAGGAAATCATCGAAGCAGCAAAATCAAGCACTTCAGAAACTCGTGCAGCTGTAGTCGACGCACTCCCGCACATGGCCGACCTCGTCACACCAAACGAAATCGGTTCCTTTACAGGTCTCGGAGAGGTCGGCGCGAACGCGTCGCTCGCGCTCATTCAGGCAGATGAATTGCGACTGTATGAGCAAGAACCGATCGACTTCAACACCGTTCTGATTAACACCTCTAAATTTGCCGCTTAGAAATTGAGAGGCAAATTTAAAGAGATGATCAATATCTCCCCCTAGGTTGCACTGCCCGGGTAAATCCGCCCTTGGTTGTTTCAGGTCACTCATGAATCACTCTCCCTACCGCCCAATTGCGTTCAACCCAAATGATCGTATCGTAATCGACAATGCGCACTACAGGTCAGTTGGTAAGGACGGCGAGTCGCATATCCTTCAGCTTGTCAGCGATGACATCGTCGAAAACTTTCACATCGTCAAAACAGATCGAGAGATCGCGACCCTGATGCGCACGCATCGTCTTCGCTGCGACCATGATTTTTACGCAAGAACATCTGCGAAGCTAAGAGCACGTAACGATTGTTCGAACCTTCATGACTGTGACGAAAAGCAGCTTCGAGCCATTCTCTGGAAAAAAGAGTGGTGTGATCGCTTCAATGACGCCCGTCTCGACCCGGATGAACCTAACCGGCCGACAATGTCGCTCAATTCAATCCGTGACTTTATCGAGAGTCGCAAGGAACCGATGTTTCAGTGGTATCGGCAGATTTATGACGAGCGCCCAGATCAGGGACGCATTATGCCCGGTACTGGTAAGCGAAAGGAATTCGCATATCCCAGTCCGAGTACGCTCCGAAATTGGCTGCTTAAATATCGGCAATTCGACGAACGCGCAGAAGCTTTCAAAACCAAATATCACCGCTGCGGCAACAGGAACCAACTCAATCCTGAGGTAAAGTCAGTGGTTGAGCAATGTGTCAAGCGATATCCCAGCGGCAGCAAACCAGCCATGTGCGACATTTATTGGGATGTAGAACAGCGCCTGTTCTACCTCAATCGCGAACGGCCAGAAGACGACCAGCTTTCCGTAAGCTACAAGACAGTCCGCCGTCACATTCACAAGATCCCCCCTTTCATCAAGGATGCCGGACGAGACGGACTCGACCGAACGAAACGGCGTTACGCTTCAGTTGGTCGTGGTTTGAATGTCAGGCGTTTTTTGCAACGCGTAGAAATCGATGACTGGGAAGCCGACCTGTTTGTGCTTTTGGCAGAAACCAGTGTCTGGGAAAAATTATCCCCGACTGAGCGAAAACAGGTAGAAAGAGCGCGCTGCACTGTCACCGCTGCAATCGACGTCGCAACCAGGTGCATCGTAGGCTTGAATGTTTCTCCCCGAAGCCCATCCACGGCGACATCAAAGGCTGCGGTCAGGCGTATCCTCACGGACAAGGCGGAGTTGAAAAACTGGGCTGGGGCGAAAGACGATTGGCCGATGCAAGGCCTCCCCAGTTTAATCGTCAATGATGGTGGCCCAGCATTCCGTGGCAGCTTTTCCAATTCACTGTTTTTCTTGGGTATCAACCAACAAATACCTGAAAAAGATCCACGAAAGAGAGGCACAATCGAGAGTTTCTTTAAAAATCTAAAGAAGTACTGCCGCCAATTTACGGGGCAATCTTTCGCGAATGTGGTTGAGAGAGGCGATTACGAGTCAGAGAAAAATGCAAGCCTTACCTACGAAATATTCTACAAGCTACTAATCTCTTACATCGTCGACGTGTATCACAACACACCCCATAGAGGCCTCGGCGGACGAACGCCAAAACAGCAATGGAAAAAGCTTACGGCAGGTGCGGTAAGGCCTCCTGTCCCCGATGAAAAAATTGCCGCATGTTTGGGGCTGCACGAACGCAGAAAGATCGACAAACACGGCATATTGGTGAACGGCATCAGTTACCACACAGATGCACTCGATACGCTTCACGGTCTTACCAGAGGTAGTGAAATCGATGTGTTTGTCGATCAGTTGGATCTCGGCCGAATTTTTCTACTCACACCGAAAGAGCACAGAGCCGCTCTTGGGGTCTCGAGTGATGCCCCCCTGATAGCCGTCCCAGCGGTAGAAAAAGAAGGGTTCAGTGGGCGGACGCTGGCGGAGTATCTGTGCGCAAAATCTGAACTCAGGGAAATAATCGAAGCCAAGCAGGCGGCTGATCAAAAGATCCGGATTGAAGCTTTTTCCCACATCCTTGAAGCGAGCCGAGACGCTCGAAAAAGGGCTGGTCTTGAGGAGGATGCACTGACGCAAGAGCAGTATAATCAGCTGGTCGCAGAGCTGAAGCGATTGGGACGAGCGGCGCACAAGAAGCCAAACTACTCACAAACGCCAGGCAGATCTCTGCGGTCGATGGGTGAGACGGTCGCTAGATCAAAAAAACAAACCAAATCAGATTCCCTGCCTAGCACCCCAAGCGAAGACACCTCAGACGCACAACAAAAATATCGCGGCGGCATTAACAATTACAAGAGCAAGAAATGACCAAGACATTGAACAATTTGTCAAATTCATCAGGTATGGAACCTTTCCTTGAAAATGATGACGCCTTTCTTGAAAACATAGCGTCTCAAATGTCACCTGAATTCATAGACATCCAACTGCGTCTCGAAAGAGTAAAGAGCGTCTATGTTTCATCTGGTCGCGACGAACTACTCGCCGACCGACTTCGCGATTTGATGGAACACATTCTATCGAAACGAAACGGAAAGCGTGATGCTGGACGTGTCCTTTTCGTTACCGGAGAAAGCGGTGCTGGGAAAACGCGAGCGATAGAGCATCTATTGGAAAATGAACGCGCGCTCCGACCTCAACAAACACCGATCGGTACTATTCGACCTGTCATTTCTGTTTCCTTGTCCGGTCCGGGGACGTTGAAAACGCTAGCAGTGGAAATCCTCAGAGCCGCTGGCCATGACGTGACCCACAAGAGACAACAAAACGAACTTTGGAATCTGCTTCCGGCGCAGCTAAGACTTCGAAGGGTCCTCATCATCCACATCGACGAGACCCAACACATGCTGAAGCAAACAGATGCTGACCGGGAGCGCAGGAACCTTGCGAATGCCCTCAAGGGCCTTATGAACGCACCTGAATGGCCAGTAAGCTTCATAATGTCCGGGCTTCCTCGAACGACAGAACTTGCTTCGCTCGATGAACAATTTGAGCGGAGAAGCTTATATGCGTACCTAACTGACGTGAATTTTCCCGAAGACCAGAACATGGTTGTGGAGATAGTTTCCCAGCTCGCACACGCGGCTGATTTAAACCCAGAAAAGATACTCAATAGCGACATACCGGAGCGAATTACGCACGCTGCCAACTACCGATATGGGCGCACTACAACTGTGGTGATTTCGGCGATACGCGTTGCACTTGCAAGAAACGCAGAATACTTATCCCGAGATCACTTTATTGAAGCCTATTTCGGGCTTAGCGAGTCGCTCGACGCTCCTGACCAGAACTTGTTCCTTGTCGACAACTGGAGGCACTTGGCACCAGGTTCATTCCTATACGAAAAAGGTGCTCGCCAATGAGCCCAGATCCACGTGCACTCTCAGCATGTGGTTTCACGCACAAACATGAGGAAATGGAGCCCGTCGTCGGCTTTGCCTCTCGGCTCGCCCGATTGAATGGGCGACCACTTCGGCAATTCCTTGCGGACAAGGGGGTGCCGACCCGAGGCCTCGAACAGGCTGACGAGAACGCCGTCAGATCAGTCGCCCAACTAGGTGGAGCGAATGCGGATGAACTGCTTCGTTACACTCCAACTCGCTCCGCAGAAGGCAAACGCTTTTTCGTGGGTGACGAGGTCTTCGACTTCCAATCGGTTCACCGGACCTTCTTTAGGTTCTGTCCACACTGCGTTCAGGAAGACCTTGCAAATTATGCAGGAACGGAGATTGCACGACCTTGGTTGAGATTGGGTTGGATACTGGCTCCCATCCGCACTTGCCCAAAACATAATGTCCTGCTGGTACGGACGGACCCACGGCGACAGCGCTATCAATACTTCGATTTCTCTCTGACAATAGATGGCTATCGCAGGGAACTTGAACACCTTGAGAGAGCAGCGCCCCCCATGCCCCCCTCCTCTTTTCAAGATTGGGTTTTGGCGCGTATCAAAGGAGATCAGAACCTATCCACGTGGCTGGATGACGTTCCGATTTATGCTGCGATCGCTTTCTGCGAGGCATTCGGTATTTCGGTCCTCTATCCGCCGAAGGTAAATACAAGCCAACTTACGGAGATCGACTGGGCCAGTGCTGCTGAGACCGGTTTCCTGATCGCCAAAGATGGCGAGACTTCGATCCGATCACAACTCAAAAAGATGAACGATGCTCAGGTGCATACCAAGGGTGTCATCGGCTTTCGCAAAACCTACGGCTACGTCTATGACGTCTTGCGAAAAAACGCTGCGGATCCAGGATATGAAAAACTATGCGGCACCGTCAGACGTTTTGCACTGGATACGTTACCGCTTGAAGTAGGTACCAACGTCTTGGGAACAATCGTCGACAGGCAGACCGTCCACTCTATTCGGTCGGCGGCGAAGGCCGCCAACGTTCATGCCAACACCATGCGAAAGATATTTGAACGCGAAGGTTTTCATGACAACACAGATATCTCCCTCCTTCCAGATCATCGGGTCATCACCTCAAACGAGAGACTTGACACGATCATCTCCGAGCTTCGAGAGGCAGTGCCAACGTCTTCCGTTTTGGAGCGCATGCAAATCCCCAAACACTACCTGACGAGCATGATCGCACAGGGGTATTTGCGAACTATCACCGGATCCAATCAGTGCGCGAACGCAAAACATCAATTCTTGCATCAGGACGTGAGCAGAGCGCTGACGCGAATGTTCAAAGGTGCGGAAATAATTTCCGAACCTTCCGATCGGCACCTCACGGTGCCGGAAGCGCGGGCAGCTGCGGTGACTTCGATAGATTTCATCATGAGTTTGGTGTGCGATGGCAAGCTGAAATGGAAAGGACGGCTTCAAGGATCTGACGTCTTCCCGCATCTTCTGGTCGATGCCGACGAGGTCGTCACGCGAGTACGTCGCGAAGCCAAGGGAACCGGCATACCGAAACGTCAAATCGATGAACATATTCCGGGCATGGGAAAGCACGTCCTAAAATTCATTGCGGCAGGCGAACTTGAGCTGGTTGAAGAATACAGCCCCGACGCCCGCAGGACGGTGCAGATGGTTTCCAGGGAGAGTGCCGACGCATTTGTCATGAATTACATTACTTTAGGTGAGTTATCCCGAAACCACGGTCTCCATCATAAGCAAGTTCGGAAAATCCTGAGTTCAGTGAATATCCAGACGGTGTTCGACAAGTCTCGATTCGAGGCGTTTATTTATGACCGGCACCAAATTCTCTCGGCGGAGCAAAGGTACCCACGAATGTGGGACAAAGATAAGAGTTGATCGACCTTTACCGCTCGAGCATTCGCGATTGAAACTCCTTGCGCCCCCAACTTAGTCATCAAGGTCATCGGACGCACTTGCCAGAACCAAACATTCGCTGCGAACTGATTGAACGCCCACGAAGGATGAAATAAGCAATTGCTCTGGAGCCAATCGCAAATGCCGTTTGAGAGACGCCAAGAACGGTCCGCGCTCTGATCAATCCTTCTGAAGGATCAAGAACTTTGGCTCTCGCTTTTCTGCTCCTTAGCGTCTAATCCCCCGCTATGTCGAAACTGACCACCTGCACATGCGCCGCCATCGGCGACAGATCGACGAGCTGCTCTTTTGCCCCGCCTGCGAGGACCGGTTCGCAGGGCTGGGCACAAGAGGCGAATACTCTGGCGGATACCTTGGCAACCGGGTCGCCAAAGGGGTTCGCTGTTTCGGCAGCGTTCGCGAACACGGCCCATAGACCGGGCGAAGGTCCAATAACGCGAAAGCCGAGCACCTTCGGCGACGACTTCGAATCTTGAGCGTTTGAGATGTGAACGCTGCGATAGTCATCGGTGTTGGGCAGGCCCGAGTTGCCCGTGCGTGGATCGGGATTGAAGCCTGGATCGAGCGTCCGGAACACGAGCTGACCGTCGCGTGCCACTTGAAGCTCAATCTGGGCCTCGCCATCATATTCGAACTGCACGTCGATGTACTGATCGGCTCCGGCACCGCCCGCCTGATCAATCGGCAGTGTCGCGAAGACGAAGAGCAGGAAGATCGCCGACCCAAAGGCCGCGGTCACGATGTCGAGATAGCTAAGCGCGCCGTCAGGGCCCTCGGCTTCGGGCTCTTGGTCGTCGAGAAAGGGCGCCGCCCCTGTCATGGCCCCTGCTCGAACCGCACAGGCAAGGATGCCGAAATGTTGAGGGTGAAAAGCTGCGGCGTGCCCAAGGCATAGCGCGCAGGCGGATCGAGATCAGTCAGCGGCGTCCCGCCCAGAAAAGCGACCATCCAGTACCTTTCGCCGGCGTGCCCGGCAGCGTCCTTCAGTCCGAACACATAGCTGCCCGTGGCTCCATCGATCTGGAAGGTGCGCACGAACAGCTTCGTCGACGCCATGTTCATGCTACGCAGGACCCAGCCACTTGGTCGGGAAACCTCCAGCGCGTTGATGAACTCTTCGCTTTCTGCCGCGATCCGCACGTAGAGCTGCGAGCGTTGCGCCAGTTCCTCGATGTTGGTGCCGAACCCGACCGCCTGCTTGCGGGTCTGCGCCGCGCTGGCGTCTCCCGAAGGTACGTCTTCGAAGATCACCAGCAAAGCGAACACGAAGAACAGCAGCAGCGACGCGCCGAAACCGCAAGTCAGCGTATCGTTGAGGCTGGTTAAGAAATCGGGTTCATCCTCTCTCACGGGACTTCGTCCACATCGTCGGGTGCCGGATCCCGCGCCGCGGCGAGGTGGCGAAGGAACGTCGCCTCGGTTCGGCTGGCCAGTAGCAGAACGAAGCTCAGGACTAAGCTGGCGATCAAGGCGAAGAGCGTCGTCGAAAAGGCCAGCCCAAGCTCGCCCGCAAGCGTGCCGATCGCGTCCGCACGACCCAGCTTGGAAGAAGCGAAAACGACCTCCCGTGCCTCCGGCAACGCGTTCAGGATGCCGCGCACGGTGCCGATGAAACCGATCGCTGGAATACTGGCGAGCGCCCAGCGTTGGTAGCGACGCCCGTCCTCGAGCTCACGCTGAGCCGACCAGGTCTCGGTGCCGCCTTGTCGGAGCCGCTCACCCAGCGCGTTCGCGCGCCACCACAAGGGCTCAGGGAAGAATGCCTGAATAAAAGTGATCAAGGCCAGCGAAAAGATCCGGAACACAACAATGGCCAGGACAAAGCAAGCAAGAGCTATGATGCCGATATGCTCTGGCCCCCGCCACATCCGCAGGATTGTCGTGGCGGACTTTACCTCGGTGGTCGCGGTCGTCTGCGCGAGAACGAACGCGCTCAGTCGCGTGATGTTGTCCTGGGCGATCAGGAACTCACGCGTACTGAAGGCTAGCGGATCGCCGCTGACCCTCATTTGATCGATGCAGCGGCTGTCGACGCCTGCGATCTGATATCCGACTTCACCGACCAGTTGCTTTTCATTCGTCGGCGGTTGCGCAACCGCCGCGGCACGTTCGGACAGCAGCAACATCGCGTCGGAGGCTCCGAGACAGGTCCGCGAGGACAGGCGCCGCCCGACCGGTTTCGGCAGGTCCTCGCTGCCGCCGCTAGAAATCAGGGCTCGGGCTTCGTCGATCGCCGGTTGGCAGCTTCGGGCAAACGTGCCGAACGTATCCGCCCCCCCCGGGATATCGGCCAGGATATGCGCCGTCACTTTCCCGAGCCTCACATCCGCCGGGTTGACCGCGTTTTCGGCCCCCACCTCACCGGCATTCTCTGCTCTGACATCAGCATTCAGGCACCGCAGTCCCGCAAGTTCTGACAACATCGTTACACCGGCCCTACTGCCGGCGCTCTTATCGGTATACCGTCGCGTAAGAAGCTTAGTAAGCTTGTCCGCCACCACCCGGATTTCTCGCGGCGCATTGCCATCCAGATCGACCGCTGTGCCGAAGTCGTCGCGGGTGATGACCTCGGCTGCAAGGAGGATTTCGTATCTCAGCTGCTCGGTCTTGGGCGGCACGTCCAGCTTCTCGTCGCAGAGCGCCCGGGAAAACTGCGGCAGGTTTTGGCAAAAATGCGAAATAGGATCAGCCGCCATTAGTTCAGCGCGCAGTGTGTTCTGGTTTGCAACCTGGCGCCCCTCGTACGTGCCCAGAGCTAGCAATCCCGATAGGCACAGCAACAACAGACAAAGCCAGCTGCCCGGAGCGAACCCGTGCAGGAAAGCGCGGGGTACGTATTTCAAGAACAGTTCCTTGGCGACGCCAAAGAACTTGCTTAGTAACCCACCAAATTCTGTAATAAGTTTCTTGAAGGTGTCCGAGAGCATGCTCAGCAACCGTCCACATTCCGCGATAAATTTCTTGAAGGTGTCCGAGAGCATGCTCAACAACCGTCCACATTCCGCGATAAATTTCTTGAAGGTGACCAAAAGCATGCTCAGCAACCGTCCATGTCTGCAAAGATTGCAGGAACCGGGTCGTGCGCGAGCCCGTACCGCGTCCGCGCGCCCTCCGGTCGGAAAACGATGTCGGCCAGACGGGAGGGATCGAATACGTAGCTTTCGCCGAACCGGTTCAGGCTTTGCAGATGCGCCCGACTGACCCGGCACGCCAAGCTCTGCCGGGTAGCAGTTCGCAGACCGGTCGGAAGTTCCTCCGCAGGCAGGACAACTGTGCCGTCCGCGTAGGGCGTCGCCGCTTCTTCCAGTCCCGCGACGAGAACCGGATCATCTTCGGAAGACGTGAGAGGACCGAACAGTAAAAATGCGCGTGCGTAAGTCTTGCTATAGCCCCCGAGCGTAAGCTGTAACTCGCTCGGGAAGTCCTCAGGACTGGCCTCCAGCAACTGGCTGGTCAATGTCAGCAACCTAGGCCAAGCCGGGCCACCTGATGCGATGCTGCCGTTGTAACCGGTCGACCAACGGACGACGCGCGGTCTGGCCGAGGCCTCACCTTGAGGGAACCAGACGAGATCCTCCAGGCCGGGATTGCTGCTATAGGTCAACACGAAGTGGGATTGTCCGGTAGAGTTCCCAGGTGTGGCAACCAGCTCGGGCGCCTGTTCGCCGGCCGGCCGCTTTTCCCGCACGTGCCGACCATACCAATGCTTCAAAAATGCGGCAGCCATCAACCGATTTTCATCACCGTAAATCAAATTGCTAAGCGTTGCGTCCCAAAGGAAAAGCGTGCGTCGCCTACCGCTGCTTTCGTGAGTGAAGACCACCTTCAGGCCAATCGACGGATCACCGGCCCAGAGCGGCAGCGCCTCGACCTGCACGGGCAGACCGTCGAACTCATGGTACACGGCGGTCTCAGGCTCCTTTCCGGTAACAATCATCGACCTTACCTCGTCGATGATGCGCGCCTCCGCGGCTGCGGTGATAATTCGCACGGTGCCGCTGTCGCGTTTTTCTTCGCGGAAATCCCCATCTTTTGCCCGGCCCGGCCAAGACATCGGAGCGTCTTTGCCGCATACTTTCTGAAAATGCGCGTCCATTTGCACCTGCGCGGGAACCGCTGTGAGGGCAGGACAAAAAACCAGCGCCTGGACCTCGTTCGCCGCATTCACGAGGATCTGGGCCCAGACGAAGACCGTTTGCCTGTTTGAAACCCAGCACATCATCGGCGACTTGGCATGGAGCAGCGGCGCCTCCACCTCGGCTTTCTGGGAGGCGCGTTCATCCCGGTTGCTCCAGCCGTCGACGATGGGCGGTTCGGGAGTGCGGCTTGGATGATGGCAGTTTGTGACGTTCCCCTCGAAGGTCCGCTTGGTGAGGATCGTGGTCCAGGTCGGTCCGGCCCGTTTCGGTCCGCGCCCCCCCGGCGCGTCCACACACATCTTGATGCCCTTGTCGTTCTGCCTGAACGTCAGATTGTGCCATGAGAGTGCCGCCTTCTCGGACGCGTGTTCATGGCCCCCATAGATGTGAGGGCGGGTTATCCTGTCGTCTTCGTCCAGCCAGAACTCATAGCGCGAGACACCGTTCTTGTCGGTGTAGACATGTTCGCAATAACGCGTGGCGAAGACGTTTCCCCCCTCGTTCGCCGGATTGGTGTTCTCGGGCGAGGGCTCGTCCTCAGTGCCGTCCAGGGTCCCGGCCTTCCCGGGCGGCCTGCCATCCGCGTCGCCTTCGTCTCCGCCGGCCTGTCCCGACTGGTTCGAGCTGTCCGACCCTGTGTCGCCGTCCGGTCCGGTGTCGCCGTCCGGTCCGGTGGAACCGTCCGAGCCGATC
>Ga0207422_1002158_pt1 | contig 28709 bp, 24 predicted proteins | sample MarCyaLeptolynsp_FD_187757 | JGI IMG/M metagenome (GOLD analysis project Ga0207422, IMG submission 187757) | Marine cyanobacterial communities from Panama - species 1 Leptolyngbya sp. (SPAdes) | ecosystem: Environmental > Aquatic > Marine > Unclassified | place: Panama: Panama City | collected... | reverse complement strand
TTGCTGTTGATGAAAACAGTCGTGTTGAAATTGTTTATTCCACGCATAACGAATTGAATGGCATTGCCTCTGTTGACGGCCAGCATGAATGCGAAGTATTTCCAGGTGACCGTATCATCATAGAGCGCTCGCCCAAACCACTTACTTTAATTCAACCGAGCAGTTATTCATTCTTTAAAGTGTTGCGCCGAAAATTAAACTGGAGCCAACAACCTTAAACTATGCTGAAGTCATTACACATTAAAAACTTCGCCATTATTGAAGAGTTAGAATTAGAGTTTTTCTCTGGCCTGAGCACGCTGACAGGCGAAACAGGTGCAGGTAAGTCAATTATTATTGATGCGATTGGATTAGTGCTGGGCGATCGTGCAGACAATAATTTGATTCGCGCCGGCAAACAAGCTGCGGAAATCATCCTTGTAATTGAGATTCAAGCGCAATCAAATAGTGCAAACTGGTTAGCTTCACATGACTTTGAAGTAGAGCAGGAATGTATTTTAAGACGCGTGGTACGCAAAGACGGGAAATCTAAAGCTTATATTAATAGTGTTCCTGTACCACTCAAAACTTTAAAAGAACTGGGCGAATGCATTATTAATATTTATGGTCAACATGCCCACCAATCTCTAATGAGTATTGCAACTCAACGTGCGCTAGTTGATCAGTTTGCGAATCATAAATCTTCATTAGATTCCCTTGAGTCTCTATTTGCCAACTGGCGAGAACAAAAACTACGTTTTGAAGAACTAAGTAAAAACTCTAGTGAAATCCAATCTACAATTGAGTTACTACGTTATCAAGTACAAGAACTAGATCAACTTAATCTGGCCGCAAACGAAGTCAACGAGCTTGAGCACAAACACAAACGCCTGGCTAATGCAGAACAATTGAAACAATCTACTATGCAAGCTTGTCATCAGTTAAAAAATGATGACAGTTCGGACATATACACACACCTAAATCAGGTTTGCAGTCAAATTGGCACACTGATTGAAAATGATCCATCTTTACAAGCGACCAGCCAATCACTTGAAGAAGCCTTCACTATTATCAGCGAGTGTGCCGATGATTTACGCCATTATGCCGAGAGCGTTGAAATTGATGCGCAAGAGCTTTTTCAAACTGAAGAACGTTTAGCCAGCATTGATCAAATCTCAAGGAAGCACAAAGTCTCCGCAGATGAATTACTTATATTGCACGAGAAGCTTACCAGTGAACTGAATGCGTTGACTCAACCCGAATGCAATATAGACGCCCTGGAATCTCAACTCAAACAAACTGAAACTGACTACAAAACACTGGCAAAAAAAATAAGTAACAAGCGAAAGTCGGTAGCTAAAAAACTCAGCAGCGAAATCACGCACGCATTGACTAAACTAGGTATGGAAAAAGCGCGTGTAGAAATTGGAGTTAATTACGATGCTGATGTTGCACCAACAAGCTTTGGTTTTGATAACATCGTGTTTAATGTGCAAACGAATCCGGGACAAAAAATGCTTCCCCTTTCACAAGTCGCTTCCGGCGGTGAACTATCCCGAATCAGCTTAGCCATACAGATGATTGCTGTAGATAAACTTGACGTACCGGTACTAATTTTTGATGAAGTAGATTCCGGTGTAGGTGGCGCTGTCGCAGAAGTAGTTGGCAGAGAACTGCGTACCATTGGCGAACACAGGCAAGTCATGTGCATTACTCACCTTGCACAAGTGGCCGCAAATGCCCACCATCATTATCGAGTTAACAAACAGTCTGAAGCATCAGACACTGTCTCAGCCATTGAATATCTCGCTCAAGCAGAGCGCATTACCGAGATTGCGCGTATGATTGGCGGTGTAACGCTGACGGAAAATACGTTTTTGCATGCACAGGAAATGCTTGAGGCCAGTACCTCTCAACATTAACAAATTTATCATTTTTAAAGACACAATCATTATGCACAATCAGATTTTCAAACTAATCGCACTGACATTAATTATAATGCTAGCAGGCTGCAGTGGGCGATTATTCACTGTGCATAAAATTGATGTACAGCAAGGCAATGCAGTTGACCCAGAAAAAGTAGCCCAATTAGAAATTGGCATGACTAAAGAACAGGTTGAATTTTTAATGGGCACTCCCCTGATAGCAGACCCGTTTCATCCCGAGCGCTGGGATTATATTTTTTTCCTTATTCCAGATTATGGCCCAACGCAACAACGACACTTGGTTGTCTACTTTGATAATGACAGGGTGTCAGTTATTGACAACCAAAGCGTACCCGAACCAACCCCAGAAGTGCTTGCTGAAGAACAAGCCACGCAAGAAAAATTAATTACTAATGAAAATGATGAATTAAAAGAATTAGACGCTGAAGAAGATGTACCCGACTACGTTAAAGAGATTGAGGAAATAGAACAAATCGAAGAAGTCGGCCCCGACATTTAGTCTGTAATTTAACTACCCGCCGACATATTTTCCTATAAAAAAGCACTGATAAATTGGGTGATTTGCAAAAAAGAATAATTCACTCGCCTTGCAATGCAAGAGCCTTTCCCTGAAATTCAAGCCAACAAAAACTATAAATCTAGTGTCGCCCGTCACTTAAGCACACATATGTACTGTGCAAGCATAAAATATAAATGCAAACTGTGACGTATATATCACTTGTAATAAGCTTGCGCACCGTCCGGTCTCATTAGTACACAGCTTATCGAAAAAATGCGATTTTCTTAACAGGTTTTTACATTTGAATGAGAATTCCAGCAAAGAAGTTTTCCATGCAAAGAAATAAAGTAACCGCGATAAGACTGAGCACAACAGGACGAGACTCTACAAGTGACATATATAGCAGCCAACTGCCAGATAAAGATAAATGCATCTATTAAGCATATAGCTAATTTTCTAGGCATGGCATGCCTTGCACTATCTGCTCAGGTAGCTGCAGGAAGCCATTTGACACTCATGAGTTCCGGGCTCACACCCCAAGCCAGTGAACTGAATATCATTCACGCGTTAAATCACTCAACCTTGCCTCTTAAAAAAACACTTAATGAACTATATCAATTAAGAGATTACAAGCTTATCTGGAGTGACGGCAAAAAATATAATGACAATGCCAAACAGCTATTATTTTTGATACAAAATGCAAACCAATTTGGCCTTAACCCTTTTGATTACGATGCTGAATTAATTCAATCATTCTTAGCAGCTACTTCTATAGACGAAAACCTACTCAGCAAATCAGATGTTGTGTTTTCCCATGCGTATGTGAAATTAGCCAGCCATATTAGCCAGGGAAAGCTTAAAGATACTCAAACATTATTCAATCAAGACAGAACTCTATTGACGGAACTAAATAATGCGGCTGACACAAATTCAATCGGAGCAGCGATTAATCAACTTCAACCCAAGCACACACCTTATAAGAATCTAGTCAAGGCACTGGAATTTTACAAGAAACTTAACATTACAGATGAAGCAATAAAGCTAACTGAACGCTCTTATGAATTAGGTGATCGCTCTGATGAAATTCCCAAAATAAGGCAACGCTTATTCCAACTAGGTGATTTAAACAACGATGATTTGAATAGCGATCTGTTTGATGAGTCATTAATGATTGGTGTGAGTCATTTTCAAATTCGTCACGGTTTACAGGCGGACGGCGTACTGGGCAAACAAACAGTTCGCGAACTCAATACTCCCATCTGGCAGCGCATTCAACAACTGGAGCTTAACCTAGCCCGCGCCCAGTCTTTACCTGATATTTCTGCCGGCAAACATTTACTGGTAAATATTCCAGCTTACAAACTGTATTTATACAACAACCAACAACTCTCTTATGAATCAAATGTGGTGGTTGGTAAAAAGAAACATAAAACTCCTGTCATTTCATCTGAGCTAACCAAAATTATTTTGAGCCCTTACTGGAACGTGCCTCGTTCAATTACCAAAAACGAGATTATTCCAGAATTACAAAAAGACCCTCATTACCTAACCAAAAACAATATGAGATTGATTAGCACCAATCCTCAACAATCACGTTTTATAGATCCCTACAGCATCGATTGGAGCAACCTGGACACGAGCAGCCTTAACTTTCGCATTCGCCAAGAACCTGGCAAAGGTAATTCATTAGGTAATATAAAATTCATATTCCCTAACCACCACAGTGTTTATTTACACGATACTCCCGCACGCGGTTTATTTGCTTTACCCCACCGAGCATTCAGTCATGGCTGTATTCGCCTTGAAGATCCGTTTGGACTGGCAGAGACACTGTTATCTAGTAGCACTGGCTGGTCAAAATATGACTTATTAAGTATCAGCAAGCAGAGTAAATCTAAAACACTCCCACTAGACCAACCCATCCCTATCCACCTGACCTATATGACAGCTTGGGCGGATGATCAGGGAATCGTTAATTTTCGACCAGACATCTACAATCAGGATAGCCAAGTACTAGCAAGCTTGTATAATGCTGATCTTTAGCTTAAAGATCTTTCAATATCAGCATTTTACTAGGAGTCAGCTTTGGCTTTTGAATCAGACTCGAACACGTCATCTGGTCGACGTAAATTCCTCATTCAGTCAAGTGTAAGCATTTTTGCGGCATCATTATCGCCACTGGCAAATGCTTCCACTAGCAAGATTGCTGATATTAAAACAGCAGACAAGCACCTCAGCTTTATTCACTTGCACACTAACGAAACACTCCAGTGCTGCTACTGGAAAAATGGCCAGTACGATGTTGTAGCGTTGAATAAAATAAACCAGTTATTGCGAGATCATCGTACCAATGAAGTAGCAGCTATTGATCACCAGTTGATAGATATGCTTCATAAGCTCCAGTCTCTAACTGATTCAAGCACACCGTTTGAAATTATCTCTGGTTATCGTTCAGCCAAAACCAATCAAAACTTGCGTAAAAATACCAGCGGCGTCGCCAAGCGTAGTTATCATATGCAAGGTAAAGCCATTGACATTCGACTCGCCGATGTAGACCTGAAGTTACTAAGAAACACAGCCATCGAATTGCAATCAGGCGGTGTCGGTTACTATAGCAAGAGTGGGTTTTTACACTTAGACACAGGCAACCCACGCAACTGGTAAACCATTTAACCAGTCATTTTAGCCATTTGCTTTTTGATCTGTGAGCTTGTCCTCATTTTCACATTAAGAATTTTCTTATTTCTGCCAATATAAATAGTATCTATAAAACACTTTAGTGCTCAGGAAGAGCCAGGAGCTTATGATGCGATTTATCACAGCAAAAAATTTAAGCGCCTTAATGCTTATATTCACTTCACCTTATTTCATTCACGGCGAATATTACTTTTACGCTTTGCTATGCTTTGTAAGTGGCAGTTACATATTAAAAACCAATGTTAGCAAGGCAATAAAACAGAAAATCTAAATTTTAACTCGTAATACACAATAATCGCGGTCAAGATTATTATGACAAAAATATCAAACTCTTGACTGAGCACGTAAACGCCTTGCTTCCATAGGATCCATTGTCAGTGCACGGTATATTTCAACACGGTCATTTTCTTTTACCACTGTATCCAATGGTAGTATCTCACCAAATACACCAACTTTATTTTTATCCAAAGAAATTTCTGGGTATTGCTGTAACACACTTGACTGTTCAATCACTGTTTGAATAGTCGAGTGTTCTATAACTTCTAATTCTTTTATAAATCGAATACTTGGAGTGACATAAACGACAGTTATTTTCATATCGAATCAATTCATTAAATAGCGAAATCTAGCTATAGACTTCATTGGCACGTTGCACAAATGAATTCACAAGGCGATCACATATCTGACTAAAAAAAGACTCCAGCGCAATCTTGAGCATGCGATTAGATATTTCAAATTCCAGATCAAGTTGTACACGCGAACCATTGTCATCTATATCAGTAAATTTCCAATCACCCCTGAGGTGACTGAAAGGGCCATCAACCAGTTCAAGTTGAATTTCTTGAGCAGGTGTTAATGTGTTCTTGGTGGTAAACGAGGTTTTTATCGCACCGCGCGAAAAATATAAAGTTGCTTGTTTTTCTGTAGGCGATAAATCTTGTGCTGTACTGCCTGAACACCATGGCACAAATTTCGGGTAGTCCTCGATATTATTTACCAGAGCATACATTTGTGCAGCCGAAAATGGGACTAACGCACTACGGCTTACAACAGACACGAAATTAAATTAATCCTATAACATGAAGAAAAATAACAAACACCGCTACCGGTGTAACATAACGAATAAGCACTCTCCATAAGTTATACAAAGCTGGGTTTTGAATGGCAATCTCATCTTTAACAGAACTTTCCCGCATACTCCAGCCAACAAAAATAGCAATAAATAAACCACCCAGTGGTAACAAAATATTAGAAGTTAAGAAATCGAGCATATCAAACACAGTTTTTCCAAACAAAGTATATGACTGCCAAATATTGAATGAGAACACTGTTCCCAAACCAACCAGCCATGTGACCACACCGCAAATCACACTTGCTTTAGTGCGTGACAAACCTCGGCGTTCAACCAGCCAGGCAGCTGCCGGTTCAATTAAAGAAATTGAAGATGTCCAGGCAGCAAATACCAGCAATACAAAAAACAAGGTACCAAAGAAAACACCACCAGGCATTTGGCCAAACGCAAGTGGAAGAGTATTGAATATCAATCCAGGCCCTTGCCCAGCCTCTAATTGATTTGCAAATACAATCGGGAATATGGCCAGCCCTGCCAATATAGCAATCGAAGTGTCAGCAAACGCCACAGCAAAACTGGTTCGGGCAATTGATGCATGTTGAGAAAGATAAGAACCATAAATCATAATAGCACCCATACCTAAGCTCAACGAGAAAAAAGCCTGGCCCATTGCATCTAATAAAACTTGCCCATTGATTTTAGAAAAGTCAGGCGTAAACATAAACTCAACACCCAGCATAAAACTCCCCTGCGACAGCGAATAGCCAATCAAGACTAGAATTAACACGGCCAACGATGGCATTAAATACTTAACCGCTGTTTCTAAACCATTACTAACACCACGTGCGACTACGAAAATTGTCATGGTCATAAATAATGTATGCCAAAAGATAAGCGTGAGCGGACTGGCAATTAAGTCAGCAAACAATTTCCCCGCTTGTGTTTCAGTTATACCTTTAAATGTGCCACTCGTGCTTTCGAGAACATAGGACAATGACCAACCAGCAATAACGCTGTAATAAGAAAGTATCAATACACCAGCAACTACTCCACCCCAACCTAACAAACGCCATGCATGACTTGTGTTCTCCTGTTCACACAATGTTTTCATTGTGTTGATGGGGCTTTGGCGGCCTCTTCGACCCAACATTACCTCGGCCATCATGATGGGGAGACCCAGTAAGACAATACATATCAAGTAGATTAATACAAAAGCGCCACCTCCATTTTCACCCGCCATGTAGGGGAACTTCCATATATTACCCAAACCAACTGCGGAACCTGCAGCAGCAAGAATGAAAGCTAAACGTGATGACCATTCACCGTGTATCGAGGTATTTCTAGTGGGCATGGTGAGGTGTTCTTATTTTAACAGCGTGCATTCTGATGAATTTTTCAACCACACTCAAGTCGAGTAATAAAAAATCGGATGAAATGAGCAGTGCTGTTTATAATAGGAGGATGGGAAAGAAAAAGATACCTTCCAGTGACAATACCATCGTCGTTAACAAAAAGGCACGACACGATTATTTCATTGAAGAGACTTACGAAGCCGGCATTGTACTAGAAGGCTGGGAAGTGAAAAGCCTGCGCGCAAAAAGCATCCAAGTTAAAGAAAGTTATATTCTGCTCAAGCATGGTGAGGCCTGGCTGCATGGCGCTCATATCACTCCATTAAATACTGTCTCTACCCATATTAAGCCTGACCCAGTAAGGTCACGCAAACTGCTCATGCATCGAAATGAAATTGATCGCTTGGTAGGTGCAGTTGAACGCAAAGGCTACACTATTGTTCCAGTAAAATTATATTGGAAAAAAGGCCGTGCCAAAGTAGAAGTGGGAGTAGCCAAGGGTAAACAGCAACATGATAAACGTAACACAGAAAAAGATCGCGATTGGGAAAGGCAAAAGTCGCGCATTCTTAAGAATGCTTAACCATTATTAATGGTTAGTGTTTTTCATTCTCACTAATTTCAGCCCACACAGTTGTTTGCGAATCATTATTTTGCGCAATGTGTAGTAACATCTTTTCATGTTCAGCTAATTCCTGCTGGCTAGCTGTTTGTATTTTTAGATCGTGTACTTTTTTGTTTTTTACACTAGCCTGCTTACTTTGCTTCTGACTTTCTGTGTTTGCTGCCAGACTTAACGAGACCTGCCCTCCCGTCATTGCTAAATAGACATCTGCAAGTATCTGTGCATCTAATAATGCGCCGTGCAATTCACGATGTGAATTATCTATTTCGTAACGCTTACACAATGCATCTAAACTATTTCTCTGCCCAGGATGTAGTTTACGCGCGTCTTTTAAAGTATCTGTTACCGTGCAGATATTACGCAGATCATTTAAGTCATGTTCAATGCATTGTAATTCATAGTTTAAAAACCCAATATCAAACGCAGCATTATGAATTATTAATTCCGCATCACGAATAAAGTCTAAAAATTCTTCACACACATCAATAAATTTAGGCTTATCTTGTAAAGATTCCAAGCTAATACCATGCACTGCTTCTGCACCCGAATCGATATCGCGCTCTGGATTTAAATATTGATGATAAAAACGATCAGTGACTTGGCGATTAACAATCTCAATCGCGCCAATTTCAATAATACGATGCCCTTCAGATGTATCTAAACCTGTAGTTTCAGTATCAAGAACAACTTGTCTCATATTTATATTTTATATTTCAGGAATTTTGTAGTTAGCCTACACTCAATTCATCAATCGCTTCATTAGCTAATTGGTCTACCAATTCATTCTCTTTGTGTCCACTATGGCCTTTCACCCAGCGCCAGTCAATTTCATGGCCGTTAGTCAATTCATCTAGTTTACGCCATAAATCCTCATTTTTAACTGCCTTTTTATTAGCCGTCTTCCAACCTCGTTTTTTCCAATTAGGTAGCCATTGTTGTACGCCATCCATAACATAACGCGAATCTGTTGTTAGAGTAATTTTGCATGGCCGCGACAAGCTTTCTAATGCTGAAATGGCCGCTTGCAATTCCATGCGGTTGTTAGTTGTTTCTTTTTCGCCACCTTTGATTGTTTTCTCCACATCTTTGAAGCGTAATAATGCCCCCCATCCACCTGGCCCCGGGTTACCACGACAAGCACCATCGGTAAATATTTCAACGTGATTTAACATCTTCTTGCATCCCTACAGTTGGCTTAGGTATTTTGCCGGTCAGTATTTGATTGGTGCTTGCCCATGCGGGTTTAAGTGGTGTTAATCTTGCCACACGTTTGCGTGCAACAAAAATATATATGCCTCCTACCTGTGCAACATGATATTGCATAGTACGGCCAAGCGACTGCATTTTTTTCCAGCCCTGAATTCGTTTGAATGGAGGCAAGTGTGCAGTAAAGTGAATTTCGGTTTCTTCAAAACCCAACAATGAAGACCAGTCACGCAATCGCCTTACGCTATAAAATTTGGCATTCCATGGTGCAATATTTTTTCTCGCACGAAATAACTTCCATAAGCCATAAAATGACAACGGATTAAAGCCAATTACAATCATATAACCTTCAGGAACCAGACAGCGTTCAACTTCACGTAAAATTTCATGCGGTTTTTCAGTAAAATCAAGCGTGTGTGGCAGTACAAATAAATCGATACAATCACTAGTAATAGGCAATATTGCGGGGCTGCTAATCACATTTGCTGACGATGAACGGTCCATACATATTTGTTCAGATATCGTGCAATTTTTTAATAAATTATGCTGTACAAATGGATCACCGAGTTGTATGGCATTGTAGCCAAAAATACAGGAAGTAATACGCCACATGTGCTGTTCTATGGCCTGCGCGACTAACCCTCCTGCATCCGTGAGATACCAATCTCGAATATTGCTTAAATCAAACACTCAGTTATTACTCTCAACTTAGCCCTTATGAAATTGATCCAGGTCCATTTTACGCAAATGATACGGCAACTTAAATTGTGCTGACTATCACAGTTCCACACACTAGTATAAAAATATACGTATTTCATCGCCCGAGCAGAACGCTTAATTCGCTACACTCACATCGACTCCTTATTCTATTGTTAAGATACGTAAATTACTGAATCTAGATAAAGTCTTTACAATTCTCCATGACCATAATCCCGTCTAAGCCGCGCCTATTATTCTATCTGACTACAGGTCTAGTCATTGCAGTGGTGGGCATTATCTTCAAATTCGGCTCGGTACTGAGCGACTCAAATCTAATCTTCCTCATTGTTGCTGTAACGCTCAGCAGCATCATGGTCTACAAGTTGTGTTTTCCTGATAGCTATTCTTCTCCCGATAGCAGTAAGGTTGATGATGTGGATCAAAAAAATATGCGCCTGGCACTAAATTTTCAGGGCCAGGGAAAATTAGACGCCGCCTATGCACTTTTCAAACAATGTAAACCCTCCAGCAAAATCATTCATCTGCTAACTAATCTGGCGCAAGATTATGAAATCATTAACCAACACAGCGAAGCCAAAAAAGTTTACTCACACATTTTAATTCTCGATCCGGACAACGCCTTTGCGCAAAGTAAAGCACCAGAAAAAGTAAAAAAGCCCAAAGCCGAAGTTATTAAAAAAACCCCAGTTACTGAAAGCTCATTATTCAACGAACGCTATGAAATTATCAAAAACATAGGCAAAGGCACAGGTAGCACTATTTTTCTCGCTAAAGACTATCATAATAACAAACAGCCAATTGCATTAAAAATTCTAGAAATAAATTATGATGAGAAAAACGCACTTGAAACCGAATTACTCGCACGCTTTATGCGTGAAGCGGAAACTGCAGCTTCACTTAAGCATAAAAACATAGTTAGCGTGATTGATTCCGGTCACGCAAATAATGTGGCTTACATCGCCATGGAATATATTCGTGGCAAGTCGCTAAAAGAATATAGCCAACCTAAAGCACTACTACCGCGCGCACTGATTATAGATCTAATTGCACAGTGTGCTGACGGCCTGCACTATGCACATGAAAAAGGCATTATTCACCGTGATGTAAAACCGGCTAACATCCTCTATGACCATGCCGCAGCCTGCGCCAAACTGGGTGACTTTGGTATTGCTCACATTGCTAACTCGACACAAACACTGGCCGGTTCTTTCCTTGGTACACCTTTTTATATGTCGCCAGAGCAATTAAGCGGTCTAGACGTCGATGCACGTTGCGATATTTTTTCCCTTGGAGCAACACTCTACCGATTGCTTACTGGTGTCCCACCTTTTGCTGGTGACTCCATGGCAAGATTAATGCACACAATTGTGAATGAACCGCACCAAAATATACTAGAAATTAGGCCGAACCTGCCCAAAAACCTTGTAGATGTGGTAGAAATAGCACTGGCAAAGGATCCGAGCCAGAGATTTGCGACTGCAGCAGAGTTTTCCCAACAATTACGCCAATGTTCAGAAACAACTTAACCCTCGATGAATGCTTATAACTAAATGAATTTAAAAGGAATTTTATCTGTAGCAGGGCGTACTGACACGGGCAAAGTGCGTTCACATAATGAAGATTACCTGGGAGAGAGTCTAGACATTGGCTTAGTTGCCCTCGCTGACGGTATGGGTGGTTATAAAAGTGGCGAAGTAGCAAGCGAACTGGCAATAAGAACCGTTTTAACTGAGCTTGAAGAACGCATACCTAAACTCAATTCTGGCGAACTGGATCCGACTACTGGATATTCCAATGAAAGCTTAGCCGTGCGTGAAGCTATAACCATAGCTAACGAAAAAATTTATCAAAAAGGCCAGGAAGACCCAGAATGCCGTGGTATGGGGACAACTCTGGTTTTAGCCATTCTCTATAATAATCAGGTGACTATTGCCCATGTGGGTGATTCTCGTATGTATCGTTTCCGCGGGTCAAAACTTGAACAAGTCACAGTGGATCATACTTTCCTGCAGGAACTGGTAGATCGCGGCTATTACACTCAGGAAGAGGCTGATGCCTCTTTGAATCGCAATCTGGTTACCCGCGCATTAGGTATTCAGCCCACCACTGCAGTGGATATCAGGGAGGACATGGTGATCCCTGGAGATATATATTTACTATGTTCCGATGGTCTGACAGATATGGTAGATGATCAGGAAATTTCTAATATAGTGAGTGAGTTCCATGATAATCTTGACAAATTAGCAGAAAATCTTGTGGAATGTGCGAATGTTAAAGGCGGGCGCGATAATATTTCAGTACTATTAGCCAAACCCACTAAAGCGTTTCCACAGAAAAAGCGTTGGAATACTAATTTTAAAAAGATATTTGGTCAATAAATAGTCATGTCACACTTGGTTGTCACCCTCGAAGATAAACTCGTTGGCGAGTTCCCCATTACAAAAGAAAAAATGACTATCGGGCGTAAGCCTGATAATGACATTTGTATCAACAACTTAGCCATCAGCAGCTATCACACTCAAATTATTACTGTATTGGATAGCTCTTTTCTAGAGGACTTGAATAGCACCAACGGTACCTACGTTAACGCGCGTCTCGTCAAAAAGCATGCATTAGAAGACGGCGACCTTATTGACGTCGGTAACTACAGAATTCGCTATGTCGGTAATGAACCCAAGCAAGAAGAGAACGACGAAACGGATGTTCTGGAAAAAACTATTGTTCTCTCGCCAAATGACCCAGAAGCTATGGATGATTTCCTTAAAAAGGAAAGTACTGTCATTCAAGAGCGACCACCGACTAGTACCTTATCAAATCATCCCGCGCCCATTATAGATACACGCGAAGAGGATGAAGTAGAAGTAGAAGAAACTCCTGCAAAACAAGAGACAGCAACGGCTGCTCCAGCAGCTGAGCCAGAACCGGCTAAACCTGCTCCAGTAGCTACACCCGCTGCTGCAACCAAAACAGCAAACGAGCCAGAAAGAGTTGGCAAGCTACAAGTACTTAACGGTAAGAATGCTGGCCTGGTATTAGACCTTAAGAAATCTCTCACCACTTTTGGCTCACCCAAGATCGCTGTCGCGGGTGTCACTAAACGCGCCAAAGGTTACTTCCTAATTCATGTGCAGGGACAAGAAGGACAAAACACTTTGCTTAATGGTGAAGAGCTAAAAGCAAAAGCAACACAACTTGAAGATAACGACATTATTGAAGTCGCTAATATCAAACTAGAATTTTTTACCGAATAATTATTAATTAGTGCAAGTGCAATTTAGGCACAGCAGCCAGTAATTTCTTCGTGTATTCATGCTTAGGCTGTTGGAGTACGCTTACTGCATCACCATGCTCTACGATTCCACCCTGGTACATCACTGCAATATCATCAGCAAGATAGCTCACAACTGACATATCGTGGGTAATAAATAAATAGCTCATACCCAGTTCTGCCTGCAAATCCTTTAACAGATTCAATACTTGTGCCTGTACAGATACGTCTAAAGCACTTGTGGGCTCATCACAGATAATAACTTTAGGTTCTACAGCAAGCGCTCGCGCAATACAGATGCGCTGTCTTTGTCCGCCCGAAAATTCATGCGGGTAACGATTCATTGAATCTGCAGGCAAACCTACTTGCTGCAGTAATTTAGTGACAGCCTGTTTGCGTTTTTGTGATTTCTTTTCAATGCCTAAAGAAATCATACCTTCTTCAATAATATCCCCAACCAGCATACGTGGGTTAAGGGACGAATAAGGATCCTGAAAAACAATTTGCAAGTCACCCCGGCGCGCTCTTAATTCCTCACCTTTCAGCTCAACCAGGTCTTGCCCTTGAAACGTCATATCACCCTGCGTAATTTCTAGCAAGCGCACAATACTTTTACCTACGGTAGTTTTACCACAACCTGACTCACCAACTAACGCTAAAGTCTTACCAGGATAAAGCTGAAGTGAAACATCATTTACTGCTTTGACATGATCGACTACACGCTTAAAAATACCTTTTCGAATTGGGAAGTGAACTTTTAGACGGTCGATATCCAACAATGGCAAATCATCAAGCGGTTGCTTGATGCTCTTATTTGACTGTATGGCATCTTCACCATTAATAGACAAGCGCCGACCACGTTTATGAATACTCGGCACAGCATTTAATAACTGCTGACTATAAGGGTGTTGTGGAGCTGAAAAAAACTCTTCGCTGCTTGCAGTTTCAACAATCTCACCATAACGCATTACGGCAATACGGTCTGCTATTTGCTGCACCACACCAAGATCATGGGTAATAAAAATTAAACCCATTTTAAGTTCTTCCTGCAACTTTTTTAGTAACTCAAGCACTTGCGCCTGAATAGTTACGTCCAGGGCTGTAGTAGGTTCATCTGCAATTAACACATCAGGGTTTGCTGCCAAGGCAATCGCAATCATAATACGTTGCCGCATACCACCAGATAGCTGGTGCGGATACTCATCCATATTACGTTTAGCGTCGGGCAAACCAACTGCATTTAATAAATCTAAGCAACGTGTACGTGCTGCCTGCTTGGATAACTGTTCATGATGAATCATTGATTCGCTAATTTGATCACCAATTTTCACAACCGGATTCAATGACGTCATAGGCTCTTGGAAAATCATAGAAACTTTACTGCCACGGATACTACGCATATCCTTTTCTGTGTAATCAAGCAAATTCTGATCATTTAACCAGACTTGCCCATGAGTGATTTTTGCAGCATCGGGCAGCAAACGTGCAATAGACAATGCGGTTATTGATTTCCCCGATCCCGACTCACCCACCAATGCAAATGTCTCACCATGATTCACTTCAAATGAAACATCTTTAACAGCATTAATCGTGCGATCTGTTAAACGGATATCAGTAGACAAATTATTAACTTTTAATAGAGGCATTGCTTTTATTCCGAGCCCGCCACACGTGGATCAAGCGCATCCCTGACTACATCTGCAAACAAATTAGCAAACAACACTAAAATAAACATAAACACAAACGCGGCAGTTAACGACCACCACACCACAGGATCGCGCGCCATTTCTAGGCGTGCTTGATTAATCATATTTCCCCAGCTATTAGTGGCGGGATCAACACCAATATTGATATAAGATAAAACTGCTTCCGCCAGCACTAAGCCACTAAAATCTAATGCAACCGTGATTAGAACGATATGCATAAAATTAGGCATCACGTGCCGTGTAAGTATTCTAAATTTTGTTACACCAAACGCAGTCGCCGCTTGAATGTATTCCATTTCACGCAATTTAAAGGTCTCAGCACGCAATAAACGACATAAACCTGTCCAACTAGTAATACCTAATATCAAACACAGAAATAATAAACGAATATCTGCCCGTTCAACCAAACTGTTAAAGCTTGCCTCGTTATTACTCATATAAATTTGCACTAGTAAAATAGATGCTGCAATGAGTAAAACACCGGGAATTGAATTCAACGTGGTATATAGATATTGAATGACATCATCTACCCAACCCCTGAAAAATCCTGCCATTGCACCCAAGGTAATAGCCACAGGCAACATAACAATAGTTGTTAATGTACCTATCAAGATTCCGGTACGAATGCTTTTTATCGCTTGATAAAAAACATCTTGCCCTACTTTATCAGTACCAAATAAATGATAATAAGAACCTACAACCATAGAGATAGAAATAGCAGTGATAATAATTCCAGTAGTTATAGCAATTGCACGCACTGGATATTCCTGGCCTGAAGAAAATAACTTAGATATCGATTCAAAGATGGTAAGTTTAATTTTGCGTGAGTAAATAAAACTAATAAAAGCCCATATCAACAACCATACAACAGCTGCATAAAATATACCGCGCACTACAAGTAGCATGATATCGACCAGCTTACCCTGCTCTGGGCTTTCTAAATGAGCACCTCCATACTTCAAACGCGGATAGATCTGCTGCATAGAGCCATCTACTTGTTGCACCATTTCTTTGGATAATAAATGCGTGGCAAATGGTGCAGAAAAAGTTTTTTCTACTTGAGTGCGCATTGGCGTCATAAACACATCTAGTACGCTTAAAATTTCATTCGAGTACTTTGCCTGCTCAGCTGAAGCATTTTCCAAACGCGGATTAAAATGCATAGAATCTAATACAGCGATACTGTAATAAGTTAACAACACAACCAAAGAGACGGCACCTGTTGAGCGCTTAAATACCTTCTTCCAAGGCCGACTAATATGCTCACGTTTTCGCGCAAACAATACAAACGTCACCAATAAAGCCGTTAAAATAAAAAATAACGCATCAGTGATTAATATGACGGGTTGAAATGGCATAATTAATTTAAGCGAATTCGCGGATCAACTAATGTGTAAGAAATATCTGTCAATATCAGGCCAATAATGTATAAAACAGAACCCAGATAAACCATAGATCTTACAATGGCAAAATCCTGACTGTTAATAGCATCAATCGTATAACTACCAAGCCCAGGAATACCAAAAAAACTTTCCACTAGCAGACTACCCATAAACAACATAGGTAACACAACAACTACACCAGTCAATATTGGAATTAAAGCATTTCTTAACACATGCCTAAACAAAACTAACTGTTCAGACAGTCCTTTTGATCTAGCAGTACGTACATAATCTTTATTAATTTCCTCTAAAAAAATTGTTCGATACCAACGAGTACTAGAACCAATTCCTCCAATCACGCCTATGATCACAGGAAGAATCAAAAATTTTATAGCTTCTAATCCCGTGTCATAGCCAGAAATGGGTACAACTTGCAGTAATTTTCCAATCACAAACTGTCCGCCAATAATGTAAAACAGCGTAGAAACTGACATTAAGGCCACACAGATTACTACCGCCCAATAATCAATATAAGTAGCGCGAAAAAATGCGATTATTAAAGCAAATGTAATTGTTACTAATAAGCCGAGAATTAAATTGGGCACTGCTATTGCCAAACTTGGCCACATACGATTACTAATGTCGTAACCGATATTTCTTCCATTGTCGGAATTCCCAAAGTCGAATACAAATAATTTTATCGACTTTTGAAAAAAGATTGTTTCAGTTAATTTTTCTATTCCTTTTTCTGTCTCATTCACTAGCAAAGGCAAGTGATATCCACGTTCGCGTTTCCATTCTTCAATCTGTTCTGGAGTGGTATGTTTTTCCCCTAGCTGACTTATTGCCATGTGATCTGGCGAATTAACCACAAAAAACAATATAAAAGTAATAATATTCACGCCGATTAAAATCGGAATTGCATACAATAATCGACGAATAATATAGCTAATCATAGTGCTTTAGCTTTTTCACGTTGATAGTAACCGCGTATCGCCGGAATGATTGTTACTACTAATACAGCTATAAGCAAATATATCGGCCATAGCACTGGCTTATTCCATTGCTCACGTAGTTGAGCGCGCAGTTCGGGTTCAACTCGGCGATACTTAATATTATTATTTGCCATCGCATTAGGTTTAACATTTTTATACCAACTATGGTACAAAGAATAGCCTTTAGGATTAAACGCCCAAACCCATGGTGCATCTGCTCTAACAATCTCATTCATTTGCCGAATTAGCGCCATTCGCTCAGGACTGTTCTCCATATTTTTCATTTGATCAAATAATGCATCAAATTCAGGGTTGCTGTAGTTACTGTAATTCTGACCTTTACTATCCAATACTGAATGCGGGCCATACAAAAGGAAGAAAAAGTTTTCTGGATCTGGGTAATCTGCATTCCAACCCAAAGTATATATTTGCACTTTACCATCACGAATTTTATCGTAGTAACGATTCACGTCGGTGCCACGAATCACTAATTCAATATCGATTTTTTTAAATTGCTTCACCATCCAGTTTAGTAATGCTTTGGTATCTGCCCCTCGACTTACCGCATCATAATAAAGAATTAAAGGTCGCCCTGACTCTTGATCAATTCCATCCGCATACCCGGCATCAACCATGAGCTGCTTTGCTTCAGCAATACTTTTCCTTACTGGGCGGTTATTTTCCCAGTTATATACGTATGGATTTATACCTGCTTTACCTTCTTCATAGCCATAAATCCCTGGCGGAATAGGTCCTTGCGCAGGAATGCCACGACCATTTTTAAAAATTGATATAAACTCGTCATAATCAACTGCAATTGAAATAGCACGCCTTAGCAAGCGTGTGCGCTCAGAGTCTCCACCAAGCACTGGATCACGCATATTAAAGCCAAGATAAAATAAACTTGGCTGCACCGCCGAAGCTAGTTCTATACCTTTTTCTTTCATTTCTTCAGTTAGACCAAATTCTCCTTGAGAATTAAGTTCAACTGATTGATCAAAACTATCTGAAGTGATACCCGATGTATCATAATAACCCTGAAGGAATTTATTAAAGTAAGGGATGCTTTCTTTTTCTAAACTAAATACAACCTTATCAACTAACGGCAAAGTTTTACCTGCATCTTTTAACAAACCCGCTTGTTTATCACCTGGTTCACCTTCTGTGGGATAGCTTTCACCATGAAAATTTGGATTGCGATCCAACACCATGCGTAAATTTGGATTGTTTTCAGTGAGCATAAAAGGACCCGTGCCGATTGGGTACCAATCAAATGATATATTTCGTTCTTCCATTCCAGGTTGAGCATAAAACTTATCAGCCTCCCAAGGGACTGGCGAAAAAAATGGCATGCTCAACCAGTATATAAATTGCGGATAAATTCCTTTTACTCGAATGCGGTAACTATAATCATCAAGAACTTCTAAACCTTCCATGTCTATAGAGCGTAAATCCAGCCATTGAGATTTATCTTGGCCTTCTAAAACGTTTAATACTTTTTCTCGATAGTTTTTAAAGTCGATAATATAATTTCCTAACAGACCCGCAAGTGGAGAATGTAGATTCGGGTGTGCCAAGCGTTTTATTTGATATACATAATCATGGGCAGTTAGTTCTCTGCTACCTTGATAAGCAAAATCTCCCAACACATATATATCTTTTAGGTCTGCTTCTGTTAATTCGTGAAAGTAATAATCACCTGAGTCTTTTAGAGCTAAAGCAGGGTGTGGTTGATATTCGATACCCTGTTGGATTTGAACAATATAATCGGTAAACACAATATCACTAGGATTTGCATCAGCAGGTAATTCATTTCCTTGCTCATCAAGATAGACCTTTGTTGGCATATGCGTCGCAGTTAATGGAACAAGTTGATAAGGGCGTTTCAAATAATGATATTGCAGAGGCGGCTCGTAAATTTGCGAAATAAACGTATACTCACTTGCACTATAAGATTTAACAGGATCTAATTCTTTGGGACGCTCCTGAAACGCTGAATAAATTATTGCTTTATCTGTATCTGCGTCACGATAGGGATTATTCCACTGCCTGTCTCCGCAGCCCTGCAATATTGGTATCGTCAAAATAACCAGTAATATGGTTCTATAAATTCGTCGAGCTGCCATCAATTTATCGGACAATGTATAATTACGCCTTTTAAGCGCCTCAGTATAACGACAAGCGTGAATTCAAGCGAACTACTTTTAGGGAGAAACTATGGGCTTTTTGGAAAATAAAAAAGCATTAATTATAGGTGTAGCGAGTAACCGCTCCATAGCATGGGGTGTTGCACAAGCAATGCACAATCAAGGTGCTGAGCTTGCCTTTACCTACCAGAATGACCGCTTGCAGTCGCGCGTCGAAAAGCTTGCCAATGAATGTGGCAGCAATATTGTGCTTCCATGCGATGTCTCTACCGATGAAAATATCCATGATCTTTTTAAGCAATTAGGTACGCATTGGCCCGAATTTGACATACTTGTTCATTCCGTTGCTTTCGCACCGAAAGAAGAACTGGAAGGTGATTTTGTTGAAAATACAACCCGTGAAGGTTCCAAACTTGCTCACGATATAAGCAGTTATAGTCTCACCGCATTAGCCAAGGCAGCGCGACCAATGATGAGTGGCCACTCGAGTGCCATCTTATCGTTATCTTATTTGGGCGCAATCAAAGCCATGCCAAATTACAATATTATGGGTTTAGCCAAGGCAAGTCTGGAAGCAAATACGCGCTATATGGCGTATGCCTTAGGCCCAGATAATATTCGTGTTAATTGTATTTCTGCAGGCCCTATTCGCACACTCGCTGCTGCGGGTATCGGCGACTTCCGCAAAATGCTGGAGCATGTCGAACAAAACGCACCATTAAGAAAAAATGTTTCAATTGAAGAAGTAGGCAATGCAGCCGCGTTTCTATGTTCTGATCTTGCCAGCGGAATAACCGGTGAAATTACTTATGTGGATGCTGGGTTCAATATTGTCGGCATGACAGGCTACTGAAAACTATTCACGCAGGTTACTAATGTCGATTACTTTGTTAAAAATCTTTGAGAAAAAGGATTTTATTATTTATAAATGACGCTCTTCGAAAAGATTTTTGCCCCGTACTCAACATTCTCGCTCTTCGTGAAAAGGCATCTAGAACTTTTGCCTGGTATTTTTTAACCAAGTGCCAGAATAAATCAGAGACTCCTAAACCAGTTTAGTTTGTTCGCCTTCAGAGCGCGCAATAATTACTGCACCACAGGAATCACTAAATACGTTCACTGCAGTTCGGCACATATCTAGTACTCTATCGACTGCAAGAATTAACCCTATTCCTTCTAGCGGCAAGCCCATGGCAGCCAGGATAATAGTAATTGCAACTAAGCTTGCTGCAGGAATTCCTGCAACACCAATTGATGTCATTAACGCTAACACAACCACCGTAAACTGTTCAGCGAAGCCAAGCTCCAGACCGTAAGCCTGTGCAATAAACAATGCGGCAACACATTCATACAATGCAGTACCGTCCATATTAATAGTTGCACCTAAAGGTAAAACAAAACTTGAAGTGCGATTGGAAACACCCGCTCGATCTTGCACACAATCTAGCGTCACTGGCAATGTCGCTGAGGATGAACTAGTAGAAAATGCAGTGAGTAATGCCGGCGACATTGCAGAAAAATGTTTAGCTGGTTTAACACGACCAATTGCTATTAACAGCAAAGGCATAACAATAAATATATGCAATGCCAATGCAGCCAGCACGACAAAAAAGAATTTCGCTAACGGAATAAATACTTCTATACCTGAGGTTGCAACAATATTAGCGACCAGTGCAAACACACCCAACGGAGCAAAGCGCATGATAAGGTCTGTAATTTTCATCATGACTTCAAATATGCCTTCAAAGAAGTTTTGCATATTGCTTTTTAATTCATCACGCAATTGCACGATAAAATAACCAAACAATAAACTGAAAAAAATTAATCCCAGCATCTGCCCTTGTGCCGCCGCATGCACAATATTAGGCGGGATCATTCTTAAAAAGATACCGGCAATATCACCCGCGCCAGCATCACTGACCTTTTCGGTGACTTTATCAGTATCTGCATGCAGTCCTAAAACATCTTTAGCCGGCACATCATCAATCAAGCCCGGCTGAAACAGCATTACTAACACTAATCCAATTGTGATCGCTATAGTGCTGGTTGCGACATAATAGACAAGTGTTTTACCACCCATGCGGGCAAAAGAACCATCCTGCTCGATGCTGACGATACCCACAATAATTGACGAAACAATTAAAGGCACAATAATCATTTTCAGCGCATTTAAAAACATTGCGCCAAAAAATTCGTAGATTGGGGTTAAGTCAAAGCCACTGACTTGATTAATAGAATTTGTAAACGAACCAACAACAACCGCAAAGGCTAATGCAATTAAGATTTGCCAATGCAGCTTCATTCGCTATTTATCTCCGTTATAAATTTTCAGGAAACACAACTACATCACCAGTTTCTCGAAGTGCTTTCAACATGGCTGACATTTCGCGCCTGCCATAGCGGCCTTGCAAAGAAATTAACTCAGCCTGCTCAAGCTTAGTCGAAGCCTCATCTGCATCGATAACTTCATTAAGCCTTACCACAGCCAATTTGCCATCACTAAGTTCTACACCGTCAAACACTGGTGTATTGTTTTCTGGTGCAGGCAAAGAAAAAACTCGACTGACAATTTCAGCCGGCGCAGAATCATCATCACGTAGCAATGAACCAATAGTTAGTAACGGAACATTTAACTCTTTAGCAACACTATCCATAGCTTGAGAGTTTTCTTTCAGCCCAGCAATAACCTCTTCTCCTTCAGCTATTAATTTCCCACGCGCCTTAGATTGAATTAAAGTTGCTTTAATTTGCTCGGCAACATCTTTTAGTGACTGAATTTCAGCTGGCTCATGCTCAGCAACACGCACCACCATGACATGGCCATCCGCTACTTCCAGCGCAGCGCTATTAAGGCCCTTATTTAATAAATCATCGGAGAATGCAGCAGAAACAACACTAGGGAATGAAGCGATTCCCTCCACTGTTGCACCAACTATCCAGTCACTGGTTTGGACTTGCATATCAAGCTCTTCGGCAGCGACAGATAAATTATCTTCATTAACATAAGTTAGATTGGACAACTGTTCGTGCTGTTGGTAAAACTCTTCTTCAGAAGATTCAGCACGCAATTCATTCTCGATCATTGTGCGCACTTCTGCAAAAGATTTTGTTTTTGGCAATGTAATATCATCAAGTTGTATTAATTGAATACCCAGAGAGGTTTTGATTGGTGCACTTGATTCACCTTTCTGCATCGAAAAAAGTTTATCCATAAATACCGGGTTATCGATATCGGTGCGAGTCAAGTATCCTAAATTACCGCCATTTTTTGCTGAAAAAGTATCTTCAGACACTGCCTGGGCAACATCCGCAAAGCTTTCACCATTTTTAATTCGTTCATCAGCTGCCTTAGCTTTCTCAAATGCAGCAGTAATCTCTTCCTCTGGTGCATCTTCTGCTAATTTAAACAAAATATGATTTGCTTTTCTTAATTCAGCCGACTGATAGCGCGTGGGATCATCATTGTAGGACTTAAGTAGTTCTTCTTCACTGAATGACAAAGTATCAGCAATAGCTTTTTGTTTGACTTCCAAGTACTCAAGTTTGACACGCTCTAGAGATTTGAATAACTGCTTATTGGATTCATAGTAAGATGATATTTCATCACCACTGACTGCAACAGCACTAGGATCTGATTCAAGTAGCAGGTAATCAAAATTTCTTTTCTGTTGCTTAAGTGCAGCATAACGTTGCATATACTTACTAGGTAAAAAGCTTGAATATACGGCGCTACCTTGATACTGATTTATAGTTTCTTCTTGACGCAGCTGTTCTTCAAACTCTCCCGGACTTCTACCTTGCGATGAAAGCAGTTGTTCATAACGAACCGGATTAAATCGACCTGCTTCCTGGAATTGAGGCACAGACTGAATGCGTTCGGCCAACTTGGCATTGCTAATACGATAACCTGCGCTTCTTGTTTCTTCTCCTAACAGAGCATTCTGTATCAAAGTATCAAGGACATTTTCTTTTAATTTATTTTCGTCGCTATAGAGGCTATCAAAAGAATCGCCAAGAATTGACCTGAGGTAACGGCGTTGATCCTGCAATTGAGCATCAAATAAGCGCTTGCTGATTTCTTCACCGTTGACTTTAGCAACGTTTTGATCTGCTGGCCCACCTAAATATTCATGGATACCCCACAGTGCAAATGGTATCGCAAGTAACGCGACAATAATGTAAGCGAAAATTCCACTCGCTCGCTCGCGGATCTGCATCAACATAGATAGTACTCAGTTAATATTTGAATTTAAAAAAAGGGGCATTATACAAGATAGGGGAAGATGAAATCTTCCCCTATTTGTAAAAGATGGCGGAGTGGACGGGATTCGAACCCGCGACCCCCGGCGTGACAGGCCGATATTCTAACCAGCTGAACTACCACTCCTTGTTCGATTTGCGTGTTGGTGGGTGCTGAGGGGATCGAACCCCCGACCCTCGCCTTGTAAGGGCGATGCTCTACCAGCTGAGCTAAGCACCCATGCAAAAGGCGCGCTAGTTTACGGCATCCTTGAGCGCTTTACCAGCCTTAAACGCAGGAACTTTGGACGCTTTAATTTCCATAGGTTCACCAGTACGCGGATTCCTTCCGGTTCTTGCACCACGTTCACGAACTAAGAAAGTACCAAAGCCTGCAATGGCTACTTGATCACCACTTTTAAGTGCATCAGTGATTGCTTCAACCACCGCATCGACTGTTCTTCCCGCTGATGCTTTAGACAGATCTGCGGCATTAGCAACCGCTTCTGTTAACTCTGTTTTATTCATTGAATTGTGTTCCCCTGAATAGATTGTTATTAGAAGTCTTACACGATACTGATTAGCACAAAGATCTACCGATACTTGTTTTTGGTGTAACTAAAAAAGTAGGAAGTTAATATAAAAAATAAATTATTAATTTAGTTTTTATAAAAGACACACGATTACAATCTTTTATGCGAATGCAACTTATACCAGCTTGAGATTCTCACTGTCAATAAAGACTAATGATGCCTTACTTCTTCTTTTTTATTTCCCAATGCAAGTATTTTCTTTTTTATTTCACTGAGGTTCTCTCCATCTTCCAACGGTGTAGGTTTCTCAGTTAATGCAATTTCGAGGACATCATCTATCCATCGGACGGGTCGAATTTCCAACTGCGCTTTAATGTTGTCAGGAATTTCTACAAGATCTTTTTCATTTTCAGCGGGTATGACAACAGTCTTGATACCACCACGATGCGCGGCCAGGAGTTTCTCTTTAAGGCCACCAATAGGCAATACTTCTCCACGCAAGGTGATTTCACCAGTCATGGCCACATCTGCGCGCACCGGAATGTCGGTTAATGCCGACACTAGCGCTGTTGTCATACCGACACCGGCACTGGGGCCGTCTTTCTTAACAGCACCCTCAGGTACGTGAATGTGAATATCAACTTTATCGTAGAATTCAGGGCTAACACCCAATGTGACAGCACGACTTCTAACCACTGTTTGGGCCACTTGAATAGACTCTTTCATAACATCTTCCAAGTTCCCGGTCGGCGCCATCATTTTACCTTTACCAAGTACTATCTCAGCTTCAATGCTTAGCAATTCCCCTCCCACTTCTGTCCAGGCAAGACCGGTGACTTGACCAATCTGATCCTTTTCATCTGCAAGACCGTAGCGGAATTTGCGTACACCTAAGTACTCACTGATGTTATCTGGCGTAATAACAAGCTTTTCTGATTCCTTGCCTAACACAATTGACTTAACAACTTTACGACAGATTTTAGAAATCTCTCTTTCTAAACTACGCACACCTGCTTCACGTGTGTAATAGCGAATAATATCAAGCACTGACTCTTGAGTGATTTCGATTTCAGTTTCTTTCAAACCATTAGTTTTAATTTGCTTAGGCAACAAATAGCGCATAGCAATATTTAATTTTTCATCTTCTGTATAACCAGGGATGCGAATCACTTCCATGCGATCTAATAACGGTCCTGGAATGTTCATGCTATTTGATGTTGCTACAAACATTACATCCGACAAATCAAAATCAACTTCCAGGTAATGGTCACTAAAAGTATTGTTCTGCTCTGGATCAAGTACTTCCAACATTGCTGATGCCGGATCACCTCTAAAATCAGCCGCCATCTTGTCGATTTCATCTAGCAAGAACATAGGATTCCTGACACCAATCTTGGACAAGTTCTGAATGATTTTTCCTGGTAAGGAACCAATATAAGTACGGCGATGGCCACGTATTTCCGCTTCATCACGTACACCACCCAATGACATGCGGGTATATTTCCTACCTGTCGCACGCGCAATAGATTTACCTAAAGAAGTTTTACCCACACCTGGAGGTCCAACTAAACACAGGATAGGACCTTTGAGTTTCTTAACTCGCTGCTGTACAGCAAGATACTCAAGAATTCGCTCTTTAACCTTCTCCAGGCCATAGTGATCTTCTTCAAGAATATTCTCAGCATTAGCCAAGTTACGATTAATCTTACTTTTCTTTTTCCATGGCGTGCCCACCATCCAATCAAGATAGTTACGCACCACAGTCGCTTCTGCAGACATAGGCGACATCTGCTTGAGCTTATTTAATTCTGACGTGGCCTTGTCTTTAGCCTCAGTAGGCATGCCCGCATCTTCAATTTTTTGCGCAAGCTCTTCGACTTCATTAGGCGCATCTTCCATGTCACCCAATTCTTTCTGAATCGCTTTCATCTGTTCATTCAGATAATACTCGCGCTGACTTTTTTCCATTTGTTGCTTAACACGACCACGAATGCGTTTCTCTATCTGCAACACATCCAATTCAGCCTCGATGAGATTCATCAAATGCTCAAGTCTCTCGTGGGTAGAAACAATCTCCAACACATGCTGCTTTTCATCAAGCTTAAGTGACATGTGAGCTGCGATGGTGTCGGATAGCCTACTAGGATCATCAATACCGGCTAATGAAGTAAGCACCTCGGGAGGAACTTTTTTATTAAGCTTTACGTACTGCTCAAATAAACTAACAATAGAACGTGACAACACTTCAAGTTTCTTTTCGTCATCAGGCTCCTCATTATTTAGTATTGAAATATCTGCAGTAAAATATTCCGACTCTTCAGCAAAGCGAATCACTTTTGCACGTTCCGCACCTTCTACCAATACTTTGATAGTACCGTCAGGAAGTTTTAATAACTGCAAAATAGTTGAAAGCGTTCCAATATTGTGAAAATCATCAAAAGATGGTTCATCAAGTTCGGCACTTTTCTGAGCTACCAGTAAAATTTGTTTGTTATTCGCCATAGCCGCATCAAGTGCTTGAATGGATTTATCGCGTCCAACAAACAATGGTATGACCATATTCGGATATACCACTACATCACGTAGGGGTAAAACAGGGATATTACTAGTGTCTGAAATATCGATCGGGCTATTTTCTTGCTGCTCAGCCATTAGAGACTCCTTTGAGTCTGTAGAATTTGTGTGTGAATCATAGTCACACTATATAAGGACAGATGAAACTCTTTTCAAGTTCACTTGCTGAAGCAATGCGCATTGCCCAAGGCAACGTCTGTACAAGCAGGGTCATTCTTCAGAAGCGGCTTTTTCGAAATCGTTGCTTTCATAGATGAGATACGGTTTAGCATCTCCTTTGATAACGGCTTCGTCCACTACAACTTTAGTGACACCCTCGATAGAAGGTAGATCATACATAGTATCTAAAAGCACGTTCTCGAGAATAGTGCGCAACCCACGCGCACCAGTTTTACGTTCCATAGCTTTTTTAGCGACAGCTGTCAGCGCATTAGGGCGAAACTCGATTTCCGCATCTTCCATGTCAAATAAGCGAGTATATTGCTTAGTTAAAGCATTTTTAGGCTCGGTAAGAATTCGAACCAATGCATCAGAATCAAGTTCTTCCAGGGTTGCCACAACCGGTAAACGGCCAACAAACTCGGGAATCAATCCATAACGCACAAGATCTTCAGGTTCCACACTATGCAGAATTTCACCTACAGAGGTATCATCTTCCTTGCCGCGCACTTCGGCCGAGAAACCAATACCGGTCTTTTCAGTACGATCAAGAATAACTTTATCCAAACCGGCAAACGCACCACCGCATACAAATAAAATATTACTTGTGTCGACTTGTAAAAATTCTTGTTGCGGATGCTTGCGTCCACCTTGTGGCGGAACCGACGCAACTGTTCCTTCAATTAATTTTAATAACGCCTGCTGAACACCTTCACCAGATACATCACGGGTAATAGATGGGTTATCAGACTTGCGCGAGATTTTGTCGATCTCATCAATATAGACTATACCTGTCTGAGCTTTTTCGACATCGTAATCACATTTCTGTAGTAACTTTTGAATAATATTTTCAACATCTTCACCCACATAACCTGCTTCGGTTAATGTAGTTGCATCCGCAATGGTAAATGGCACGTTAAGCAGGCGTGCCAGCGTTTCAGCTAATAATGTTTTACCGGAACCCGTTGGGCCCACTAACAGAATATTACTCTTTGCTAATTCAACGCCATCTTTCGAGGCATTGCTTGCTTCAAGACGTTTGTAATGATTATAAACAGCGACTGAAAGAACTTTCTTTGCGCGCTCCTGACCAATGACATACTCATCAAGAATGGCATTAATTTCTTTTGGCTTGGGAAGTTTTTTGCCGCTGGCAGGCGACTGGTCCTGCATCTCTTCACGAATAATGTCGTTACATAATTCAACACATTCGTCACAAATAAATACTGATGGTCCAGCAATAAGCTTCCTTACTTCATGCTGACTTTTTCCGCAGAACGAACAATAAAGTAATTTTCCGTTATCGGATTCTTTCTTGGAATCATCACCGCTCATATTGAAATCCTATCAGTTCTACGGGTAGTTTTTGTCAAAGTTATTTTATGATGAATCACAGATGGGAAAAAGCGAATCTATACCCAGAATAGTACTTTACATCGGCATCTGTGCCTTACAGCATTATATCTTTTAATATCAGTACTTTACAACATCATTTTAAACGTGGCTAAATGCTAATCTGCGCCTCGAGTGGTTAAAACTTTATCAATTAGGCCATATTCTTTGGCTTCTTCACTATCCATGAAGTTATCTCGCTCAGTATCTTTTTCAAT
>Ga0207422_1002155_pt1 | contig 28789 bp, 25 predicted proteins | sample MarCyaLeptolynsp_FD_187757 | JGI IMG/M metagenome (GOLD analysis project Ga0207422, IMG submission 187757) | Marine cyanobacterial communities from Panama - species 1 Leptolyngbya sp. (SPAdes) | ecosystem: Environmental > Aquatic > Marine > Unclassified | place: Panama: Panama City | collected... | reverse complement strand
TCGTCTCGGCTTCCGGCCAAAGCTCTTTCGCCGCCGTCTCGATGGGGTCAATTGCAACGCGTGTTGCATGGATCAAGGCAAGGCGCGGACGAGACGGCATGGGCTTGGTTCCTGTCGAAAAAAAAAAGGTGATGCCGCAGCGTTGCGGCACCACAAGGACACGGACATCCTGGTCCGTGGGAGGAAGGTTCAGGCTGCCTGTGCCCGGCTGCTCACGGTTTCGGCGACAAAGCGCCCGAACGTGTCTGTGTTGACGGCTCCACCCAGGTCGCGCGTGCGCTTGGCCGGGTCATCGATCACCGCATCGACGGCATCAGCAATTGCCTGACCAGCATGCATGAGTTTCGAGTCCCCGCGTCGCTCACCAAGCCACGTCAGCATCATGGCTGCCGACAGGATCAGGGAGGTTGGATTGGCAGTGTTCTGTCCGGCAATATCTGGTGCTGATCCGTGCTGGGCCTGCGCGCAACACAAACCTGTTTCGGCATTCGCGTTGATGGAACCGGCCAGTCCCAAGGATCCGGACAGTTCTGACGCGAGGTCCGAGAGGATGTCGCCGTAAAAGTTTGTGGCGACGACAACGTCATAGGTTTCGGGTTTGCGCACCAGCAAGGCGGCAAACGCGTCGACGATCAGTTCCTCTGTTTCCACTTCCGGGAAGTCTTTTGCGACAATCCGAAAGCACTCCAGGAAAAGCCCGTCTGTCATGAGGAACGAGTTCGCCTTGTGGATTGCGGCAACCTTTTTCCTGCGCTGCATGGCCAGTTTGAAAGCCTCACGGCAAATACGCATGGATCCGTGGCGGGTGATTTTTCTGACCGAGAGCGCCATGTCCGGGTCGGGCATCATTTCGCCGACGCCTTTGAACATGTTGCGATCGGGATAGAAGCCTTCGGTTGCCTCACGCATGATAACAAGGTCCATGTCCGGTGCTTTGTTGGGGATGAAGCTCCTGGAACGCGCCGGCCGCACATTTGCATAAAGATCCAGTCCGATACGGAAGCCAGCGGAAACATTTCGACCGCCCTCGGCAACGGACGGATAGTCCATATGTGACTGGGTGCCGAGAATGACGCCGTCGAACTCGGTCCGGGCCCGGTCCAGAACCTCTTCGCGAAGCGTGATGCCGTGATTTCTCAGGCTGGTGAAGCCTGACTCTTCCTCCTGGAAGGTGATGCCGAGATCAAAGCGGCGGTTGGCGGCCTCAACGACTTCAAGCGTGGCTGCCATGATCTCAGGGCCAATCCCGTCACAGGGCAATGTCATGATTTTCATATTTCAGTCCCTCCAAGAAGCGCTCTGTAACGCTTACTTAAATTGCTCTTTATCGATTTAATATGCATTTTTCAATATCGATTTAGCATTTGATTGCGAAAAAATTAAATCTGAGCGGTATCAACGTTCACCAAATAAATAGTTATATATCTGTTTTTAAACGTATTTCATGAAATAATGTAGAGAAATGCAAAAATTGTATTTTTATTTGACAAGATGCAATCTTATGGCGTATTGCATTAAAGCATTAACAAATGCAAACCGATCAGAGGGAGGATGCCAGATGATCAAGCGAAGGACCTTTACCCTGTTGGTGGCCGCGGCCGCCGTTGCGACGTCGATGTCAATTCCGGCGTCGGCGGAGGAGTACCCGTCCGAACGTCTGACTTATACAATTGCCTTTGGGCCGGGCGGTGGGAACGATCGCATGTCCCGAACCGTCGTGGACATTCTGCGCAAATACGATCTTTACCCCGGCAACATCGTGGTTGAGAATCGGGAAGGGGGAAGCGGTGCTGTTGGTTTCAGCTATGTTGCCGGCAAAGCGGGCGACCCTTATCGGTTGACGTCGACCAGCGGCAACTTCATTGGCACACCTTTGGTCGCCGACACGGATTGGACCTACGCGGATTTTACACCGATTGGCCTTCTGGCGAGTGATGCGATGCTACTCGTTGTCCGTTCCGACTCCGATTTTGGCGATGTCGACGCGTTTGTCGACGCCGCCAAGGCCGGCCGCGTCACGATCGCCGGCAGTGGGTCGGCAGGTCCTGAGCGTGTGACGGCATCGCTGTTTGCGCAGTCGGCGGGTATCGAGTTCGAATATGTTCCGATCGGTTCCGGCGGTGAGCTGGTGACAGCATTGACGTCGGGCAGTGTCGATGCGGTCGTTGCAAATCCGTCTGAGGTTGCCGGTCAGCTGGACGCTGGCACACTGAAAGCGCTCGCATTTTCCGACTCAGCACGGAGCACCAACAATCCGGATGTCCCGACATTCATGGAGCTTGGGTACGACTTCAGCTTCTCGCTCCCGCGCGGCGTCGTGATGCCGAATGACCTCGATCCTGCGGCACAGGAGTGGTGGATTGCAACACTCAAGGACGTGATTGAAACGCCGGAATGGCAGGAATACCTGGCCAAGAACGGCATGTCTGGTAACCCGATCTGGGGCGAGGATTTCGCAACTTATCTTGCTGCGACCAGCGCGCAGTATCGCGACACGCTGGTGAAGATCGGCGCGATCCAGGAATAACCCGGATGACCTTTTCACGGGCGCACGGTCAGTCGTGCGCCCGCGGTGCATTTGACAAGCAAAAACAAAGAAACGTCGTTCGATAGCCGGAAAGGGAGGCCGATGAAAAAGTGGTTCGCCGCAGGGCTGCTCATCTTGTCTGTGGGATATACGGTGCACGGGCTGAGCACACTGACACTTGTCACCTCCTCGGGACGACCGGCGGCCGGTTTCTTTCCTCTTTTGATCGGCTTGCTGCTGATGATCTCGTGTACCGTCAACCTCTTAGGGGACTGGCGCGAAGCGAGCGGGCAGCGCAGGTCCGGTCTCGTGCCGCCGCTCCAGGCCGATCCTGAAGCAGAGGCAAGAGCGGATGCGCTCGGTGTTGATGCGCATGGCATCGATGGAGGGCAGGACTACGGTCGCGACGTGTTGATCGTCTTCCTCTACATCTGCGGCTTTGTTGCAATCATGAAGCCCGTTGGCGCTTTCCTTGCCATGGTTCTGTTCATGCTGGCCTTTCTCTTCACGTTCAACCGGGCTCACGTCGTGAGCAACCTGATCTACAGCGTTGCCCTTCCCGGGTTTTTGTACGGGCTGTTCAAGATTCTGTTGAACGCATCCCTTCCAACCAGTCCGTTTGGCTTCTGAAGTCCGGCGCCGCCTGAAAAAGGACAAGGCAAATGCTTGCTGAAATTGCATCAAACCTGTCTCTAGGCCTGAGTGTTGCAGCGTCACCGGAGGGCTTTCTGTTTCTTGTGATCGGCGCTTTTCTCGGCATGATCGTGGGGCTCTTCCCGGGTTTCGGACCTGCCGCCGGGATCGCTGTCCTGATCCCGATGACCTTCGGTCTGCAGCCTACCATCGCAATTATCATGCTTGCCGGGATTTACTACGGCTCGATGTATGGTGGCACGATCACCTCCATCCTCATTAACACGCCGGGAGAATCCGCGACCGTTGCCTCGACGATTGACGGCTATCCGCTTGCCCAAAAGGGACGCGCAGGTCCCGCGCTTGTCATGCAGGCGATTGCCTCCTTCTTTGGCGGCACGGTCGGCGTCGTGCTGATCACTGCGCTTGCGCCCTCACTTGCGAATTTTGCCGCTTCCTTCGGTCCATCCGAATACTTCCTGATCATCGCGGTTGGCCTTTTGATGCTGACGACCATGATGGGAGAAAACAAGTTCAAAGGGTTCATATCGGCCCTGATCGGTTTTTCGATCGGTACGGTTGGCGTCGATGTGATGAGTGGGCAGCAACGTTTCACTTTTGGTTCGCCCGAACTGATTGGCGGTGTCTATTTTGTGGCTGTTGCCATCGGCCTCTTTGGCATCGGTGAATTGCTGCATTGTGTCTACAACGGACAGCATCGCCAGCCCGCAAAGCGCCTGCGGATCAGTTTCCGCGACAAGGAATTCTGGCCGTCGAAGCAGGACTATTACGAGTCGCGCTGGACCTTCTGGCGCGGCTCCGGCATTGGCTTCATCGCCGGTGTTCTTCCAGGGTCGGGCGCGACACTAGGATCCATCATCGGTTACTCGGTGGAAAAGAAAGTTGCGAAGGATCCGGAAAAATTCGGCAAGGGCGAGATGCGCGGCCTGGTCGCCCCAGAGGCTGCAAACAACGCCGCGTCTGCCGGCGCAATGGTGCCGCTGCTTTCGCTGGGTATTCCGGGTTCCGGCGCGACCGCCGTTCTGCTCGGGGCATTCCTGATGTGGGGCCTTCAGCCCGGACCGCTTCTCATTGTGAACGATCCGGAGTTCGTCTGGGGGCTGATCGCGAGCATGTATCTCGGCAACATGATCCTGATTGCGATGAGCATCTTTGCGATTCCGCTCTTCGTGAAGTTCCTGGATGTGCCTTACGTCAATGTCGTGCCGGTCATCGTGCTTCTTTGCATCATCGGCGCGTTTGCCATCAACGCCAGCATCATCGAGACATGGATATTGGTTGTGAGCGGCTTGATCGGCTTTGCGATGAAGCGATATGGCTATTCACCCGCTGCGACAGTGCTGGCTCTGGTGCTCGGGTCAATGGCCGAAGAAACGTTCCTCCAAAGCTACATTATTTCGCAAGGCACCATGAGTCTCTTCTGGGAGCGTCCGGTATCGCTGGTGCTCTTCATCGTCTTGGTGTCAATTGTTGTGCTGCCGATTGTCCTGACGCTTTTGAACCGCTTGAAAAATTCCAGACAGGGCGTCTCTAACAAAGTTTGAGACTTCCGGAACGACGAACAGGCCGGGACGTGGCACGGCCGCCAACTTGTGGCGGTCGCGCTCTGCCGGTTCTGATGCACATGATTTTTCCTTGTTCAAAAACCAAAAAAATTGCGTAAAATGGGCGGTGATGTGCAATCTTGTCATCGCGACCTAAGCCCAACGAAGAGTGCCTATCTTGTCATCAAGCGAACTTTCGAACCGGATTTCAAAACGTATTGCCCAGGAAATCTCAACCGGAAGTCTTGCGAAAGGCCAGCATCTTGGCGCGCAACAGGTGGCCGATCGCTATGGCGTTTCACGCACGCCGGTCCGCGAGGCAATGCAGTTTCTGGAAGAACGCGGGCTCTTGGTTCGGGAAGCCAACAGGGGGTATTTCGTTTCGGAAACGGCATCGAGTGACGTTCCAGAACTCCTCACCGACAAGTGGGCGACCGGCGCTGACGATTACCAGATGCTGGCTGACGATTGGCTGGTGAACCGATTACCGGAGGAAGTCACGGAACAGTTTCTGCGCCAAAAATATGACTGGTCCAAAGCCAAGGTGAACGAGATCCTGGTGCGCGCGGCGCGAGAGGGCTGGGCCGAGCGAAAGGAAGGCTACGGATGGCGGTTTTTGCCAGTCGCCAAGACAGCGAGCGCCTTTGATGAGATCTACCGGTTTCGTATGGCGATTGAACCCGTGGCGATGCTCGAGCCGACCTTTGAACTTGACCGCAAGGTTCTGGAGAAGCAGCGCCGGATACAGGAAGAGATGCTCGAGATGGACTTTTCCGCTGTGCCTGCAGAAAAACTTCTCGAAAATGGGTCTCTGTTTCATGAAGAGTTGATTTCCCTCTCGCGAAATCCCTTTTTCTTGATGGCCCTGCAACGGGTCAACCGCATGAGGCGTCTCATGGAGTACCGGGCCGAGATCAACCACGAGCGACTGATCGAACAGTGCACGGAGCATCTGGAAATTGTCGATCTGCTGGAAAGCGGCAATGTTGTCGATGCGTCCTACCGAATGAGGCAACACTTGAGTGGAGCACTGAAGCGCAAGTCGCCAATTGCTTGGGAGTGGTCATCCGATACGGGGCATCGACTGGAGACCAAAGCAAACGAGAGCGTTTCCCAAAAAGTCTGAGTTGATTGGCTTCCTTGTGATCACGATTTGGGAATCAGTTTGAGGCTTTAAGAGGACTACAGCCATCGATTTGATGGATGGCTGGATCCACTTATCCATTCATTTCGTGGATTCTGACGTAAATGTCTGCTTTTGGGATCAGACTCAACCAATCGAACGTCCGACCTGGCGGCGCAAAGCCGTCATTTTACTCTTATGCGGCGAACGTCTGGTTAGAGCCCTTGGTTTCTGTTTCAGCGTTGCGACAATGTATGACAACTCGTCTACGTGCACCGCAAGTCTCCGCGTGCAATTCTGACCTGAGTAATAGTGCTGGGATTAAGTGATGAGTCGCGAAATTCGATTACTTGTGCGAGCAGATGACGCAGGATCGAGTTGGTCCTCCAACATCGGATGTCTGCGCGCTTGTACCAAAGGAATTGCACGGAGCGTTGAAGTCATGATGCCGTGCGCGTGGACTTCACACGCAGCGCAGATACTCAATGGGCAACCGGAAGTGGACATCGGTATTCATTTGACCCTGACGAGTGAATGGGATGCGGTAAAGTGGCGACCTATCACCCAAGCAAGAAGCCTCGTCGATGAACGCGGAGATTTCCTTCCGCTGCTGACGCCAAGGGACGGAGACAACAGACGAAGTTTGTCGGAGGTCGACTGGTTACTGGACGAAATCGTTAGCGAATTCAGAGCTCAAATCGTGCTTGGGATCGAAATGTTCCAAAACGTTTCACACATAAGCTCTCATATGCTGAAACACTTCAAAGACTTCGACGCGAGACTTGGTGATGTCATCTCTGATCTCTGCCTCGAATACGGTCTCGATGACGACGCTTTTGGCCATGGTCTGCCAAGGATCGAAGGGTATCCCAAGTTTCCAAGGGATACCGGGCAGCGGGTTAAAGCCTTCGTGCATCAACTCGAAGACCTTGATCAGGGCACACATATCTTCATTGACCATCCAGCTATCACGTCACCAGAATTGTCCGTGACCGGCCATAGTGGATACGAAGACGTGGCAGAAGATCGCGTGACCTGTCTGGAAACACTCACAAGCCCTGCGTTGTGTGAACGAGTTGATCAACTCGGCATCGAACTAATCAGCTATCGAGATCTCTAAACGAACGGCAGTTTTGTCCGAATTGCCCCTTCAGTTCGTTCACAACGGACGGCTGCTTTTGGAACCTGTGGTGTAGCAGTTGAACTTTTAGATTGGCGGCACAAAGCGGAGTGGCCGCTTAAAACCAAGACCGGTCCGTCAAGTACGAGGCCGGACGCGGATTGTCGGGTTTTTTGCAGTAGAAGCTGTAAGAATGAGGGCCATTGCGAAACCCGGTTTCATTGCAGTTTCATTGCAATGAATGCCAACTGAAGTTGCTAAGTTATTGAGATTGTTGGTCGGGCAGGCCGGATTTGAACCGACGACCCCTTCACCCCCAGTGAAGTGCGCTACCAGGCTGCGCTACTGCCCGAACGAGACCTACCTAGCTTGTTCGCTGTGAGAGCGCAAGCTGCTTGTTGGCCCGGAGTTGTTTGTTTGCCCATCCAGTCGATCCCGGCCGGCTCTCTGGGCGCGGAACCGCCGTTGTTCGATCCTGTCGGTCGCGATCATGCCCCACGCCAGACCGTAGAGCATATACATGTGCCGCCAGCGGTCGGTGTCGATGATGACGGACAGGATCAGGTGTGCGGCGAAAACGGCGAAGACACAGTGTGTGAACCCTGTCCAGGGTCTGGATTTGAACAACAGCGGTACGAGCGCACACAGCGTCCAGATGGCCAGCGCGATGTAGGCCGTGCCACCGAGCCAGCCGTAGGTGGTGTAGCCCTTCAGATAAACGTTGTGTTCGTCCTCGGGGAAATAGTTGCGGAACTGCAGCGGGCCGAGGCCGAGCGGATACTCCATCACCAGCTGAAAACCGTAGTAGTAGCGCGCAAACCGGCCGAGCCGGGAGCTGTCATAGTCCTGGACGAGGCGCGCGCGCTGCTCGAACATTTCGGCAACCGTGTCGATGGAAAGCGCCGCCAGGAGCAATGCGAAAACGCCAAGGCTACCGGCGATCCCGAGCAGCAAAAGGCGGCCCCGGCGCCGGTTGCTCTGTTCCGTCACCAGTGCCAGGAAATAGACAATCAGCACACCGGCAAACAGAACGACCCACGCTCCGCGGGAAAAGCTCAGGAAAATGCCGAGGAGAAGGATTGTCAGCGGCACCAGCAGCAGCACGTTTTTGAAAAACGAATGGCGCAGCAGCTTCTGGATCAGCAAGAGCGCCGGCAGAACCAGGAAGGGACCGAACACGTTCGGATCCTGGAACGTGCCGCGTGCCCGGTCGTAAAGCGTGAAATAGTCGGCGCCGGGAAACAGCTGGAAGTACCCGGCTATGCCGATCAGGGAGACAAATACCGCGCTGACCGTGTAGCCGTTCTGGATGATGCGGAAGCGCCGCGGATCGTCCGCCAGGATCGCCGCGTAGAAAATGGCGGTGATGGCAAGAAAACTTGTAACGGCGATGTACATGGCCGCTTCGCCGAGGTCGTCGGACATCGGCACGGAGGCGAGGCCGCCTGCGATATAGAGCATCAGGCAGATGATCAGCGGGCCGAACTCCGGGCGCAGCTTTAGCCCGCAGGCCAGCCAGACAACGGAAAGCAGCACCATGTAGAGTTCATAAGGGGCCGGTTCCTCGATCACGAAACCGGACAGGAAGGCGGCGAGCCACAAAGCGCCATTGCCGAGGCTTCTGACCGGCACACCGACCCGCGCATGCGCACTTGGCGCACCGCCGAAATGTCCGGCCGCGAAGCTCAATAAGCGTTCTCCGTATTGAAGAGGCGGAACGGCGTCAGGAACAGGATCTTGAGATCGAACAGGATAGACCAGTTTTCGATGTAATAAACGTCGCACTCGACGCGTTTCTGGATCTTCTCCGGCGTATCGACTTCACCGCGCCAGCCATTGATCTGGGCCCAGCCAGTCACACCCGGCTTGACCTTGTGACGCGCGAAATAGCCGTCGACCACATCGTCCCACGTGGTGTTGTCAGTGTGCGCATTGACCGCGTGCGGGCGTGGCCCGACAAGCGACAGAGTGCCGGCCAGAACGTTGAAGAGCTGCGGCAGCTCATCAATTGACGTCTTGCGGATAAACCGGCCGACCTTGGTCACGCGCGGGTCTCCCTTGGTCACGACCTTCTTCGCGTCCGGGTCTGCCATGTCCGTGTACATGGACCGGAACTTCAGTATCTCGACGATCTCGTTGTTGAAACCGTAGCGTTTCTGCCGGAACAATACGGGCCCGCGGCTTTCGATCTTGATGGCGATTGCAGCGGCGATCATCAGCGGAAACAGGGTCACAATTGCAAGTGACGCAAAGACAAGGTCGAAAACGCGCTTTGCCACCATGTCCCAGTCGGCAATCGGCTTTTCGACGACGTCGACGAACGGGACGGTTCCGATGAAGGACGCGCCACGGCTGCGGAAGCGGACCTTGTCTGTATGGGCGGACAGCCTGATATCGACCGGAAGCACCCACAATTTCTTCAGGAGTTCCAGAACACGTTTTTCAGCACGAAGCGGAATGCACACGATCAGCATGTCGATACGGGCGAGCCTTGCGAATTCGACCAGGGCGCTGATGTCGCCAAGTTTCGGATACCCGGCAACCACCGGCGGCGAGCGTTCGTTTGAGCGGTCGTCAAAAATCCCGCAAATCCGGATGTCGTTGTCCGCCTGGGCCTCCAGTTCATGGATCAGCTCAGCTGCGGCAGTGCCGCCGCCAACGATGATGGCGCGGCGTTCAAGCCGGCCCGTGTTCATCCAGTGACGCACCAGACTGTGCACGACCACACGTGACAGGCACAAGGTCGCAAGGCCGAAGACAAACCAGGACCCGATCCAGGTATCTGTAATCCCGGCACCAATGCCTGTTGTGGACCGGAACAAGGCCAGCATGGCGAATACCAGCGTCCAGCCAGCGGCAACACGGCCGAGAAGCGACAGCCCTTGCCGCATAATCGGGACCTGATAGACGTCCGCCGACTGGAAAAAGGCCAGCGCAAAAAGAACGGCGGTTCCGGTCACAAAGACATGCGGCCAGCCGAATGACGCAAGCTCACCTCCGGCCACCGCCGCCGCAATGGCGCTGCCGCAGATCAGCACAATGTCGGAAAGGCGGGTAACTCCGGTCAGCACGGTAAGGGAAATGCCCTTGCCGCCCAGGCTTTGTGCAATTTGAAGCGCACTGACCGACAATCCGGAGTTCGGTGTCTTCAGGGTATGATGCGGCTGCGGCCCGATTGCCCCGTCGACGCTCTGTCTGAACTGTTTTTCGAGGTTGCGGCGCAGGTCCGGGCCGCTTTCGGCAACCGGCCTTTGTTCGACAGCCTCGTCAGATTGAAATGCGGGCTTGTTCATTATCTGTTGCTCGATCTGGCAAGGGCTGACTGGGTCCGGCGAAGAGCTGCTGCGTCTTCCGTCATGCCGGCCGCGCCGTGTTCGGCCGACGTCAGCCCTTTGAGGTCCTGGTAAAGCGTCGTGATGCGGTCGCTCATCAGATCAACGGAGAATGTCTCGGCAAGGCAGCCGCGCAAGTCAGCCGCGTCGCTGTGCATCTTGTCCGGGTCTGCAAGAGCGTTCTCCATCGCGACAGTCAGCTTTCCGATGTGTCCGGGCTCGATCAGACGGCCGGCGTGGCGGCCAAAAATTTCCGGAATACCGCCCACACGTGTCGCGATGAGGGGACGCCCGGCAGCAACCGCTTCAAGAATGATGTACGGCATCGCTTCTGCACGGGAGGGGACGACGACCGTTTTCGCCAGCTTGAAAGCTTCTCGCGCCGGCAAGGCGCCATGAAATGTGACGGCCTTGTCCAGACCAAGAGAGACGATCATCTTGCGATAGCGCTCCTCGTCGGGCCCTTCACCGACAATATGCGCGCGCGGTGCGACGCCTGTCTTCAGACGTATGTTGTAAAGCGCTTCAATGAAGAGATCCGGTCCCTTCAGGTCGCGCAGCATGCCGATATAAAGAAAGTCGGCGGCGTCTTCGTCTGCCGTGACCTGTTTGAACTCTTCTTGCGTGAGACCGTTGTAGACCATGCGTGTCTGCGCTTTCGGCTCACCGATCTTGCTCTCGTAAGCCGCGCGTTCGTAGTCGGAGACGAACACAAGGCCGTCCGTCAGTCGCCCGAGAATGCTCTCCAGGAGATGATAGACGCGTCCTTCGAAGCGGTTGGGATCATAGTGCAGGCTGCCACCATGCGGACAATAGACCCGGGCGACCTTGTTGCCACGCAGCCGCAGCACGGTTCCGATCAGCCGCGCGTAAGCGCCGCCCTTTGCACCGTGGCCGTGAAGGACATCGGGTTTGAGGTCACGAATGTGCGTGTAAAGCGACCGGGTCGCGGAAAGGTCCTGGAAAGTGAGTTGGCGCTGCATTGGAAAGCGCGCCAGGCCGAGCGACAGTTTCGGCCGAAGGTCCTCGACAGTCTGATTGTCGAATTCGCTGCCCGTCGTGCTGTCGCAGATTACGCCAACGTCGTGTCCAGCTGCCGCCTGCGCGATGGCCAAATCGCGGATATGGCGAAAGATTCCGCCGATAGGCGAACGGACACAATGCACGATCCGCATAGGGGTCGTTGTCATGGTGCAGTATCCCTGTTGTTACCCCCGGATTTCTTTTCGAACCCGTGAGGCCTTGAAGCTGCACCGTATCAAAGGGAGATGAGTCCACCGTTAATTTACGGAGGATTAGAAGTAGCGTTCCCGGATGTAGATTGTGTCTCCGGGCCGGATCGGGTCCGAAATGGGAACACGGCCGTTTAGAATTTCACCATTAATCTGACGGGTGATATCCACATTTGATTGTTGAGCCCTGGAACTGAATCCGCCGGCCGTGGCAATCGCATTCTGGACCGTCATGCCGGCAACATAGTTGTACTGGCCTGCATTTTGCACTTCGCCCATGATGAAGATCGGCCGGTAGGTGTCCACCTCAACGGAGACGTCCGGATCGCGGATATAGCCTTGCCGCAATTTCGTTGCGATCTCCGACGCAAGTCCTTGCTGCGTCCTGCCTCTGGCAGCGACGCTGCCAATGAGCGGAAATGAAATATACCCAGCCTGATCAACGACATAAGTGTTTGAAAGGTCTTCCTGACCAAACACAATGATGCGCAGTCTATCACTCGAATCCAGGCGATAGGGCTCTGTCAGCGTCTCATGAAACGCTGTCGGCGGCTGCCTGTATCCACTGCAAGCGGCAAGGCCCAGGCAAAGACCCAGGACAAGAAGCGCTCTCGTTCGCATCAACGACTCTCCTACAATTCAAGAGCAGCATCGCGTGTTATGGTTAATTGAGGGTGAAGAGCGTTTGTCGAACCACGACCGGCCATCCTTGCAGCCGCCCGAAAGATTAACAGGTGCGGACACGCAATTGCGTAAGGTTTAACTGATCGCTTACCCTAATTCGACATAGTTTGCCGGAACGTGGAGAATCTAGGCAATGAATGCTGATCGGCAGACACATCTCGAAGACGACATGGCGTTGGATCTGGGGGGACTCCTTCGCGCAATCGGGCGCTCGCTCGGCTGGTTGCTGCCGCTCACCCTGTTCGTCTCCGCGGCAATCTTCGTCGGACTTCAGTTCGTCGCACCGAAGTACAAGGGCGAAGCCCGTGTCCTGATCGAAAGCACGGACAACAAGTTTCCCGGTGCATCGCGCGGTATTGAGGAGGAGAGGGCGCTTCTCGACGCCGAAGGTGTCGCCAGCCAGGTTCAACTCCTCATGTCGGCGGATCTTGCGCGGCGTGTTGCCCAGAAGCTCAACCTCGCCGCCATTCCCGAGTACGAAGCAAAGGGAAGCGCCTCGCTGATCAACGATCTGCTGATGATGGTCGGCCTGGGTAGCGATACTGCCGGCAACAGCGAAGAAGAGCGGGTTCTCAAGCACTTTTACGAGAATCTGGATATCTATCGTCTTGAAGGCTCTAGGGTGATCGCCGTTGATTATTCAGCGGAAAACCCGGTTCTGGCCGCCAAGGTGGCCAATACGATCGTCGACGAATACCTGTCGCTTCAGTCGAGTGCCAAGAGGCAGACGACTGAGCAGGCCTCCGCCGCGCTGGAACCGCAGATCGTGGAATTGCGCAAGGAAGTCCAGGCTGCACGCCAGGCAGTTGCAGACTTTCGCGCCCGCGCCGATCTTTTAATCGGAGCCGACAACATTCCTCTGAACCAACAGCAGCTTGCCGAAACGAGCAGTGATTATTCGGCAGCGCAGGCTTCGAAGGCCGAGGCGCAGGCAAAAGCCGATCTATTAAGGGAGTTGCTCAATTCAGGAGGATCGCTGGAAACGGCAAGCGACGTTTTGAATTCGGCGCTGATCCAGCGGCTGCGCGAGCGGCAGGTTGAAATCCAGTCCAATATCGCAGAACTCTCGATCACCCTTTTGCCAAGCCATCCCCAACTGAAATCGCTGCAATCGCAGCTGGGCGACTATGACAGGCAGATCAGAGCCGAGGCCACAAAGATCCTTCAGGGCCTGGAGAACGATGCCAAGGTCGCCAACCAGCAGGCGCTGGCGCTGGAAGCGCGGCTTGAGGACCTGAAAGCCGCTGCCGCGCGGTCCAACGCAGATCAGGCCCGTCTCAGTGAACTGGAGCGCGAAGCCAACGCCAAGGCTGCCCAGCTTGACCAACTTCTGCTCAGCTTTCAGGAGGCTGATTCCCGGCTGCGTGCCCAGGTGCTTCCCGCGGACGCTCGGATCATTTCGCGGGCAAGCGTGCCGGTTGAACCCTATTCGCCCAAGATCATTTCAAGCACCATTATTGCCGCCCTTGTCACCCTTATTCTGGGCATCGCCTTTGTGGTGATGCGCGAGTTTCTGACGGGTAGGGCGCTTTACAACGTCGACAGGGGGCAGACAGGGGGCATGGCTGCCCATCCGCCGGCTGCGAGCCCCTTCGAACCCGCCGTTGCTGCACACCGGCCCGTTACGAGCGGTCAGCTGTTTGCCAACACTGGCGAGCCGTTCGGTTGGCAAGCAGGTTATGGCGTTTCCGCAGCGACTTACGGCTTTGATCAGGCGCTCGGGAAAGAGAGTAAGGAGCGCTCCCTGGTCTCCGAAGACACAGGCAACATGGCAGACATTCCCTCGATTGCCGATCCGGATGACGTTTCCGAAGAAACCGGCGCCGAGCGTCCGGACAAAGCGCGCATGCCGGGCCGTACAAGCAGCAAATATGATCAGGATGTCGCACCGGACTGGATCGGAGAATTGCGCGGCAACGAAGACAACAGCGATGCCGAAGGGCCTGAGCCGATTGAAACGCCGGCTGAGATCGAACCCCAAGAGACCGTGGCAGCCGAGAAGGCTGAGGAACAGGCGCCGAAAATCGCGCCGCTGCGGGGACCCAAATCCCTTCGCAGACCTGACGATGCGCCGGAGCCCAAGCCCCTTTCCAACAAGGATGCTGCTTTCGAGCTTGCAGGTAAAACGACGTTCTCCAAAGACATTGACGTCAAGGGACGCATCGTTGTTCTCAGTGTGGATGATGAAACGCTGTCTCATGATCTGGCATTCGATCTTGTGCGCAAGGCCGCCGCAAACGGGGCGAGTGCACTCGTTGTGGAAGTGTTCCCGGACCAGTCCGATGCGAAGGCGGCGGAAGGATTTTCGGACGTGGTTTCCGGGCGGATGCCATTTGCGAAAGTTGTCTACCGGGACGCGATCTCCAAGGCGCATATCATTGAGGCCGGACGGGTTGCGATCACGGATGACATGGTCAAGTCAGACCGGTTCAAGCTCGCTCTCGACGCAATCAGGTCCACTTACGATTCTGTCGTCGTCGACCTTGGAGCCATCGATGGTTCACTTGCCAGCGCACGTATGCTGAGTTTCGCCGATCGTGTTCTCATCGCCGCAAGCGCACCCGACCACAGTCATGAGCTTCAGAGCGCCGCCAATCTTCTGGCGCACAATACCGGTGCCAGGGTTGAAGTGGTCATTGCCGGTCAGACCAGCCCAGATCCGCGTCGCAACGGAGACGGTCACGCAGCCTGACCTGAGGGCTGGCGCAAGCGCAAACGGGATCGTCAGGCCCGGCGCAAGCCTGCCTTCCATTTGCGCAAACGCTTGACCAAAGGCCAGAGGACGTCGGAGTTGCGGATCGCAGATTTGGCATTGACGCCAATAGTTTCTACGTTTTTCTTGATAGACCCCTTGAAAGAAACAGCTATACGGCTATCCCTCAAGGCGACCGGTTCTGCCCAGGCGGTCTTGTACCGCTCTTCACCGAGGCCGAGATCGAGCGTCGACGTGGCCGGATCGGAGCAGGCACGCTCGATAATCTCCTTGATCAGAACGAGTCCTGGGCTGTTCGGTAGCAGCTCATCATGCGCAACACTGTTGGAATATGCGTGGATCGTGCCGCCCTGTGACGCACACAAATAGGTTGCCCGGACTTTTCCGTCCACCTCCAGGAGCCAGAGATCCAGAACCGCCTCCGATCCGCCATTCGCCTCAGTGTCCAACCCTAGGATTTTTCCAAGAAAGCGCTGTGCAGTGTCGCTGGCAAAGGCGTTCGGAATACCGGTTTCCTGGGCGCGTGTCGCACGTTGTTCTAGAAAGGCGTCGAAACCGCGCTGAATGTCTTCCCGTGTCTCGGCCCTGACAACCCTATAGCCATCCACTGACTGCAAGTGCCGTTGCTTTCTGAGCAGGTTCTTGCGTGAAGACTTGCTGTGGGTGTCCAGAAAAAGACTATCGAAGTCCGCCGGCAAATCCCGGACGAAGATCGGGCTCGGACTGGGCGGCGCTGCCGGCAGAACCAGAGGATGGGCGCGGCCGTGCCACGTTTCCGGCACGTTCTGGAACACCAGGATGTCAGCTTCCACCTGATCGCAAATGTCTCTGACGAAGCTGAAGATCTGCTCGGCGCCGACATTGGCGTAATAATCCGGGTCCCAAATACCCGTGTTCTGATTGCCGCTCTCGTGTCCCAGGAACGACAGTGTCACGGATCCGGACGAGTGCCGGCGCCCCAGAGGCAAGATGACAACCGCCTTGCCGTTCACGCGTCCAACCGCGATGAGCGGGTCGACACCGTCTTCCTTTCCCAGCGTATCGGACCAGGCTTCCAGCCATCGAAACGATTGATATGGATTGGAGTGGCTGGAATCCTTCAGCTGATCCCAGTCATCTGCCGCATCGCGGAAGCTCAAATGGACTGTGGTTTCCAGCTTTGTTTTGTCTTCATTCATGGCAGGGTCCATGGCCTGGTTGAGCGCGGTCCGGGTATTCGGTGACGATCGGGTAACCCAAATTAACGATCATCGCGGATAACTTCAGGTTGTGCTGGTGGAACGGATTGGGCCCAGATAGGTTTAGCAATAAATGTTAAAGAATACGTGCCTTACTGGCGCTTGATTGATGAACGGGCATTACAACCAGATGGGCATACGCCAGAAAGCAGTTTCTCGTGCATTCACGGTTCTGAAGGGAACCGGGCTCGGACGGGTGATGGCACCGCTGACGCAAGGATGCGGCGCGGTGTTCATGATGCACCATGTCCGTCCGGCGCGCGCAGGCGACTTTCAACCGAACCGCCATCTTGAGATCACACCGGACTTCTTGCGCCAGGCGGTCGACCGTATCCGTGCCAACGGATATGAGATCATCTCGCTTGATGAAGCTGTCGATTTGCTGAAATCGGGCTATGGTCATCGTCGTTATGCCGTTTTGACCTTCGATGACGGCTACCGGGACAATCTGGACATCGCCCTGCCGATCCTGACCGAACTTCAGGCACCCTTTACTGTCTTTGTCGCCACCGGATTGATCGAACGCACAAGCGAGCTCTGGTGGCTTGCGCTGGAGCGCGTCATTGCCGAGAACGATGAGGTCGTCTTTACGCAAGCTGGCGAAGAAAGCGGAATATCCTGCCGGGACGCGGCCGAAAAAAACACCTGTTTCGAGCGCATTGTCGACTACCTGACCTTGGAAGTGGGGGAGTTGGACCAGCGCAAGATCATCCGGGCTCTGGCCGAAAAATACGGTGTCGATCTGGCAGAGCTTGCCGACAGTTTGATGATGACCTGGGATGAAGTCCGCCAACTGGCATCGGATCCGCTCGTGACCATCGGAGCGCATACGCACGAGCACTACGCGATGGCGCGGCTCGACAGTTCGTCAGCCAGAGCGGATGTGCTCAAAGGCATGAAGATCCTGGAAAAGGAACTCGGGCGCCGCCCGAAACACTTCGCTTATCCTTATGGGAAGTCTCATGCGGTCAGCTTGAGGGATGCCGATATCTTGCGAGACATCGGTTTTTCGTCTTCTGTCACGACGCTTCCCGGCGTTTTGCAATCGTCGAATGCCCGCGATCCGATGATGTTGCCCCGCGTTTCCCTGAACGGCCGCTTTCAGGATCCGGCGGTGGTTGATCAGTACCTGACAGGCGCGCCTTTCGCGCTCTATCGCGCTGCAAGATGGGCTGCCTCCGGCTTCGGTGTCAGGTCCGGTTTTTCCCGCCTTTTTCCATCCACCAGATGATGGCACCTGCCGGGACGACCCAGAGCAGCCCGGCGACGGCGAAATAGGCAAACCGCAAAAGATGTGACGATTGTTGCAAGGTCATGTCGCCGATCACCATTGCCGTGAAGGCGTAGACCACTACAAAAACGACCAGAAACACCATGCCGATTAATTTGCGAAAAGAGGGAACCATCGTCAGGAAAGTCCGTTGAACAAGTTTAACTTACGCGGAAGGAGAGACCGATTGCCGCAAAATGTCTCAAGCCGCTTGCCGTCTTGACCATGCACCTATATCTCCCCAAGCCAAACGTCAAATTCATGTAGGGAAAAACCGGAACCGCCTCATGAACGCAATTGTTGATCCAAACAGGGAAGGAAGCTCCCAGATCCTGCCGGCAAAGCTGGAACGGATCAGGCGTAGCAGGGTGATGATCCGGTGGTGGCTCTACTTCGTGTGCGCGTTGATCCTGGCAATGGTTGTCGTGGGTGGTGCAACCCGGCTCACCGAGTCAGGTCTTTCGATCACCGAATGGAAACCCATTCACGGTGTCATTCCTCCGCTTACCGAAGCTGAATGGGAGGAAGAACTCGAAAAGTACCGTCAAATTCCCGAATACCAGCTGATCAACAAGGGCATGAGCCTTGAAGAATTCAAGTTCATCTTCTGGTGGGAGTGGGGACACAGACTTTTGGGCCGTGTCATTGGCGTGGCGTTTTTTGTTCCGATGGTTGCCTTCTGGGCCGCCGGTCGTATTGAACCCTGGCTCAAACCGAGACTGGTTTTTGCGCTCGCGCTGGGAGGGCTTCAGGGCTTTATCGGCTGGTGGATGGTCACGTCCGGTCTGGTCGACCGGGTCGATGTCAGCCAGTACCGGCTGGCCATCCATCTGACGCTTGCGCTGATTATTTTCGCCTATCTCTTCTGGCTTGCGCGCAGGCTCTCACCTCTCAACGCACCAATACCGGAAGAGCGGGCCCGACTGGCCGGCCTGAGCGCGGTGGTGCTGACGCTTGTTTTCGTTCAGATTTTCCTGGGCGGCCTGGTCGCAGGGCTCAACGCCGGATTGACCTTCAACACCTGGCCGTTGATGGATGGGCAACTTGTCCCAAGCGGTCTCTTGATCATGGAACCCTTGTGGCGGAATTTCTTCGAGAACGTGCTGACAGTGCAGTTCCAGCACCGGATGACGGCTTACGTTCTGATCGGTGTCGGGCTGGTGCTCGCCTGGTCGACATTCAGGGTCAGCGAGCGCAAGGAACTGAGGCGCGCAGGCGCGCATGTCGGAGCATTCATCCTGCTCCAGGCCGTGTTTGGCATTCTGACGCTGATCTGGCATGTGCCGCTGTCCGTCGCGCTGATCCACCAGGGCTTTGCGGTCATTGTCCTGGCGGCTGCCATCGATCACCTGGCGCTCCTGAAAGGGCCTTTTCCGGTACGGGGATAAGAGTGTGCCGGGCAAAGCGCTGCGCTCGGTCCCAAATGACGGGCACAAACGTCCAACTCAACGGATGCTTTAAACCGCACAAAAAAAATGCCCGCAGGAGCGGGCATTTCTCTTTGGTGTCATGCGATCAGCCGGAAAGCGCCTGATCGAGATCGGCGATGATGTCGTCGACATCTTCAAGTCCAACCGAAATCCGGACGACATCCGGTCCGGCACCAGCCGCCGTTTTCTGCTCGTCCGTCAGCTGGCGGTGTGTCGTCGAAGCCGGATGAATGATCAGGCTGCGCGTGTCGCCGATATTGGCCAGATGCGAGAACAATTCGCACTTCGATACCAGCGCGACACCGGCGTCGTAGCCGCCTTCAACGCCGAAGGTGAAGACCGCACCGGCACCCTTGGGCATGTATTTCTGCTGTAGCGGGTGATACCGGTCCTCCGGCAGGGCCGCATAAGACACCCAGTTGACCTTGCTGTGCGCAGACAGGTGCAGCGCGACCTTCTTGGCATTGTCCGAATGCCGTTGCATGCGCAGCGGCAGTGTTTCGATGCCGGTCAGGATCATGAAGGAATTGAACGGCGAAATCGCCGGGCCGAGATCACGAAGACCGAGGACGCGGCATGCAATCGCGAAGGCGAAGTTGCCGAAGGTCTCGTGCAGAACGACACCCTGGTATTCCGGACGCGGTTCGGAAAGAAGCGGGTATCTGCCGCCGGCGGACCAATCGAAGTTGCCGCCGTCGACGATGACGCCGCCCATTGAATTGCCGTGCCCGCCCATGAACTTGGTCAGCGAATGCAGCACGATGTCGGCACCGTGCTCGATCGGACGGCAGAGGTACGGTGTGGCCATGGTGTTGTCGACCACCAGCGGGATCCCCTTAGCCTTGGCAAGGGTTGAGATGGCCTCCATGTCCGTGACGATACCGCCCGGATTGGCAAGGCTTTCAATGAAGATCGCCTTGGTGTTCTCGTCGATCGCAGCCTCAAAGGTGTTGAGGTCGTCCGGGTCCGCCCATTTCACGTTCCAGCCGAAGCTCTTGAAGGAATGATTGAGCTGGTTGATGGAGCCGCCGTAGAGCTTGTTGGCCGCAACGATGTTGTCGCCCGGCTGCATCAAAGTGTGGAAGCACAGGAGCTGGGCGGAGTGTCCCGAGGCGGTCGCAAGAGCTGCAGTGCCGCCTTCAAGCGCCGCAATACGCTCTTCCAGGACAGCGGTCGTCGGGTTGGTGATACGCGTATAGATGTTGCCGAAAGCCTGCAGACCGAAGAGGGAGGCTGCATGGTCGACATCGTCAAATACGAAAGAAGTCGTCTGGTAAATCGGAGTGGCGCGCGCGCCGGTGGAAGGATCAGGCGCAGCGCCGGCATGAATGGCTAGCGTGGAAAACCCTGGAATATTTTCGCTCATAAACAACCTCCCTGTTGGAATTGCGGCCAGTTTGACCGAAGCCACGGAGGAGGTCAAAGCAGGATTTTTCTATTTGGCTATTCTCGTTAGAATATCGATGTCAACGGCTTAGCAAGGCTTCAGTCGGGCGTCACCGGAGCGGATCCGGTCAGTCGGTCTTGCTTCCCGAAAGCCCACGGTGCTGAAAACCGGATTTGAGTGCCGGACGCTTGGCGGAAAGTGTCTTTGAATTCACACCGGCCCAGCCGATTTCACCGGACAGTCTGCCATATTCGATCTTGGGGCATCGGTTCATGACGACCCTGATCCCGGCATCTTCCGCGCGCGCGGCAGCGTCGTCGTGCCGGACCGTGAGCTGCATCCAGATCACTTTTGGCAACCGGCCGCTCGCAATGACCTGGTCGACGATCTGGCCCGCAGCTTCGGAATTGCGGAATATATCGATCATGTCGGGCACCGCCGGCAGGTCTTCCAGTGACGCATAAACGGTCTGTCCCAGGATCTGCTTTCCGGCCTGACCCGGATTGATCGGCCAAACATCATAACCTTTCGACAGCAGGTACTTCAGCACGAAGTAGGACGGCCGCACCTGATTGGCGCTGGCACCGACCATCGCAACGGTTTTGACTTCATCGAGGATGGCTTTGATATAGGCGTCGGAATAGCTGTCGTGATTCATTGATTGATTGTCCTCAGCGTTGCCGCGCCATCCAATGCGAAACCAAGCGGCGCCGCAAGCCCTGGATTTGCTGAATCAGATCAAAGTTTCGAAGGAGCACGTACGGTCAGGCGGGCGCGGTTCGGTTAGCTTAAAAAAGTGCCTGCCAGATGGTTTTGAAACGGAAGTGCTGGGATGACGACTGACGTTCGGCTGAGAATGCAAAGGAGTTTGATTGAGGTTGAGCATTCACTTGAGAATCCCCTCGATGTCGGGCGTTTAGCCAAGTCGGCTTCGATTTCCCGCTTTCATTTTCAGCGGCAGTTTTCGGCCCTTTTCGGAGTAAGCGTTGCCGAATATCGAAGGCTGCTGTTGCTCAAACAGGCAGGACATAAGCTCGCTTATCGGTCCGCGGTGTCGGTCACCGACATTGCTTTTGACGCAGGATATGAAAACGTCGAGAGCTTTTCGCGCGCTTTCAAACGTGTTTTTGGACAGTCGCCGTCTGCGTTCCGTTCAGCACCTGATTGGGACATCTGGCATGAAATCTACCAACCGCTCACGGAGCTGAAAGGACAGTTCATGCCCGATATCATGCTTGATTGCGAAAGCGTTCGCATCGTCCAATTCCCCGAAACGCAGGTTGCCGCACTTGAGCATCGCGGGCCGCAATCCGGGCTTGCCGTGGCAGCTCAGCGCTTCATCGCCTGGCGCAGGGAAAACGGGCTGCCGCCCACGAAAAGCGCAACCTACAATCTTCTTTTCGACGACCCCAAATCGACGCCTCCGGAAGACTTTCGCTTCGACTTCTGTTGTGAATTCTCCGGGCCAGTTGCCGCAAACGACTTTGGCATCGTCGGCAAAACCATACCGGCTGGGCGCTGCGCCGTTCTCGAGCACACCGGGTCGCTGGATTTCGCAGAAGCGGCGATCAGATCCCTCTACCGGGATTGGCTTCCCCAAAGTCGCGAAGAACCGCGCGATTTCCCTTTGTTTGTGAAGCGGTTGACGCTTTTTCCCGACGTGCCGGAACATGAGGCTGCTTGTGAAATTTATCTGCCCTTACGCTGACGTTTCGGGATCGGAAGGTGCGTCGCTGCCGACCTAAACGGCCAGCTTCTTCTTCTGTTCGGAGCGAAGTTCCTTGCGGATGACTAGCTTCAGTCCAGACCAGACGGCATCGACGGCACACACCTTTACATCAACGAAACCCAGCGGCAGACAAAGATCGCGGATTACATCCTCCGAGACGGTGGTTGGGACCTTGCTGGCTTTTTTGGGCCAGGAAACCCAGATCATGCCTTGTGGCGCAAGGAGCTCGCGTACCTCGCCAAGGCATTGTGCGAGCTCTTCCCTTTCGCGAACGAAAATATGCGCACATTCAAGCATCGGGAAAGGTTTTGGAACGAGCCGTTGATCCGGTTCCTGCGCGTTCAGCAAAGCGGCAATGTCGTCCGGCATACCAGATCGCCAGCAGGACATGCCGGGCTTCAGTCCAAGTTTTGCTGAGAGCGGACGGCCCGAATAACCTGCCTTTGCCATGCGAAGTGCTCTTGACTGAACTTGCGGACGCCTGAGCTACGTTCAGCTATCCGTCCATTCCGGTTTGCGTTTTTGCAGGAACGCGGAAATGCCTTCTTCCGCATCCTTTGCCAGCATGTTGTCCACCATGGTTTGCGCGGCGAAGTCATAGGCTTCGGACAGCGGCATTTCCAGCTGACGGTAAAACGCTTCCTTGCCGATTTTGAGCGTCTTGGAAGACTTGGACGCGATCACCTCGGCGTATTTCTGGACAACCTGGTCGAGATAATCCCGCGGCACGATCCGGTTGATCAGGCCGAATTCCTTGGCAGTGGACGCATCGATGCTTTCGCCCGTCAGAAGCATTTCCATCGCCTGTTTCGGGGCAACATTGCGGGACAGTGCAACCATTGGCGTTGAGCAGAACAGGCCGATATTGACGCCAGGCGTGCAGAATGTCGCGGTGTCGGTGGCGATGGCAAGATCGCAAGAGGCAACAAGCTGGCACCCGGCAGCCGTGGCAACGCCCGTCACAACGGCGATCACCGGTTTCGGCAGCCGCGCTATCTGCTGCATCAGGTTAGAGCATTGGCGCATGATCTGCTGATAGGTTGCTTTCCCGCCGTCGGCCTGCGCACGCGCGGCCGTCAGCTCCTTCAGGTCATGCCCGGCGCAAAAGACTTTGCCCTCAGCGCCCAGAAGGATCACACGCACGTCAGGGTCTTCAGCGGCCTTGGCAAGCTCATCGGAAAGAGCTGTCATCATCTCGCTCGACAAGGCATTCATCCGTTCCGGCCGCTGCATCACGATCCGGTAGACACCTTCGTGAAGAAGCGTGCCGAGCATGGGCTTTTCAATCTGGTCGTTGGCGGCGGTTTGGGACATTTCGGCTTCCTGCGTAACCTACGATTTGCAGCTCTTATAACTGATCTCCACGGGCCTGCAAAAGGACTGCCGCCAATGTTCATCCGTTCCCACTCACAGATCCTTTATGCCCGATCGTAAACAAGCCGATGCAGCTTTTCAGATTATCGGCTATCCTCAACGCATGTTGAGGCCAATTCTTCAGCGGATCATGCTGTGCGCGGTGCTCCTGGTACCGGTGTTCCTGCCGGTCGCAGAGGCACAGGAAAGAGTTGATGTCGCGCTAGTGCTTGCGGTCGACGTCTCCAGATCCATGTCGCCGGAGGAACTCCGGATCCAGCGAAGGGGCTATGCCGCGGCGATCGCGAGTCCGGAAGTTGTTCGCGCCATTGAACTGGGCGCTCACGGCCGGATTGCGCTGATGATGTTCGAATGGGCGAACGACAATCACGTGAGGGTAACGGTCGATTGGTCGATGATCGAAACCCAGGCCGACGCGACGGAATTTGCCGACCGGATACTGCGCGAAGAATCCTACAGCCAGCGGCGTACTTCGATCTCCGGTGCGATTGTGCACGCTTCGGAAATGCTGGACGAGGTCCCGTACCCGGCAGACCGGCATGTTATCGACATCTCCGGAGACGGGCCGAACAATCACGGATCACCAGTGACGCTTGCCAGGGACATTGCGGTGGAAAGCGGGATAACCATCAATGGCCTTCCGTTGATGACAACCGGAGGTCCCGGGTCGCAGTTCAACATACCGGATCTCGACGTCTACTACCGTCGCTGCGTCACAGGCGGACCGGCGAGCTTCGTTATTCCCGTGACGGACTGGGACCAGTTTCCAGATGCGGTCCGACGCAAACTGATCCTGGAGATCGGCGGTTTCGTACCGGAAAAACCACTGGTACAGCCCGTTCAATTTACCTTCGAAGAACCCTATGACTGCCTGGTCGGTGAAAAAATCTGGCGTCGCCTGCGTGAGCAGTTCTTCTGGGACCCTTGATCGCGGACAGTGTTTCCAAATAAACCGTGGTTCGGTCCAGTCCCAAGCGGTCAGCCCCGGCGCCGACGCCGGCGGCGTTCACCACCGGTAGCTTCCGTAGCTGACGCTTCCTTGCGCTCCGGCAAATCGATCGCGTTCCTGAGGTTGGGAAATGGATCGACCTTGTTGGGCAAGGCCATGGCGTTGACGAAATGCTCCTGGAACTTGGGTTCCAGTGCCGTCTCGATCTTTTCAATGTCGCGCACGGTCTGTTCGATCTCACGTCGGTAGCCACGGTTCAGGAGCGCCATGCGCGCACCGGTCCCGGCGGCATTGCCGACCCCTGAGACACCGTCCAGCGGGCAGTCGGGAATGAGACCGAGGATCATTGCATACTTCGGATCAATGTAGCTGCCGAAGGCACCCGCAAGCCGGATACGGTCGAGCGCGTATGTGCCGAGCTTGTCCTGAAGCAGTTTGACACCGGCATAGAGTGCGCCCTTGGCGAGCTGAATGGCGCGGATGTCGGTCTGAAGGATCGAAATCTCAACGTCCTCATTCGCAATCACGTAAGAGAAGGTCCGGCCTTCGGATCGAACTCTGTGCGTGCGCTCCGCCATCGACCCGTCGATGACGCCGTCCTCGGTGATCAGGCCGGCCAGATACATCTCCGCAACCGCTTCGATGATGCCGGAGCCACATATGCCGGTAACGCCGACGCTGTCGATCGTTTCCGAAAATCCGTCCTCGTCCGACCATTCATCCACGCCGATCACCTTGAAGCGCGGTTCGAGCGTGTCCTTGTCGATGCGGATCCGTTCGATCGCCCCGGGTGCTGCGCGTTGACCGGAGGAGATTTCCGCGCCCTCGAAGGCGGGGCCGGTGGGAGAGGAGGCAGCCAGCAGCCTGTCCTTGTTTCCAAGCACGATTTCGGCATTGGTTCCGACGTCGACAAGAAGCGTGATCTCGTCGTGGCTGTAGGGGCTTTCGGACAAGGTGGCCGCGGCAGCATCCGCACCGACATGCCCTGCGATGCAGGGCAGCATGTAGACGCGGGCTCCGGGGTTAAGCTCAAGATCGAGGTCACGCGCCGCAAGCACCATGGCGTCGGACGCGGCAAGTGCAAAAGGCGCACCGCCGAGCTCGACCGGGTCGATACCGAGGAACAGGTGATGCATCACCGGGTTGCCGACGAAGGTCGCGTCCAGAACATCGGCCCTTTCGGCGCCGACATCACCGACAAGCTTGCCCACCAGAGCGTTGATCGCGTCACGGACTGCCTTGACGAGAGCCGGAAGCTTGGAGGGATTCATCTGCACATACGAGACGCGCGACATCAGGTCTTCGCCGAAGCGGATCTGCGGGTTGGACGTTCCTGCGGAAGAGACGGTACGGCCATTCTTCAGATTGCACAGATGGGCGGCAATCGTCGTCGAGCCGATATCGACGGCCAGGCCGTAAACTGCTTTCTTTTCGCCCGGCCAGAGCGCCGTGACGGTCGGCTGCAGCGATTGATCGGCGTAAATCGCCGCCGTGACGGTCCATTTCCCGGTGCGCAGTATCGTTTGCACTTTCGAAAGCAGGATCGGATCGACAGTGACGTTTTCAAAACCTGTCTCGGCCATAAGCTTTTCGCGCAGGCGGTCGGTGTCTCCCCGTGGCGTTTCCATGTCCGGTTCGTCAATGGTGACGGTCACGAGATGCACGGCGCTATCGGCATCGATATGTTTGGCTTCGGCGCGTTTGCGCACGACCTGCCGGTTGGTTTGCGCGTCGGTCGGAACGTCCACGACGAGGTCGCCCAGGATCTTCGCCTGGCAGGAGAGTCGCCGGTCGGAGGCAAGGGAGCGCAGCGTCGCGTAGCGCGTTTCGGCCTCGGTCGCACCTTCCAGATTATCAGCGGAACTTGTCAGGTTTTCCTTGGCAAATGTGCCTTCTGATACCGACACCTGGCAGCGTCCGCATATACCGCGCCCGCCACAGACCGATTCCACATAGACGCCTAAAGACCTGGCCGCATCGAGAAGCGGTGTTCCCACCGGGAATGTGCCCCGGCGGCCACTTGGCTGGAAAACAACTTTGGCAAGTTTTACGGCTTCGGTCATCGGCGTATTGGTTCTATGTCTTTGAGCACAAAACCCCTCCCCAAAAAACGGGAAGGGGACCTGAATTTTCTTGCGAGCCCTTATAGTGCTGGAATGCTATGGCAACAGCTCGTAGGTCAGCCCGCAGATCTCCGTGCAGCACGACCGCCCCTGCGACGCCCGCCGGAACCGGCTGCACCTTCTGCCGGAGCGGTTGCCGCGCCAGCTGCTGCGGGCTGATGATCGCGATAGGTCATGATCCATTCCTGGCAGTTCGGGTCGGTGCCATTCAGAACGTTGGCGGCACGCACGGCTTCCATTTCCTGCGGACGGCACGGGTTCATGATCGCCGACGTCATACCGGCGCCGATCACCATCGGAATGAATCCGGCGTTGATGCCGTGACGATGCGGCAGGCCGAACGAGACATTGGAAAGACCGCAGGTCGTGTTGACTTTCAGTTCGTCGCGCAGACGGCGCACCAGTCTGAACACCTGAAGACCGGCCGTCCCCATGGCGCCGATTGGCATCACCAGCGGGTCAACGACAATGTCGTGTGGAGGGATGCCGTGGTCGGCTGCACGCTCGACAATTTTCTTGGCGACCTCAAACCGTACATCCGGATCTTCGGAAATGCCGGTTTCGTCGTTTGAAATTGCAACGACAGGAACATCGTATTTCTTGATCAGCGGCAGGATCGCCTCAAGCTTCTCTTCTTCACCGGTCACCGAATTGACCAGCGGGCGCCCCTTGGTGGCCTCAAGGCCTGCCTTGATAGCTTCCGTGACAGATGAATCAATAGACAAGGGAATGTCTGTAAGCTCTTGAACAATCTCAAGAGTTTTGACCAGGAGCGGTGGTTCGGTTTCATTCGGATTGACCGCGGTCACCCCGGCGTTGACATCCAGCATCGTGGCGCCGGCGGCGACCTGCGCCAACGCATCCGCCTTGACGGTTTCAAAATTGCCTTCAACCATCTCGGCCGCCAGCTTCTTGCGGCCGGTCGGGTTGATCCTCTCGCCAATGACACAGAACGGTTGGTCGAAACCGATAACGATTTCCTTGGTGGCGGATGCGACGACTGTGCGTGTCATTTATGCGCTCTCGTTGGCAGTCATGGATGATGAGGGTTGAAAGGACCAGCTCCCGCGGCCGTGCAGCCAGTCAGCGGTCTTCTGGATCCCGCCGAAGGGATAGACGTGGATCTGTTCGAGCTGCGTTCCCGGCTGGCTGGTCACGCGTGTCTCCAACGGTTCAACCATGGTGTTCGGATCGTAGCCCGAAAGCATGGAAACCACAGCGCCGCCGCGCTTTTTCAGGAAATTCAGCGAGTTTTCAACACCGGCAAACGCCGCGTATTTCAACAGTGTTGTCATCTTGGCCGGGCCGGCGACGCCGATATGCACGGGGAAGGTATTACCCCATTCGCGCAATTCGTCGAGCCAGAGGCTGACCCGGTGAGGATCGAAACCGAACTGAGTGACAATCCGGAACTCGGCGTCGCTCTGGGCGGCCAGTTCGTGCTTGCGCAGGAGAAAGGATTTGATCACTTCGGGCTGAATGTCAGGCGCGCCTTCCGGATGCCCGGCAACAGCAATCTTTTTGATACCGAGCTTGTCAAAGAGGCCGCTTTCCAAAAGCGCGACTGAGGATGTCAGCGGTCCGGCTTTTTCAGCTTCACCAGCAATCGCCAGCACCTCTGTGGCTCCGCCTTCCTGGGTCAGACGCGTGATCCGGCGCTCGAAGGCCTCCTTGGAGGGATAGCGGCGAGCCGCCATGTGCGGGACGGCGACCAGGTTCCGGTCCGTCAACGTGCGCGCGGCCTCAACGATCGTGTCTTCCGACGCGTTGCCGAGATCCGTCACGTAGACCTGCGTGCCGGCGGGAATGTTCGCCAGCAGTTCAGTCTTTTCGACCACCTGCTTCGGCGACATTTCGGTGGAGGCGGCCAGGCGCCCATTGGCCAAAAGGCGCTGTTCAGTCATTCTCCGTGCCTCCACTTGCAAGCAGGGTTTTCAAACGGTCTTTCGGATAGGCTGCAAGCAACTCGCTCAGGGCCGCTTCCGCTTCGGTTTCAAGGTCGTCCGAGACATCGATGGGGTCCGTGCGGCGCCATTCGGCCATGTAGGCCTCGCTGTCATTCGCGCCGACACGCATGGCACAGGCATCGATCGCCTCCATGAACATGGGCGGCAACTCCCGGCGTGCGGACTTGCGTCCCTTTTTCACCAGGATCTGAGCCGGAATATCCCGCCAGTAGACTATGATTTTCTGCGCCATTCTCTCGATTTCCCTTTGAGAGCATGTTTGCCGGAAGTATCCAATTTCAGGTCGCCTGATAGCGGCATGAGCGCGTGAAAAACCGACTTATCAAGAGACGGTTTCAAGGTGCGTCCCCGCCGCCAAGAAATGTCGAGAGCATGCCGTAGCCCGTGCGGCGG
>Ga0207422_1002148_pt1 | contig 28883 bp, 30 predicted proteins | sample MarCyaLeptolynsp_FD_187757 | JGI IMG/M metagenome (GOLD analysis project Ga0207422, IMG submission 187757) | Marine cyanobacterial communities from Panama - species 1 Leptolyngbya sp. (SPAdes) | ecosystem: Environmental > Aquatic > Marine > Unclassified | place: Panama: Panama City | collected... | reverse complement strand
ACGATCAAGTAATTGCTCGTAAAATTCATTGTCTTTCATATAAGACATTAAATGATCCATCAAGGCATCTAAATCACCGCCTAAATAAGCTAGTATGGACTGCTCAATGAATGTCTGCTGATTAGTTCTCGATAATCTCATGAAGTTGACTGTGTCTTCCAGAAAAGTCAGCTGTTGCTCAACTGTCATATTTTCAAACACACTCAGCTGCTCATCTACCGTTTCAAGCCCACCCGTTGTTAAACCCAGTGCAATAGCTTGATCATAAAGCACTGTATCAAGTGGAGGGTGGCCAGGATATTTTAATTGCTGTTCGAGTACTGTTAATGTTATCGCTAACACCCAGATTTTTTGCTTGGCAAAAAACTCTAGATTAAGGTCTTTATTAATTGCTTGTAGATAGTCCGAAATATCCGCTTCTAATTCACTAGTGAGATAATCATATAAACTTTTTTTTTCAGGCAGCCACATTGATTGCTTAATCAACATGGTATTTTCTTCACTCAAATCCAATTCCGCATAGAAAGCATCGGAATCAGCAAGCGCTTGGTTGACTTCTTCGGGCAACGTGGTGACACGCGGGTCTGGCAAATGTATGGTGCCAAACATATAGAACTCATGATCACCGCTGACCTTCCACAAAAACGGGTGAGCCTGAATAGATGCATTACAGAATAAAAGAACAATGAAAACTATAATGCGGCAACTGTATACGCGATAATATTTATAATTATTCATCACCACATACAAAAACTATTACTATTCCATATTAGATAAAATCGCTTGTTTAACTTGATCTAAGTTAGCATCAATAGTTAGCATTTTACTGGTCGCCTGTTTAATCGCCGTATCAGGGTCTTTCAGTCCATGCCCGGTTAGCGTACATACCACAGAACTTCCATTGGGAATTTTTCCATTTTTAATATCGCGTAAAGCACCTGCGACAGAAGTCGCTGATGCGGGCTCACAAAATACACCTTCATCACATGCCAGTGTTCTTTGCGCTGCTAATATTTCGTCATCAGTACATTCATCGAACCAACCGCCTGATTCTTTTGATACTGTCCAGGCATTATCCCAACTCTGAGGGTGACCAATACGAATCGCCGTGGCAATTGTCTCGGGCGAATCAACCATCGCACCACGCATAAAAGGAGCACTACCAGACGCTTGATAACCAACCATTTTAGGTCTATTGGTAATTGCACTTGGGGTTTTAAACTGACAATCACCTGAACATAAATTGCATGCTTGCGTCTGAATTGAACCGTTGTCACTTGCACATTCTGTATATCCAATCCAGTGGGCAGTGATATTGCCAGCGTTGCCTACTGGCAAACAATGAAAATCAGGTGCTTTACCTAACTCTTCTACTATCTCAAAGGAAGCAGTTTTTTGCCCTTGAAGTCGATAGGGGTTAATACTATTAACAATATCTACCGGCGCATGGTCGGCAACTTCTTTAACCAAGCGCATACCATCATCAAAGTTTCCACGCACCTGAATCACAATCGCTCCATGAATCATTGCTTGTGCAAGTTTGCCCATGGCAATTTTCCCATCGGGTATTAATACAAAAGCACGAATTCCCGCACGTGATGCATATGCAGCAGCGGCCGCAGAGGTATTTCCAGTCGATGCGCAGATGATTGCACGGCTTCCCTCTTGAACCGCTTTAGTCACAGCGACAGTCATTCCTCGATCTTTAAAGGAACCCGTTGGGTTTAACCCTTCGAACTTCACATACAAAGAAATATCGTGCTCTTTCACAATTTTAATATTGTGGCACTGTATTAATGGAGTGTTACCTTCACCCAAACTGATAATCTTTCCATTTGGGTCGATGGGCAATCTGGGCAAAAAGCGTTTAATTAACCCTGTGTAATGTGAATCGTTTTGCGACATTGATTTAACCTAAAGTTTCTAATCGTATTCTTATTACTTTACCTGTCACACTGGACAGATTTTCTATTTTTTCTATCGCTGCCATCATATTAGATTCAAGCACATTATGTGTAAGAATAACTAGCGGTACACAGCCTTGATCATCTTTCTGTTCTTTTTGTACGATCGCTTCGATACTGATATTTTGATCTGCAAATAAACGCGTAATATCAGCTAACACACCAGCCTGGTCTCGCACTTGCATGCGCAAATAAAATGCCGTCTCGGCTTCATTGATAGATAACATTTCAATATCTTGAATAGCATCAGGCTGGAAAGCTAAATGTGGTACACGATTACCTGGGTCGGTAGTCAGTGCGCGCACTACATCTACCAAATCGGCAACAACTGCTGACGCAGTAGGTTGCGCACCGGCACCTGGACCATAATACAGTGTAGGACCAACTGCATCTCCTCGTACTAACACTGCATTCATTACACCATCTACATTTGCAATTAAGCGTCTATGAGGAATTAAGGTTGGATGCACTCGCATTTCAAGGCCTGAATCTACCCGACGCGCAATACCGAGATGTTTAATTCGATAACCTAGCTCACTGGCGTATTCCACGTCTTCAGGTGTGATCTTAGAAATCCCTTCTGTGTATACTTTTTCAAATTGCAGTGGTACGCCAAATGCAATCGATGCGAGAATTGTTAGTTTATGCGCAGCATCTATACCTTCGACGTCAAATGTAGGATCCGCTTCTGCATATCCTAGTTGTTGCGCTTCTTTCAGCACATCCTCAAAGTCACGACCTTTATCACGCATCTCAGTGAGAATAAAATTACCTGTGCCATTAATGATGCCAGCTAACCACTCTATTTGGTTACCCGCCAGGCCCTCTCTGATAGCTTTGATAATAGGTATACCACCGGCTACGGCAGCTTCAAATGCAACGGTTACTCCCTTGCGTTGCGCGGCGGCAAAAATCTCATTTCCATGCAATGCAATAAGTGCTTTATTGGCAGTAACGATATGTTTACCATTTTCTATTGCACGTAATACCAAGTCTTTAGCTAATTCAGTCCCGCCAATTAACTCCAGCACAATATCAATATTAGGGTCGTCAACAATCTCATTCGAGTCTAGTGTCAGCTTTACATTATCTAAAGCTTCAGGCCGCTTTTTATTAATATCGCGCACACTCGCAGCAACTATTTCAATCGAACGTCCGGCTCTGCGGGCAATTTCTACAGAGTTCCTTTGTAGAACTTCTGCGGTTCCCCCACCGACGGTTCCTAGACCTAAAATACCAACTAACACTGGTTTTGAAATTGCTAATGCATCAACACTCATCTGCTATCCTGTATTCCTAAACATTTTTTTAATACCGCGCAAAGCTTGGCGTGTTCTATGTTCGTTTTCAATTAAACTAAAGCGCACATGTTTATCTCCATATTGTCCGAAGCCAATCCCTGGGGACACGGCCACTTTTGCTTGTTCCAGCATATGCATAGAAAAATCGAGAGAACCCTGGTCAGCAAATTGCTCAGGTATTTTTGCCCAAACAAACATTGTGGCTTTGGGTGGCTCGACGTTCCAACCTAATTTATTTAATCCTTCCACCAATACATCACGGCGCGAACAATACATTGAACGTATTTGTTCTACACAGTCTTGCGGCCCATCCAATGCAGCAATCGCAGCAACTTGAATAGGCGTAAACATACCGTAGTCAAGATAAGACTTTAATCGAGATAAAGCCGAAACTAAGGTTTTATTCCCACACATGAAACCCACTCGCCAACCAGGCATATTGTAAGTTTTAGATAAAGAATAAAACTCAGCTGCAATATCTTTTGCCCCTTTCACTTGCAGGATCGAAGGAGGCTCATAACCATCATAGGTAATTTCGCCATAGGCAATATCGTTAATTACCCATATATTATGTTCTTTAGCAATATCAATAACACGTTCAAAAAATTCAAGCTCCACACATTGTGTTGTTGGGTTGGCCGGGAAATTCAAAATAATCAGCTTTGGCTTAGGCCACGCCACCTGAATCGCTTTTTCCAGCTCTTCGAAGAAATCTGTTTCCTCGCACAAGGGCACATAAATGACCTCCGCACCGGCTATAACACAACCATAAGGGTGGATCGGGTATGCTGGATTAGGTACCAGTACGGCATCGCCCGGACTAAGCATGGCAAGGGCAAGATGTGCCAACCCTTCTTTTGAACCAATAGTCACAATAGCTTCATCTTCCGGATCCAGAGATACATTAAATTTACGCTCATACCAGTTGCAAATCGCTTTTCTAAGACGCGGAATCCCTTTCGATAGCGAGTATCTATGCGTATCGTTGCGCTGAGCGGCTTCGACCAGCTTGTCTACAATATGGGCGGGTGCACCCTGGTCTGGATTACCCATACCAAAGTCCACAATATCCTCTCCTTCTGCACGAAAGGCTGCTTTCTGCTCATTGACGATATTAAAAATATACGGTGGAAGCCGTTGAATTCTTGGGAAATCTTCCATGGATGCGCAATTCCAGAACTTAAAGTACTATTGAGGCAAATTATTCGCTTAGACCAAACCGTGCATTTTACAGAAGACAAGCCTGCGGGTAACTACATTATTAATGAGTACAGCAAAAATTCTGTCACTATTAATCAACATTGCTATGAATCATCGCTGTATCTGTCGCCAAATACTCTGATCGAAGATATTCAGCACAGCTCTAGCTCACAACTCGATCAAGACGCAGTACAATTTATTATCGATTTAAAGCCTGAAATTGTCATTTTAGGCTGTGGCGATAGCTTGCAATTCCCCGATGCTTCAGTGATCGCATATTTTGCCCAGTGTAATATTGGCTTTGAAGCTATGGATCATGCTGCTGCCTGCCGCACTTACTCCGTTTTATCCGCTGAACAGCGTGATGTAGGTGCGCTACTTTTGCTTAATAACTAACGTGGCAAATATTTAAGCGGATCAACAGGATTTCCATCTTTACGTATCTCAAAGTGCAGCATTGTTCTATCTGTCCCTGTGGATCCGACTTCAGCAATTTTCTGCCCGGCTTTGACATTTGCGCCCTCAGCCACAAGTAAACGTCTATTATGTGCATAGGCACTAAAGAAACTGGCGTTATGCTTAATAATCAATAAATTGCCATAACCTCTCAGGCCACTACCCGCATAAACCACTTTTCCTGCTGCTGCTGCGCCCACCCCGGTGCCCTCTTTAGCCGCGATATCAATGCCATTATTCACATTCGAAAACTTACTCACTAACTTGCCTTTGACTGGCCAGCGCCAATCACCAACTGGCACTGTTTTAGCTTTTTTCTTGCTTGGCTGAGGTGCGGTTTTTTTATTGCTAGTCTTTTTAGCCGTTCTGCTGCTTGGTGCAGTCGAATTAAGGCGTAACTTTTGACCAGGATAAATTGTGTATGGGTAAGGAATATTGTTCCATCTAGCTAACTCTTTGGTATCAATACCATAGCGCCAACTAATAGAGAACAAAGTGTCACCTTTTTGCACTTTATGGTAGCTGTGGTGGAAATGCCGCGGCTCTTTTGGTTTGGATGCACACCCGTTAAGAATAAGTACCGCACACAGACATAATAAAATTATTCGCATCGAGCCATTTATAAATCGATTAATGCATAGACACCCATGCAATAACGATAGCCAATATCAGCACGAATATCCAACCTAACCATTCGATGTATTTTAGCAACATAGGTTCAATACGTGGGCCTGCATATTTCACTATTCCCGCTACCAGAAAGAAACGCGCACCTCGTCCAACAAACGACGCCAATATAAAAGGAATGAGCGGCTGTACCATTACACCTGCCGTGATAGTGAATAATTTATAGGGTATTGGAGAAAAACCCGCGATGAACACAATCCATACACCCCACAGCTCAAACCACTCGCGCGCATGGATATAACTTTCCCAATACTTTGTGGTCTGTAGCCACTGTGAAATCAAGTCAAATGCGAAGTAACCAATAGCATAACCTGCAATCCCACCAAGTACTGAAAACAATGTGGTTAGAAAGGCAAACCAAAAAGCTTTATTTGGTAATCGCATTGCCATCGGTGCCAGCATGACATCAGGCGGGATAGGAAAAAATGATGATTCAGCAAAACTTAGTGCACTTAGTATTGAAGGTGCGCGTTTATGTTCCGCTGCTCGCATACATTTGTTATAAATATTTTCAAATAACTTCATTTTAATTACCTAAGCACTTTTATCCTCTTACTAATGGAACAAAACTGACATCCTCTAATTTTTCTTGCGTCACACCTTCCGATGTGCGTTTAAGTGTTAGTAATTGTTGCGGACTGTCTTGAGGACCCACAGGAATAATCAAGCGTGCTCCAATGTTGAGCTGATTCAATAATGAATCGGGAATTTCAGGAGCCGCGGCAGTAACAATAATTGCATCATAGGGCGCATAATTTTCCCATCCCCAGGTACCATCAGAAAGTTTGCATTGAACATTTCTAATCCCTAAGGACATAAGCAATTTTCTGGCTTGTAAATGTAGTGGTTTGATTAGTTCAACTGTGTAAACTTTTTCTATAATTTGCGCCAGCAAGGCGGCCTGATAACCTGACCCTGTACCTATCTCAAGCACTTTTTGCGGTATTCCTTCAGAAATTAAGGCTTCGGTCATTCTTGCGACTGTATAAGGTTGTGAAATAGTCTGTTTGTGGCCAATGGGTAAGGCATCATCTTCATAAGCACGCGTGGCCAAGGCTTCATCGACAAATAAATGCCTGGGCAAAGAACGCATGGCTTCTAATACAGTATTATTAGTAATACCTTTAGCACGTAAACGATCGATTAAACGGTCACGAGTACGTTGGGACGTCATGCCTATACCTTGAAAATTAGTCTTCATCACCGATCTCAAGGTTACCCAACCAATGACTGACAGAATCCATCGCACTATATTGTGTTAAGTCGACATGCAAAGGTGTTACTGACACATAGTTTTCACTTAAAGCATGAAAATCTGTTCCTGGCCCTGCATCTTGCTCAGGTCCAGCAGCACCCACCCAAAAAATTGCTTTTCCACGCGGGTCTTTATCTTCCACCGCCGGCTCTGATTTATGCCGATTACCTAAACGGGTAGTTTGTATGCCACGAATTTGATTAATCGGGACATCGGGCACATTAACATTCAGAATGATGTCTTTTGATAAGGGACGATGGATAATTTGTTTGACTAATTCGCACATTACCACTGCAGCAGTTTTGAAATGTTTGGCTTCAAAAGAATTTATTGACACCGCTATTGCAGGAAAACCTAAATGCCGGCCTTCCATCGCTGCCGCAACCGTACCTGAATAAATCACATCATCACCTAAATTAGGACCGCAATTTATCCCTGAAACAACCATATCAGGCTCTTTTTTCAACAATCCAGTAATACCTAGGTGTACACAGTCGGTGGGTGTACCATCGACATAATACCAGCCTGACTTGACTTCTTTGGCGCGCAGCGGCATCTGCAAAGTAAGTGAATTACTGGCAGCGCTGCGATCTATATGTGGGGCAACCACAGTGATTTCGGCAATATTGGCAAGAGATTCAGCCAAGGACACCAAGCCAGGTGCCTGATAACCATCATCGTTACTTAATAATAAGTGCATTCAGCTAATCGAATAAAAAGTGAACTATCCAACAAATAAAATCGACTTATAATAACAGGCAATGACGCCTGCTTCGTAGTAATTATTAATAAAATAGAGATTCATGTCTGATAAAAAAAACAAGTCCAAGGAAGACATCAGCTTTGCTGATATGCTGGATGGTGTGAAAGTTTTGGATGGCTCGGATAAAGTCGTGCACGACACGCCTAAACCTCGTCCTGTGCCACAACAAGCCGCACAAGACGAGAAAAAAATCATGCAGGAGTTGTTAGTCAGTCCTAATGAATACGAAGATATGCAACCCGGCGATAGCTTATCCTATATGCAACCTGGCATTCAGAAACAAGTATTCAGAAAGCTTAAGCGTGGACAATATAGTATTGAAGCAGAATTGGATTTACATGGATTAACGCGTGAGGAAGCACAGCAACATTTAAATCAGTTTATTGTAGAAATAAGAGATCGAGGCATACGCTGTGTGCGTATTATTCATGGTAAGGGTTATGGTTCAAGCAACCAGGGCCCTGTGATCAAGCCGCTGGTTAACCAGTGGTTAAGAAAACGTGATGAGATATTGGCTTTTTGTTCTGCACGACCTGTTGATGGTGGTACTGGTGCAGTGTATGTATTAATTAAGTCTGCTTAATTATCTTTGTAGAAGATAATTTTTATAATAACGCACATCGTCCCTGATCAATTCTATGTCTACTGACTGGGTAAATTTAATTTGTTCAAATGCACTGGAAAACTCATTAGCATCTTGTGCCGAGACACCATTCACAGCAACGATAAGATCACCTTGCTTCAAATCCAAAGCTTCAGAAACTTTTGTGTCTTCAGGAGTACTCTTGATTTCAAATGCAGTTAACTGACCATCCTGCATATGCGGGACTAAATTAAATGTAGTAATAAAATTTGCTGGTTGATCAAACAACTGCTCTTGGTCTTGCTGGGAAATTGCCACAGGTGGCGACCAGACATCCTGGCCTGTTGTGGCAGTAATATCGACACTTAAACTTCTAAGCGTAAGTGTTTGTACTTGGTCATTACAATAAAAACTGACGCGACTACGACGTATATAATCTAATACACAACCTGCTACAACATCACCTACACGCAAAACAAGTTCATTGCGCCTTTCTTTATCAAATACAACTGCAAGCGAATCAGAATTATTTACTACCACACCACTCAATTCAAAATTAGCCAGTTTAAAAGATGTTGCCGATACAGGTACAAGCAATACTACAGCAGAAAGTATTGCTGTACTGAACCAAACGGTATTAAACCGGATAAAAGTCGATGGGATAATTGAATGTAAAGACAGGTACATCTTCAGATCCAAAATTAATGAGCTTGACGCGTTGTATGAGTTTTTGCTCAAGTTGTGTATCTGTCAATTCACTGCTAACTATATAAACCTCAGTAACTTTGCCTGAGGGTGCAATAGTAATTTTTAACACAACTTTACCTTGCAGATCCGGCGTCGATCTTAATGCTCGGTTATACATACTGAAAATAGCACTCTTATTGCGATCGAATGTAATTTGTATTTTTTCCAGATCACGCTGAGCACTCCGCCCTATTCCATCATCACTGCCTGTCCCTGAACCATCTTCTCCGGCACCCATTCCAGCAGGACCAGATACACGACTGGCACTTCTGCCCCCCAGTCCAGTGCCAGATACATCGCGACTTAAGGATGCAGTATTGATACCACCGCTGCCTTTGCCGGTATTTTTAGTAACTAGTGAACGTTCAACTCTTGCAGCAGAACCACCGCTGTTGCTTAATGATTTTTCACCTAATGTTTTAGAGTTGGCATTTTTACTGATATCAGCCAATTCACTTTGAAAAGCCAATAACCCTGAGCCTTGAGCAACTTCTTTGGCAGACTTTTTAGGTGGCGCGGGAGCCACTTTCTTTTGCGGCACCGGTTTATTTGCAACCTTATCCACTTTCTTAGGTTGTGTTTTTTTAATTGCTTTCGGTTTAACTGTCTTTACAGGCTTAGTTAATTTTTGCGGTTCAACTTTTTTAACCACTTTTGGTGGCGGCGGAATCTTTTTATCGAGAAGAATTTTAACAACCCGTTTATCTTGTCTTTCTTCAACTGGTTTTTCTTTCTCTGGCAACGGAAGGAACGGCATAATTAATGTTAAAATTAAACACGTCATTGTTACACGATTCAAAATACGTCTGAATCGCGTCTTGTCGACAGTAGATACTTCCCATGGCAGGCGCCATGAATATACGGCAGATGCTGTCATAACCTTAACTTACAGTTGATTCTCGTTGAATAACAGACAAAGAAATCTGTTCAAATCCTGCGCTTGAACAGATTTGCATAACGCGCTTAATTAAACTAAATGGGACTTCCTTATCACCCATGATGGTAATTTCATGCTTTTCACCTTCTCTAATATTTGCAGCAACTTTTTGTATTTCATCTTGCAGTGCAATTTGAAGCTTCTGTATATCTGACTTTTTGTTATTGGAAATATCACTTGCACTGACAACTTTTTCACCCTGCAAACTAATATCTTCTTGATTAAGCATTAATACCACTGACACGCGTGGCTTTTGCTCGGCGACAGATTGTGGCATTTCAATACCTTTAGCATTGGGCAAGACAGTTGGATCAGAAGCATTTACTAACAAGAAAAATACCAGGATAGTAAAAATATCCATCAATGACACAATATTAAATGGCGCTTGTTTTTTAGCGCGATCATGATTGCGTTGCATTCTTCTTATTGTTTTAGCACCACGCATAACTATCTACCTACTCGCTGTGTACACGGGAGCATCGCCCACCGAAATATCCGGAAACAAATCTGCAAACACCTTTTCACCTTCCTGCTCAACTTCTGCCACACGCACGGCATCCATAATCTGCACTAATACGTCATAGGTGATATTTGGTTCAAGTAAAATCGTAGCATTACTTATATCTTGGTATTTTGACTTCAAACCTTGTAAATACTCATTCAAAGCAGTCAACTCATAACCTTCTTGAGTATTTTTAATTGACTTCAAAACACCTCTATTGCGATCCTGTATACGTAATGAGTTTTCACGCACTACAATCTCTAACTCCAGCTTTTTCGGGTTGTTTTTGACTACATCCGATTTAGAAGGCAAATCCAGCTCTAATATACTAATTTTAGAAAATACTGCAGTAATTAATAAGAATGGAACCAGAATAACCATCAGGTTCATAAAAGCAGTAATGCTTAATTCTGCTTCTTCTTTATTACGTCTTCTATATCTACGACGGCGCATAATTATGCAGTTGCTTCAGAGTTGTTATTATTTCTAGCGTGTTCCGAAATTGAATTCAGCACTTTTACAGAAGCCATTTCTAAACTATCAACAATCTCTGTTGTTTTTGTTTGCAACCATGAATGCAATAACAATAGTGGAATACCCACCATTAAACCAAATGCTGTGGTATTCATAGCTACCGAAATACTAGAAGATAGCAAGTCAGCTTTTTCCGCAGGGCTAGCTGCTGAAATTGCGGTAAATGCATCAATCAAACCAATAATCGTACCCAAGAGTCCAAGCAATGTAGCAACATTAGCGAAAGTTGCTAAATAATGCGTACGCTTTTCAAGTTTTGGCACAACTTCCATCAAGCCTTCTTCCATCGCGGTCTCAATATCATCACGACGACGTGAAGTCTTTGCACTGGCAACGCCATAACTCATAATACGACTGATTGCGCATTTAGATTTTTCAGCAAAATTCATTGCTTCATTCATATTTCCACTTGCCAATACAGTTTGTATTTTTTTCCAAGCAACCTGGTTCTTAATGCGCGTAGAAGAAAGATATAAATAGCGTTCAATCGCAATCGCAAGACCCAATGCTAATACACATACAATGGGAATCATAAAAATCCCACCAGATTGAAAAAATGTCACTACAGACTCATAAGTACTCATCAGGACTCCCTAATTATTAATTCCTACTTTGCAGGTAAAAATCGACTTTACGTTGAAAAACTTCCTTATCAACAGGTTGTATGTATTCATTGATATGACGTTGAAGAAAAAAGTCTCCCTCCCCTGGCAATGATGCCTTCCATGGGACGATAACAAGACTTTTAGGTAACTCTTTGTTACCGATAATTGAAATACCATTGAGCTCTTGTACATTTTGGTCAGCAACAGCAATATTACTAAGCAATATACAAAACAGTAATGATATGAATATCCTCAACATCTCAACTCCATGTCTATTTAATTTGGCTCTCTCTTCGAGACAAATCACTTATCCAGGCGATGACTTGTTTATCGTCACTTTTTTCTATCTCTTGATATGCCTGATAATGAGACTTCGCACACACTATTTTCTGTAAATATAGGTCACAGAGAATAGCTAAATTTAGATGAGCGTTTGAGTAATTCGGATACTCGGATAATGCATTTCTATAGTGTTTTTCAGCTTCATCAAAGGCGCCAATTTCACGTTTTATAATCCCTGCCTGGTTTAATGCATAGGGATTTTTAGGGTTCAATTCAACCGCTTTTTGTATCGCTTTGTCGGCATCTTCGATCCGGTCCAATTTACGGTACGCAATTGCCATATTGACCCATGGACCTGAAGCACGTGGCTCTTTTTCAGCAACTTGTTCAAATATATTTATGGCCTTTAAATAATCTTGTTGCACCATAGCTTCAATACCATAAGCAAACTGCTGCTCTACCGAAGCAGAAACCTTATAAGCTTGTTTAACCGAGGGTTTATTTTCAATTACAGAATCAGCTTGTTCAGTATTTTTACTTGGAATACTGCCACAAGCACTTAGCAGTAAAATTACTGCAATACTAGTAAGCGTTTTAAAATTAATGAATTGCTTCAACATAGTCTTCAGATTTTTCACTTCTTGCATATCTGGCTGGCACTAATTCACCCAACTCACGTAAGCTTTGTTTAACCCACTGGTTATAAACACCATCTACCATTCTTTGCGCATTTATCTCAAACAATTCTATTGCCTGCTCTTCAAATGGGAATGCTTGTTCTTCCAGCAAAATGTCATATTGCGCCAGTTCTTCTTGTGACAGACCACGCGGCCGATCAGACTGCATTAAAGCGCGACTAAAGTCGTAATAAATCATGCCCGAATAATGCGTTGCTGCCGTGGTTACCTCTTGTACCTTGTAGGCGCCAGCCAACTCAAATGCAGCTAATGCCCGTTGCATTAAGGCTTTTTTAACTTTCAAGCTTTTTTCCAATGGAACTTTCAAACGACTGGCGTTAAAAATAGTGTACTTAGGAATTGCTAATTGCAGTGAAGCATTAGCTGCTAGATACTTCATACGATCAGTACTGGCACCGCCCGCTTTTGCTTCCGCTTTAATAATATCCTCACGCCATTGTTTAACCGATTTTTCGTCTTGCTTCTCTTTATACAAGTCAACTAAAGATTGACGCGCTTCCAATGAAGCTTCGTAGGGTCTGGTAAATCTCTTAATATAACTTTGGTAAAGCTCAATCGCACGATAATGCTCTTTTTCCTTAACATACAAATCGGCGGCAACAAGACTTGAAGTTCTTTGCGTCTCTTTATCATTAGCATCATCTAAACTAATACGCTCATATTCTTGCGCTGCTAATAGATTACGTTCGTCTTTCTCGTAAACCAAAGCAAGTTTACGCGTGACTGTAGACTGCTCTTTATGTTTAGGGAAACGCGTCCTGAAGTCCTCCAGAACACTCGCAGCTCGTGACCATTGTTCTGATTTCAGTAATAAAGTTGCAGCGTCATATTGTGCGGTTGAACGAATCTCAGAATTAGGCACAATCTCACCGACGCGCAGATAATGCTCAACGGCTGCATCGGTCTCTCCAGCTAACTGACTTGCCTCACCTTGCTTATATATTGAAGCTGCAAGTTTATCCTCAAGCTTTTTACGTTCTTGCGTATCATTACCAACGAGCAAAATAGCTTTTTGATAAGCAATCTCAGATTCTGCATAGTTACTTAATTCAAATGTCGAGTGTGCTTTAACTGTCCAAGCACTTTTACGTAGCTTAATATCCGCCTCAGGAAATTTTTCTACTAATAAACTTGAAGCTTCGATCGCTCTTGGATAGTTCTTAAGAGAAAATAAATCCTCTGCGGCTTTGGTCAATGCAACTGGCGCTTCTTTATGGGTTGGGAACTTATTAGCAAACTTAAAAATACTATCGATTTGCTGACCTTTAACCAGAGCTTTTGATTGGGCATCTTTTATTGTGGGTAGCCAATCATTATAAGCTACCAATGCTGCATAACCTGCTTCTGAATCTCTGGCATGAGGTTGATATGCATAAGCAGTCTTTTCAAATTCTGTCACTGCATATTGATATTCTTTTGTTTCAAACCAAATATCTGCCAACAAGAAATTCATGTGTGCTGAATGCGGATCTTCAGGAAAAGAAGCGATATATGCCTGATACCAACGCGTTGCTTCAATGTAATCAGGTTTCTTTTTAGATTTTTGTGCAACAACATGATAGTACTTAGCCAAATCGATGATATTAGATTTTAAGAATTCGACTACATGGGTTGCTTCATCAATATTATTATGTTGCCAATATTCAGCATTAATATGGTAATTTTCAACAAACTGCTTTTTAGCATTTAACACTTCTGATGGGAACTTGCCTTTCTTAAATGCTTCAATTGCTTTAATTTGAAAATCAGGTGCCTGCTGGTTAAACGCATTATGTTTAACAAATTCTCTATAGGTATTTGCCGCATCACTAAAGCGTTGTTTTTCTAAAAACTGCGAACCTAAACGATCGTAAATAAGCGATTCATAAGAACGCCTACCATAACCATTAAAGTAACTTGATATCTCTGCGGGTCCACCAAGATATCCATAACTTAACGCCAGCGCACGTAAAGAATCATCTAATAATTCTTTTTCAGGCCGTGATAGTTGCGCAATGTCTTCTTCAACATCTTGCTTGATCATGGTATCAAGCAAAGTAATAAATGAATGTAAACCAACATCGTAATCTAGCTGCTTAAAATGCGACCAGCCTTGTTTATATAATGCATGTTGATAAAAACGACTTTCTTTTCCTAAATGTATTACTTCTGCATAAGCAAATTCAGCTTGTTTATATTTTTTATCAACAAATAGTGTCTCGCCACGGCGGAACTGTGCTTCTACATAATATTCTGACTGCGGAAAGCTATTAACAAGACGATCTAAGCTATATAACATTTTCTCTCGTTCATCAGCAGCTTCATAAGCTCTTGATAATTGATAAAGAACAACATCATTGAGTTGATAATCAGCACGCTCATCTAGCAAATATTCATACAGATCGATTGTTTCCTGATAGTTAATATCTGTAGTAGTGAACTTTTCAGCAACTTTTGGATTAGAAGCATCAACCGCTTGCAGATCTTCGTTTTCTTCCAAACGCAGGTCGCCTAATCGACGAATAACTTCTGGCGGATCTTTTTCCTGATCTTCATCAACCAGCAATTCTCGATAACTACGAATAGCTTTTTTACGACTTGCTTCGACCGGAATGTCATTTTCAACATCAACTTTTTTTCGTTCCAAGTCTTCTATTGTGTAATAAGCTCCCCCTCCCCAACCACAGGCATGCAAAACTATCGCTACAGTAAAAATTAACTGGAGTTTGATTAACCTCATTGTTGCTCTCCAACCTGTTCTGACTCGGTTGAGCCTGGCGTTAACTGTGTTTGTGAATCTTCACCGATCAATTCAGGATTTTGCACAGTAGCCCGATCATAAGCCTGTGCCAACGCAAGCTTCGCTTGTGCGCGATAACTTTTCATAACTAATTTACGCTGCTCTAACTCCCGTATGGCTAATTTTTCAAGCAACCTGCTCTGTTTATCATAAGCAACTATTAACCTGGGAAGCGCAGCTTCAATACGTTGCTTAATCTCACTAATACGATATTGGAAGCCACCAAAACCAAAGCTTGCCACTTGATCAACAGTTGCAATTGATGTTTCTACTTCCTGCTGCTTTTGTATTTCCTGTTCAATCTCTACTAACAGGCGTTTTGTTTGCCATTTTCTATGTGCATATTGCTGGGCTACGTTCCAATAAATTCGACCACGTAACAACTTCAAGCGTTGTAAACTTTCCTGGTACTCTTTATTTTCAGGATATTCATCACTAATCTTAATCAGCTTTTTCTCCAAACGTTCAATACGTTTTAAACTCAACAACTCATCGTCATTGACAAATGCAAGCACATCTTGATTTGCCTCAGCTTGATCTAAACTAGTTTTTAGCTTGTCATACTTCTTTTGGAAATATTTCAATAATGACCGGTCAAGGGTTTTACCTGCAACAGGTACTGTTTGTTCATAACGCGCCTGGCGTGTCTCTAACATAGTATTGAACACATGAATATTGTCTAACCAATATTGCAAATTATCTTTAAGGAAAATTAAATCTCTGAAATTTTTAATCGCCTCATGAAATTGATGATTAGCCATTAACTCAGTTAAATACCGAACTTCAGGCACTGATGGAATACTCTTAAGCGACCAAAACCAACCTAACAGAGGTTCTTGCTGGCTTTTTTCTATAAGCGCAGTGATAAGTCTGCCCTGCTCAATTGAAGCAATAGACTCTGACAGTTTGGTATTTTCAAGTTGGTAGAGATTGATGGCGTCTTCATAAGACTGCACCGCCCGGCCATTTAAACCTAATTGCCCATAACCATAAGCTATCGCTAGTAAGCCTTCCTGAACAGGAGTGCTAGTTAAACGTCTGTTCTTTAATTCTAACCAAGGTGTCAACGCTTTCTCATAATTACCCTGTTCGCTATGCGCCCAGCCCATGGTTAATAACGAAATATCTGAATAAAGACCTGACAATCTCACATCTTCTAAATAATGCTGCGCCACTTCAGGCTTATCTTTTAACAACGCCAAACCAGCCACCAGGTTTGATTTATCGCGCAAAGTTAGTTGATTCGACTGACGCACTCTAAGCTTGCTGGCTTTTTCCAGTTTCTTCACACCTGCATCAAGATCACCATTTTTAATATGTGCAATACCTAAGTTATGTAATGCATAGGGGCGGTGTGTTTTAGGCGCTTTCCAGTCATCTAAAGATGCAATTGCCTTTTCAGGCATTCCAATGTCCAGATAAACCTGGCTTTTAAGGAGTTTTACATCACTGAATATATCGGCATGAACGGCACCTTTTATACTTTCAACATATTGTGCAGCTTTAGTTAAATAACCACGCTGATAGGATATTTTTGCCAAATAATAATAAGCACGATTTTTAATTGCATTATCGGTATTTTCTTCCAAAATGCGGGCAAATATTTTCCCGGCTTCATTGTGCATCCCATATGAAAGCTGTATGCCACCAAGTAATAATTCATCATCAGGACGATGATGTGTCACACGATTTAATTGTTGTGCTGCCAGCAAGTGTGTGATCGAAGTAAAATAATCGTCCTGGTAAAAATGGAACAACACTTCACCATAGTGTAAATCTTTAACAATATTGGCGGGTATTTTTTCTTCAGCACTAACGTACGTGAATGCTATGCATATGCATAACATTAAAAATGCAAATCGTTTACTGAATAATATAAACATTATTATAATTCAGATGTGTTTATTGCCACTCTTTAATGACAAATTCAGGTTGTTTCTTAATAGTGCGATCAGTAATTTTTAGCTCCAAATATTTTGCACCCAATCCTTTATCAACCACCATATCTGCGCCACGACGATAATCACGCCCATTAGGTCCTTTACCCACAAATATGGCGACTAGCTCATGTTCTCCACTGGTAACATTACCTATATAAAGTTGCTGCACGCCACCACGGTGCAAAGCATCCACTTCTCTTTTTGTATAGAGGTAGTTAGCAACCACTTTGTCATCCAATTTAAGCTGAACTGAGTCCAGGTCAAAAAAGTCACCCACATCGACTGAGACAAATACTGCAATCTGGGTATTCGCAGGAAATAACAATTCTTCTTCCAACACATAAAGATCACGATTAATTTCCAACACTTCTTTTTTAAGTGTTTGCACTCGCCCATCCAGAGATTTAAATTCATCGTCTAAATTTGATTCAGTTTGTGTTGCTGCAAATACACCACTTGCAATTAGTGCGAGCATAAAAAATATAATTTGTTTAACTGCCATACCTACCTCCTCATATAACTCTTAATCATTATTAATACCTAACCGAGAAAAATAACTGTAAAACAGCGGCATCAAATGAATAAGGATCATCTGTGATTTGTGAAAAATCTTCTATTCCGCTGTAATCATCATATTCATAATCGATATACTCAGCAGAAAAATTAATTGTTCCGTTATTAAATCTAGAATATTCATCAAATATTCTATAGCTCACCTTGGCACCAATTGAATAATTATCAAAAGTGCTCAACTCTTTATCACGCGCCATATAGTTTCTTGCTACAGCAAAGTTATTACTATAAAAATTTGCAGCGTCTTGAGTGTAATAACGCAAATAAAAGTCAGTTAGCCAACGTTCACCAAAGTATTGCGAATAAGTAAAATCAACTGTATGTGCAGTAATATCCCAGGTATCTCTAAAGTAACGATAACCCAGTGTCGTGGCAGCTCTGAAATCCCAATATTTAGTTGCTTGAATTCTAGTTGCTTGACTGGTGCGGGTTCCTGGATACACTTCAGACCCCAAGCCTTGAGGCACATTGCCAATAATCACAAACCGATAAGGATTATTTAAAAACCCATCTTCAACCGTAGCCTCATAAGAAACACTGGCTTTGATTTTTTTAGTAAGAATTTGAGATAAAGAAACACGATATTGATAACGCCTTAAGTCTTCTTCAAAATCTGGTGCGTCAACACGCATGATCGTGTCGTCACCGTATGAAAATCCCAAACTGACTGTAGTCAAATCACCAAACATGTCATGCGATATATCAAAACCCGCTGTGTTGGCTTCATAATCGCTCTCATCGCTATACGTATAAAAAGCATTCATTAAGGTGTTATCGTGCAGATAAGTTGCACCCAGAGTATATTCATCGCGGTCTTCAGAGTAGCGACTGGCACCTGCTAATACATCTGGGGATGCACCAGTAATGCTGTCCTGATGATATTTGCCATACACAGAAAATTTTTGTGCAAAGCTTTTACGTACCAGCACAGTTGCACCATCCACTTCAACACCGCCACCATCATAATAATGATATTGAATATCTGCGCGGTCTTCTGGAAGTGATGCAGATAACGCGACTCCTTGCGCTGATAGATACAGTACCGCGCTACTGCAAAGCAAAATAACAACTTTAACAATGTTATTAATTACAACCACAACCACTTCCCTGTGCTGCACCAGCACCTTTTGATGCTTCGCGTGTTTCATGCACATGCTGTCTAAACGAACTAAAAACTGCATCTCTATCAGGATCCATAATTGGATCGGCTAAATGTTCACGCTCATAAGGCGCTACCCAAGGCTCAATTGGCTTATTGCTACATGCAGCTAGGCCAATTACAACTGAGATGAGTACTAAGTAGTTCAACTTCATGGCTTACTCGTATTTAAGTTTTTTAATTTGTTGCTGATACAAACTTAAGTAACTTTCCTTATAACCACGATGCAGGTAACGCACATCACCATTCCTGTCGATTAAAATTGTCATGGGCATAGCATCAATGTCATATAATTTACTGACGCGTTTTTCTTCATCAAACAACACTGGAAAATTAATACCCAACTTGTTAGCAAGTCTTAATGCCTTCTCAGGCTCCTCATCTATATTCACAGCTAACAATTCGAAATCATATTCATCATGCAATTGTCTTAATTCAGCTAATTTAGGTAATTCTTGCTGACATGGACCACACCAAGACGCCCAAAAATTAATTAATACAACCTTGCCACGATATTCACTTAGTTTTTTGTTATCACCCTGATCACTGCGCAAAGTGAAATCTGGCGCTTGCTTACCCAATAATTCTGTACTAGCTACCAATGCATTAGTTACAAATAAGGCAATTGCACTAACAAGAAATATAGATAAATGTTTTATGAATTTATTTTTCATAATAAAATCCTCTCAAACATGAGACTTTCTTTAATTAGAAAAATATTCCCAAGTTAAAACTGGCTTCTAAGTTATGAGTGAATTCATTTTCACCAAGAAGATCAGTTTCATAGATGTAATCTCTAAAATCGATTCTTACGGACAGCCAGTCTGTAGGCAGAACTTTTAGTCCCGCACCGAAGTGGTAAGCAAATTCATCTTCATTAATAAATTCCACATTACCGACGCCAGCCAAAATATAGAAAGCACTGCTCATAGCAATATTTCGACCCAGAAACACTTCACCTGGAAATATGTTGTACCCTACTGATAATGCGTAATATTCAACGTCCTGCGTTTCCTGAGGGAACAAAGGTAGTCCTAGCCGACGAAATGAGTCATCAGAAACTTCGGATTCACCATATGTCGCTTCAACAAAGAAGTCTTCGGTTACATGGTATGCAGCACGAATACCGTAGACAGGTTCTGAACCAAAATCCTCAACATCCAACACGCCATAAAATGCTGTAATTTCAAAATCTTCAGTGTCGATTTTTGGCACTAAAATATCGCGACGAAAAATATCAGGCTTAATGACTTGTTCTTGTTCTGGCTGCTCCTCTTCTTCAGCCGTCACAGCAGTCATGCCTAATGTCATTAACAGAAATATTGATATCCACTTCATAATTAGTTCCATCCTTGCTTAAAAGAAAAACGCGACACCACCAGTAATCTCGTCAAAGTCATCATTTTCATCATCACTGGATAACACAACATAACGGCGATAATCCGCACGTATGAAAAAACGCTCTGTGATATAAAATCGTGCACCAACACCTGCATTGGCTAAATCAGAATCAGTATCTTCAGCATTAACTAACGTTGCACGCGGTGTGTTTTCAAATCGACCATAGCCGATGGTGAAATTTGGACTCACTCGCCACTTAGGAAACGGCGTTGAAATGAGATTCAGGGTGTAAACGTCAGAACTGGAAAAATCCCCGGCAACTTCTCCATAAGAGAATTCCAGCATTATATTTTCAGTAAATTTGTAACCCAGGCGCGCAATTACAATAGGGTCACCAGAAAAGTCTCCGCCTGATACACCAAATTCGAATCGACGGCTTAAGTAATCACTTATTAAAACATCACGAAAACTTTTCTTTGTTCCCGCTTCTGTTAATGTGCGTTCCATTTGCGAACGCTCTACCCAACCTGTCTTTCCTTTTTCTGTTCTTACTTTGAACCAGTCAGTTTTACGTTTAATAATTTCTATCCACTCATGCCGGTCTACAACATGAAAAATAGGAAACCCTCGGCCTGGACCAGTGTGCATTTCAATATAAGGGTCTGCGATCTGCACCATCTGATATTCTTTTTCGGCATGCGCTGATGACAAGCATGTGATTAATATCACAAACACGAAAATCACATACTTTAAGTGAGTTATTGTTGCTTTGTGGCCGTAACAATCCATGTCAAAGTTCATAATTAAAAATTTATGGGGCGCAGGTGGCTAAGTCAGCAGGCATAGGACCTGCAGCCGGTAACACTGCACAATCCGTGGAACATGTTCCATTTGGTGTTCCTGCCCAACTAAGAAGTTCTTGATAACAAGTTGCGGCAGTACTGTTAAAAATATCACCACCGCCATGGGGACCAATAGAAGCAACACCACCATCTCCAATGAGCGGTTCTGCCAACAATTTACTTTGTGAGACACTTGCTGCATTCACAAACGCTTGTGCAGAATTAAAATTAAAGGAGAAGTCTGATGGTGTCACAGGGTTTTGTACTAGAATAAAAGCTCCACCAGATCCACTAGAAGTGTGACAAGAACTCGCAGCACAACTGACATTACTTGCTCCGATAGGTCCTTGTAATATTGGACTTACACACTGCGTGAATATATCGAAACACAAATCAGCCACGCTACCAGGATCATCCTCACTGGAAACGTTGTCACATCCATACAGTATGATGAGCATCGCTGCGAGCGACGCAAATCGCCGCTTCTTGATCACGGTTTTGCTCCGTAACTAATTAATATTTAACAAGTTGGGTTATTTGCAGCACCCATCGTAATCCAGTTCAATATCACCCCATAAGTGGAATTCGGACTAGTGTCTATTAATACCGGTCGAGTGGCTCCGCCAGGATTATTAGGGTCAACCAGTATTTGTGGGTGCGTTAAATTCGGTGCAACGTTGTCTGAAACTGCACGTCGCAACAAATCATTATTCACTGGCGTGCATAAATCATTAATCATGGCGACAGTTACATTAAAGTCACCCGTCGCATTACCCGTTAACACAAACCGATTTTGTCCACTTGAAGGATCTGCACTGTTATTACTATCTTCACTTGGTTTATGACATGACTGACAATCGGCTACTAAGCGAGGATGAACTGTTGAATTAAACTGAGATTGACTTACACCTACGTTAGACAACAAATCAGCTTTAACTTTATAAACGCCAGCATCCAATTCAAATGGATCGTTAATATACTGTGCACCAATATCAACCCATTCAGTGATCAAACGTTTTTCAGAGGCATTCAAAAGTAAACTATGGTCCAAGGTACCAAGTGTATGACTTGCATCAGCACGCAATTTTGTATGGTAAATTGTTTCTATTAAATGACTGGTGCGTGAGCTATTCGCCGAGCCACCGACTGAAACTAACGGCTCATCACGTAAGAAAACAATTTCCCCATCCTGCACTACAGGTGGCAATGGTTGGTTCATGCCATCTTTCTTAAACGTACCAATAAGTAATTGGTCATAAGAAATAATGCGTCCACCAAGACCACTCAAACCACCTTCAAGTGTAATGCCGGCAGATACTGCATCATTAGCTAATAACGCATTGTTGTGACAATTCACACAAGTACAGTCCCCAGTATTAATAGCACCGGCAGCTGCACAGTCATTTAGAGGATCAGGACGAGCTTTATCCCACAGTGGCTGTATATGATCAGCATAGTTAATACGAATACGACCATTATCTGCAATAGGTGGTACAGGAACACCATCGTTAGGATCGCCTGGGTCACCGTCATAAGTAATCTCAGTTTCTTGTATTCCACCGACACTTACCGCCGCCCAAACGGGTGTGTATTTAATATTTGGTAACAATTCATCTGAGGTTGGCTCATTACGATTCCTCGTATCTGCCATTGTTTCACCAGGAATTACTGATAATGGCCATTCCATTGGGTCTTTAATTATGGTTTGACTACCGGCAATAGGTGCAGAATTTAGTGGCTCTGTTGCACGTCGTGGTGAATGACAACCATTACAGGTACGAATTTCACCTGGTCTTACTTGCAACCAATTGGTATGCGTTTGGAATGCACGACCCTCAACATCAAGAGCTGTCATTGCAACCGCTGTATCCGCAGGGACTTTTACTTTAAACGAACCATCAGGTTCAATTTGCGCGTAACCTAAAATTTCCTGCATCTCAAATTCACTTTCACCAATTGCATCCATGATCATGCCTGGTGGTGTTGGAATTGCTCTGGTTACACGTACAAAGCGAGCTACACGATTAATGAATTCAGCTGATGTTGGATCCATCATTTTTGCTAGATCAGGATCACCTGATGGCGTACGTGGAATAGATTCGCCTGGTGCAAGCACTGAGTCGCCCATAATATCGAGTGAGTCAGTGTCATATACACTGCGTACATTAAACACACCCATACCTTGTCCACCTAAACCATTCGCTTCGGTAGCCAGTGCAGGATCCAAAAACTTATCTCCTATTACCGCAGGTGTATCACCCAAGCCGCGTGGAATAATCGCAATAGGGTCAACTAATGCTGTACCAGAGGATGCCAAATGCACAGGTCGTAAAGTGCGGTTGGTTAAATCCATCATATAGACACTGTATTCAGGCACACCTTGATCAAACTCCTCAACTCCTGTCATTGGGTCTATTATTGTTTCAGGATTTGGCGGTGCTGGTCGAAATGAAACTAATGCACGATCAGTTCCGTCCCATAATGGATAAGGCGTTGTAAAACGTCCACCAGGAGAAAATGAATCATCAAAGTTGACAGTTAAATCAGTTAACTGAACTTTTGTTTGACCATTACAATTTTGCGGAAGTCCAGGATTAGGTTCACATGCATCAGAATAATTTTTTACATCCAATAACATAATTGCACCCGCTTCATTAGTGCCAGATAAAGGCATTAATGAAGTCATTACACGGCCGTCTTGCATTTCACGCGGATGTAAGAAGCTATTACCTGGACTAAATGCACCATACTGGACAAATAAATTTGTTCCATCTGGGTTAGTAAAGAACACAGGGAAATGATTTCTGTTGGCAAAGTGATCCCAACGCGAATACATAATCTCGCCAGTTTTCAATACTGTCGCATTTCTATCATGACTTTGGTTAAAGGAAATTTGAGTGATTTCTTGCGTACCGGGATCAAGCACATGCAAAGCAATCGTTGCTTCACGCTCATACTCGTCCAAGTATTTGTACGGCTCAACATTTTCCTCAGCCATTTTTTGTTGTGTTGTCTTTTGTCGGCTAGAAGAAAATACAATGCGGCCATCTGGTAAATAAGCAGGATCTACGTCATCCGCCAATTCTGCAGTTGCGGTATTCTGAATTAAGCGCGACATGGTATTTGCTGTTAAATCGATTTCCCAAATGTTGAAAGTGGCATCACTTGGACCACGCATAGCAAACACAACTTTCGTGGCATCAAAATTTACTTCAGGGTCAGAAACATCACCCAGCCCTTGTGTATAAGAAGACGTTAGATTTGTCGATTCAGATAGCGGTGCTGATACATTTTTCATATATAGGTCACCACCTGGTGAAAAACGCACACCGTCAGTAGGGTTACCTAATGCTTCTGTATTACGTTGCGCGTAGACGATTGGGAAATCACCATTAATAATGACGCCATCCTCGCCCGCGCCACCACCACAACCTGTTATTGTTGTGATGCTGGTTGCCCCAAAAATTGCCCACACACATGCTTGCAAGCTTCTAGTCCATTTAACCAACATGACCGACTTCTCCGAAAAACTCTGTTTACGTGAACAGAATCTAGTTATTTATGCTGGCGATTATTGTTGAGACTAAAGATGTGAAGTGGTCGATGTTGATAAACGGCAAATGCCTTCAGATAGATGGAACAAATTTGATTTTGTGAAAAACTTCAATAAAAACAGTATAGATAGATAACATTTCTGTGATGCTATTCAATATTTTGCAACCCACTGGAAAAGAGCAAGTTAGCTTCATTATCGACAATAATTCCCTCAATACCTTCGAGGGATTCCAGTAGCGCCAGCCCTTCACGAGCACCCAGTACAAACACACTCGTTGAGAGCGCATCCGTATCCATGGCCGTGGGACCTAAAATAGTCACACTATGCACTTTACGTGCAGAATCTCCCGTCTTTGGGTCGATAATGTGATGGTATCTTACGCCATCTTCGTCGAAATAGCGCTCATAATCGCCGGAAGTCGATAATGCTTCATTAACCAGGGGTATCTTAGCGATCACCTTTTCCCTATTAAGTGGATGACGTATCCCAATCACCCAGGGACGGCCCTGCCGATCGCCATGAATACGCGTATCCCCTCCCGCCGAAACAAAAATCCGCTCCACTCCATACGCCTGTGCTCGACTGATAGCTAAATCAACTGCATAGCCCTTGGCAATCCCTCCAAGATCGATACGTACCTGCGGTTGTTTAAAATGAATAGTCTTGTTGTTCGCATCAAGAACAATATGCTTATAGTTAACGCCCTGTAGCTGCTGCTGAATATCAGATTCAGTCGGGCGCACGGCATTTCGGTAATCGTACAAATAGCCCACACTGGCAAAAGTGATATCAAATGCACCATTAGTCGCCTGTGAATAATACAGCGCACGATCAATCACTGCATATAACTCATCTGTAACAGGCAACACTTCAGAGGCCGCATTCTTATTTATCAACGACAATTCACTAGTTTCAATATACGGGCTCATGCTTTGATTGACTTCATGCATAGTCTGAATCACCAAGTCAGCTACTTGCTGTGCAATGTGCTTATCCTGATGCCAAACTTCAGCATGGATGGTGGTACCCATTATTTCCGCATCACGCACCACCCATTCATTGCTATATGCGGCACTCATTTGAGCAAGCATGAAAATAACAACAAACAATTTATGCATAGGAATTTGCTTATTCATTCATATATATTCTACGATGGTTATCAATAGCATACACTTTAATGTAATAACACAGCAGACTAAGCAGCATATTCAACGCTATGGCCGACAGTAAACAATCTAAAGACATTAAATATGATCCAAGTTGCATGGATGATTACGACCCATCATCTATGGACGCAAAAATTGCCCAACAACATATATTGCATAGTATCAATGCAATTACTGAAACCGAAACCGTCCCCATACGTGATGCTTTGCATCGTGTGTTAGCTGAAGAAATTCATTCGACAATTAATGTTCCCAGTCATACCAATTCTGCAATGGATGGCTACGCTATTCACAGCAAAGATATTCCGTCCACTGATAATAAAACCTTGAAGCTTATTGGTACTGCCTGGGCAGGAAGACCATTTGACGGCACTGTAAACCAGGGCGAATGTGTACGCATTATGACGGGTGCAGTCATGCCCCACAACACAGATACTGTGGTGATGCAGGAACATGTACAAGTAAATAACGATAATGTCACTATTGATGCAAAACAAAAGGCCAACCAAAACGTGCGCCAAGCTGGCGAAGACATTGCAAAAGGCGATTGTGTATTTCAACCGGGAAAATATTTTCACCCTTCAGATATCGGTTTAATTGCTTCATTAGGCATTGCAGAAGTTAACGTTTATCGAAAACCTAAAGTGGCATTTTTCTCTACCGGTGACGAACTTGTTTCCATCGGCACTGAGTTAAAAGAAGGCCAGATCTACGACAGTAATCGCTATACTTTATGGAGCATGCTGACACGCTTGGGTGTTGATATTAATGACCTTGGTGTGATACGTGACACACCAGAAGCAGTAGAAAATGCTTTCAAACAAGCTTCAGAAAATGCAGACATTGTGATTACCTCAGGTGGCGTGTCTGTTGGTGACGCGGACTTTGTAAAAGAAACACTGGAAAAACTCGGCGAAGTAAATTTTTGGAAAGTTGCCATGAAACCTGGCCGACCACTTGCCTTCGGGAAAATTAATGACGCTTATTTTTTTGGATTACCCGGTAACCCAGTATCCGTCATGGTGACATTTTATATTTTTGTTCAAGCTGCAATTGAAAAAATGATGGGTTGCACACCCAGGCCACGCATTCAAATTCAAGCCATGTCAAATAGCGACTTAAGAAAACGCCCGGGTCGTGTGGAATACCAACGTGGCGTGTTTCATATTAATAAACAAGGTCAATACGAAGTCTCAAAAACCGGCATGCAAGGCTCTGGCATATTACGCTCTATGTCAGACGCAAATTGTTTTATTTATCTTCCCATGGAAAGTAATGGTATATCCAAAGGTGACTCAGTAGAGATCTGGCCTTTCGATTCATTTGTTTGAGTTTAAATTAATACAGTTCGACTACACAATTAATTCAAGTGAACAAACCTCCAGAGTAAAAATAATAGCAACCATTCGATTAAAGCTTACCAACCATCAATTCAAAATTGATAGTAAAATTTTTGTAACAATTTTAGTAATTTAACTGCTTTTTACACTTGCTATATTTGTGAATCAAAACCACTTTTTACTGTCTTAACATGTTGAAATATATGTAAAGAAACCATATATCTGTGTATAAGGAAATTACGACCAGTTATAAAGATAAGTCAGTGGTAAACTGAGCATTATTTTTATAAGATTTGATTAATTAATTACGACTCATATTGAGGATACTAGATGAACAACTATAACCCTTCGATCACATCAACATCAGCGGTAAGTATTAACAAAGTACTACGCAATACTTACATGCTACTCTCGCTGACATTATTGTTCAGCGCTGTGACTGCTGCTGCATCCATGCTGCTTCAAGTCAGTCACATCGTCTCATTAGTGTGTTCGTTTGGCGCATTAGGATTGATCTGGCTGGTATTACCCCGCACAGCAAATTCTGCTGCTGGCATCGGTGTGGTATTCGCCATCACGGGTTTACTAGGATTTGGTTTAGGTCCGATTCTCAATCATTACCTGGCACTCTCCAACGGCTCGCAACTCATTGCGACTTCTTTAGGTGGCACTGGCATTATCTTTATGGCGCTCTCAGGTTACGTGCTTACAACTAAACGCGACTTTAGCTTCATGGGTGGTTTCTTGATGGTCGGCCTTATTATTGCCGTACTTGCAATGGTGGCTAACCTATTCTTGCAAATCCCTGCACTATCTCTTGCGTTATCATCAGCAATTATATTAATTATGAGTGGATTAATTTTGTTTGATACTAGCCGTATCGTTAACGGCGGCGAAACAAATTACGTCACTGCTACCGTATCCCTATACTTAAGTTTATACAATATTTTCGTCAGCTTATTACACTTACTAGGAATATTTGGTGGTGATGAATAAATTAACCACTAGTTAGAAAATACAAAAAGCCCATTGATATTATCGATGGGCTTTTTACTTTCTGACATATAAAACGGAGAGAAAAACATGGATGCAATACAAATTGCTTCAGCCATATTTTTAATACTGGTACTCGCGTTTTTATTTCCTCGTGCCAAGCATATGTTTTTAAACTCACCCAAAGCTGAATCCGGTGATTGGTCAGCCGCATTACTCCCGCTGATTGCAGTAGTTGGATTTGTTGTAATACTTATTTGGCTTGTCAGCCAATAACAACTAATCTCTAAAATTATCAAACTGTAAAGGAACGCCTAAACTTTGCTCACGTAATAACTGCATAGTTTGCTGCAGGTCATCACGCTTTTTCCCAGTAACCCTTACTTTTTCACCCTGGATTTGTGACTGTACTTTTACTTTACTCTCTTTAATTAATTTAGAGATTTTTTTGCCGATTTCAGTACTGATACCCTGATTGATAATAATATCCTGTGTCGCACGTTTATTAGCTTCCACCAATTTGCCTTTGGAAACACATTCGAGATCAATTCCCCGCTTAGCCATTTTCTGTGTCACCACATCGTAGATCTGTTTAATCTGGAACTCTACTTCAGCCTCCAGAGAAACAACATTTTCTTTCAGCGTAATTTTGGCATTACTACCTTTAAAATCGAAACGAT
>Ga0207422_1002146_pt1 | contig 28907 bp, 24 predicted proteins | sample MarCyaLeptolynsp_FD_187757 | JGI IMG/M metagenome (GOLD analysis project Ga0207422, IMG submission 187757) | Marine cyanobacterial communities from Panama - species 1 Leptolyngbya sp. (SPAdes) | ecosystem: Environmental > Aquatic > Marine > Unclassified | place: Panama: Panama City | collected... | reverse complement strand
ATCTGGGTTAATCTTTTGAGCCTCTTTGACGATTTTCTTACACTTCTTATCTGCGTTTTCGGTGACACTACAAGTATTGATAATAAAGATATCGGGCTTGTCAGAAAAGGGGACTTTCGCATAGCCTTTCTCCTCAAATCCTCGAGCAATAGTCGATGTTTCTGAGAAGTTGAGTTTACAACCAAGTGTATAAAAGGCTACTTTTTTCATGTCTTGTTAACGGAGCGCAAATGTACTAAAAAAGCTTCTATTCTATGAATCTCTTTAAGCACATCGTTCCTGTATGAAAACTGAATTTTTGTCAAATCGAATGAAAAAGGAGGTGTTAAGGATTGAATTTTTGTAAAAAATCAATTTTTGGGAATAAAAACGAAGTGATTTAACTAGTAATTACGTAAAACTGTTAATTTTGGCATCGAATTTAACCCAAATAATCAACAAGACATGTCGAATCAACGCCAACGCGCATTAAATGTAGTCCAAAACAGGACGACAGATCGAGTTATTGCGCCCTCAAACAAAATTTCGGATTTCTATGCCGATGATGTTTTCAATATGGACAAGATGCGTTCTGCACTTGCACCAGATACTTTTAAGAAAGTACAATCTGCTATAGATAAGGGAAAGAAAATCGATGTTGATACTGCGAATGAGATAGCCTCTGCGGTTAAAACCTGGGCCTTATCTAAAGGAGTTACTCATTATACGCACTGGTTTCAGCCATTGACCGGATCTACTGCAGAAAAGCACGATTCATTTTTCGATGCGCATAAAGGAGTGGAGGTATTAAAAGGTTCAGCATTGATTCAGCAAGAACCAGATGCATCGTCTTTTCCAAATGGAGGTATCCGCTCCACGTTTGAGGCAAGAGGGTATACTGCTTGGGACCCAAGTTCTCCGATTTTCATTTGGGGGCGTACGCTTTGTATTCCAACGATTTTTGTATCCTACACTGGTGAGGCTTTGGATTACAAAGCACCATTGTTAAAGGCTGTTGAAGCGGTAGACAAGGCTGCTACAAAAGTTTGTCAATTATTTGATAGAAATGTCAATAGGGTAAGTGCTTCACTAGGTTGTGAGCAAGAGTACTTTGTGGTGGACAGAGCGCTGTACAATGCCAGGCCTGACTTGGTTATGGCAGGTAGAACAGTTTTCGGTCATCATCCTGCAAGAGGTCAGCAGTTGGATGATCATTACTTTGGCTCGATTCCAAGTCGGGTTTATAACTACATGAAAGACTTTGAAATCGAGTGTCTGAAGTTGGGCATTCCCGTTTCTACACGTCACAATGAGGTGGCACCATCTCAGTTTGAAGTAGCGCCTGTTTTTGAAGATATCAATGTGGCGACTGACCATAACTCCCTTATGATGGACGTTATGGATCGTGTAGCAGAAAGACATTCACTCAAGGTGCTCTTTCATGAAAAACCTTTTGCAGGTTTAAATGGTAGCGGAAAGCATAATAACTGGTCTTTGATCACATCTACAGGTGTGAACGTATTTCAGCCTAGTTCAAGTGCCAGAGAAAACCTTCAGTTCTTGACATTCTTAGTGAATACCGTAAAGGCTATTTATGATAATGCCGGGCTTTTAAGAGCAAGTATTGCCTCTGCAGGTAACGATCATAGATTAGGAGCCAATGAGGCGCCTCCAGCAATTATGTCTGTGTTCTTAGGGTCTGAGTTGACTGCCGTCTTAGATGGGCTAGAAAGCAATGGAGACCTAAAAGTGGATAAAGGAGATAATATGTATATGAAACTGGGTATTGATAAAATTCCTGAGATCATACTGGACAATACGGATCGTAACAGAACGTCTCCATTCGCATTTACTGGAAATAAATTTGAGTTTAGAGCCGTTGGTTCGGACCAAAATGTAGCAGAACCAATGACGGTACTAAACCTGATCATGGCCAAACAACTAAAGGAATTTCATGCAGCTGTTGGTGCTCAAGTAGATAAAGGTGAAGACAAGAAAATCGCTATCGTTAATGTCTTGAGAGAGTACATTAAGGCATCTAAGGCAGTGAGGTTTGAAGGCGATGGGTACTCTGAGGAGTGGGCTGAAGAAGCGGCAAAAAGAGGATTGCCTAACGTAAAAGACTCTGTTCGTGCGTTGGATGAGTATGTGACTGACGCTTCAAAAGCCACTTTCGAAGAGTTCAATGTGATGACTGGTGTTGAGCTGGATGCTCGTCATGAGATTCAGATTGAGAATTACATCATGAAGATTCAGATTGAGGCGAGATTGATTAGTGAACTAGGAATGACTCAGGTAGTCCCAGCCGCACTTAAATATCAAAACAAACTTATGGATAACGCCAAAGGATTGGCTCAGTTTGGACTTGATGATACGCATGTAAAATCAGTTCTTGAGAAGGTTAATTCTCATGTCTCTACAATTCAATCGCAAATTTTGGCAATGAATGCTGAAAGAGGAGATGTTAATTTGATCGAGGATACGAATGATAGAGCCAAGGCATATTGCGATCGTATCAAAGCCAAATACTTTGATGTTATTAGAAATTCGGTAGATAAGTTAGAGGTTATCCTGGATGATGAGGATTGGCCACTATTGAAGTATAGAGAAATGTTGTTCTTGAGATAATTTTCAAGAAAAACGCTAGAATTGAAACCACCCTGATATATCGGGGTGGTTTTTTTGTTTAGTTTCGATAAAACCTTGAAACTATGGGTAAATGGCGTAAGAGAATTAGAATTGGGTGTCTTTCGACTTTTATACTGTTTATAGTACTCACACAGATTGTAAGTGGCTGTGTAAGTTTTACCATGTCTGATAAGAAGGTAGCCAAGTACTTTGAGGAAGAAACCCATAGACCAGTAAGTAGATTCTATGAGGTCGATGGCTACACTATGCACTATATGTATCAGGATATGGGGGAGAAAGCCAGTCTTGTCTTTATGCATGGAACTCCAGGTTCTTGGGATGCATTCATTTCTTATTTCAAGTCTGATACGCTGTTCCAAAGAGCCAATATCGCTTCACCAGATAGACCTGGTTTTGGTAAGTCCAGCTATGGTAAGCCGATCAAATCTTTGGAGGAACAATCTCGATTGCTTAAACCCATGTTAGAGGCCATTCCGGCACCTAGAATATTAGTCGGACATTCCTTGGGAGGCCCAATTGTCGCTAGAATGGCGATGGATTATCCCGAACTCGTAGATGGTATTATCATGTTAGCACCCGCTTTGGACCCATCACTTGAACCCAATGAAGATTGGTTTAGAATACCAATGCGATGGCCTGTGATTGGAGCTATTGCGCCTAAAATCTTTAGAATCTCAAATGAAGAATTAGTTTTCCTGGACGAAGAGTTAGAATTAATGCTTCCCTTATGGAAGAATATTACGATACCAAGTGTGGTGGTTCAAGGGGGAAAAGACAGACTTGTAGCTCCTGGTAATGCGGCTTTTGCTGATAGTATGTTAGTGAGTGCACCTAAAGATATTGTATATCTCGAAGAGAGTAATCACTTTCTACCTTGGAATAAGGCGGCATTAATTAAGTTGAAGATTGTAGAAATGCTGGAGGGTCTAAAAAAGGACAGCCTAAGGTAATTTTTCTATTTGTTGTAGGAGGGCATCGGCCTCGGCAGTCTTCAGATCGCTAGCCTTTCTATCGGTATGAGAAAGCTTATAAGCTTCACTAATTAGCTTCTCGTACTTTTCTTGTAGTTTTTCCTTCTCTGATTTCTTACTAAACCAACCCATGAGTTTCAATTTGACCACCTAACTGCTAGTACAGTGGAAATGTTTACCTTCTTTCTTCTATTAACTCACCGTTTTGATATAGCTCTGTTTTGATCAGTCGACCTGTCCCAGAAAACACTTTCCATTCTCCATTGCGAACACCTTGAACAAGGTCTCCTTCAGTTAGCTTTTTTCCTCTTTCATCATAAAAGACCCACTGCCCATTAGCGTATCCATTGTTGTAACTCCCTTGTGAAAAGATGATGCCATTGGCGTAATAGTTTGTCACTGACCCATTTCCATCTTTCATATTCCCACTGTCTAGTACTTTGCCTCTCGAAGAGGTGAAGTCTGATATTTCAAGAAGTTTTCCTTTTCTCCAGGTTTCCTCTTTCATCGATTTGCCAGACTGATGGAAATAACCCCACAGACCATCCTTTTCTCCGGCTAAGTACGCGCCAATAGATTCCAGTTTTCCATTGCTGTAATAAACGAACCATTGGCCAACTTCGAGCCCCAGTCTGTAGCTCCCTTCGCTGATCAGTTTGCCGTTGTCATTGAAGAACTTCCAATTTCCGACTCTCTTGTCGATGTCGAATGATCCAAACTGTGCAATCATTCCATTACCATGATAAAATTTCCAAGGACCTGTTTTTAAGCCGACTTGGTATTCACCTTCAATCATCTTGACACCATTTTCATAGTACTGCGTGAAGGTGCTATCTATCAGTCCAAGCTTGTAATAAGACCTGGACTCAATTTGTCTGTTGACATACCAACTAGTACCCTCGCCAATTGGCTTGTCATCAATGTAGTTTATTTCCGAGGCAACTCTACCATTGTAATGATAGGTCAACCATTTTCCAGTTTTATTGCCGTTTTTATAGTATTCTACAGCCGATTTTCTCCTAGGTTCAAAGAAGTATTCCCATTTCCCATTGCGAAGCCCATTTACAAAAGCACCTCGCTCAATGGTCAAACCATCGTAATCGTATTTTTTCCAATCACCATTGAGCAGTCCGTTAGTATATGCGGCATCAATAGTCTTGGTTCCGTATTCGTCAAATACGGTATAAGGGCCTTCCAGCTTGCCCGATTTGTATTCTGATACAATTTCGTGATCCCCGCTTTCGAAATATGAAACCCACTTTCCTGTCTTTTCACCTTTCTCAAAGAGGCCTTTGTCTTGAAGTGTTTTATCAGGACGATAAGATTTCCATTCTCCTTCTAGATAATTACCATCGAAATCCGTTCTGACCGCCATTGATCCATTGTCATGGAAAAGAATGTAAGGTCCTTTTACAGTATCAGATTTAAAGCTAACGCGTGCTCTTTCTAACTTATTAATATAGATTAACCATAAACCATCTTTTTTGCCCTTTGAATAGGTTCCGGTTTGAAAGTAAGTGCTGTCTTCATTGTAAGCAAACCATGTTCCTGACCTCAGGCCATCCTCAAATTCTCCTTTGACTTTGAGCGATTGGTCATCAATAGGGAAGACTAATTCAAAGCTGCCAATTTGTGCCCATGAGGCGTTTATGGCCAAGAAGCCAAGTAATATACAGAGCTGCAATCTGATGTTGTTCATATCCAATTTGGTGTCTGGTTGAGACACGGGCAAAATATCAAATATTGAGCCAACTAATCCTTACCAAAGAATTCTTTGAAACTTTCAACACCTAAACGCTCAAAGTCATCAATTTGATTCAAATTATATGCTATGAATATTTTTACTGCTTCGTTACATCTATAAATACTTGAAACTTGATTTAATGTCTGGGTTTTTATCTCAATCGATTGGTCATCGCGAATTTCGGTTTCCCAAATATCACCTTTCCAACTCAGCGTATAACCCTTATCAGTCAAGCGGCCCAATAGCCTCTCATAATTCAGTTTAGGTTCTCCTTTGAGTAATAAGTTGAAAGAGAAAAAATTAGCATACCAAATCACTGACCTGAAACTATAAACATTAGTTTGTCCAAGGGAGGAAGGGTAATCGATGACCTGAAAAGGGAAACCTTTATGATTATTTCCCTTACTCACTTTAAAAGGTGTCTTGCCGATTTTTGCAGGCAATTGATACTGATTGGTTTCTAACAAGGAAGACAATTCTTCTTGAAATGAATAGAGTAGTTGATTAATCCTGGCATCAACTTCTCCTTTTAGTATAAAGTTTTGTTTGTCGTTAATAAAGGTCTTTTGATTGTCATTAAGCATGTTCTACCAACGGATGAGTGATGATGCCCATGTAAAGCCACTACCGAATGCTGCCAGGCAAAGTAAATCTCCATCCTTGATTTTACCCTTTTCCCAGGCCTCACTCATGGCGATAGGAATAGAAGCAGCGGTGGTGTTCCCATAGTGCATGATGTTATTGAAGACTTTATCATCTGGGAGTTTGAATTGCTTTTGCACAAAATTGCTAATCCTCAAGTTGGCTTGATGGGGAATTAGAAGATCAATGTCTTCAGTAACATGGCCGTTCTCTAGTAGTGCTTCGTTGATAACTTCTGAGAATCTGACTACGGCATGTTTGAACACCGCATTTCCATTCATCGTGAGGTTGAAAGTTTTGCCATCAAGCATGTCTTTGGAAAGTCTCGTTTTACGACTAGATCCAGGGTCATGTACATAAAGTTCTTCAGCATAATCACCGTCAGCATGAAGGTGAGTTGAAAGTACACCACGATCTTCATCGGTAGCTTGAACAATAGCAGCCCCGGCTCCATCAGCAAAGATTACTGAACTTGAACGTCCTTCAGTCGATTTATCCAAAGCAGAAGATTGGATTTCAGCACCTACTACTAAAACTGTTTTGTACATTCCGGTTTTTACAAACTGGTCTGCCACAGATAGTGCATAAATAAAACCAGAACAAGCATTTCTTATGTCCAGTGCACCAATGCCCTGAAGACCTAGTTCACGTTGTAACAAAACCCCAGAACCAGGAAAGAAGTAGTCGGGAGTTATGGTGGCAAAGACGATAAACTCTATATCCTTGATTTCAATACCCGCACGTTCAGCTGCCATTTTTGTCGCTCTAGTGGCCATGTTGGAGACAGTGTCTTTGTCTGGATTAAACCATCTTCGTTGCTCGATGCCAGTACGTTCGACAATCCAATCATTGGTAGTATCCATTACTTTTTCTAAGTCGGCATTGGTCACCACGTTTTCCGGGACATAGTGTCCCACACCAGTTATTCTAGATTTCTTCACTCCTTAGGATTTATAGTTCTATTTACCAGCTTATTGCATGTCCATAGGCTAGCTAGTGAAAGCCCTCATGGGGTTGAAGTTAAAGAATTCTGATGAATTCGGTTATCTGATTTTGGTACCAGATTAAGTGAATTGATGAATTGAGAAAATCTATGTAACCTGTTTCCTAACTCTGCGTAACAGTGTTGATAGGGTTTTTTCAACGAATGAAAAATTATAGTTTGTACTGTCTGATTTTTGTTGGGCTGGTGTGTTTGGAGAGTTGCGGAGATGATAAGCAGAAGTTAACTGCCGATCAGATCATCCAGAAGGCGGTAGAACGCCATGGAGGAGAAAAGTACAATAATATGGAAGTCGAATTCGACTTCAGAAAGCGACATTTCAGAGCCAAGATTAGCAATGGACAATACGTTTATGAGCGTAGTTTCCGTAGTAAAGAAGGCTGGGTCACGGATGTTTGGTCCAATGACAAATTCAAGCGGATGATTGATGAAAAAGAAATTAAGCTTGACCAAGAGAACCTAAGAACCTATCGCACCGCCACTAATTCTGTAATCTACTTTGCATTATTACCTTTTAACCTAGATGACCCTGTTGTCAATAGACAGTTAATGAGATCGGTTGATATTAATGATAAAGCCTATTATAAAGTCGAGGTAACATATGGCCAAAATGGTGGAGGTGAAGATTTTGAAAATGTCTACGTTTATTGGATCGATAAAGAAGACTTTACGATAGATTATCTGGCTTATGGTTACAACATCAATGGTGGGGGAGTCCGTTTCAGAGAAGCTTATAACCAAAGAGAAGTCAACGGTGTGAGATTTCAGGATTATCGGAACTACACTATTGACAAAGATTTCCCTGCGCAAGAACTAGATTACGCCTTTCAAACGGATCAACTGAGATTGCTTTCAATCATCGAGCTGGAGAATGTGAAGGTAAGCTTAGTTGAATAACGTCAAGTTGCCAAACTGGTTAGCCGGAGGCACCTTTTCCCACAATGCTTTATCATTAAAATTAGGATCCGCCAGTTTTGGGTTGATCGTATGTTGGAAAATGTGCTCTTCGTCATACGGTTTGATGAAGTCATGAATACTTTCCGAAGTATTAGATTCATTGAGCCATTCCAATAAAAGGTCGTCATTTAAAATCGCAGGCATTCTTTCACTTACTTTCCTTACTTCTCGTGATGCAGGTGTGGTGATCATCATAAAAGTATGAACCGTATCTCCAGATTCTGTTTCAAAAGAGTCCCAAAGTCCGGCAATAGCAAATAGCCCATTATTCTCAAGATGGAAGCGATACGGTATTCTTTCTTTTTTGGCGATTTCCTTCCAGTTGTAAAAACTATCGGCAATGACAACACAGCGTTGCATTTGCAATGACTTTTTCAAGCTTGGCTTGGTCAAAATATGCTCGACAGGGGCATAAAGCAGTTTGTCACTCACTCCGCGGCTTTTGGAAAAGGATGGATTTATGCCCCAGTAAAAGTGAGATAAGTGCTCAGGGTTCTCACTGGTAATAACCGGTAATATATCGCTAGGCTGAGCATTAAAAGTAGGGATATAGTCATCTGCTACTGCCGTCTGGAAATGATCGGAGATTGCTGACCCTTGAGCTGCAATGGAGTAGTTGATTTGCATGAACTAGTTTTGAGAAAGTTACTCCATGTTAGCTAAAAAAGCTAATCTGACATGCGGTGATATCATGTGTAGGGTAGAAGTCAATCGTTTGAGGAAATGACTGGAAAAGTACGCGATAGAATAGCGTATCTTTAATTTGAATATAGAGCTATTTAAAACTATTTTTGGTGCTCAAATTTTAGAGAGATTTATGGCTGAAATTGTAAGAATGCCGAAAATGAGCGATACCATGGAAGAAGGGGTTATCGCGGTTTGGCATAAAAAGGTAGGAGATAAAGTAGATTCAGGTGAGTTGATGGCCGAGATAGAGACTGACAAGGCTACAATGGATTATGAGTCTTACAATGAAGGGACAGTACTTTATTTGGGTGCTGCAGAAGGAGATGCTGTTGCTGTTGATGGTGTGCTAGCTATTGTCGGAGAAGCTGGAGAGGATTATCAAGCTTTGTTGAACGGTAATACAACAACTGCCAGTGCACCTAAAGAAGAAGAAACTGCTGCTGCCGCACCAAGTGCTGCACCAAGCGAAAAAATAGACACCAGCGCTATCAATGCTGAAATCGTAAGAATGCCAAAGATGAGCGATACCATGGAAGAAGGTACCATCTCGGCTTGGCACAAGAAAGTAGGAGACACGGTAGAATCTGGTGAGCTGATGGCTGAAGTTGATACAGACAAGGCCACAATGGAATATGAGTCTTACAATGATGGTACTGTATTGTATCTGGGTGCTGCGGAAGGTGAAGCAGTAAAAGTTGATGGTATTTTGGCCATTGTGGGAGAACCTGGAGCCGACTATGAGACTTTGATTAAAGCCGAGGCTCAGAGCGGTGCGGAAGAAGCGCCAGTTCAAGCCCCTGAAGCTCCGGCACCAGCGGCTACTCCCGCTGCAAGTGCGGCTCCTGCTTCTAGTGCGCCATCTCCTGCGCCTGTAGCGACTACTGCCAATGGGAGGGTAAAGGCTTCTCCATTAGCGAAACGACTAGCCTCGGAAAAAGGAATTGATATTAGCCAGGTACCAGGAAGTGGCGAAGGCGGAAGGATTATCAAGAGAGATGTTGAAGGTTTTGTTCCGGCAGCAGCTCCTTCAACTCACTCGGTTGCGGCAGCAGAGGCTCCCGCACCAGTTCAATTACCTACCATTGTTGGTGAAGAGAGCTTTGAAGAAGTGAAGCTAAGTCAGATGCGAAAAGTGATCGCGCGAAGACTAGGAGAAAGCAAATTTGCGGCACCACACTTCTACCTTACCATGGAAATTAACATGGACAAGGCAATTGAAGCTAGAAAGAGCATGAATGAAGTGTCACCCGTTAAAATATCGTTCAATGATATGGTGATTAAGGCAGCTGCTGTTGCTTTAAGAAAGCACCCAGGAGTGAATTCATCATGGCTAGAAGATAGAATTAGAACGAATCACCATGTGCATATTGGAGTTGCTGTAGCGGTGGACGAAGGGCTTTTAGTACCTGTAGTTCGGTTTGCAGATAACAAACCACTTTCCCATATCTCGGCAGAAGTTAAAGACCTTGGAGGAAAGGCCAAGAGTAAGAAGTTACAGCCACAGGAAATGGAAGGCAACACATTCACCATCTCAAACCTGGGCATGTTCGGTATTGAAGAGTTTACTGCTATTATCAATCCACCTGATGCCTGTATCATGGCAGTTGGAGGAATTAAGCAGACCGCCATTGTTAAGGATGGTCAGTTAGCCATAGGCAACATCATGAAGGTAACCATGTCATGTGACCACAGAGTGGTAGATGGTGCAGTGGGTTCGGCCTTCTTACAGACCTTCAAATCACTACTAGAAGATCCGGTTAGGATTTTGGTTTAAAACAAAGCATATCAAAGTCCCGTATCATACGGGACTTTGTTTTTTAAAGACATAACAGAATGACTAAAATAAGATCAACCACTGTATTGGCAGTGAAACATAATGGCTCAGTATCTATTGGTGCTGATGGCCAGGCAACCATGGGTAATACGGTTGCCAAAAGCAATGTGAAGAAGATAAGGAAGCTGCAGGATGGCAAAGTGGTTACAGGTTTTGCTGGTTCTACCGCGGATGCCTTTACACTTTTAGAGCGGTTCGATGAGAAATTGAATGCATATGGAGGAAATATGAAAAGAGCTGCCATTGAATTGGCAAAGGACTGGAGAACAGATAGGTACTTGCGTAAACTTGAATCTATGCTAATCGCTGCTGACAAAGAAGATGTTTTGATCATCTCGGGAACTGGTGATGTAATAGAGCCTGATAATGGAATTGCGGCAATTGGTTCAGGTAGTATGTATGCCCAAGCTGCTGCTCAGGCTTTGCTCAAACATGCTCCTCAATTAGACAGTCAACAAATTGTAGACGAAAGTCTTAAAATCGCGGCTGACATCTGCATATACACGAATCACAATTTGATTATCGAGAGAATTTCGTAAATTTGAAGTAAGAAGTAGTGCATTTGCGCCTTCCTGACCACAACCTTCATAAGCTAAACCACCGCGTTAAACTGGGAGTAAATGCTCCCGATTGACTTAAAGGCATGAAGAATTTCAAATTTTTATTGTTTCTGTTAGTACTGGCAATGGCCTTATCATGTGCTGAAGCACCGATATCTACAGAGTATCGTGAGGCCAGTGAAGGAAGGCTCCTTTTAGGAGCGACTGTACACCTAGGAAATGACGAAGTAGTTGAAAATGCTGCTTTGGCAGTAAAGGATGGTTTTGTTACACTTTTGGCAGGTGATGCCATGGACAAAATTGATTTGACGAAATTTCAGGTCGATAAGTTAGGTCCTGAGTATCATATCTATCCTTTCAAAAAAGCAGAAATAGCAAACTCAGGAATTGTTTTGGCGAGAGCCAATGCAGAACCTATCAATATCGCTATTAGAGATCAGGAAGTTGAAAAGTGTATTACTATTGGCTGTGAAGCTCAACTTTTAATTTGTTACGGTAGTATTCAGGATATGACGAAGTTTCGTGTCGACTATGTGGTGATGGGAGAGGAGAAAGTGAAAATTCTAAGACAGAGTGATTATACAGGCTCTGTAATTTCAAGTAAGAATTAAGTTTTAACAACTACTAACTATATATGGCATCCACCTTTTGGATGCTTTTTTTATGCGCATTCCTCAATGATTCTGTGAATGATCTGACCTGAACATATCAGGTCTTCATCTGACATATTAATCGGAGGGGCTAACCTGAAGCTTTCAGGGCACGATAAGAACCAGAAAGTGATGACGCCTTCTTCAAGGCATCTTAAAACGATTTTTTGAACCATCTCCGCTGTTTCAAATTCTATGGCGAACATTAGACCTATTCTCCTAATTTCTTTAATGGAAGGGTGTTCAATGGTAGATGCCAGTATTTTTCCTTTAGCCTCAACCTGATCAAGGAGTCTCTCATCTTGAATGACTCCAAGATTTGCTAAAGCCGCTGCACAGTTGACAGGGTGGCCTCCAAACGTTGTGATGTGACCAAGCATCGGGTTGTGTGTCAACAGGCTCATGTGCTCTCGATTGCTAATAAACGCTCCGATCGGCATACCACCTCCAAAGGCCTTGGCTATGGTGAGTATATCAGGAACTACATCAAAATGCTCAAAAGCAAAGAGTTTTCCTGTCCTTCCGAAACCTGTTTGAATTTCATCAAAGATCAGTTGGGCACCAACATCGGTACATCTTTGCCTTAGTCTCCTGAGGTATTTGACGGATGGGATTCTTACTCCTGCATCGCCCTGGACTGGCTCTATAATGACCGCTGCAGTGCATTCAGTGATTTGATCCAGATGATCCTCCTTATTGAAATCTATAAACCTGACATCAGGTAGAAGCGGCCTAAAAGCATTCTTCTTTACTTCGTTTCCCGAAACACTTAATGCGCCATGTGTACTACCATGGTAGGACCTATTGCAGGCTATTAGTTCTGTTCTGCCGGTAATGCGTTTGGCGAGCTTTAAGGCACCCTCATTGGCTTCAGCTCCGCTATTGACAAAATAACAGGAGTTCAAGTCCTCAGGAAGTAGCTTTGTAAGTTCAGTAGCTAACTGATTTTGAGGGGTCTGGATAAACTCACCATAAGCCATTACGTGCATGTATTGGTCCACTTGAGCTTTTACCGCATTAACCACTTTTGGGTGGCAATGCCCAATATTTGAAACCGCAATTCCTGAAATCAGATCGTAGTACCTTTTTCCTGCTTTGTCAAAAATATAGGACCCCTCAGCGTTACCCACCTCAAGTTGCAGCGGATGTGGTGAAGTTTGAGCCAAATGGGCTTGAAATATTTCTGAGGCGGAAAGCATGCACGAAATTAATGAAGATATGCTTATTGAAATGCCTTGATCTGTTAGTTTTGATGAATGATTAGCACAGCACCCTTGGTAAAGGCCGAAAAACAGCTTCTTGTGGGCTGTTTGCTGTTGTTAATCTTCTCTTTTTTCTACCAGTTGGGCATTTATCCGTTGTTTTTGGAAGAACCCAGAAGAGGACTTATTGCCTTGGAAATGATCTTTCAAGATAATATTTGGGTGCCAACGCAAACGGGTGATTTGTACTTCAGAAAACCACCCTTTTATAATTGGGTGCTGATTGCTTCATATAAACTCTTTGGAGGGTATACAGAGTTTGCCACTCGTTTCTTTTCGGTACTGAGTCATCTGGTACTCAGCCTGATCACATTCTTCTTCTCCAGGAAGTATTTGGGCCATATGATGGCTGTATTTGCTGCCATGAGCTTGGTATTAGCCGCAGATATTCTCATGTACTTCAGTACGTTAGGAGAGATCGATTTATTCTATGCTCTGGTAACAGCCATTCCAATATTCGCCATTTATCACTACGGTGAAAAGAAAGCTTACCGGAGACTATTTTTGATAGTATACCTTTTCACTGCCATTGGTTTTCTGACCAAAGGACTGACATCCTTACCCTTTACTGCTATCACTTTGCTGGTCTACTTTATTCACAAGCGTCAGTTTAAAGTATTGTTAAAGGTTCCTCATTTTGCGGGAATTGGTTTGTTCATTTTGCTGGTTGGAGGCTACTTCTTCATGTATAATCAATATGAAGATGTGACAGGCTGGTGGGCAACACTATTTTCGGAGTCTGCTGACAAAGCCACTGGAGGAGGCTTTGTTAAATGGTTAAATCACTTGGTTTCTTTTCCAGTAGATACAATCAAGAATATTCTCCCTGCAGGATTATTCATTCCGCTGCTTTTTAGGAAAGAATCGATCAAGCGTTTGAAAGAGAATCCATTGGTATGGTACTGCGTGTTGGTCTTTGTCTTCAATTTCGTAGTCTATTGGTTTTCGACCGAGGCTAAATCAAGATATATCTATCCATTGTTTCCATTTATGGTCATTCCACTGGTATACCTGGGTTTGAATTCCATGTCTAAGACACTTGAGAAAGTTTTGAAGATCATGGCCATTGTGTTTATCAGTTTATTTGTTCTTGTACCATTGGTTGGGTATTTCGCTGGAGAGTTAGAGATAGTGCCCAATATCAACGTGATTTTTACGATAACTCTTTTGATGATCATCACACTTGGGTATTTCTTTTTTAAGAGAGGAGTGAGGCCTTATTTGATCATAGCATCGATCATGGTAATCCTTAAGTTTGGCTTCTCTTCAATTGTACCTGTGACGAGGGCTTTGGATACTGGAGCCGCTGAAGATCGGACTTTGGGCTATGAAATTGCCGAGCTGACTAAAGGTCAGCCGCTATACAGATATGGAGACCTACGCATGTCTTTGACTATTGTGTTCTATGTGGAAGCTGCCAGAGAAGAAGTGCTTTATCAAAAAACTGAGTTTAAACCGGGATTCTACTTCTGTCATGCCGAAGATTTCCCGAATGACATGGAATTTGTCAAGCACGAGGAGTTTGCCTATTGGGGCAGGCCAGTCTTCTTGATAGAAATAAAATAGTAATCGTCCAAAAACCTGGTTCAACGTCATTCTGAACTTGTTTCAGAATCTCAGATTAATATAATGCGCTAGACCATGAAATAAATTCAGAGTGACGAAGGTTTGATCTCCAGACGATTATAAACTAGGGTTTTATCTTATTTTCTGGCAATCACCTTTTGGGCAGCTTTGACAATATTAGCTGCATCAATGCCATACTTGGTCATCAACTCGGCCGGCTTGCCACTTTCTCCAAAAGAGTCATTTACTGCCACCATCTCTAAAGGTGCAGGGTGATTTAGGGCCAATGTCTGCGCAACGCTATCTCCAAGACCTCCATGCATTTGATGTTCCTCAGCTGTCACAACACAGCCTGTTTTGGCTACAGAAGCTAAAATGGCTTCAGTATCCAGTGGTTTAATCGTGTGGATATTGATCACCTCTGCACTAATGCCTTGTTCTGCCAGAGCAGCTTCAGCTTCAATCGCCTCCCAAACCAAATGACCTGTCGCAAAAATCGTTACATCTGTGCCCTCAATCATTTTGATGGCTTTTCCTATTTCAAACTTTTGATCTGCAGGAGTGAAGATCGGCACCGCTGGTCTTCCAAATCGAAGGTATACTGGACCGTGATGATCAGCTATTGCTATGGTTGCCGCCTTTGTTTGATTATAGTCACATGGATTGATCACCACCATATTCGGTAGCATCTTCATCATTCCAACGTCTTCAAGGATCTGGTGTGTTGCACCATCCTCACCGAGCGTCAAGCCAGCGTGCGAAGCACAAATCTTGACATTCTTCTCAGAATAGGCGATCGACTGCCTTATTTGATCATAGACACGACCTGTAGAGAAATTAGCAAAAGTACCGGTGAAAGGAATCTTACCACCGATGGTCATACCAGCAGCAATGCCCATCATGTTGGCTTCAGCAATACCAATTTGAAAGAATCTTTCAGGATTCTCCTTGATGAACTCCTGCATCTTAAGCGATCCGACAAGATCGGCACAAAGTGCCACCACATCAGGATTAGTTCTACCAAGTTCAGCTAAGCCAGCTCCAAAACCAGAACGCGTGTCTTTCTTTTCTGTATAAGTAAATTTCGTCATCGTTTCTCGTTTAGTAGTCTCCCAAAGTTTCTTCTAGTTGACCCAGTGCATCGGCCAGTTGCTCATCGTTTGGTGCCACACCGTGCCACTTGTGAGTTCCCACCATAAAGTCAACGCCATAGCCCATTGCCGTAGTCATCAAGTTCAGGATTGGCTTTCCTTGGCCTGTCAATCTTTTGGCTTCTTCAAGGCTAGCTACAATCGAAGCCATATCATTACCATTGCTCTCAATAACTGTCCAACCAAATGCTTCAAATTTGCCCTTCAAATCTCCCAAAGACATTACTTCATCTGTTGGGCCATCGATTTGTTGGCCGTTATAGTCAACTGTGGCAATCAGGTTATCTACATTGCAATGAGCAGCGTACATAGCCGCTTCCCAAACCTGACCTTCTTCTAGTTCGCCATCACCCATCAATGCGAAGATTAAACTATCATCACCGTTTAACTTCTTTGCCTGAGCAGCTCCACATGCAACGGACAAACCTTGACCGAGTGAACCTGAAGCTACACGAATTCCCTCCAATCCTTCTTCAGTGGCGGGATGACCCTGAAGGCGAGAGTTTATCTTTCTGAATGTGGCTAACTCCGATACTTCGAAATAACCGGCCCTGGCCAGTACACTATACCAAACAGGAGAGATATGTCCATTTGAAAGAAAGAAAATATCTTCACCGCGACCATCCATATCAAAACCATCTTTGCGGTTCATGATGTGAAAGTAAAGGGCTACTAAAAAATCGGTACAGCCAAGCGATCCACCGGGGTGGCCTGAATTGACTGCATGAACCATGCGCACAATATCACGTCTGACTTGTGAAGCGATGCGCTCAAGTTCTGCTGTTGTTGGTTTGTTCACTATTAAAAGTTAAAGGTTGGGATTTAGTCTAAAATTTGAGCAGTGTGGTCTTTCGTTTTCACTTTGGCAATGATCTCATCGATAACACCGCTCTCATTTATTACAAATGTAGTTCTTGCTGTGCCCATATACGTCCTTCCGTACATAGATTTTTCTACCCAGGTGCCAAATTGTTCATGAATGCTTTTGTCTTCGTCTGCGATCAGTGGAAAGGGGAGGTCGTATTTGGCAATAAAGTTCTGATGCTTCTTAGGAGAATCCGAGCTAATACCCACTACTGCATAACCAGCTTTTAATAAAGCATCATAGTTGTCTCTTAAATTGCAAGACTGCGCTGTGCAACCGGGAGTATTGTCTTTTGGATAAAAATAGAGTACTAATTTTTTGCCACTGAAATCTGAAAGTTTGATTGGGTTACTGTCTTGATCAATACCCTCAAAGGCTGGTGCCTTGTCGCCTACTTGTAAAGCCATGTGTTATTCTAGTTTTAGTTTTAAGAATGATTCGTTGCCGGCATTATCTGCCACCTTCAATTCAAACTCACCAACAAGGGGTTTGTTTTTATCTAATCTTTCTGACCAGATTAAACTCCTTTTCGGTTCGTATTTCATGAGGATCCACTCACCATTCAATTTGGCTTCGAAGCTATTAATTCCCGACAGATTATCTCTAATCGTCAGGCTAATTCTTCCATTTTTGACACTACCTTTTTTGATGGTAGGCGCTACATCATCTTTGATCAGTGTGTATTTACCAAAACTGGAAAAATTGAAAGAGAATTTTCCTTCATCATATTTTCCACCCACAAAGCCAGGGTTTTGCGGGTTTTTGATACTATAGACGTGATATTTTTCAAGATCGTCATACTGGGACAAAGGCATAAATTCAGCATAAACAGAACCCTTTAAAGGGTAGCGGTCCTGATCTACTTCGAAAACCTCCATTTGAGCGTCATCAATAAAGTGCCGAGCGCGGATATATACGGTGTCAAAAAGTGCATTCTTTGAGAAACGCAAAGAGTAGGTATCGCTTAAGTAGGAATGCGCGTTGGCGGCAGGAATGCGATCGGCAAAGTGTAGAGACTCCTGACTACCGTCATTGTAGGTAACAGATTGGGGCAATAGCTGTCTTAAATCAATCAGGAAGACACTGGTATTGTCGTCTTGGTAGGTAGGTTCGGCAATGACAGAACCTTGCTCTTTGTAGATAGTGATATTATTATTGGTAGCGTCTTTGGGCTGGAAAAGCATTAATGTGTTGTCTTGAACGTAGCTGCCTTTTTTAGACTTAATCTCGGTAGGGATTGTTCTTTTCTTATCGACACCACGAAGGGTCATAGCCACTTTGCTGGTATTCCCAAAAGCATCCTGCAACTTCATGGATACTTCTTTGATTTCTCCTGGCGAAGCATATATGAAGCCATCATTCACTTTAGCATCGTAGAAGTCAAGTGTATTTCCGTCATCTACATAAAGCTTGTTGTATCTTCTTCTTGACTCCTTTTGCGCCTGATAATTCGTGTGAATAAGGATGTTTTTTTGCTGCGCAAAATCAATGGTATCAATATTCTGACTGAAGTAAAGTTCATCATTTACTTTCATGTCAATCAAAGGGACACCATTTTTATTAGACGCCCCATTGTGCTGATCGTAGGTGTAAACCTCTAAACCAATTTTACCATAAACATCCAGAGTGTCGGCCAACCTGTAAGTGCCATTTTCCTTTTGCAGCGCAAATTCGAAACGTCCAAACTGATCGTTGACGCGCGAATCTATATTCATTGTTTTCAGAGCAATCCGTTGAACACTTGGTGCTAACTCATCCTTAATTTGTTCGAAACCAGCAATCCTCAGAGGGTCAAGTACTTCTTGATTGAGCCCTCGGATCTCAAAATGAAGGTGTGGCCCAGTGGATGATCCAGAGTTGCCTGAAAAGCCAATGACCTCACCTTGTTTTACTTGAAATTCATTTCGCTTTGGAAACAGGTTAATGGTAAAGGACTTGCGTTTATACTGGTTTTTGAGAACGTATTCGGCAATTATGGGATTAAACCTTTGTAAATGAGCATAAACAGTAGTTGTGCCATTTGGATGTTGTATGTATATGCAATTGCCATAACCACCGGTAGAAACTCTGACGCGGCTAATATAACCTTCAGCAGCAGCAAAAACATTGAGCCCTTCTCTTCCAGCGGTTTTAATGTCTAAGCCTGCATGGAAATGGCTGGAACGTAATTCGCCCATATTTCCGCTGAGAAAATTGGTTTTGTCTGGTTGAATAGGGAATTCGAAGTAATCTTTATCAATGCCTTCATATTGGGCATGAAGGCCAATCGGCAGGGTGAGTAGTAGAAAAAGTAAAAGTTTATTTAATCTCAACTTCGAGTAGTAATTTATCTTCAATATACGCTTCTAAGGAATCACCAACAACAATAGGACCAACTCCTGCAGGTGTCCCGCTAAATATAATATCTCCCTTTTTCAACGTAAAAAACTGCGATACATATGCAATGATCTGATCAAAAGTGTAAAGCATCAGACTTGTATTCCCACTTTGTTGAGTTTCTCCGTTCTTTTTAAGGGAAAAGTCAAGGTTCGATAAATCAAAATCGGTTTTAGGAAGGAAATTCGAAATAGGAGCGGAGCCATTAAAGCCTTTGGCCTTTTCCCAAGGTAGGCCTTTATCTTTACATTTTGTCTGAATATCTCGTGCAGTAAAGTCTATGCCAATGCCCACTTCATCATAATATTTATGAGCAAACTTCTCATCAATGAACTTTCCTTCCCGACTGATTTTCAATAAAATTTCCACTTCATAGTGAATGTCCTTTGAGAATTCAGGATAGTAGAAGGGAGCGTTATTTCTCAATACAGCCGTGTCCGGTTTCATAAAGATTACCGGTTCAGAAGGCCTTTCATTATTTAATTCGGCAATGTGTGCGGCATAGTTTCTGCCGATGGCAATAATTTTCATTTACTGGGGTTTAAGGCCTGAGTCTCAACGACTGATATTAGTTAGGGTAAAATTAAAATCTTGTCTTCATTTGACAAGCCCCAAAGATTATTCAATTTTGAAATTAATAAGTACTGAAGCGCATGAAGCACATTTCAAAATCTCTGATCGTATCTATTTTCTTACTTTCCTTAATCGCCTGGGCATGTACTACGGTGCCAATTACGGGCAGACGTCAATTAACGGGAGTAATAGGCTCTGATCAGATAATTGCTATGAGTGCTGATGCTTATAAGCAGGTTTTAGATTCTATTCCACTATCCGATAATCAGGATCAAGTGGCCATGATCAAACGCGTAGGTATAAAAATCCAAAGGGCGGTAGAAAAGTATCTGACGGACAATGGAAGTGCAGACTTGCTAGAAGGTTTCAATTGGGAGTTCAATCTGATTGATAATGACAGTACGGTAAACGCTTGGGCAATGCCAGGAGGAAAAGTGGCCTTTTATACCGGGATTCTTCCTATCTGTCAGGACGACCTGGGTGTGGCTGTGGTCATGGGACATGAAGTAGCACATGCCGTGGCCAAACATGGTCAGGAACGTATGAATCAAAATTATGCCAAACAGATTGGCCTTTCGATAGGGGCGATTGCTTTAGGACAAGACCCGACTATTAGCCAGCAGATGGTCTTTAGAGCAGTGGGTATTGGTACAGACTTGGCACTCCTAAAGTATTCCAGAACACATGAGTCAGAAGCAGATGAATTAGGTTTGACCTTTATGGCGATCGCAGGTTATGACCCTAGTGAAGCACCTAAGTTTTGGGAGCGCATGTCAGCGGGCAGCAGCGGGCAAGCTCCTCCAGAGTTCATGTCAACCCACCCTTCTCACGAAACTAGGATCAAACGCCTGAATGCTGCATTGCCAAAAGCAATGGAGTATTATGAGGCAAGTGGAAAATAAGGTAAGTGAGGAAGTAAAATAGGTGATTAAGTAATCAAGTATTTTTAAACCTCAGACTTCTATTGGTTCAAATACCGTTCACAAAGTCCAGGAATACCCTTTTATGATGGTCTAAGTCCATATCTGGAGATAAGGCAACACGTGCTATATAGTCTTTGTCGCCCTCCTTTGTCGTGCCTTGGGTAGAGGTTGCCGGAATCGTCCAGTAACAGCCTCTTAACTGTCCATAACTTACACAGTACTTGCTCTCCTCAGGGATTTCTGTGATCATAAGATCAATCAATTTGAGGTTTAAGGCTCTCTTGTACATTTCCCTTTCTTCATCGGTATCTCCTTTGGTTGGGAGGTCTAATGAAAATACAGAAGGGGTGAAGCCTTGTTCGGCCAATTCCTCTGAGACAAAGTTGATTTTGGCAGTAGGTAAATGTTCCTTAATAAAGCTTACAAACTCATAAGTATTCTGATAGGCATCAGCAATCCTTTGATTCATGGAAGGCAATTTCTCAGCTAGTATTTCCATTTGGAGAGCAGTAGCCTCGTTGTCGCAAAGCTTGAGATGTAAATCTATCTTTTCCATCAAATGTTCAGCGGCTTTGTTAGCCACCGCATAACCAGCCGTGCATTTTCCACCACTCGGGAACTTTGACCCACTTACATAAGCGATGGTTTTTACTTTTGCTAGCATGTCTTTTTCTCCTAGAAAATGAACGTTAGGGCAGAAGGTTTGATCTAAAATGAAAACAGGACTAATTGCTGTTTCACCTTTAGGGGTATTTCGAACTTTGCTCAATGCTTCTTCCAGTTTGATCATTTCCGGAACTTCCACCCTCGGGTTGGTTGGTATTTCAGCGATGATATAAGGGATTGCATCCTCTTCTGCTATTCTATCCAGCACCTGATGAGTACTTTGTACCATGTCATTGCCGCCATCAACTGGCAAATCCACAACTTCCACGTTGTCAATGCAGGCGGCAATCCGTCTGGCCTGATCATTGGTGCCACCATAACAGTTAGGAGGTACAACTATTCTTATCCCTTTTTCAGGATGCTTATCCATTGCCTCATGAATCAGTCCCATGGTGATCGCATATTGCATGGAAAGCCCACTGGAAGCAACTACAGCTTTGGTGTCTGTGTCGGTAATCTCAGCAATAACATTCAATACGGAAGTAATATCCGACTGCTTATCATGAACCTTATTGTCTCCACTTATGCCTGCAAGTTGCCGGAGCGCAGTCAGCGCATTGGCTGGCGTCATGGCAATGGTCTCACGTCTTCTTACATGCTGAATTTCAGAAGCATATGTTTTGTTCTCTTCACCGTTTAACATTATAATGCTACCGAGTTGGTCATGAAGACTGATATAAAAGTCGATGTTCGGATTGAGTTCAAAACTGCTAAGGGAGAGGTTATCAGTCTGCTCCGCAATGAAAACGGTACTTCCATCAAAAGTCGAGATATCTTGTATGCTATCAACCTGCTTTAATTCAAATTGATAGCCGTAAATGCGCTTTATTAAGTCTGCATCGAATTGTGCAGACAACTCCCCCTGATAAACAATTCGAGTTCTTTTATGAGTAAGCAGATTCTTTCTTAACACTGCAAGAACTGGAATTATCTGGGAAGAAAAGCTGATTACACTCTCAGGTTCGAGGCCGTGAATCTTCGCAACGCTCCACTCTAACACGCAAGATAGTGGATGACCCAGTCGTATGTAATCATAGGCTGTGCGTAACTCACTCAATGCTGATGGACTAGCATTATTCTCTTGGAATAGGGCCTCAAACTCACCCGTGAACTCAGTTTTGGCTAATTCCTCATTATAAATATCAAGTCGATGAGTGGTTAGGTTAAGCCAGTCGGCTGGCATATTTTCCAAAACCTTCTCAATATAATTCAGCACTTTGTTGTCGCTCATAATTTCCATCCTCAGATAGCTTAGTCTTTGTCTATCTCAAAAAGCTCCAAATATAATTGCTCTCAGTATAAAATAAAGGCCCTTGGTTTAATTACAAAGGTCCAGTTAGCTATGAATTGCCTAAACGCACATTGGAACTTGAGATGTTGGCAAAACGGCTGATGAGAAGATTAAGTTCATGAGCTCTTAGAAGTTTATACCCTCTGATATGACGAATCGAAGGAGGAGGAGTTAAAAGATGATTTTAGTCAGTTTCTTAACCCTGTTTTTTGTCCGAAACAGGCATGGTTTTACCTGACTCCACTTTATAGTTTTTGTCAATAAGTTGATAGAAATTATTAATGAAAAGTATTGAAAGTATTGTGTTAGATTTGATCTAAACAATTTAAACCGATCAATCGTAATGGAAAACAATGGACATTCGGGCATACCTGCAGGAAAGTGCCCATTCCACGGTGGTACTATGCAAAAAAGTGCTGGTGGAGGAACTTCAAATAGAGACTGGTGGCCTAACCAGCTCAACCTAAACATTCTTAGACAACATTCATCTTTATCCGATCCTATGGATAAAGATTTTAATTATGCTGAGGAGTTCAAGAAACTCGATCTGGCGGCAGTGAAGCAAGACCTTTATGATCTAATGACGGATTCGCAAGATTGGTGGCCAGCTGATTATGGTCACTACGGTCCGTTCTTTATCCGTATGGCATGGCACAGTGCGGGTACTTATCGTATTGCCGATGGCCGTGGTGGCGGAGGGTCCGGAACCCAGCGTTTTGCCCCGCTAAACAGCTGGCCTGATAATGGTAATCTGGACAAAGCGAGACTACTGCTTTGGCCGATCAAGCAGAAGTATGGAAGAAAACTTTCATGGGCTGACTTGATGATCTTAGCAGGAAACTGTGCGATCGAGTCTATGGGCCTTGACACTTACGGTTTTGCGGGTGGACGTGAAGACGTCTGGCAACCAGAAGAAGATATTTACTGGGGATCAGAAGGTGAGTGGCTTGGCAACAAGCAGCGTTATGCCGATGGTGAACTAGAGGCAACTTTAGGAGCTGTACATATGGGATTGATCTATGTGAACCCTGAAGGACCTAACGGAAACCCAGATCCTGTAGCATCAGGCATGGATATCCGTGAGACATTCGGTCGTATGGCCATGAATGATGAAGAGACTGTGGCCCTAGTTGCCGGTGGTCATACCTTCGGTAAGGCACACGGTGCAGCTGACCCAGATCAGTATGTGGGTAGAGAGCCAGAAGGGGCATCTATCGAAGAGCAAGGTTTAGGCTGGAAGAATACTTTCGGAACGGGTCATGGCGATCATACGATTACTAGTGGCATTGAAGGTGCCTGGACACCAAACCCAAATAAATGGGACCATGATTACTTCAGAGTATTATTGGATTACGATTGGGAATTGACCAAGAGCCCTGCAGGAGCTCATCAGTGGACACCAACAGCTGCTTCTAATGCCGATATGGCACCTGCTGCGGGTGACCCAACGAAAAAGCAAGCCTTGATGATGACAACGGCTGATATGGCCTTGAAAAACGATCCGGCTTACTTAGAAATCTCTAAGCGTTTCCGCAATGATCAAGCTGCTTTTGAAGAAGCATTTGCTAAGGCGTGGTTCAAATTGACACACAGAGATATGGGGCCTAAAGCCTTGTACCTAGGATCTGAAGTACCTGCAGAAGACTTAATTTGGCAAGACACTATCCCTGCGGCAAGCTTTGATTTGATTGACGATGCGGATGTAGCTTCATTGAAAGCTTCAATTTTAGCCTCTGGTTTGTCCGTTTCCGAATTGGTTTCTGCAGCTTGGGCTTCAGCTTCTACCTTCCGTGGATCAGACAAAAGAGGTGGTGCTAATGGCGGACGAATCCGTTTAGCTCCTCAGAAAGATTGGGAAGTGAACAACCCAGCCCAGTTGGCTAAGGTATTGGAAACGCTCGAGAGCATTCAGTCCGAATTCAACGGAGCTCAATCTGGTAACAAAGGTGTTTCTATGGCAGACCTGATTGTGTTAGGTGGATGTGCCGCTGTTGAGAAGGCTGCTAAAGATGGTGGTTACGATATTACGGTACCATTTACTCCTGGACGTACAGATGCTTCTCAAGAGCAGACTGATGTAGATTCTTTCCACGCCTTAAAGCCTATCGCTGATGGCTTTAGAAACTTCTACGGGGCGAAGCACAAAACTTCAGGTGAAGAGATGTTGGTCGACAAGTCGCAGTTATTGACTTTAACACCACCGGAAATGACGGTACTAGTAGGAGGTATGAGAGTGCTTAATACCAACTATAATGGTTCTCAGCACGGTGTTTTTACTGGCAGACCGGGTGTCTTAACCAATGACTTCTTCGTGAATCTGTTAGACATGTCAACAACCTGGAGCGCTGTATCAGATGCTGATGAAGTGTTCGCAGGTCGAGATAGAAGAACAGGTGATGTTAAGGGTACGGGAACGCGTGTTGACTTGATCTTCGGTTCTAACTCTGAGCTCAGAGCTTTGGCAGAGGTTTACGCTTGTGCAGACTCTGGTGAGAAATTTGTAAACGACTTTGTAGCCGCTTGGGACAAAGTGATGAATCTGGATCGTTTTGACCTGGCTTAAGATTCAATAGACAAATTTATAAAAGCGCAGTCTCTTATGGATTGCGCTTTTTTTTATTGAAATACCTACGTAGAAGATAGTTTCTGGCAATACTGAGCACAGTAAAATAAATCGTAAGTAAGATGTTCTTTTCTGAATTGCTCGCTATACCTAGCAAGGGTAATACAAACTGAAGGGATAGCATAGTGATGACAAATCCAATGGTCACATTCAACAAGCTTTCAACAAGCGACTGCTTTCTACTCTGCATAGAAAATCTGGACTTCAGATGAGATTTTACCTTGATCGAAGGTCACGATTCTATAGCCATATCTTTGTGAGTCAATGTCAATTGACTCTTTCCTCTTCTCAATTTGATACGAAATAGCAGGGGTGATATACTGATTGATTTTTTTATGAATTTGATGATCCTCCATATGGTAGTGACCGCAAAAGATAATAATCGCCTTACGTGAAGCTTCTAGCGTCTTAAGGACTGCCTCTCTGTTCTCTAGTTTTCCAATTTCATCTACCATCAAGTCTAAGCCAATGATTGGGTGATGAATAAATATTGCAATCGGGAGAGAGGTATCAAGCTCCCGACCTAACCAAGCCAATTGGGTATGGTCAATGTGCCCACTGGACGAATCCAGATAAATAAATTTATAGCCATACTTCTCCGTACTACTATATAGCTTTTTGTCTTTTGGATGAGTACCTTCTGAATAGTATTTAGCGACTTCTTCATGAGTATCATGATTCCCCAAGGTTAGGGACAATGAATGATCTTTCAGTTTATCGAAGAAATAGGCTACAGATTTATTTTCTCCAATATCACCTGTGCAAACCACATGAGATAGGTCCTTTTCATGGATGTCTTTCAAAATAGATTCAAAATGCTTTTGCGCATCAACTCCCTGTTCCTTGGGGAAGTCTTCATCGAGATGCAAATCAGTGATATGGGCTATTCTTAACTTCATACAATGAAGCTAATGCCTACAATAGTGTATGATTTGCAGAATCTTGCAGATTTTAAGAAAGAGATCGGTATGCTGAGGGTGTAAGGCCGATGGCACTTTTGAAGGTTCGTGAAAAGTATGATTGGCTTTCGAAACCACACTGAATAGAAATATCAAGAATCGACTTTTTGGTATCACTTAACAGCCGCTTGGCTTCAGTTAAACGGGTATTGGTAATGTATTGGAGTGGAGTTGTTCCAGTTAGTTCCCTAAAAAGACGGTGCAGATAATATTTACTCATGCCTATGGACCTGCTTAGTTTTTCAAGGTTAATCTGATTGTTCAGGTTATCATGAATATACTCCTTGGTCTCAGTAACAGCCTTCAGGGCTTCCTCTTGGGTATTGAGCCTGATTATGCCAACCGAATCAAGTTTATCTCGTGTATCGCAATGTTCTTTAACAATTAATTCAGCAAGTTCAATAAATAGGTGCTCTTGGAGTAGAGGGGAGGTATAGCTCTTTTTTGTGAATAGAGGCACATTGTGATTCAACCAACTGCTCAGGGCATTAGTTGATTGATGTTGGGGGTACTCAAAGAAATCAGTGGCAGTATTTTCGACTCCGAAGATATTGCGATAAGCATCATCTATCAGTTGTCTTTCCATAAAGAAAGATAATCCCTTTGTGCCCTTTTTAGCCTCTGTAGTGATATTGCGTTGGCCATTTACAAAGAGATATTGGTTACTGGATACTTTCAAGTCACCCTTACCAAAGTTGTAGTATTTATACCCTTCCAGAACATATTTGAGCGTATAAGTAGACTTATAACAAACCGAAATATCATCTTGATGATGAGAATGAATCACCTTATTGTTTTGCTGATGGGTGAAGTTTGGGATCGATATTTTCTCAACTTTAATCACACAGGAAATGGACTAGTGTTTGTTTATTCGAAAGTACAATAACAAAAACGGCAACACCTAAGATGTCGCCACTTTATGTGAAGATGGTAATTGCTATTTACTTCTCATTGGCAATGCTGAATAGATTAAAGGTTGCGGGTTGTACCTCGCTAAAGGTTCCCGAAGTATTAGTCAGAATCACCGTCACAATTTTAAGGTGGGGTACAATCACGATTTGTGTACATGAACCTGTCTGTTCACCACTATGACCAATAATGGCTCCCTCATTAGGCTTGGGATTATAGAGGAACCAACCAAAACCATAGCCATTTCGCTCTTTTTCCAAACTGTGGTGTTCGCGCATTAAATCCATGGTGCTTTCTTTTACCAAAGTGTTATTGATAACTGCATTGCCAAACTTGAGCATGTCTTCAAGGGTAGAGTAGAAGCCACCCCCAGGAATACGGTTACTTAAGTTGTTTTCTTTACCATCTCTGGATTTCCCTTTTCTGATTTGATGGTATAGACTGGATTGGTTGGGTTTCTTCTGTTCGAACTTTTCCACTCCGGTGTTCGACATGCCCGCCTTATCCCAGATGTTCTTTTGCATATAAGCTTCGAAGTTCATGCCTGAAGCTCTTTCTACAATAACACCAAGGACAGTGTAGCCATAGGTAGTATAGCTATAACGGGTACCCGGCTCAAAGAGGAGCTCGCGGTCCTTGAAAATATCGAGTGCATCGTATAGACTAGCATACTCGACTTTAGTCTGTGCGTCTTTAGCACTGGTATAGCCTTTCATACCGGACGTATGTGATAGGAGATGCCTTGTTGTAATCTGGGTTTTAGGCTGCCTGGGGTAGTCGGGAATATAGGCTTGTATTGGAGCATCCAGGTCAATGAGGTCTTGTTCAACTAATTGCATCACCGCAATGGCGGTCATGGATTTGGCAATAGAAGCGATTCGTGTGATGGTAGTTGGCGTAAATGCTGTCTTTGAATTACGATCGGCATAACCAGTTCCCATTTGCCAAACGGTTTCTCCATCTATAGTGAAGCCTCCGGTGGCACCTACTATTTTATCTTTAGTAATTAGACTTTCCAACAGGGCCTTCGCCTTTGTGGCCTGGTCTTGCGCATGGCCGTTGAAACCAATAAAAAGGGCAATAAGAATGATGAGCTTTTTCATTTTGTTGTCATTAATTGTTTCAACAAACATGAAGGATAAGATACGGTTTACCTCGCATTTTACTGCGTCTGGGATAAACTATCCGGTTTTAGGGGCGAATGATCGAGTGATAAAAGGTTTTGTTTATAGCTTTTGGAAACCGGCAATTCAATTTCGGTGAGCAGAATGGTATTGGAGTCTTTCCATTCTTTAAAATGCTCAGGGTTGATTACATGCGATCGGTGTACTTTGACCAATTCCGGCTTTTGGGCATGCGCATTCTTGAGTGTAGTCCGAAGCAACTTCTTGTTGATACCTTCTTTTGTGAGGTAAGTGACTTCAACATAATTGTCGGCACTGGAAATACAGATTAGATCAGACTGTTTGATTTGAAGCACATCCAATTTGTTTTCACCAGAAAGGACAATCTTGTCAGATGCTGGGTCTGGTGCTTTTTTGTTCAGGTACCATCTGACAAATATTAATATGGGTAGGATAATAAAGAAGATAGGGTAGTAGACTTCTAGTGTAAACTTGCTGAAAGAATACTCACCATTGATGATATCTGTCTTATAGTATCCATAACTCCCTATCCAGACCATGACATTAAATGTCAGTAGAAAAACGGCTTCAAAGAGGGTATTCCACTTGCCCGTCTTTCTGAATACCCAATTTTGGGCTGGGATCAATGCAAAGTAGGCGGCAATGGATATTAAACCATAAGGGGGAAGTATTCGAACTCTGATGGGCATGGGCAAATCTGCCGTGTCAAAAGGGGCGATTAAGACTAGAAATAAGACCAGCCAAACACCAATTATAATGGCAACTAAAAGATGATGTTTATAAGAAGTGCTGAGCTTTAAGGGTGACATATCATATGGAGAAACTAAAAAAGACTATCCCATTTGAAAGCCACTAAGCTTGATTTTGGTCAGTTTGCGCTTGGTATCTAAAGAGAAGTCGCCTTTCATCATCCAATCATAAT
>Ga0207422_1002142_pt1 | contig 28954 bp, 26 predicted proteins | sample MarCyaLeptolynsp_FD_187757 | JGI IMG/M metagenome (GOLD analysis project Ga0207422, IMG submission 187757) | Marine cyanobacterial communities from Panama - species 1 Leptolyngbya sp. (SPAdes) | ecosystem: Environmental > Aquatic > Marine > Unclassified | place: Panama: Panama City | collected... | reverse complement strand
TCTTCAAGTCTCAGCCACCCAGCCTGCCGCAAAAGCGTGAGCAGGTGGTTAACGCGATTGTTCATACGGCAGGACGGGGATTGTTGCAAGTGGGCGATTGCCGGAGCACCCGCGCGAAGAATGTTTTGGTTGCACCTGTCGCCGTCTTTCGGTGACTGTGGCTGCAGTCATCCTGTTCCAAAAAGGGCAGTTCTTGTGAGACAAACTCATTTTTCCCTGATCCTCATCTCCTGCATGCTTGCTGCGTGCAACACGACGTCGACGTCGCCGGGAGACGCACCTTCGAACAGCGACGGAACACCCGCCGTTGAGCGCGGCATCGTCGGAGAATGGAATTTCAAGGCGACTGACAGCGTGTTGTCATGCCGGTTGAAAGTGTCCGGCAAGAATGACAACCGGGAAGGAAGTGCCACTGGATTCGGGTGTATCGGGCTCGACGAGTTCTTGATGGTCAACCGTTGGAAACGGGAGCGCGGCACGGTCGAGTTCTTCCGTCTGGGTGACGATCGACCGGTGGCGGCGGTTTACAGGGTCAGCAAAGACGAGTTTCGGGGCGAGTTGCTGCCATCGGGCCGGGAAGTTGTGCTGACGCGGCGATGAAGCTGGAGAGCGCTTTGGCAAAGACCAGAGGATTGAATCATCTTGGATTAGCTGTTGCCGATCTCGACAAGACGGCCTCGTTTCTTGAAAGCGTTTTGGGCTGGACGGAAACCGCCCGGGACGACAGCTATCCGCGAAATTCCATGACCGACGGAAATCTGAGGCTCACTCTTTGGCAAGTGGACAATTCGGTGCCGCCGACGACATTCGACCGGCGCCACAATATCGGGCTGCATCATCTTGCACTGGAAGTCGAAAGCGAAGAGGAGCTCCTTCGTCTGGCAGATCAGGTTGCTGCATGGCCGGACGTGGCGGTCGAATTCATGCCGGAGCCCATGGGCACGGGACCGCGAAAACACATGATGTTCGCCGAACCGGGCGGGATACGGCTGGAGCTGGTCTGGATGGGTGTTTGACCAAGCAGATGAATGGTGCGGAGAATTGTTCCTGAAATGCTACTCCGGCTGGAGAGAAGCGAAAGGTCTGAGTCCAGCAAACGCTTGTCTGTCCGTCTTTTTCATTCACCGGCCACTCAGAGTACCGGGTCCTGGTCTTGTCGATGACGCGACCATCCGGTACGACAACTCGCAAGAACTTTTCTGAGTTCCCATCTGAAGACGGCCGATATTGCCTCCTGTTCTCAAGGGCATAGGGGCAGTCATACTGTCCAAACCGTACAACGGTAGCTCTATCGCGGCTTCTTCCCGGCAACGTCGTCACTGCGCGTGTCGAGGTCGATCAGGCGCGTGTTGTGTTCACGCAACAGTGTCCCCGGTTTGCACCAAATTGGAGTTCACCGGTTGAACTGAAACGCACAACGCTGTATGAAGCCCCCCACTTCAAGCCGTGAATTCGGCGCAACAAGGAGAAACGCATTGCTGGCAAGAAACACCCTACCGGGTATGCGCATCGTCGCTCGCCAGTCTCTGCTGTAAGCACATCCCATGTGCTGCGGTCGGGGCTGATCTGAAGTCGACCGCATAACCCCAGACAAACGACAAACTGTTCAGGCAGTCGCATCGCGTGAACGCGATCGAAACGAGCCTGATCTGGGAATTGGGACATTCATGAACGAATATCAGCTGGTGAAAGCCATGCTGCTCCACTTGAGCCGCGGGCTTTCCGAAGATGCCCCCCTGGCGAAATCCCTGAAGGGGTGGGCCCTCGACAATCTGGCCTGGCTTGACCTGGGCATAGACACACAGAACGCAAAGGAGTGGGACAGCCTTCAGGAGGCCATCCAGCGCTGGCGGCTGCCGGAAGCACCGGAGCCTTACGTAATGGAAATCTCCGACACGCTGGCCGGACTTCTTGAACTCGACATTGAAAACAGCACCTTGCTGGCGCTGCTCATCGGTTGTGACCGCTTGCCGAAGCTGCAAAGCCTGTCGGAAACCGCAACGGCCAAAGGCGTCGACCTGCCTGTGATGCTTGCAGCGCTTTGCGGCGTTTCGAGCCACGATGCCCTGCGGTTCGTCCGGCGCAGCCCGGTGTTCCGTCTGGGTCTGATCGGCTTTCAGGCCTATCGCGGCGGCGCGGTGTCGGTCGACATCAAATGGACGCTGGAAAAGCTGCTCGACCGCGCTCCGAGCCAGGGTGAGGACTTTGTCGACGCTCTTGTCGGTCCGCGCCATGAGACGGCTCTGACCATAGCGGACTTTGCCGAAACAAAGGAGGCACCGTTCATTGCCGGCCTGATCGCCGGCGCCGTCAACGAGCGGGCAAAAGGGGTCAATATCCTGATCTACGGACCGCCCGGAACCGGCAAGACGGAACTGGCACGCGTGATCTGCCGCGAGGCGGGCCTGCGTCTTCACGCCGTTGGCGAGGTTGACGAAGACGGCGAAGAGCCGAACCGTCACGACCGCGTCAGCGCATTGATGCTTGCGCAGCGTGTCCTGAGCGACAAGAAGGAAGCCGTCATCCTCTTCGATGAAATGGAAGACTTCATCGGCAATGCGCAGCGTAGCGCAGGCGACTGGATGGCGCGCCGTGATGGCAGCAAGGTGTTCGTCAACCGGATGCTTGAAAACAACCCGGTTCCGGTCATCTGGACGAGCAACGCGCTCGGCAACATGGATGATGCGATCATCCGCCGGATGAGTTACGTCCTGAAGCTGGACTACCCGTCTCGCAAGGCCAGGCAGCGCATTGCTGCGAGGATTTGCCAGGACGAGAAGGTGGCGTTTTCGAAGGACGTTTCAGAGCTTGTTGAAAGCGCCGCTGAAACGACGACGATCCTGCGCAATGCCGCCAAGGCTTCCAGGCTTGCCGGGTGCGGCGGGACGGTCGAACAGGCCGCGACCGCGCTGGTAAAAACGCTCCGCGACGGGGAACTTCCTTACCGCGAAGCGCAGGAGGTCGATCCGGGTCTCTACAACACCGAACCTCCTCTTGGTGAGGTGTTGGAGAGCATTGCGGACGGCGGCCATAGCGACGTTTCGCTGTTGCTGAGCGGACCTCCGGGCACTGGCAAGACGGCATTTGCCCATCACTTTGCCGCGCGCCTGGACAAGCCGCTCTTGACCAAACGTGCGTCCGATCTTCTGTCCAAGTGGGTCGGCGGAACCGAGCGCAACATCGCCGAGGCCTTTGCCGACGCACGGCAGGAGCAGGGTGTTCTGTTTTTCGATGAAGCAGACAGCCTGATGTTCGACCGCGGCACGGCGCAGGCGAGTTGGGAAGCAGGGCAGGTCAACGAGCTGCTCTCCTGGCTCGATCGTCACGACCAACCGGTTCTGGCGGCGACGAACTATGCGTCGAAGCTGGATGCGGCAAGCCTTCGCCGGTTTGATTTCAAACTGGAACTGAAGGCACTCGACCGGTCAGGCCTGTCTTACGCGTTCCGCAAGTATTTCGGGGCAGATGCGCCTGCAGAAATTCTTCGCTTGCGTAACCTGACACCCGGAGACTTCGCCGTGGTCAAAAAGCAGTTGCGGTTCAAGAAGGACCCTTCTGTCGCGGACATTTCCTCCGCGTTGCTGAAAGAAGCCAGACTGAAGCCCGAAGCGTCCACGACGATCGGGTTTCTTTGAGGCGGCAGGGTCTGGCGCGACACGCCGGCGGTGGTGAAAATCCGCTTGCTGGCGTGCCGGGCCGGCTTTCACGTCCTTGAAACATCCCGGATCGGATTGAACGGAGCCTTTGAGCTCGCGATCATCTTGCAGAGACCGGGCTGCTCCCGCCAGAGTTTGCGCAAGTAGGACTTGAAGACAGCAGCCTTGTGGAACGCCTCCGGATTGGGCAGCGTCTGGTACTTGAAGCTCGAGCCGTGATCCTTACGCAGAAATGGATAACCGCGGTGCATTCTGTTCTCGAGCGGTATCGGACGCATCTCGGAGCGATAGGTGTTGGTGATCGTGATGGCATTGAACTCGCCACGATCCTTGAAGAAAATGTTGAACTGGGGATGGTTCTCTTGCGCGGTTCCCTTTTTCCAGGGCGGATAGACAACCCGCGTCAAGCCTTGCGTCTCATTGTCCGCGCCGTTGAAGTGATTGGAATGGCGCATGGCATGCACGATTTCGTGCAGAAGGACGTTCTGGGCCTCAAAGGTGGGTTCGGTGTAGAACCTGTCGCCAGGCGTATATTTGCCGGGCGTATAGAAAATGGTCAGCAGCTGATGGTGGGCCTGGTGTTCGGTCGCGTGCGCTTCTGGTCGGATCGTCACTGTCTTCTTCAGGTGTGCAAGCACTGCCCTGGGTACAAATCCGTCAGCAAACAGTTTCTCAAGCTGATTGAAAACAGCTTGGACGAACACTGAGGGACGCCAGATGACCTTGTCTGTCAAGGCAGTTGGCGCTGGCGTGCCGATGACATTGAAAGCACTTTCCAGTTTTGATCGGCTCGGGCGCGGCAGGGATACCACATCATCGTCGATCCGGCCGATCGTGGTCGGACCGACAAGGCCGTCCTTTTCGATCTTCTGGTGTATCTGAAATTCTTCCACCGTCGCGTGGGTCTTGTCGCCGAAAACGCCATCAAGTTCACCAGAGGGTTTGCGCGAGTGGGCCATGTCGTAGCCCAGTTTCGCGAGACAGGTTTGCATGGCGCAGACATCGACGCCCTGGCGTCCCTTCTTCAGTGGATTGCTCATTGAAATCTGCAGAATCTCCGGAACGGAATTCAGTTCAGACGACTTGATCGGCAGCATGTTCTCCTCCTTGCGGGCCGGAACGCTGCTGGTGTTACCACGCTGAAAACAGGGCGCGTTCTCGGGTTCCAGGGTCCTGAACCTAAGGATAGAATTTTACTCGCCGCGCAAGTTTAGGCTGTGATTGAAGTTACTTTGAGGCAAGCGGTGAGGGGCTTTCCGAAGTCTGGTTTATTTCATGCCACCCTTCGGCTGACCGTATTCCGCGATGAATGCTTGCATCACGCCTTGAAACTTCTCCTCATCGACAATCTCATCGAAGTTCTCCAGAAGGATTGTGAGGAGATAGTTGTTGCCAAAGTGCCAGTCATCATTGAGGCGCCGCAGCCTTGCATAGGCTTCCTCGGTCAAGGCTGTGCTAGGGTCAGGACCCATTAATTTCGTTGAATTGGCGCAGCAAACGGCGACGAGCTGCCAGGAAAAGCGCGATAAGCGGGCTCTTTGCCCGGTTGAGCGGTTTGACGCCGCAGATCGAAGCCGTTTTTGCGTCCCTTCGCGATAGGGTGAATTTGCCCGGCAACGTCGTTGCAAATCTTTGGAAACCGGACGGTTTCCTGCAGCTTTGCGCCTCGTATCCGAACAAATTCATCCCTACCAATTCAACGAAATTAATGGGTCCTGACCCTAAACCGTTTTGGCAGCGGCAGGCGTTTAGGTTTCGATGGCATCTTCGGTTTCTCCGCACCCTGAAATCGGCTCGGTTGAGCCTTCTCCGGTTTCTTCGATTTGCTTGGTTCGGCGCCAAAAGACGTCGTGCAGTCCGGCCATTGACCCCGGTGCCGCACTACGGACAACCGCCATGCGGTCGGCAAAGTCAGATACATCTGGAAACGCCTCAGTGTCCGCAGATCCGCCAGCAGCCATCTTCAGACCCGCGCATTGATGGCAGATCCCCTGCTTGCTGACGAGGGCGCACAGTCCCTCATGTTTGTCCTGCATTGCCCGCCTTGCGGCGGACAGGCGATGGCGCAACACAGAGTCGGAAACGCCGAGAACGGTCGACGCTTCGCGCGCCGACAAATCCATGACGTCGCGCAGCACGAGCGCAGCCTGTTCGTCGACCGGTAGGGATCGACCGACGCAGGTGAAGCAATAGGCGATATGTTCGTGAACTTCATAGGCAAATTCAGGATCGGAGATCGCTCCGACCACTTCGCCCGAAAGCTCTTCCGACTGCGCACATAAATTGGCATAGGCAACTTGCGCCTCGGTGCGCCAGCGGTTTTGTTTGCGCAGGTAGTCGACCGCAGTCCGTGTGATGATCGACGTCACCCAGGTGGAGAAGCTGGACCGTTCCTCGAACGCTGCCATCCCGGTCCAGGCCTTGGCAAGTCCCTCCTGCAGAATGTCTTCGCTGTCTTCGGGGTGTCCGATCATGCGCCGGACGATCCGGCGCAGTTTCGGCAGATCTTGTGCAACGAGCCTTGAAAACGCGTTGCGGTCGCCCTGCTTGGCTTTGGCTATCAGGTCGTCAGGCATGACTGGGATCCCGCGTGCAGGCAATTCCACCCAGTATGGCGCCGATGGCGAAGAAGACAAAGCCTGGCAGGGCGTCAAGAAACGAGAGATAGCCTGGCACGATCAGGAAGACGATCAGGCCGACTTCAATTGCAAGGACGAGAGCCGTGTTGATTGCCAGGCCGGCCTGCGAATTCGACCAGTTCATCTTGACTGCGATGCCTAGGACAGCCGCCCCGGAAAGAGCAAGGAAGTAGGCAAAGTAAGCCAGGACTGCACCGGTCGCTCCAGGGAGGGGACCGCCGTCATAACCATAGACGGCATATCCTTCTGCGGCACCGGAACCCAAAGTGGCTGACAAAATGAATCCCGCACCGGCGATGTGTAACAGGCCCCACAGCCCAAATCCGATTGCACCCAATTTCGCATAGTTCATCATGGAACCTCCGTTGTTTCCATGATGTTTGACGATTGAGTCACGAAACTCCGCCAAGCGATTGTTTTAACTCATTCTTGTACACATTTCGGAGTTCAGGAGACACCGTTGTCAGAACGTTATTTTTCCGCATCATACATGTCGCGGCGGCGTACCCAGGCCTGGGCGTATGGAAGGTCTTCCTCGTGCCGGCCCATCGGGGTCATGTCGAGCAGGTTATAGGCCATGTTCAGAATATCGAGCCCGCGGCCATAGGTGGAGTAGCAATGACCAATGCGCCCGTCGTCGAGCTTCAGGAAGGTGCTTACACCCGGCAGTTCTTCCGAATGAACCGTGCCGTTGCCGCTGTAGTTATAGCCTCTGCCGGTCGGATCCTTCTTGTCCGGGAAGGTGACGCCGTAGTCGATGCTGAAGCCGTTGCCGTCGGTCGAGACCCAGTCAAAAGTCCAACCCATGCGCTGCTTATAGGCCTGCAACCTTTCAAGCGGCGCATTTGAAATGGCGATCAGCTTTGTGTCCCGGGCCGCAAGGTGCGTGTCGAGACGCTCGTAATTGTCCGCCCAGAAGGAGCAACTCGGGCAGCCTTCCTCCCAGGTTTCACCGAACATGAAGTGGTAGACCGCGAGCTGCCGATGCGGACCGAAGAGTTCGGCAAAGCTCTTCCTGCCGCTGTCGGTGTCAAAGGTGTAGTCCTTTTCCACCAGGACAAGCGGCAGGCTTCTGCGGGCCGCCGAGAGCGCATCGCGTTCCTTCGTAAAGGCCTTTTCCCGGACCAGAAGATCCTTGCGAGCCTGGAGCCAGTCTTCGCGGCTGACGAATTGGGGTGATGTCATCTCTTCCTCCTGTGTTCGGGATTTCAAGCGGCCACGATTTCGTCGAGACGTTTGAAGCAGCCGTTCCAGCCACCGCCGACACCGCGGCGGGCGTCTTCTGTCTTGATGGCTTCGTGACGGAGTTTCACCTCCGTTGCCTTGCCGGCGTCGGTAAATGTGATGGCAACCTGCGACGTATCGGTTGCCTCTCGCGTTCCGTCTGCAAACTCCTGGACATGGCGCCAACTGAATTCCAGCCGGTTCGGCGCATCGATTGCGAGATATTCGCCTTCGAAATGGATCTGTTTTTCCGGGGTCTTTTCGATCACGAAACACCACTTGCCGCCGACTTTCAGGTCAATGTCGACCGAGACCAGGCCGCCCGACTTGGGAACGAACCAGCTCTGGACTTCGTCCGGCTCCGTAAAGGCGCGGAAAACACGCGCCGGGTTGGCGCGAAACAGCCCCTCGACAATTACCGGCTCTTGCCCCGGTTCCGACTTCAGAAACTCTTTTTCGCTCTGCTGTACGGTCATTTGTCATCTTCCTCTTTGGCAAGGTGGCGGGCGAGGGCGTCGAACCGGTCGATCCAGAAGGCTTCGTATTTACTGAGCCAGTCGACGGCTTCCTTGATGGGGGCGCCGCGTAGGCGGCAGTGGCGGGTGCGGCCTCGTTTTTCTATATCCACAAGACCTGCGTCCGACAGGACTCTTAGGTGCTTGGAAACGGCGGTCAGCGACATGTCGAACGGCGCGGCGAGATCGGACAATGTCGTTTCGCCGTCGGCCAGGCGGGCCACGATGGCGCGCCGGGTACCGTCGCTAAGGGCTGAAAATGTCGCATCCAGTTGGGCCATTTGCTGCACAGTCATAAAGTGAACCTTTTGGTTGACTATCATCGAATTTCATTATAGTCAACTAATTGGTTGAGTAAAGCCGCGTTCCGGTGAAAGTCTCGACAGGGCCGGGTAGGAGGTTCCTCAGACCGGCAAGCACAGGAGAGAAATCAATGAAACTCTATTTGACCGACTTGTCTCCCAACTGCCGGCGCGTGTTGGCGGCGGTTCATCAGCTTGGGCTGGACAGCGAAACCGAGATCCGCAACTTCAATCTGTTCGCGGGCGAGCATCAGAGCGACGAGTTCCGGGCCATCAATCCCAACGTGAAAGTCCCCGTCGTTGTGGATGGAGACTTCACTTTGTGGGAGGCCAATCCGATCATGATTTACCTGGCTGACCGTGAAGGCGCGGAGACTTTCTGTCCGTCCGATAATGCGTCTCGTATCGAAATCCTGCGCTGGATGTCATGGGAAGTGCAGCACTTTAACCGCGCGCTCGGTGAAATTGTTTGGGAGACAGTCGCCAAACAGGCCTTCGATCTGGGACCGGCGGATGAAGAGAAGATCAAGACGGGTCAGGAAAATTTCCGCCGTTTCGCTGCCGTTCTGGAAGCGCATCTGGCCGACCGGGATTTTGTTCTGGGCGATGCTCCAACCGTTGCAGATTTCGCGGTTGGCAGCCATTCGGCCCTTGCCCTTCACCCGCAATCACAGGTGCCGCTGCTGGAGTTCCCGAAGGTCCTTGCCTGGCTCCAGCGCATGGAAGCGCTCCCGGCCTGGGCCAAAACCGCGCCGCAGGCACCGGCTGAAGCGGCGGAATAGAGTTTGCCGTCGGCGGCGGCCCCTCCAGGCCGCCGCGTCCTTGCTACAGGTTCATGCCCCCGGAGATTTCAATGCGCTGGCCCGTCATCCAGGCGGTCTGACCTGCCAGAAGTGCAGCAATAGCGCCGCCAATATCGTCCGGTTTGCCTGCGCGGCCCATGGCGGTCATCGATGCGATTGCCCTGTTTATTTCGGGAATGTCGCGCACTGCACCACCACCAAAATCCGTTTCCACCGCGCCGGGAGCAATCGTGTTGACGGAAATCCCACGCGGTCCAAGTTCCTTGGCGAGGTAGCGGGTCAGCACTTCGATGGCGCCTTTCATCGTCGCGTAGGCCGAATATCCCGGCAACGAGAACCGGGCGAGACCGGACGAGACGTTCAAAATGCGTCCGCCATCCGAAACAAGCGGCAACAGCCGCTGCGTCAGGAAAAAGACGCCTTTGACATGAACATTCATTAGCCGGTCAAAGTCCTCCTCTGAGGTCTCTTCGAACGGCTTGTTGAGACCGAAGCCTGCATTGTTGATCAGAGAGTCAAAGCTTTCCCGCTGCCAATTCGTTCGAAGGAGTTCCTGCAGTTGCACGCCGAACGCTTCGAAACCCATTGTTACCGATGTGTCTAGTTGCACCAGGGCAGCCTTTCCACCAGCAGAACCGATCTCGCGGACGACCGCTTCGGCTTCTGTTTTTCCGGTCCGGTAGGTCAGGATTGTGTCGATGCCGTTTTGGGCAAGGTGAAGGGCAGTATTGCGTCCCAGCCCACGGCTTCCGCCGGTGATAAGCGCGATTTTTCGAGTAGTGGCCATGTTTTCTCTCCTGGATTGGCGTGTTGCCGAATGACCAAAAGATGGACTGTGATAGGGATATTTGCCTGCCAATTTCTCCAGAAAATCTGCCTAATTCTCTAATTTGTCTCATCGCTTTCTTGTCATTGCCAGCTCGGCAGATTAACAAGAGAACGGAAAGGAGACAGATGTGCAGATCGATGAATTGATACGAGAAATCATTAATTTTGCTGATATATGCGCCGCAGGATCAGATCCCTTTCCGGTCGGTTTACCTGGTGTGACATTAGTGCGTCAGCGGCGCCCAACCTATGTATACCCTGTGGTCTATCAACCAATTTTCTGCCTTGTTCTCCAGGGCGAGAAGCAAACCATGCTGGGCGACCGGTTGGTCCGGTTTGCACGCCTCCAATCCTTCGTTGTCGGATTGGATATGCCGGCGAAAGCGCAGGTGGTGAAGGCTAGTCCAAGGGAGCCATACGTAGCGTTGGCGGTCGAGCTGGATCTGAACCTGATCAACGAACTTGCGGGGGCCGTTTCTCAAGGCGCTCTGGAAGATGAGCGGGCTCTTGCCGTTCACAGTGGAGAAACCGAGGCGCCACTTGTCGATGCGATGCGGCGCATGTTCGATCTTCGGGACCGGCACGAGGCACAACCTGTCCTCTTCCCGCTGATCCTGAAGGAAATCCACTATTGGTTGCTCGTCTCGGAACAGGGCAGTCTTTTGCGCCAGCTTGCCAAAAAAGACAGTCATGCGGCGCGGATCTCAAAAGCCATTGCGGTCATCAAGGGTTCTTATTCTGCAGCTCTGCGGGTTGATGATCTTGCAGACGTCGCCGGCATGAGTGTCTCAGGGTTCCACGCAAGTTTCAGGGAGATCACAGGGACGTCTCCGCTTCAGTTTCAAAAGCAGTTGCGTCTGATCGAAGCCAGACGATTGCTAAAATGGGAAAGGCTGCGGGTGGCAGAGGCGGCATATCATGTGGGGTACGAAAGCCCGACCCAGTTCAGCCGCGAATATTCCAGGGTTTTTGGCGTTTCACCGCGAAAGGACCGGACGGAGGTTTCGCACGATTTGGCCGAGCCCGCGGCATAGGACGACTTGTTTCATTCAGTTTGAGGATGCCGGTCAGTTTGTCACGCTGCCTGTCGGAGTGCATCACACCGCGCTACCGGTTTGTTCCGGTGTCATTGCCGCATCCCGTTCCGCTCGCTACGATAGCTTCCAATGACAAGAACTTATGCGATTGCCCTGACTTTCGGATTTGTCGCCGCGTTCCTGATGGGCGCCAATTCTGTGATCGTGCGGTATCTGACAACCGACTTGCACGGACTTCAGATCGCGGTGTTCCGCTTGTGGATTGCGTGCTCCGTCATTTTTGTCATGCTCAAGTTATCCGGCCGGCGCCTTAACCTGTTTCGGTTCGACCGGTACACACTGCTTGCGAGCGCCGGCTTCACGCTGAACTACATCACCTTTCACATCGGTCTTGAGCAGACCAGCGCAACAAACGCCATGGTGCTTGAAAACACAGCTCCATTTTTCGTGCTGCTGTTTCTTGTTGCCGCGGGCGTAGAAAGGGTTCGGTGGTACGACGCCCTGGCAACCTTCATGGCGCTCGCCGGTGTTTATCTGACTGTCCGACACGACTTCGACGCCGGGGCAGGTGACAGTCTCATTGGAGACTTTTGGGAACTCGGAGCGGGTATTTCCTGGGCGATTTTCATCGTCGGAAGTGCGCGGGCGGTGAAAGAGACCAAGTCGACAATGGACCGCATGGAAGTCCTGTTGAAGATCCTGTTGCCAAGCGCCGTCGTGTTGTCACCCAGTCTGTTGCTCTATCCATTGGAGGCAACCGCATCGGATGTCCTGTTTCTCGTTCTGCTCGGTGTCCTGTCCACCGCGTTTGGCTACTATCTTTGGTATGAAGCCATGGCGACCGTGTCGACCGTCACTGCGGCGCTTCTCGCCGTTCTGTCGGTGGTCTTTACATTCGTGATCGCCTATTTCGCCATCGGGGAGCAGATAACGCCCGACATGCTGATCGGCGGCGCGCTGATCATCACCGGAGTGGTGTTGCCGGGCCTCCTTAACACTCGGTCCAGGGCGCCTGCCGAAGAAGGCACCGTGAGCGAAACTGATGATGGCTGATTCAGCGGATTTTCAGACGAACAACTCGCCTCGAGCCACAAGGGTGGCCTGACCACCGATGCGGACCGCGTGCATGCCACCGTTTTCGATGTCGATCCCAAGGTCGATCAGCGACGGGCGTCCCATTTCGAAGCCTTGCTCAATGCGAATATGATGGGTTCCTTCCGTCAGGCCGTCATAAAAATGAACGACGCCGGCGAAGGCGGCGGCTGCCGAGCCGGTTGCCGGATCCTCTAATATGCCCATTTCCGGAGCGAACAGACGTGCATGGAATGCGCTGTCGTGAGATCGGGTTTCCCGGCAGTAGACATAGGCATCATTGTGATCGTCCTTGCCGAAACCGGCCTTCCACATGGCCGTGACCGGCTTGGCTCTCGACAGCGCGTCCAGATCCCTGACGGGTACGAAATTGAAGGGCGGGCCCACGCGGAAACGCGACGGCGCATGGTTTTCAAATCCGATGTCCGTTGGCTCAAGGTCAAGCGCCGCGGCGATCAGCTCGACATTCACGGTCGGACCCGCAGGCTCCGGAAGGTTGGGCACATCGAATTCGGCAAACGCTGCCGCGTTCTGTCGAAGAATGACCGCACAGCGAACTGTGCCGATCTTCTGTTTCAGCACCACCACCGCGTCCTGCTCTCCGTCGATGTCGCCGAATCGCTCGGTTGCCAGCAAAATGGCTGTTCCAACGGTTGGGTGACCGGCGAAGGGAAGCTCAACTTTTGGCGTAAAAATCCGCATGCTGGCCGACTGGCCAGGATTTTCCGGCGGAAATACGAAGACCGTCTCGGACAGATTGAACTCGGCCGCGATCTTTTGCATCTGCTCGTCGCTCAGACCGTCGGAGTCCAGTACCACCGCAAGCGGATTGCCGGCGAGGAGTGTGTTCGTGAAGACATCCAAGATCGCGTAGCGGCGGCCCATATTGTTTTCTCCTTGGAAGAACGCCTGAATTGAGTTTCTGAGGTGAGCGGACTTTTGCATTTCTTCGCAAGTCCCGCCAGCCCTTAGTGGTTGTTCTTGGTGAACAAATCATTGACTGTCCGCCGCAGCGTCACCCTCGTGTTCCCGCAGGAGGTACTCCCCGATATCACGCGCAAAGGGCATGGTTGCAGGGTCGCAAAGGTCAGCATGCGAGCGGATAATGCGAATGTCGGCAAGCTCCTGCTCGTCCGATGCGCGCGAGAATTTTAGCATCTGTGCGCTGAGGTCCGCCGCAGGCTTGTCGCTGTCAAAAACCTGGGCGATCGATATCCGTGGGCCGTCGAAGGCGACCAGCAACTCTGCCTTCACCATGTCAGCGCCCTTCAAGCCGGTTTCTTCTTCCAGCTCGCGGTCGATCGCACTCAAAACGTCAACTTCGCCGTCAGGCGTCAAATCGTTCAGATCGAGATTTCCACCGGGGGGATATATCATGCCGGCTGTCGCCGTGTGTGCGCCCATCACTCCGTAAAGCAGTGCGCCGTCGCGCGAGCGCAAAATCGCGGAGCCGAAAAGATTGAAGGCTGACGCATCCGGAGCGCCCCAGTCACGCCAGGCGATGTGGGCTGCATAACTGCTCTCGGAGAACTGCCCTTTCAAGAAGCCATCCTCAAACTCGAAACGTGTCAGCTTCAACGTGCGGCCGTTCCAAAGCATCGCAATTCGTTTCTTCGCACTCTCGAAATAACTTGCAATCTCTCGTTCGTTTTCGAGTTCGAACCGCCAGGGATTGCCGGAAAGCCGCAAATCGAGACCCGTGACCTCAAAGACGCTGGGCGGCAGTACTTTTTCCATAAGAGGTATGTCGTCGCCGGGCGACATTTCACTCGCGCGGGTATCGAGTGTTCTGTACCCGCGTTTCTCATAGAACGAACCAGCGTACGTATCGGCTTCCAGATAAAGCCGTTTCAGCCGTTTTGTCCGCGCCGTGTCCTCGGCGCGTTTCAAAAGCAGGCTGCCGATCCCCTGACCGTGAACTTCAGGGGCAACAAAAAGATAGTGGACAAGAAGTGTGTCTTCGTCTTGTTGGGCAACGCCCGAAAACGCGACCGGGATACCATCCTGCTCTGCGACGGTGACCTGTAAGGATTGGATGGTCGCTTCCCGGATATGCCAGGCCTCGACGAACTCAGCCATCTTGTCGTCCGGATAGCCCCACGAGGCCTTGGCGCGGTGGAGAATATCCGTCAGGGCAGGGGCGTCGGCTGTGATGGCGGGACGAAGTTTGAGAGGCATGGCTGTCCGGGCTGAAAAAGGTCAGGACAGCGGTAGCCAGACTTTGTGAAGGTTACAAGGCAAACCGGAGAGGGATTTTAGGCGGAACGTTTGATCCAATAGCTGCCTTTCAGAAAATTCCGGGATTTCGCAAGAATCACGGCCTAACTCGGAAAGCTGAAACGTGGGGACTTGTCATCCCGGCTGCCGCGAACCGGAAGGCCGGGATCCAGTACTCCAATGTTATTCAAACATATTCCGGCAGTGATATCTGGATTCTTGCCTTCGCAGGAATGACGAGAGGTGCGACTGATCCGATAGCGAGACGTCATTGGTCACCGCTTTCTATCACCGGATGAACGTGCCGTTTTGCAGTTCTGTGACTGCCTGGACCAGTTCGTCGCGGGTGTTCATGACGATAGGGCCATGCCAGGCAACGGGCTCCTTGATCGGAGCGCCGGAGACGAGCAGGAAACGGATGCCTTCCTCGCCTGCCTGAACAACAATCTCATCGCCCGTTCCGAAGATGACGAGCGTCCGGTCACCAGTCTGGTCGCGGATCTTCAGCTCCTCTCCGCCGAATTCTTTTTCGGTCAATACCCCGAAAGGATCCGATGCCCCTTCGAATGTGCCGGAGCCTTCAAAGACATAAGCGAAAGTTTGCTTGTAAGTGTCTACCTTGAAACGCTTTTTCTGACCTGCCGGGACATGGATATCAAGATATTGCGGCTCTGCCGCGATCCCGTCCACAGGTCCGCGTTTGCCCCAGAACTCGCCACAAATGATCCGCGCGGACGTGCCGTCGTCATCCGTCACCACCGGAATGTCCGTCGCGGCGACATCCTGGTAGCGCGGTTCGGTCATTTTCAGGGAGGACGGCAGGTTCGCCCAGAGCTGGAATCCGTGCATGCGTCCCTTGGCATCTCCTTTTGGCATTTCCTGGTGCATGATCCCGCGACCGGCTGTCATCCATTGTACGTCGCCGGCACCCAGATCGCCCTTGTTGCCGAGGCTGTCGCCATGCTCGACCGTGCCTGCAAGGACATATGTGATCGTTTCAATGCCCCGGTGCGGATGCCACGGAAATCCGGCCAGATAGTCTTCGGGCCGGTCGTTGCGGAAATCGTCGAGCAGCAGGAACGGATCAAGCATCTCAGGGTCCTGAAAGCCGAACACCCGTTCGAGCTTGACACCCGCTCCTTCGAGGGTTGGCTGCGTTGAACCGATATGCGTGACCGGACGGATTGACATCGATGTGGTCCTTTTTGCCGAAACTGCTTTCTCCGCAAGATAGCGTTTGAGCGCGGAAAACCTAGGCGGGCCGGGACGAACGCAGTGTTTCTTGAGGGGAAACAATCTGCAAGGGCATTTGTTGCCAAACCATGCGATGGGGAAAGCTTGCATCTTGCGACAGGCTTGCCCACATGCGAGGTTGCCCTGCCAGTTTGGCCGTCTGGTCAAATAAATTACTCAATCGGTTTGAATTTCATGGCCCCGATACTGTCCGTCCGCGACCTGGAAAAGACCTACGATGGTGGTTTCCAGGCTCTCAAGTCCGTGTCCCTGGATATTCTGGAGGGCGAGGTTTTTGCGCTGCTTGGTCCGAATGGAGCCGGCAAAACGACCTTGATCAGCACGATTTGCGGGCTTGTGCGGCCGACTTCGGGGACCATCCAGGTTGGCGGGTACGACGCGTTGACGGAATTCAGGGCAGCCCGGCGCCTCATCGGACTTGTGCCTCAGGAAATGCCGACGGCACCGTTTGAGATCGTCGGGGATACGGTCGCCCTGAGCCGTGGTCTTTTCGGTTTGCCGCCGGACAAGGACCTTATTGAGAAAATCCTGAAAGACCTGACGCTTTGGGAGAAACGCAAAAACCCGATCATGGCGCTGTCAGGCGGCATGAAGCGAAGGCTTCTGGTTGCCAAGGCTCTTTCCCACGAACCGAGAATTCTCTTTCTTGACGAACCCACAGCAGGGGTCGATGTGGAACTGCGCCACGATATGTGGCGCATTGTCAGCGAGCTGAAAGAGCGCGGCGTCACGATCATCCTGACGACGCACTACATCGAAGAAGCCGAAGAAATGGCAGATAGGGTTGGTGTCATCAACAAGGGCGAAATCATCCTCGTGGAGGAAAAGGCGGAACTGATGCGCAAGCTGGGCCGCAAGCTGCTTACCCTGAACCTGACGCAGCCCCTGAGCGCTGTTCCTGAAAGTCTGGCGCGTTACGATCTATTGCTCGAAGACGACGGGACACGGCTCACCTATACCTACGACACCCATGCCGAACGCACCGGCATCACCTCGCTTCTGACTGACCTCTCGGAGGCGGGTGTGAGATTTCAGGATCTTCAGACCGACCAGTCATCGCTTGAAGACATATTCGTCGATCTGGTCAAGCAGCGGTGAGGCGGTATGGCAGCTGACTATTCCATCCGGCTGGCGAGGTTGAGCGACAGGGACGCCCTGACCGACCTTTCCATGCGCTCCAAACAGTCCAACGGATATGATGACGCGTTCATGGCGCAGTGTGCCGACGAACTGCGTGTCCTGGATGACTGGATCACCGGCAACGATTTCTGGCTTGCCGAGACAGCGGACGGGCAGATCGTCGGGTGCATCAGGCTGTCGAGCGAGAGTGACGGCGTTGGAGAGCTCGAAACATGTTTTGTTGATCCCGCCTGGAAGGGAAGGGGCGTCGGTAAAAGCCTGTTTGAGCAACTCGCCGGGAAGGCAAGGGCGATTGGGTTGACAACGGTCGGTGTGGATTCCGACCCTTATGCGGAGCCGTTTTATGCCCGGATGGGCTTTCGCACGATTGGCCGGACACCTTCGGGTTCCATCGCCGGGCGGACGCTGCCGCGAATGGAACTGACAATGGACAGCGGGAAGGCCCCGATGCCGGAAACAAAGATGGATACAGGTAGCCAATGAACTTCGGAGCGGTCAAAGCGATTTACATCTCCGAGATGGCGCGGACAAGGCGCACCCTGATGCAGAGTGTGATATCCCCCGTGATCTCGACCGTGCTTTATTTTGTTGTCTTCGGTGCGGCCATCGGGTCGCGAATTTCCGAGGTCGACGGCGTCAGCTATGGTGCGTTCATCGTGCCTGGACTGATCATGCTGTCCTTGATGACCCAGAGCCTTTCGAATGCGTCCTTCGGCATTTATTTCCCGCGTTTTACGGGCACGATCTTTGAGGTCCTTTCCGCGCCTGTTTCCTATCTGGAAATCACGATCGCCTATGTGGGTGCGGCAGCAACGAAATCCATCCTTGTCGGGTTGATCATCCTGATCACGGCCAACTTTTTCGTCGATATCGAGGTTCAGCACCCGATCTGGATGATTACGTTCTTCCTGCTGACCGCAATCACCTTTGCCTTGCTCGGCTTCATCATCGGCATCTGGGCGGACAATTTCGAGAAGCTGCAGTTTGTGCCGCTTTTGATCGTTACGCCGCTGGCTTTTCTCGGCGGCAGCTTTTATTCGATCAACATGTTGCCCGAGTTCTGGCAGACCGTGACGCTCATCAATCCGGTTGTCTACCTGATCTCCGGGTTCCGCTGGAGTTTTTACGGACAGGCAGATGTGAGCCTCTGGCTTTCACTTGTGGCAACAATGGTTTTCCTGTTCGGATCGCTGGCGGTGGTGCATTGGATATTCAAGACAGGCTACCGTTTGAAGGCCTGAGCCCGGCGGCACTAAATTCGTGAGAGGTTTGATGCGTTCAAGCGCGGTACTCAAAAAGATTTCAGCGCTGCTACTGGCAGTGTTTCTGGCCGCATGTCAGACGACGCAGCCGGCACCACCGTCCCCGGCCGCTGCTTCCTCGGCCACGACGGCGCCCGTCCAGAACGCCTCGCTTCCGGTCATCGGGTATGCGCCTGCGACAGCAGAGGAGAGGGGCTTTTCCGCCCTTGTTCTCGATGCGTCGACCGGTCAGGAGCTTTACGCGGTCAATGCCGACGCAGCCCGCTTTCCCGCATCCCTCACCAAGATGATGACGCTCTATCTTCTGTTCGAGGCGGTTGCCGACGGCCGCTACTCGCTGTCGTCTCCTTTGACGGTGTCGGCAAATGCGGCTTCACAGCCACCGGCGAAACTCGGTCTGAAGGAAGGTTCAACCATCACGGTGCGCCAGGCCGCTCAGGCACTTTCCGTCCGCTCGGCCAACGATGTCGGTGTCGCCGTTGCTGAAAACCTTGCGGGAAGCGAAGAGGCGTTTGCGCGCCAGATGACCCAGCAGGCACGGGCGCTGGGCCTTTCAAGAACACGGTTCGTCAATGCCACAGGGCTGCCCGACCCGGCCCAGGTCACGACTGCCCGGGACATGGCAAAGCTTGGTCTCGCGCTCAAACGGCGGTTTCCCCAATATGCCAGCTACTACAGGGCGAAGTCCTTCAACTATGACGGCCGTACCTTCAAGGCGACGAACAACCTTCTCGGCAAGGTTCCGGGCGTCGACGGTCTGAAGACCGGCTACATTCGCATGTCCGGCTATAACCTTGTGGCGACGGCAAGGCGGGGCGGCAAGCAGCTCATTGTTGTCGTGATTGGCGGAAAAAGCGAAACAGCGCGCGATACGGAAGTCGCGCGGCTGATTGAGGCCCATTTCTAATACTAAGAGCGGGCCTGCTGCAGGATGTGACCTAAGTCTCGGAGGTCAATGGGGCCGCAAAGGTGACGCAGTTGCGGCCGTTGCGCTTGGAGCGATACAGGCTCTCGTCGACGACCTGAAGAAGGTCTTCCATCTCCAACTCGTTTCCGTCTCCATGATAAATGCCGGCCGACGCCGTCACGCGAAAGTCGGGTGGCGCGAAGTCGAAGCGCAGATCGGCAATGCATTCGCGTAGCCGGTCGGCAACCTTGGCCGCGTTTTCTCGGCTGATATCCGGAAGAAGCACTGCGAATTCCTCGCCGCCCAGGCGGGCGAAGCAGTCATCCTTGCGAAGCTGACCCTTGGCAGCGGCAACCACTTTCACCAAAGCCGCGTCGCCAGCCAGGTGCCCGAAGCGGTCGTTGACCTGCTTGAAATGGTCAAGATCGAAGTTCACCAACCCGAAGGTCTTTTTGGAAGGCGGGTGCAGCAGATCATCAAGGCGCGCCTGAAGTTCCCGGCGGTTATAGGCACCCGTGAGCGGATCCCGGCGCGCGGCTTCCTTGTGCCGCAAGGCCACCTGCTCGAAGGAAAGAGCTGTTGAGAACGCACCGGTCAGGCTGACGAACAGCATCGCGCTCATCAGATGAAGATCCTGCATCATGTCGTTGATCATGCCCGGACCCGCCGGCGCGTCACCGGCAAGGCCGTGATAGATGCGCAGACCGCCGACCGCGGCGAGAAAGAAGAACGCCAGCACCAGGCCGATGACCGAGATCTGCCCGTGGAAATTCTTGCTTGTGTAGGCAAAGATCGTGGCGACGCACAAGATGGTGAAGATCACATTGCCGCCGACATAAGCCAGGGTTGCGTTGGACAGGACATAGGCAAGCAGGCCGACCAGCATGTAGGCAAAGGCAGGCGCAAAGACGTCGCTCATCTTGTTCGGCAGGCGTGCGAGCACGCGCGCGGCATAAAGATGAAAGCCGAAGCCGAGCAGGAGGAGAGTGTTCGGCAACAGGTAGGCGACGATCGAGGGAAGCACGCGCTCGAAAGCGAAACACACCAGCGCGCCTGCCAAAAGAGCATTGGCCGTTGCCCAGCTTCGCCAGTGCAGGCTCGGCGTCACGCGCAACGACATTGCCTGAAACGAAATGGCAAAGATCAGCAGCAGAAGCAAATTCGCTGAAAAAAGTGTCAAAAGATCCATGCAGGCGTACTCCAAACCCGGTTCGCGTCAACGACCGTATGAAGAAGCCTACGTAGAAATAATTTTGGAGTTGTTAGGATCAGTCAGTCAATTTTCATCAAATTGTACTGTAGTTGACTTCACTGTCTTCAAGCACTCTTACTGAGGTTCGATCGTATAATTGGAGCGAGCATATTAAGATTTGCTAAAAGTCTTCGCATAAACTCGGATATATATTAGAGTTTTTTGTGAAAAATTTTAGGAAAAACGAGAATTTCGGTCACTTAGTCCAGGGTTATCCTATTTTGGGAGACTATATTCCCTAAGGGACGCCCACAAAGAAAAGGCCGGGCGTCGCTGCCCGGCCTTTCCGTATCATTGATCTGCAAAACGCTTAGTTCTTGGTCTTGTCGACCAGCGCGTTGGACTTGATCCACGGCATCATGCCGCGCAGTTTTTCGCCGACTTCCTCGATCTGGTGCGCGTCGTTCAGGCGGCGGGTCGCCTTGAACTTGGCAGCGCCCGCACGGTACTCCTGCATCCACTCGGAGGTGAACTTGCCGGTCTGGATGTCCTTCAGGACGCGCTTCATTTCCGCCTTGGTCTCGTCGGTGACGATGCGCGGGCCGGTGACATACTCACCCCACTCCGCCGTGTTGGAGATGGAGTAGTTCATGTTGGCGATGCCGCCTTCGTAGATAAGATCCACGATCAGCTTCACTTCGTGCAGGCACTCGAAATAGGCCATTTCAGGTGCATAGCCGGCTTCCACGAGGGTCTCGAAACCGGCGCGGATCAGTTCGACCAGACCGCCGCACAAAACCGCCTGTTCGCCGAAGAGGTCGGTTTCGCACTCTTCCTGGAACGTGGTTTCGATGATGCCCGAGCGGCCACCGCCAACGCCACTTGCATAGGAGAGGCCGAGATCAAGCGCGTTGCCGGAGGCATCCTGGTGAACGGCGACAAGGCACGGCACACCGCCACCTTTTTCGTATTCGCCGCGAACGGTGTGGCCCGGACCTTTCGGGGCAACCATCAGGACGTCGACGGTGGATTTCGGCTCGATCAGGCCGAAATGCACGTTGAGGCCATGCGCGAATGCAATGGCCGCGCCGTCACGGATGTTGGCTGCAATGTGATCCTTGTAGATGTCAGCCTGCAGTTCGTCGGGCGTTGCCATCATCATCAGGTCGGCCCAAGCGGCAGCGTCGGCAACATTCATGACCTTGAAGCCGTCGGCTTCGGCTTTCAGGGCAGTGGTGGATCCTTCCCGCAAGGCAACGGCGACGTCGGTGACACCGCTGTCTTTCAGGTTCATGGCATGGGCACGGCCCTGGGAACCGTAACCGATGATGGCGACTTTCTTGGACTTGATCAGGTTGAGATCAGCGTCACGATCGTAATAAACGCGCATGGGTTCCTTTCTCCCGTATGCATTCTCGTCTTCTCATGAAAGCCGGCTTGATGCCGGTCTTCGTTTTCTCTGGTGTTCCCCAGTGGATCCGCTGTCAGGGCTCAAGCCCCAAACAAGCGGTAAAAACGGTCAACGGCCGTTTCAGCCTGCGATTTATGGTCCTGCTCCGCTGCGTTTGCGGCTTCGCCGAGCAACAGGCGGATATGAACATCACGCAGGGCGAGGCCGTAGAGCACCTGGTAGGCGTCTTCCGCATCGTCGAATTTCAACAGCCCGTGGCGGCGGCCGCTCTCCAGCATCGTGCGTGCGCGCGAGGAAATCATGTGCTTGCCGCGTACAAGGAGCAGATGGCCGAGCCGGTTGGAATTGGTGTTCGACTGACCGATGGACAGCCGGTTCAGCGCCAGCGATGTCTCAGAAAAGAGAACGCCAAGCAACGCCTCGACGAAAGCGGTCACATGGGTGCGGAAGGTTGCCGCATCGGCGGTGGAGCCGGCTTCTGAAGGAAACTGAACCTGGCTGGCCTGATAGGCAACGACGGCTGCCAGCAGCCCGTCGCGGTCGCCGAACCACTTGTAAAGGCTCTCCTTGGAGCAGCTTGCAGTACGCGCGAGCCCGGCGGTGGTCAGGGCTTTTTCGCCACCTTCGACCAGAAGCGTCAGCGCATGCTGCAGCACCACCTGCTGGCGCGGCGAGAATTCTGGCGCAGCGTCCGGGCGGGAAGTGGCGATGTCATAGGCGGCAGCGGGCATGGGTCCGGTCTTGGCTGGTTCGGTTGGTAAATGTCGATGGAACCGTACGGTACGGTTCGGTCGAGGTTATGGCACCGTGGAGAGGGGAGGTCAAGGGGGAATCTGAAGAATACCATGTGCTCCACCGGGTCTGATCCGGTAAAACTCATTTCGATCCCATCAAGAGTGAAAGAGGTCAAATGGACACCTGAAAAGCGGAATAGCTGTTCGCTGCGGACGTCATGATTTAGAGTTGCAGTCGCATCGTGTTTCTATTTCGAAAACAGGTTTTTCCATGCTTCAGCTGGATTGTTCCGAACCGAAGATGAGCTCGAAAGAGGCCATCGAAGCCCTTGCAAAGACAGCAGTAAAGGTCATTCGGGGGGACGTCATCGGCACAGCTTTTGGGTTCTATGATGCCTACAAGGCCTATGTGCCGAAGGATCCGAGCCGGGAGCAGATGGCTTTCCTGTTCTGGCAGGCAGCGTTTTTTCTGGCCGTGACGGACGCGCTGACACGCAATCGCCTGGCGCGGATGACGGACGAAAAGGTAATTGGGCACAATACGGCATGGCTCCTCAAAACGGTTTTTGATCCGTCCGACCCAGGCGAATTCGAGCTTTCGCACCTGGTGGACCCTACAGAATGGGAGCTCTACCGCGAAAAACTGCGTGCTTGTTTTCCCGATTTCGTGGCTTCGCTGGAAGAGGCCCATACCGGTTTCACGGATGATGAACTCATGCACCAGCTGGACATCAGCCTGCGTGCGAGTCTGCAGAAGGTCTGGACAGAGAGCCGTTTTGCCGATTTCCAGCTTTACATAGCGTCACTCAGAGACGACCCGGTCTATGAAAGTCTGATGCGGCGCCGACAGTGGCAACAGCACTATGCATGGATTGAAGACAAGCTGAGTGGCAGCACGCTCTTCGGTCAGGAGGATGGGTCCGGTGTCACGGTGCGGAGCGTCTATACACCGCTTAGGTGCGCTTGGGAGATCGTCGAAGATCTGCCGGTCGAAGACCGTGACCTGGTGGCGCAAGACACCGGGCAGGATCCGTCCGCGCAACGCAAGCGGATTGTTCATGTCGACCACGCCGAGCAGGCACTTAAGAGCTGGGTTTACTCCGTCGCGGGCTCGGGTAGCACAGATACTCTTCGCGTGATCGCAGGTGGTCCAGGCAGCGGAAAGACCACTCTGGTTCAGATGCTTGCCTCCGAACTGGCTCAGGAAGGCCTGGTCAACGTCTGCTTCATTGAACTGCAGCACTTTGTTTTTGGCGGCGATCTGAGGTCGAGCATTACGTCAGAGATGAAACTGGTACGTGACGGCGTCGGTGTTGGCGGAGACCCGGTGCAATGGCAAGACAGTGACGATGCCAGACCGCTCCTGTTCATTTTTGATGGTCTTGACGAACTCGTTGGAGGTGAAGGCGTCGAAGGGGATATCGCGCATGAGTTTTTCAAAAATGTACGTGCGTTCCTGCGAACTCTGAACAGAGGCAAGGCACGAGTGCTTGCGATCGTGACCGGGCGCCACGGATCAGTCTCCGACGCTGTGCACAAAAAACGGAATAACACCCACGCCTTGCTGGAGGTCATGCCACTTACGCCGCTGCAAGAGCATGCGTTCTTCAAAGCCCGCCGCGGACGCTTTGCATTGCAGGAAATCATTGATCCCGATGAGTTGCTTAACTGCGACCATCGCAAGTTGTTCTGGGAAAACTGGTGCAAAGGGTCTGGCCAGGAAAACACGCAAAGCCCAGCTGCACTGGAAGTCAAAGAGCTCGACGACTTTACCGGTGAACCGCTGCTCTTTTATCTTCTGGTGCTCACCGGTCATGCGATGGATCCGAGGCAAGTAATTGAAAACAAGAACGATATATACCAATCCATTTTTCAGGAGGTTTACGAGCGCGACTTTGCAAAGAGGGACGAGCGCGAGGATGAACTGATATCGCAGGATCAGTTCTTTCTCCTGATGGAATGTCTTGGCATTGCGGTTTGGCAAGGAGGCGGCCGGGTTGGCTCGGAAGAGGCGTTCAAGACGATCCTAGATTGGCACACCGGTCTCGAAGCATCAAATTTTGCTTCACTGTCTGCATCGTCCCTCAACAACGTCGCGTTGCAATTCTACACGCGTCATACGGGCGACAGTAGCGAACCGGGATTTGAGTTCATTCACAAGAGTTTCGGAGAGTATTTGGCCGGTCGGGCGCTGTTGCGCATCGGCGAAGCGCTGTCCGCATTGAAACGCGAGAAAGATGAAATTGCCTTGCAATGGGTGACGCGTACGGGACCTGCTCATGTTTCATTGGAGATCCTGGAGTTTCTGGTGCTCGAGATGGCGCGTCGTCCTCCGGATCAACTCAAAGGTCTCATAAAACGGCTGTCGAAGCAGGTTTCCTGGGCTGTCGAAAACGGAATGCCGGCGCATTTGTTGCCCGATATCGGCACGTGGCAAGACGCGGAAACGCGACAAAGAAATGCGACTGGCGCCTTGCTGGCGGTGTTGAATGCAGCCTATCGCGTGCGTCGCTCAAAGGGGGAGTGTCCGCCAATACGAGTAAAATGGACCGACGAGTTTTCGGCTCGGCGGTTTCTGGAGCGGCTTCATCTCGCGTCTCCTTATCATCGCGCGTTTCGCCAACTCCTTTCTGGTATCGACTTTGCGGTTAAGGGGAAAACGGGAGAAGAATCAACGCCTCCCTACCTGAGAACGATGCTTTTAATTCGCACGGACTTGCAAGGAGCATGCTTGCGGCACGCACGCCTTTTTGAAACCAGCCTGGCCGAGGCGGATCTGACAGGTGCTGACCTCGAAAGTGCCGATCTGCGAGGCGCAATCCTGCAGGCGGCACATTTACAAGAGACGAACCTGGCAAATGCTCATCTGGAAAAAGCAAACGCGGCGTTTGCGGCATTAAGAGATGCAAACCTGAAAAATGCGATCCTAAGAAAAGCGGATCTGTCGTTTGCGGTGTTGAAAGGCGCGGATCTTCAAGGGACGGATCTTGAAGATGCAGTGCTTTCGAGAGCAGACCTCCAAGGGGCGAACCTCACGAAGACAAAGTTGCGAGGGGCGAATCTTTCACATGCAAAACTGCAGGGCGCTGATTTGAAGCATCAGAAGCTTCGAGACGTGAATCTGCAGGGTGCGCAGCTGAACAAGGCGGACTTGTTCGAGGCAAACCTGCAAGAACTCTTTATGTATAGTGCGGATCTGAGGGAAGCGCACCTTCATCGCGCTAAGCTGCAAGAGGCGAACCTGCGAAGCGCTGATCTGCGAGCAGCCGACTTGCGAGACGCAGACTGTCAAGAAAGCGATCTGTCCGACGCAAAATTGAAAAGCGCAAATCTACAAGGCGCGAAACTCAAGCGGGCGAACCTGGCGAGGGCGAACCTTGAGGACGCAAACCTGCAACAGGCCATTCTCTCCGACGCAAGCCTGCAAAACGTCAACGCGCGTGAAGCCAACCTCCGAGGTGCTAACCTTCAATTGACGGACTTGCGCGGTGCAGACTTGCAAGGAGCTGACGTAGGCGAAGCGTCTTTCGACTTAGCCAATGCCTCGTCGACAAATTTGGCTGACGTGAAAAACCTGTCCCAGCAACAACTGGAATCCGCCTTTGGAGACAGCGTTACGGCTGCGTCCTTGCCAGAAGGTCTACAGGCGCCCGATCATTGGGCAAATGAAGCATTGGATGGGTTTGAAGCGCATGCTGCTTGGTCGCGTTGGAAGACGAGGCTGTTCACCTAATCGGCCGCGACACTGAAAGAATGACCTTCGCGTCTTTGAACCCTTGTCGCAGTGCTCACCTCAACCTTGCCGCAACTTCATCCCCGATGGCCAGCGACGCCGTAAGTCCCGGAGATTCGATACCGTAGAGTGCAACCAAGCCTTCGAGCCCGTGTTTCTCGGGCCCGTCGATGCGGAAGTCGGCGGCTGCTTCGCCCGGACCGGCGATCTTAGGGCGGATGCCGGAATAGTCCGGGACTAGCGAATGGTCCGGCAGGTCCCGCCAGTAGCTGCGGATCGCGGCGTAGAATTTGTCACCTCGCGCCGGATCGACCTCGTAATCGAAGTCCTCGACCCATTCGACATCGGGGCCGAAACGGGCCTGGTGCTGCAGATCGAGCGTCAGGTGAATGCCGAGGCCGCCGGGCTCGGGGGCGGGATAGATGAGATGGGAAAAGGGTGCCTTGCCCTGCAGCTTGAAGTAATTGCCCTTGGCGAGAAATGGGCTTGGTGCCCTGGCATCCGGAAGCGCGGACATCAGAGCGGGCGATGAATGCCCTGCCGAGACAATCAGCTCCCTGCAGGTGAGGGACATTGTTTCCCCGTTTCCGGTGTCGACTTCCAGGCTGAAGCCTTCGGTGTGTTGCCCGATCCGGGCAACTCTGCTGTTGAGAACCACCTGACCGCCATTGGCTTCCAGCCCGCCTTGAAGCGCCAGCATGAAGCCGTGGCTGTCGATGATCCCGGTCGAGGGAGAGAACAGCGCGCCGACGCACTCAAGGTGTGGTTCGACTTCGGTAAGCTTGGCGCGGTCGTAAAACACAAGGTCATGAAGGCCGTTGTCTTCCGCCTTCTTGTGCAGCCTCTCCAGTTCCGGAAGCTGGGTTTCTCCTGAAGCGACAATCAGTTTGCCGATCCGCTCATGGGCGACACCGTTCTGGGCGCAGAAGTCATAGAGAAGCCGTTTCCCGGCAAGGCAGAGTTTGGCTTTCAGACTGCCCGTCGGGTAGTAGATGCCGGCATGGATGACTTCGGAATTGCGGGCGCTCGTCTCCGAGCCGATCAGGCTGTGCTGCTCAAGGACCATGACATCGCGGCCCTTGAGCGCAAGTGCACGGGCAACCGCGAGCCCGACAACGCCGGCGCCGATGACGATGGTTTCGATGTCTGGCATTTCTTTGTTTTCCAAGCGTGTAGCAGATGTCGTGTCGTGTGCGGATGGACTGCTTCTGGTATTTGTTTGTATCTTTCAAGTCGGAAGCGACCGTGGCTGGTTTGAGTCACAGTACCGCTTTTGACAAGGTCTGCGTAACGGTCTCCCATGCATCTCAGGTTTTTAGACGACGATGTCGAGTTTTTTGCAAATACCGGTCAATCCGTCGGGCGCTACAACTTCCGAAACAGGTTTAAACCCTCTCTTCATCCGCTGAAAACACCGGAAGGTGTCGTTCTGACGCTGAGCCAACCCCACGATCACCTTCACCATCGTGGCGTCATGTATGCGCTGTCAGCGAGCGACATTAATTTCTGGGAAGAAAGACAAGTGCGCCCGAACGAAAAGGTCGGCGTTCAGAAGCATCTAGATATCACTGAGACTTCGGCTGGTCCCGATCACGCCGGGCTGGAGCACAGGATCCTATGGTCCTGCCAGGATGGGGAACTCGACACGTTCGAGGAGGCGAGGCTGCTGTCCTGTGAAGAGGACGAAGCGGGCGGTCTGGTCTGGCAGTGGCGAACGCAGCTTCTTGCCTTAAGGGACCTGGATCTTATCCAAAGCCACTGGTCTCACGAAACTGCTGGCGGCAGGAAGATCAACTATCATGGACTGGGAATCCGCTTCCGGCGCGACTTCGGTCCGGTTTTTTCTGGCACGCAGATCTTCTTGAACGCTGAAGAAGTCGACTTTGCCGAGGCCCTTGGCAGCAAGCCTGCAAAAACTGCCATTGTCGGCAAGCTCGACGGTTACAGCGAACCGCGCAGAGCCGGGCTATCTATTTCACAGCATCAGGATCATGTGCTGTTTGCCTGCAAAGAACCGTTTCCGATGGTCTGCCTTGGACCAAGCAATGGCGAACCGCTCAGCGTCGGCAAAGGCGAGACGCTGGTGAGCAGTTTCGCGCTCTGCCCATTTGACGGCAAGGATCTGCCTTAGCCCTCTCAGGCAGAGAGAGCCAAGGCAAATGATATCAACCCCACCACTTCTCCGGCTCAAACGAACCGGCGGCATCCTCGATGACCTGGCCGACCTGGAACAGTGTTGCCTCGTCGAACGGCTTGCCGATGAGCTGCAGGCCGAGCGGCAGGCCTTCCTTGTCGAGACCGGCCGGAACGGAAATGCCAGGAAGACCGGCCATGTTCACGGTCACGGTGAAAATGTCGTTCAGATACATCTTGACCGGATCGGCGTGAAGGTCCTGGTCGGCAACGCCGAAAGCAGCTGAAGGTGTCGCCGGGGTCAGGATCGCGTCGACGCCGTTCGCCCAGGCCAGATCGAAGTCGCGCTTGATCAATGTGCGCACTTTCTGGGCCTTCAGGTAGTAGGCGTCGTAATAGCCGGCGGAGAGCACATAGGTGCCGATCAGCACACGGCGTTTGACCTCGTCGCCGAAGCCTTCGGCACGGGTGTTTTCGTACATTTCGACAATGTCTTTGCCCGGCACGCGCAGGCCGTAGCGTACGCCGTCATAGCGGGCAAGGTTGGAAGACGCCTCCGCAGGTGCGACGATGTAATAGGCGGGCAGGGCGTACTTCGTGTGCGGCATGGAAATCTCGACGATCTCCGCACCTGCGTCCTTCAGCCAGGCAATGCCCTGCTGCCACAACTCCTCGATTTCGTCCGGCATGCCGTCCATGCGGTATTCGGCGGGAATACCGATCTTCAAACCCTTGACCGACTTGCCGATGGCGGCCTCGTAGTCGGGAACTTCGACATCGACCGAGGTCGTGTCCTTCGGGTCGATCGAGGCCATGGACTTCAAGAGGATGGCGCTGTCGCGCACCGTATGGGCGATCGGGCCGGCCTGATCGAG
>Ga0207422_1002138_pt1 | contig 29141 bp, 28 predicted proteins | sample MarCyaLeptolynsp_FD_187757 | JGI IMG/M metagenome (GOLD analysis project Ga0207422, IMG submission 187757) | Marine cyanobacterial communities from Panama - species 1 Leptolyngbya sp. (SPAdes) | ecosystem: Environmental > Aquatic > Marine > Unclassified | place: Panama: Panama City | collected... | reverse complement strand
TCTCTTTACCTGGCATATCATTTCCACCAATATCCATTTTCTTGGAAAGGTTAGCATAAATCTGCCCCCAGGAAGTCGCTGCCCAAAGTGATTCGATGGAAGATTCTGAAAGACTGATATCTGCTCCTCCATATTTGGCTTCCACATTAATACTGCTTGGTAAGTCAATCACCTCGACCATTCCATATTGTGCATCGACCGTTAAATCAGCGCCTTTTGGAACCATCACTTCCAGTATAACAGAAACCCTGACACCATTATATCGGCTTTTCCCACCTTTGCCAATTGTGATATTCGTACCGTTCTTCGAGATAATCACATCTCCATCATGATCGTCATCTTCATCATCGCTTCGGCCAATATAATAGCTGGTGTTTTTGAATTTATCCAGGTTCTTGATTTTGGATTTAATTCTCAGTGAGCCTCGCTCACGGTCCATTGATAATTCAAAACTATCATTATCCTGCCCCCCATTGATATATAAGGTCGATTTGATTTGGACTTCATCCTTGTCCCAAGTTTTAACCTGAACAAGTTCCGGATACTTAAAATCTAAAGTGATTTTATCAGACTTCTTTACTGGAAAAGACTCTGTTATGACTTCCTCCTGACCGTAGCTGGTCAGCGTAACGATACAAAGCCCTATCAGTGTGAGGATTGTTGATTTCATGATGTTTGAGTTTTTTTGACCTAAAAAAATTGGTGCCTCCGTGAGGCACCAATTCTGTAACCTTATTTCTTTCTTAAGTAAGCGTTGCTGTAAGAAGCCTTGATAGCCAATTCAACTCCACCACCGTTTAATGTGCCTTTTACTGTTGAGCTCACCTTGCGCATGCCGTCTGACTTAGGGAATTCCATATCCATATCTGAATAAGCTTCACCATAAGGAGTTTTGATACTCACATCTGCCTTAGTATTGGCCGGAAGGGTAACATCCACAGTTGAATAGACAGATACTAATGAAGTAGGACCCGACTGACTAAGCTCTGTAAAAATAGCTTCTACTTTACCATAGACAGTATTCACAAGTGCAGGACCGCTTACATCTTCCAGGTAAACGCTATTGTATCTACCCGAGATCTCTAATTCACCAGTAATACCGTATACTTCAATTTTACCACCTTCCCAGTTTCCGGTGTGCTCAATTTCCACTTTCACAGACTTGGGCACTTTAATGGTAAACTTACCTTGAGGCCTTCTGGATGCCTGAAAAACAGTTACTTCATTCCCACTTTTCTGAACATTAAGACCAATACCAGTATTGTCTTCTCCTCTAGCACTCAGTGCTTTTAGGCCTTCGGCACGTTCAGGTTTTGCGTTGCCTTTACTATTTGAAATTAGAATTTCAGAGCCGTCATAGGCTTCGACACTTACACGGTTCACTTCCTTGACGATAAGTGTTGTGTTTGAAGGATTTGAAATACTCACAGAGTACCCTTCCTGTGCACTAAGGCCTATTGTTGCAAACAAAGCTAGTGCGGTTATTGCGATTTTTATATTCAACTTTTTCATATTCATTGTTTTCTTGTTGTTGATACTTGAGTTTTTGTCCTGGGGACTATTGGTTATTAAAATCGATTCTAATGTTTATAATTCTTTCAATTTGAAGATGCCCAAGTGAGCTTCTTCTTGTACTTCCTTGAGTACTTTTTCATCCTGAACAAAGCGTTCTAAAGTTTCTGTTGCGCCTCCCTCTTTCAGACTCACAAGTCCTTCGATTAGAGCAATCTGTACTGCCGGTTCAGTCTCATTCAAGAGCGCGTCAGAGAAGGCCTTTGACACTTTTTTGTTACTCCCAAACTTGGTGAGCGCCTCTACTGTCTTGGTTCGCACATGCATACTTTCATCGTTTTTCAGCAAAGCGATCAAAACATCTACGGTCTCATCATCTGCTTCTTCCAGATTCATGGAATTATTTACTGCTTGAAGTCTCCCACTGGCAGAACTTCCTTCCATTTGGGTGAACATAATGTCCTTCATCTCATCAAGCTGCGCCTGCATTTCAGACATGCTACTGTTGGAATTTATCTGGTTGCCTACCCAGAAGCCTACTAATACCAAGGCCACAGCCGCTGCTATTTTGTATGCCCATGAGAAGCTGTGAGGTTTCATTTTGATAACCTTGGTTGCTTCTGACTCCTGCTGATCTAGCTTAGCAAAAAGGTCATCATCTGAAAGCTCACTCGTCATGTCTGAAACAACTTCTGACATCAGAAACTGGTCTTGATATGACTTTAGATGGTCGGGGATGCTTTCTCCTTGGAAAAAAACATGGAGTTGCTTTTCATCTTCCAGAGAAGTCTCCCCGTTATAAAATTTTTCTATGAGGTTTTCTATGTCTTTATATTCCTTCATAATTGCTCACTTTTAAATAAGCCGCTCTCGCTGCTTTTCTGGCTCTTGAAAGTCCTACTCGAATGTTGTTTACCTGAAGACCTGTTTGTTCTGCAATTTCTTCATAGGAAAACCCCTCCACATCTCTCAACATAACCAGCATTCTCTGCTGCTCCGGCAAACCTCGGAAGGCATTCATCATCACCTGCATACTCTCTGATAACTCAAGGCTTTTATAAGGGTTCAAAAAACCAGAGTCTAACTCCATGTTTTGAATGTCCATTTGGTTCTTATGTTTTTTGGACTTGAGCTTGTCAAGGCATTGGTTCTTTGTAATCGTTACTGCAAAGGCTTCAATGCTTGAGTAAATACTGAGTTGTTCGCGCTTATTCCAAAGTTTTACCATCACATCCTGAAGTGTATCTTCAGCCTCCTCGACCGATTTTAGCATGCCCAAGGCAATTCTAAACAACCGATCCTTCAAGGGTAGAACCTTTGATTTAAACTCTAGCAACTCCATTCAATGAGATAGACGAAGGTGTGACAATGGCATTACACAATGCGCGAAAAAAATTACAATCTGCTTTCCAAAACTATTTATCATACTGATAATCAAAGGATAAGGAATATAGAAATCTTGGAGGTAATTTCGTGCTAATCAATCATGTTTTTCATCCTCTCTAAAATACTGGCATTTTTTGTTAGGCCCATCACGTGGGTGATCGGACTCTTTTTACTCTCGATCTGGTTTAAATCAACCCAATGGAAGAAGCGATCATTTTGGGCTGGTGTCTTTCTATTAGCTTTCTTTTCTAATCAATACATCAGTAACAGAGTAATGCTCTGGTGGGAATATGCTCCAATTCCAATGGAGGAGGTTGGTGTATATGATGTGGCCATAGTTTTTTCTGGCGTTACTCGTGGTAGCATAACACCACGAGACAGAGTATACTTTCAAGAAGGTGCCGATCGAATCACGCATACTTTGCAATTGTATAATGAGGGTAAAGTGAAAAACATCATTGTTAGCGGTGGGCTTGGTTTTCAGCAAGTAGAAAATAGCAATGCGGCTGATAGGCTGGCACTGTTTCTGACAATGGCCAACGTACCAGACTCAGTGATCGTACGCGAACCTGAAGCTGTAAATACTTATGAAAACGCTGTAAAGGTTGCCGAAATTCTAAAGGAAAAATTTCCTGGTCAGAAATATTTATTAATCACATCAGCTTTTCATATGAAACGCTCAAAGCTCTGTTTGGAAAAACAAGGAGTAGAATTTGACGTATTCCCAGCGGGTTTTTTAACTACTCGATCTACGGCTCATTTTGATGACCTTTTTATACCCAAATCTGAAGCGATCGGGAGATGGGAACAATTAATAAAGGAAATGGTCGGTATTGTGACCTATAAATTGATGGGATACATTTAAGAAAAATGATCTTAAAAGACCATAACGTTGACGTCTTCTAGAATCTTAATGAGTTCTGGTGCCTCTTTCATTTTCAGATAATAGAAAATATTCTTTCCTTCACGCTTGCTGCCAAGCACGCCTTTCATCTTCATATTAGACAGGTGGTGAGAAGTCAAGGATTGTTCGAGACCTAGATAAGCAGTAATGTCATTAACAGACATTTTCTCATTAACACTTAAAGCGTCAATGATGGCCACACGCATGGGATGTGCTACTGTCTTGAGAACGAATGCAATCTTCTCAACTCTCTCATGGTCAAGTTGCCTCTCCATTACGCTTAGGTTATGTGACAAATATATGAACATACTTTCATATTAAAAAAGAAATCTTCAAAATTTCTCTCATATAATGTAGATTTCGAGGGAAATGGGCTTTTTACACCTAAATTGGATTAAAAAGGTCCCGACTTGTCGGGACCTTTTTAACTAAATGAGTATTATTATCTATTAATTGAATACTATTTCTAGCTCAACTCTTCTGTTGGCTGCCCTACCCTCTCTTGTGCTATTATCAGCAACAGGATCAGCTATTCCATAACCGTCAGCAGTCAATCTACTCTCTGCTACACCTTGAGCTATAAGATAAGCCCTTGCTGCACTAGCTCTGCGTTTTGACAATTCAAGGTTGCTGTCCTCATTACCCGTGTTATCTGTATAACCACTTAGTTTTAGGCCGAATGTTGTGTTTTCCTTCATCAGCTGTGCCACTTGATTAAGCGAAGCATAAGACGAAGTTTTCAATACGTCACTACCGCTATTGAACTGAATGTTCTTCACGGCAAGATCTAATGCTTCTTTAACTTCCTCTTTCACTTCAGGACAACCATTATTAGCCACAATACCTGCAATTCGAGGGCATGTGTCGTCCTTATCTCTGATGCCATCACCATCTGAATCTGGACAACCATTCAATGTTCCAGCTACTGCAGGACAGGCATCATCACTATCCTTTACGCCATCACCATCTGAATCTGGACAACCATTAAGTCTTCCTGCCACATTAGGGCATTGGTCTTCCGAGTCTTGAATACCATCGCCATCCGAGTCTGGACAACCTCCAAATTGAGCAATACCTGCTACTTGAGGACAAGTGTCTTCAGAATCTTTTATACCATCACCATCTGAATCTGGACAGCCACCAAGAGTTCCTGCCTCATTAGGACAAACATCGTCTTTGTCAAGCACACCATCACCATCTGTATCAGGCCAAGGACAGCCCATGTTTTCAGCTGGTCCTGCTGTATTTGGACAAGCATCTTCCTTATCATAAATGCCATCTCCATCGGCATCCTTCTTTCTGCCTAACGAAAAAGATACACCTAGAGAGTATTGCATATAGCTTGGTGCATCCTGGATACTATTATTAAAGGCAGCTTTAGTGGTGATACTAGCCCCCTCCGTTACTTTAAACTCAATACCAGCACCCATGGGTAGATTCGCATGGGTACCTTCTTCAAAGGAGGTAAAGAAGCCGTCAATATTTCCAAACCAACTCAGACCAGCTCCTAAGAACACAAATGGAGCAATTTTAGAATCTTCTTTAATAAGGTATCCATTGGCCAATTTATATACCAATCTGAGGTCAAGATCGGTAAGGTTACTTTCGTAGATATTTTCATGTCTTAGCTTTCCATAAGAGAAACCTAGTTCTGCATCGAAGCTTTTTGATAAATACCTATCTACCCCTACTCTAAAACCAGAGTTATCTAGTTGACCATAATCAAAGAGACTCTCATAAAAGCGATAACTGAATTTATTGTTTGTTAACTCAATATTGACCCACCACGGGTCGTCTTGAGTTTGTGCCATAGATGCTAGTGTAAAAAATCCAAGCATCAACATCATAAGGTACTTGCGCATAGTTTTCATTTTTAGTTTTTCCATACACTGCGATAAGCCTGCCAAAACCCTACTTTCTTAAAACTCAACCTTAGCGCCTGAATTAAAGCGATTAGCAAACTCTAGGCTTCATTTTTATTTCTATAATTTGCACTTCATTCCCAAATTGAGAATCAGTAGGAAATGAAGAGAATTGGCCTTATTTCGGATACACACAGTTATTTAGATGAAAGCGTTTTCAAACACTTTGAAAACTGCGATGAAATTTGGCATGCAGGAGATGTGGGTAATATTTATGTGCTGGATCGGCTCGAAGAGTTCAAACCCACGATATCAGTCTATGGTAATATTGATGGACAAGAAATACGACTGAGGGCTCCGGAGAAACAAGTATTCACATCTGAGGGCGTCAAGGTATACATGATTCATATTGGAGGAACTCCCCCACGATATGCCAAAGATGTGCTAAGTGATTTAAGAATAGAGAAACCAGACCTCTTTATCTGTGGTCACAGCCACATTCTAAAAGTAGTGCCTGATAAGGATCTCGGAGCTATGTTATACATGAACCCCGGGGCAGCAGGCCATCATGGCTTTCATAAAATAAGAACACTCTTGCGTTTTGAGCTTAACGCAGGCAAAGTTCAAAAGCTTGAGGCGATAGAACTGGGTAAAAGGGGTAGAAACTAAAAAAGGCCCCGATTAATCGGGGCCTCTTCTTTATGCTTTCAAGCTTTCTTACTCAGCTGCTTTTTCTTCCTCAGCAGGAGCTTCTTCTTTTTTAGCGGCCTTCTTAGGAGCCGCTTTCTTTGCTTTTGGCTTTTCTTCTTTAGGTGCCTCAGCTTTTACTTCCTCTACAGCAACTTCGGCAGTTTCTTCAACAACCTCAGCCTTTGGTGCTTCCTTCTTCGCTTTAGCTTTCTTAGGAGCTTCAGCCTTAGGGAAAGATGCGATTAACTCGTCTTTATCCACATTTTTGATTACTGGCTGAGCAGTCAATTGCTTGATTGTAGTATTTCTTTTAGCCGCAGTTTGCTTATTTCTTCTGGCTTTTCTTTTTAATCTTGTGATTCCCATGATATAGGCTTTTCCTAAATTGAGCGGCAAAGATAAGAGTTTGTTTACTTTTTTCGAACTATCTTTTCATTAATTCTTAAGAATAATTTATTAAGTAGCAGAGTCGGCTTATTCTTTCACATTCCATTTTAGTAGTTTTGCTCAAAATCAGAGTTAATGGCACAAAAACCTTCCCTTCCTAAAGGCACCAGAGATTTCGGGCCGCTTCAGATGTACCGTAGGGAATATTTGTTTAGTACGATCAAAGGTGTTTTCAAAAAGTATGGCTTTATGCCTTTGGAAACTCCAGCAATCGAGAACCTAAGTACCCTAACCGGAAAGTATGGTGACGAGGGAGATCAACTACTATTCAAGATTTTGAACTCTGGTGATTTCTTGAATAAGACCAGCGAAGTGGATTATCAAAATGGCTCCAAAGCCTTAACGGCTAAAATTGCCGAAAAAGGAATGAAGTATGATCTGACAGTCCCCTTTGCCAGGTATGTAGCCATGAACCGAAATGATATTGCATTCCCTTTCAAGCGATTCCAAATACAACCCGTTTGGCGTGCCGATAGACCTCAAAAAGGAAGGTACCGGGAGTTTTACCAATGCGATGCTGATGTAGTAGGTACCAACTCTCTGATCTGCGAAGCCGAGTTGCTGGCTATTGTTGAAGAAGTCTATGAGAATTTAAACTTCAAGGACTATCAAGTCTCTCTCAGCAGCAGAAAAATACTGGAGGGTATTGCAGAAGCATGTGGTGCCTCCAATGAATTCTCCAAGTTCTGCACCATACTCGATAAGTTGGATAAAATAGGACTAGAAAAAGTATTAGAAGAGTTGAGTGAAATTGGTGTAGATGAGGCTGGTCTTGCCAGGCTTCAAACCATCTTAGCCATTGAAGGGAATAACAGCGAAGTCCTGGATACGCTTTCAAACCTATTAGAAGAAACCGAAGCAGGTACGGTTGGTATCAATGAAACCCGTGAAACGCTCGATCACCTAAAAACATTAGGCAAGACTGGAGACAAAGTAAGAGTAGACTTAACACTTGCCAGAGGACTCTCCTACTACACGGGCATGATTTACGAAGTAAAACCGACTTCCATCAGTATGGGGACAATCACTGCAGGTGGTCGCTATGATAACCTCACAGGAGTATTCGGCTTAGATGGCGTATCAGGTGTGGGCATATCATTCGGTATTGATCGCATCTATGATACACTGAATGAGTTGGATCTCTTTCCGGGCGAAAACAAAGAGGTGACCAAAGTGCTCTTAACCAATTTTGATGAGCAAGCACAAGGGCATGCGCTCATGATTCTAGGAAAACTGAGAGCCCAAAACATTCCTAGTGAGGTATATCCTGAAGCAGCAAAACTCAAGAAGCAGATGACCTATGCTGATAGGAAGCAGATACCTTATGTCTTGATGATTGGTTCTAGAGAAATTGAGACCGGCATCTACACACTCAAAAACATGGCTACAGGTGAGCAAAAAGAAGCAGACCTAAATCAACTTATTACAGCATTGTCCTGAGTGGGATGTACAGCTTTTAGAGCAGAATAGGCAGAATTGTTTTTTTTGAATAAGTTTCGAGATCATGCACCGTTATCTGTGCAGAGGCTAGCATGCAATCAAAAGTACAATATCATCTCTTCAAGCTGATCAAAGCGGCAACATGCGTTGGAATATTTCTAACGATAAGTCTAGGACTTCAAGCCCAGGAGGTAAGCCAGAAGGGATGGTTTAATGCCGATTTTGATTTTGGTTGTCGTAATTTGACCTTAACCATTACCCATACTGGAGTAAACTCAGGCGATTTACAATTTAACTTTGAAGGAGACCCCAATGATCCTTTCAACCTATTTTTTGATCCTAATCCCGCTGGAAACTCAGGGAATTTCTCCTCAGGTGAGACCAGAACCTTTACCTATACAACTCCAGGTACATATATAATAAGAGTCGTAGATCTGTCGAACACAGGATCTCCGGCAGATCGGTTTGACTTCCTTACCGTTACCGTACTTGACAAGTTTTCGCCCTCAGTAGCAGCTAGAATCTGTTCTAACAATGAAGTGAGGCTTTTCTTTGATTATGCTTTTGACCCATTTGAATCCTTTGATATAGACTATGGTGATGGCACTCCGATCGTCAATTTTGTCAAAGATGTAAATGCCAACAACGCGTCAATACCCCACACCTACGCGGTTAATGGCGTCTATGACATTATAGTTACCGGAATATTCGCTACCGGAGGAAATAATACTGATTGTAATTCAGTGACTATTCGCGTTTCTACACTCGAAACCATTGATCCTCCTGTATTAAATGCCATAACGGTGATCGATGAAACCAATATCAGCTTCGATTACGACCCTATAATGGATGGATTGCTATACTTTTTGGAGATTGACAGAGGAAGTGGCTTTGTGGCTTTCGCTGATCTAGACCCACTTATAAATCCTAACAATATCAGCTTGGAAGACCTCACGCTCAATAACAGTCAAGAGACTTATGATTTCAGAATTAGAGCTACAGACATTTGCAATAGTATTCAAGCACATTCATTGACCGGTTCAAGCATAGCTACCAACTTCAGTTTGAACAATATTGACACTACAATCGACATTGATTACTCATGGAATACATCACCGGCTAACTTTACACAAATTGACTTTTTCATTAACAACACTTTATCAGCCTCATTTAATGAGCCTTCGAGTACAATACCCCATACCATAAACCACACAAATTGTGCTCAACTACTACCCTTCTTTTTTCAAACGGTGACAAATGGTATTGTAAGTACAAGTCAAACTCTGACCCCTTTCCCTAATTCTAGTCTGGTTTTGCCTGCTATAAATGCTCCGTTGGCTGAACTTGTAGGTGGAAGCATACAACTCACCCTGCCCAACACAAACTTCCCTTTGGGTGAATACCAGATTCTGCGCAGGGACGTCAACGCTACTTTCACTCAAATTGCCACCACCTCTCTTAACTCTTATATTGATACGAGTGTACCACAGGGTACTGCCGAAGCATGCTATCAAATTCGATATACGGATGAGTGTGGAAACTTATCCATGATCAGTCAGGAAGTTTGTGTTATTATTGAAGCCAAATTGGGAATCCCCACGGCATTCACTCCTAATGGAGACAACATCAACGATTTCTTTACCGTAACCGATGGTATTTACAATAATTTTCAAATGTTGATTTACAATCGTTGGGGATCATTAGTATTCCAAACCAATAACCCCAGCCCAGGCTGGAACGGAATGTTCGAAGGAACTGAAGCACCCAGCGGTAGTTATTCCTACCGAATTACTTTTCAAAATGCTGATAACTCCAGGGTGAACCGGTCGGGAACTTTTGTTTTAATTCGATAGATTTGACAAAAAATTACAGCACATGTTTGACATGATGAAAATGATGGGCAAAGTGAAGGAGATGCAATCCAAGATGAAGGAAGCCCAGGAGCGATTGGAATTTATTCAAGAAACCGGTGAAGCGGGTGCTGGCATGGTAAGAGCCACTGTCAACGGTAAGAAACAAGTCATCTCTGTAGAAATTGATGAAAGTCTCTTGACTAAAGACGATAAAGATATGGTACAAGACCTGACTGTGGCGGCCATCAACAATGCCTTGGAAAAGGCAGATCTTAAAGCCAAGGAAGAGATCAAGAATAGCACAGAAGGAATCCTTCCAAACATTCCTGGTATGGACTTCGGAAATATGTTCTAATGAATACACTCTCTGTTGTTCTTCTCAACTTCAACGGAAGACATCATTTAGAAGCTTTCTTACCCTCCGTAGTAAAACACTCAGTTCCTCATGAGGTGATTGTGGTAGACAACGGATCAGATGATGGGTCAGTATCCTTTGTAAAGACCACCTATCCTCAGGTAAAAGTGATAGCTTTTGAAGAAAATCATGGTTTCTGTGGAGGATATAACAAAGCGTTACGGCTGATAGATTCAGACTATGTAGTACTACTGAATACTGATGTCGAAGTCACCAAGAATTGGATTGATCCAGTATTGAGTCAGCTACAGCGTAATACTGAGGTAAAAGCAGCTCAACCAAAAATTCTAGATCAAAAGGCCAAGGAAAAATTTGAGTATGCTGGTGCTTCAGGAGGCTTTATTGACAAACTCGGCTATCCCTTCTGTCGTGGCAGAATCTTTCAAACTCTGGAAAGAGATGAACAACAATATGAAGATAACCGAGATGTTTTCTGGGCTTCGGGAAGTTCTTTATTCATTCATCGTGAAACCTATTTAGACCTGGGAGGTCTGGACGAAGATTTCTTTGCACATATGGAAGAGATTGACCTATGCTGGAGAATCTGGAGTTCTGGAGGACGTGTGATGGTAGTGCCTGAAAGCAAAGTCTACCATGTCGGAGGAGGAACTCTTGATAAGTCAAAACCTAGAAAAACCTACCTTAACTTCCGCAATGGTTTAAGTCTGCTTATCAAGAATGAACGCTCAAGCGTCCTGATTTGGAAATTACCACTTAGAATAGTTCTGGACTGGGTGGCACTCTTAAAGTTTTCGTTGGAAAGTGGTCCACAGCACGGGTTGGCCATTTTCAAAGCGCATGCGCACGTTGTTTTCAATATTGGGTCAATACTAAAGAAGAGAAACCCTGCCAAAGGACCTATTCTTTCCCCCCGATATCAGGGATGGGTCATCTGGTCTTACTTTATAAGGGGCAAAAAGAGATTCTCAGATTTGAGAATAAAATACTAATTATACCAAACTGGATTTTTTCTCCTGCGCAAGTGCTTACGAAAATTAATCACATAAGCAAGGCCAAGATATACAATCAGTGGAGATCCAAAGGTCAGAAAGGACGCGTATATAAAGAATAAGCGGATACTGGAGGTTGAAAGGTTCAACTTCTCACCCAGCTTGGTGCAAACACCAAAGGCTTGATTTTCGAAAAACTGTTGAATTCTTTCCATTATCGGTAATCTAAAATACGAAATTAGGAACAATTTATTAATCGTAAAATCGGAATCTACTAAAAAATTACTAAACTTGCACCCTGTTGGAATACCCTTAAACAGACGAAAACAATCAAAATTCTTATGAAAACCCAAACTGCTAAAATTATTTTCCCTTTGCTGCTCATAGGGGTCATGTCAATCTCAGGATGTGCCTTGAGTCAGATGAAAAAAGCAGCTAAAAATCAGGAACTTGTTGTAGCGCCTAGCCCACTAGAAGTACACGCTGACACCGTTAGGTTTGAATTATCGGCCAATCTTCCAGTTAAGATGTTAAAACCTAAAAAGGTTTATGAGCTAAGTGCGTTCTACAAATATGGTACTCAGGAAAGAGCTCTTAGAAAGATCCAATTTAGAGCCGTAGATTATCCTAACTCTAACACTGAACAGCCTAAAATCACGCAGGAATATGTATTCCCTTTCAGAAAAGGAATGGAGAGAGGAAACATCGAGATTCAGGGAAAAGCAATCAACCCTAAATCGGGAAGCTACCTTGAAACTGAAAGATTGGGTATTGCAGAAGGTCTGATCACTACTTCTCAGTTGGTACAACCATCATACTATGCGGCTTATGCTGATCACGGTTATAATGATCAAGAAGAGTTGATCCCAACGAACGTTGAGTTTTTCTTTGACCAAGGAAAGTCTGTTTTCAAAACATCAGAAAAAGATAGTGACAGAGGTTCTCGTTTTGCAGCATTCATTGCTGAAAAGAACGTAACAAGAACTGTGACTATTACAGGTTCTCACTCTCCTGAAGGTAAGGAGACCATCAACAGTGAATTAGCACAAGAAAGAGCTGATGCTATTGAAAAGTGGTATAGAGAGCAAATGGACAAATATGATTACCAAGGCTTAGCAAGCAACATCAGATTTATTATCAAGCCTGTAGTACAGGATTGGAATGGTTTAAAAGCTATGTTGGCTAGCTACGATGGTATTTCATCTAGCCAAAAGTCAGAATGGAACAGCATCATCAATGGTTCTGGATCATTTGAGCAAAAAGAAAAAGAGCTTCAAAAGCTTAGCACTTATAAGCAAGTTTTCGAGGACGTCTACCCTGCTCTAAGAACAGCAACTACAGAAGTGTTGACTGTTAAGCCTAAGAAAACTAAAGCTGAGATTGCTACTATGGCACTAAATTCTCCTGATCAACTTTCAGTTGAAGAATTGGCTTATGCTGCTGCAAACAATCCTTCTTTAGAAGAGAAGAAGAGTATCTATGAAGCTGCTGCTGCTAAAAATGATACTTGGGCCATCCATAACAACCTAGGTGCAGTTCACCTACAAATGGCAATGGGACAAACTGGCAGAGCCCAAAGAAATTCAATCACTACTGCCCTCAATCACTTCAACATTTCAAATCAGAAGAATGCTAATGTTGAAGCACAGTCTAACATTGGTATGGCTATGGCTATGCAGGGCAATCTTTGGGGCGCTCATGCTGCCTTGACAAAAGCTGCTACTATGAGCCCTGGGAATGACGTAAGACAAGGAGTTAATGGTGCTAAAGGTGCTGTTGAAATTATGGTAGGAAGATATGACCTAGCTATTGCATCTTTGAACAGAGCATCTAATAGCTCAGTAGATCAATTCAACAAAGGTCTGGTTCAATTACTTAGAAAAGACTTCAGAAATGCTCAGACTACTTTAGAGAGTGTAATTAGCAATGACAGGGGTTATGTTTGGGCGCACTACGTTGCAGCTATTGCTGCCGCTCGTCAGGACAATGAAAATAAAGTAATCGAGCACCTAAGAAATGCAACCAATGCTGATGCTTCATTAAAGCAAAAAGCCTTGACTGACTTAGAATTTAGACAATTCTCAGGTACAGATGCCTTCCGTAGCATTGTGAACTAATTAGGAATAAAGAGCAAATGAAAAGCCTCTTCCTTTACGGGAAGAGGCTTTTTTTATGCCTTAGATATTGCACAGATCAGTATTGGTAATTGAACACTGAATGTTTATTTTTACGGCCATTAATTAAAAGATTTCAATGAGAGTTATACAGTTCAGAGAGGCCCTTAGAGAAGCCATGTCAGAAGAGATGAGAAGAGACGAAAAAGTCTTTTTGATGGGCGAGGAAGTTGCAGAGTACAATGGTGCTTATAAGGTGAGCCAAGGAATGCTTGATGAGTTTGGTGCTGAACGTGTAATCGATACTCCCATTGCAGAGCTTGGCTTTGCGGGTATTGGTGTTGGTGCAGCCATGAACGGCCTTAGACCATTAATTGAATTTATGACCTTCAATTTCTCTCTTGTGGCCATTGACCAAGTCATTAACTCAGCGGCAAAGATGATGTCAATGTCTGGTGGTCAATTTCAGGTACCTATCGTATTTAGGGGACCGACTGGTAATGCTGGAATGCTCAGCTCTCAACATTCACAAAATTTTGAAAACTGGTACGCTAATACGCCAGGCCTTAAGGTTGTAGTACCTTCTAACCCTTATGATGCAAAAGGATTATTAAAATCATCCATCAGAGACAACGACCCAGTAATCTTCATGGAATCAGAGCTAATGTACTCTGACAAGGGGGAAGTACCTGAGGGAGAATACCTGCTACCAATCGGTCAGGCCCATATTGTTAAAGAAGGCACTGATGTAACACTTTTATCATTTGGCAAAATGATGAAGATCGTAGATGAGGCTGCCGCAGAATTGGCTAAAAATGGCGTAAATGCAGAAGTAATCGATCTGCGTTCAGTAAGACCGATCGATTACAAAACGATTATCGAGTCAGTTAAAAAAACCAACCGTCTGGTGATTGTGGAAGAAGCATGGCCTTTGGCATCTATCTCCACAGACATTGCTTTCAATGTTCAAAAAGATGCATTCGATTACCTAGATGCACCAGTGAAAAGGGTCAATAGCTTTGACTTACCGCTACCGTATGCACCTACTCTGATCGATGCCATTCTACCGAATGTCAAAAGGACCTTGGAGGCTGTAGATTCGGTCATGTATCGATAGAAGAGAATTAATTTCATTTAAAGTCAGGCCAGCAACCTGACTTTTTTTATGTTTAGACATGGCCAAGTTAATTCTCATTGCTGGTGTAAGTAGATCAGGTAAGTCTAGTCTTGCAAAAGCATTACATGATGATTTACCAAGCACGACTATACTACACCAGGATGAATTTGTCCTTCCTCAGGATCAAATACCTCTGATTCAAGATCGAATTGATTGGGAAAGACCAGAGTCCATTGATTGGAATAGACTGTTAGAGGCCTATGAAGTAGCAAAGGCCAAATATCAATACATCATTATAGAGGGCATATTTGCATTCTCCAATTCCACACTTAACAAGAGCTCGGCTTTCACAGTGCTCTTAACCCTTGATAAGGAACAATTCTTTGAGAGAAGAAAGAAAGAGAATCGCTGGGGAAAGGAGCCTGATTGGTTTATAGAACACGTATGGGAAAGTCATGAACTGTTTCATAATACTCATAATATCTCCCCAGATTGGGTATTGCCCTACCCCTCACCCTCCGATTATGCAGAAATGCTTAACCAATTAAAGTCTTAGTTGATAATCCTTGCATGAGACTCTTCAATGTTCTAGATTAACGAAGAATTTAGTTCAAATGAAAAAACTCACCTCACTCGTATTGCTCGTTTCTCTTGTGCTGATTGGATTAGGTTGTTCCAAACCAAAAGAAGTTGAAGAGGAACAACAAGAAATTCCAATGCCAAAAGAGGTAGAAAGAGAAAAGCGAGCAGTAGTTGAAGCTGATATTCCTACGTATAAATTTGAGTTCTCCTCATTGGCTCTCAATCAGAGAATTGAGGACTTGGATGGCTTTGTGTTCAAACACTACGGAGAATTCTACACCGAAGATTTTAATATCTTTCGATTGGACAGAATAGACTATCTGGCAGAATCTCATGAGATTGACGACATCAACCTATACTATATAGATAGTCTACTTGTAAAAATTCAAGTCTATTTGAGAGCAGATAAAACCGATGAGTTTTTACGGAGATATGGACGGGCTAAAATTCAAATCAACGATTATCACAATAAGAAACTGCTAGAAACAGAGAAGGTACTGGTGCAAAAAAATGGCAAATATCAAGTCAACGACAAACTGGATGCTTTCAGTTTGAAATGGGACCGTCAAGACTTAGACATAAGATATGATGTCAGCAGGAAGCCTGATAGTCTATACACGGAATCTCCTGAGGATTTTAAGGGCTTTGATGACAAATTCAAGCACTTCAAACTGACATTTCAGACTAAAGACTTTGATCATCAGCTTGCCTGGATAAAATGGGAATCTTATAAGGATTCAAAAGGTCTGAAGGCGGAAACCGCAAATGGTAGATAGTCTCTTATCTATTCCCCATCATATTGGCCAAACCGGACATCGCACGCTTACCACCCATTTTGTTCATAGCTTTCATCATCTTACGCATATCTCCAAACTGCTTCATAAGATTATTCACCTGCTGAATTGACGTACCAGAACCAGTTGCGATACGCTTTCTGCGACTACCATTAAGCAATTCAGGATTGGCACGTTCTTCCTTGGTCATGGATTTAATGATCGCCTCGATTGGCTTGAACGAATCATCATCGAGGTCAACCCCTTTCAAAGCCTTTCCCATTCCCGGGATCATCCCCATCAAATCCTTGAGGTTACCCATTTTCTTAATCTGCTCGAGTTGAGAGAGGAAATCATCAAAATCGAACTTATTCTGACGAATCTTCTTGTTAAGCTTCTTAGCCTCTTCCTCATCAAAAGACTGCTGTGCCTTTTCCACCAAAGAGACCACATCACCCATACCGAGGATCCGGTTGGCCATACGATCGGGATGGAAAACATCAATGGCTTCCATCTTCTCCCCTGTCGAAATGAACTTGATCGGTTTTTCGACCACATTTCTTATGGAGAGTGCTGCACCACCACGTGAATCACCATCAAGCTTGGTTAAGACTACGCCATCAAAATCGAGTCGCTCATTGAAGGTCTTAGCCGTATTCACAGCATCTTGTCCGGTCATTGAATCCACGACAAACAAAGTCTCAGACGGACTGACCGCAGACTTCAACTGCTCGATCTCTTGCATCATTTGTTCATCAACTGCCAAACGTCCGGCAGTATCGACAATGACTATTTTCTTTCCATGTGTCTTGGCATGCTTAATCGCATTATTGGCAATTTCAACGGCATTCTTGTTCTCTGGCTCAGCATAAACATCTACCTCGATCTGTTCTCCTAAGACCTTAAGTTGGTCAATCGCTGCAGGACGATAAATATCACAGGCTGTCAATAATACCTGACGCCCTTGAGACTTGAGCATCCTGGCCAGTTTACCAGAAAATGTAGTCTTACCAGAACCTTGCAAACCGGAAATAAGAATTACAGCAGGATCGCCCTGAACAGACATGTCAGCCTTCTGGCCTCCCATCATTTCAGTCAACTCTTCACTGACGATCTTAGTCAATAGCTGACCCGGAGAAACAGAGATAAGCACATCTCTACCCAGCGCTTCTTGCTTTATTTTATCCGTTACTTCCTTGGCTACCTTATAGTTAACATCCGCATCGATTAATGCGCGTCTGATCTCTTTAACAGTAGTCGCAACATTGATCTCGGTGATCTTTCCCTGACCTTTTAGTGTCTTAAAGGCTCTATCTAACTTTCCACTTAAACTTTCGAACATATCTGCCAACAATTTGGGCCTCAAAATTAGCCAAATTTCCTAGCAATAAAAGGCTCCAAAGCCTTCATTTAGCATACAAAACCTTTTGTATTACATCGCTTATCGAGATATTGGGCCTTGGTTTACAAAGGTCCGATAATGATAAAGATCAATTTTCAAAAAGATGTACTACCACACCTGGTAGCTGTTACAGTTTTCTTAGTCTTAACCATCATCTTTTTCAAACCTGTGTTCTTTGAAGGGAAGACGCTTTTTCAGAGTGACATAGTACAATGGCAAGGGAGTGCTCAGGAATTGGTGGATTATCGAGAACAAACGGGCAATGAGGGCCTATGGACTAACTCTATTTTCGGGGGGATGCCCGCATATCTGATTAGTGTAAAATGGGGCAATCAGCTTATCAAAGCCACTCATGCTGTATTCACATTGGGACTCCAACACCCGGTTCGGATAGTCTTTGCCTCTATGTTGTCCTTCTATATCATGCTTCTTTGCTTTAAAGTCAGACCATATCTTGCTCTAATTGGTGCCATAGCATTTGGGCTTTCTTCTTATAACCTCATTGGACTTACAGCTGGACATAATGCACGAATTTCAGCCGTCTCATTTATGCCTCTTGTGATGGGGGGAGTTCACCTTTGCTTTAGCAGAAACAAACTGCTGGGTGCCAGCCTTACGGCACTGGCATTGGCTATGCAATTGAGGGTTAATCACCTGCAAATCACTTATTACCTTGCCTTCATTATCGGCATCTATGGTCTGATTCAATTGATCTATGCCATACGAGAAAAACAACTTCAAGAGTATTTAAAGAGGCTTGGCCTACTGGTCATTGCACTCGTACTGGCTATTGGAACATTTTTCGGAGAGTTCTACGCCACATATGAATATGGAAAATACTCCAATCGAGGAAAAACCGAACTCTCACAGCAGCCCAATGAAGAAATGAATACTAACGGCCTGGGTAAGACCTATGCCTTCCAGTATTCCAATGGTATATGGGACCCCGCTACCCTCTTTATCCCTAATGCTCTTGGAGGCAGTGGACCTTTTCCTCAGGATGGTAAGCTAGCACAGTTCTTAAAACAAAACAATGTGAATGGCGCACAACTACAAGGCTTTCTAAACGGAATACCCACCTACTGGGGGCAAGAATCAGCCACCACCTATTACGCGGGCGCTGTCATGGTCTTTCTCTTTGTATTGGGTCTTCTAATGGTTGAAAGAAAGTATGTGATTTGGCTAAGTGCCGTGGCTGTTTTAGGCATAGTCCTCAGTTATGGCCGAAATATGCCAGGAATTAACAACTTCCTGTTCGACTATTTTCCAGGCTACAACAAATTCAGGTCTGTTTCTTTTACGATTGTACTTCCTATTTTCAGTATTTCCCTATTAGGAATGCTGGCCCTTGAAAAACTGCTTAATCAACAGTTTAGTAAAGAGGTCCAAAAGAAACTTTTTATTGCCTTTGGAGCTACGGGTGGTCTTGCCCTCCTGCTCACGCTGTTTGCTGGAGTATTAACCTATCGTGGTGCCATAGATGCGCAAATCCAGGAAGTGATACTGGATGCGGTACGAGCGGATCGCAAAGCGTTATTTCGAAGCGATGCCTTGAGGGCATTTGGTTTTATCACTGTTTTTGCTGCTTTCCTCTATTTATATGCCAAGGAAAAAATTTCGAATACAGTAGCAGTTTTGGGACTGGTAGTAATTGGTTCATTGGATGTGATTCTGGTTGGATCTAGATTCCTTTCTGATGGCAATTTCAATAGAGCCACCTCCAGACAAAACTTTACAGCCTCTCCAGCGGATCAGTACATCAACCAGAATGAATCTCTTGGAGAGAGGGTATTGGATTTAACCTCGGGCTTTTACAATGGAAAAATTGCTTACCACCATAACCTGATCAATGGTTATCATGGAGCACGGATTCGCAGATATCAGGAAATAATTGACAACAAATTACTGACCGAGCTCTCAGGTCTGGGGCAAAGTATTCAAGGCGGTAGCTCAGATTTCAGTGCTTTTCCAATGATTAACATGTTGAATACTAAATACCTAATCAAAAATCCTGGAACTCCTCAAGGGGTCGTGGTTAACAACAATACATTGGGTGCCGCCTGGTTTGTCACAGAACTTGATTATGCAGAAGACACCGATCAGGAGTTCAATCAGACTTTGGCACTCAGTAATCCCGAAACCAAAGCTGTCGTGAATAACAATGAGCTACCTGAGAATATTGGATTAAGCGGATCAGGCACCATATCCTTGACGGAATACCATCCTGGTTATTGGAAGTACGAGTCCAACAACCCTGGCGATGGATTTGCTGTGTTTTCAGAGATTCACTACCCCAAGGGTTTTGAAGTAACCATAGACGGCCAACCGGTGGACATGTTACGTGCTAATTACATTTTAAGAGCACTGGCGATCCCCGCGGGGAATCATGTGATAGAGTTTAAATTTGTTCCTAAGATTTATACTGTGGGTTCTGCTCTGATGCAGGTTTTCTCAATCCTGACTTTGCTGATTTTCATGGGGTCTGTTTACTTATCCTTAAGAAAGAAATAAGACTCAATTATAAATATTGAGGAGTCCCTTACTGGTTTCATTCCAGTTATACTTCTCCATAACCGCCCGTTTTCCGGCCTCTCCCATTTGTTTGGCCTGTTCGGGGTTCTGGTAGACTTTCAATATACATTCGGCCATCTCTTCTGCATCCCCGGCTTTAAATACAAGCCCACATTGTGTTTCCTTAATTACATTTTCCTGAGACGGGCAGTCACTGACAATTAAAGGCTTCGCACCAGCCATATATTGAAATACCTTGTTGGCAAAAGTGGTATCATGATGCTTGTTCCTGTGCAGGGGTGATATACAAACCGAGGCACTTTCGATATACGAAGGAAAGAGTGAAACGTCTTGCCAACCCTCAAATAAGACATGGCATTCAAGCCCATTTGAACTTACCATCTGTCGCAACTGCTCATCTTGAGTGCTTTTTCCTACAATCACCAATTGAGCTTTAGGAATTATCTCTAGTACCTTCTCCATTGCATCTATAGCAGTATCAAGCCCTCTTCTGATCCCAGTATCACCCACATAGACAATATTGAAATATCCCTTTAGCCTTTCAACTATCTGTTCATTCAATGGATAGTTAAAATAGATTTTCGGCTCTATGGTATTGGCTACGGCAGTAAAATGAGAACGTGGTCTGCCTGAATCAGCCAAGGCATCGTCAATGGCCTCAGGTGTCACTAATACAATGTGATCCGCTCTATGCATTAAACTTGTCTGGGCAGACCTCCACCTTTCAATAGAAATCAGGTGCTTTCCAGGAAACCTTTGTAAATGAGGATAAAACTGAAGAATCTCAGGGCGGTTTTCGTGCAAATCGAGGGTCAGAGGCAATTGAAAGAAGTTATCATTCACATCCATAACTGCTTTTGCTATTAACATATCGTGCACATGTAGCGCTTCAGGTTGAATCTTTTCTATAAAAGCCTTGATTTTAGGGCGGAGAAGCCAATGAAACATAGGCAAATCATAAGCTAATGCTGAAAGTCGATAAAGAAAATCTGAAGCTCCAATTCGATGCACTCTGATACCATTGACATCTTCTTCCTTTGGCACTAACTTCTTAAAATTCAAAGAAAACAAATCAACCTGATGTCCAGCCTGTACCAAAGAAAAGGCCTCATTCTCAACCCTTGAATCCGGTGGGAAAGATTGATCAAGAAAGAAGGCGATTTTCATGGATTGAAGATTAACTAAAGCATCTAAATATCAAAGATATTCTTTCTTGAAGATTTGGTTTGTTAGATTTGCCAATCGCTTATGACCATTTCAGAGCAAGATTTTCTAGAAGTTAAAGCTGATGTAGAGCGTAGCAGATTTGCAGCACAGAATTATGCCGTTACTCAGACTAAATCAGACTATATCCGATATAGGTTACTGAGACCCGTTCTCAAATATAGATTTAGTCTCTTTCTTCGTAAACATAAATACGTTCCTTGGATAAGCCCCGATGCCATTCAAGCACTGAGAGGTCTATTGAATGATCAAATGAAGGGTTTTGAGTATGGCAGCGGAGGGAGTACAATATTCTATTCAAAACTCTTGAAAACAGTCCATAGTATTGAGCACTATGAACCTTGGTTTAAAAAGGTCAAAGGAATGATAAATGAGCTCGGAATCACTAATGCAAAGCTGGACTTAGTACTACCAAATAAGCCAGTAGATCAACAACACCTGAGTAGTAAGGCACAGTTATTATTGACTTCAGAAGAGTTTCCTGTTAAAGATGAAGTCTTTGACAAATATGTGCATGCAATAGGTCAATACGATGATTCGTCTCTAGACTTTGTATCGATAGATGGAAGGGCTAGGGTCTCATGTGCAGAAATGGCTATCCCTAAACTAAAGTCAGGTGGCATGCTACTTCTGGACAATTCCGAAAGGACGCGCTACAAGAAAATACACATACTTCTCAGTACCTGGGCAAAAATATCCACAACCACTGGACTGACGGACACAACCATCTGGAGAAAACCTTAATGGGTGTAGTCATACGACAAAGCATAAAATCGTCAATTATTGCCTATCTGGGAGTTGCCATAGGCTATGTCAATGTTCTTTGGCTCTATCCTTATTTCTTATCAACCGAACAAGTGGGCCTTTTCAGGCTAATACAGAGTTCGGCCTATTTACTTGCGACTTTTGGTCAGGTTGGCTTAGGTCAGAGCTTGGTCAGGTTTTTCCCTGAGCAAAAAAACAACAAGAGCTTCCCGAGTGCTGTCCTCTTGGGTGGACTCATGGGTTTTTTACTGCTATGTGCAGCCGTGTTAATATTTAGATCAGCTATCATTGATTATTTCTCAAGTGAGTCTAAACTCTTTGTTGACTACTTTCAGGTCACTCTCCTAATTTCATTCTTAATCATACAATTTCAGCTTTTAGAAGCCTATTCAAGAAGCCTCTTGCAAATTGTGATACCCACCTTTCTTAGAGATGTCGGCCTTCGGGTTTTAACCACAATCATTCTACTCCTCTATGGGTTTGAGTTCATAGATTTTGATACACTTATCTATTCACTCATCGGCATTTATGGACTTGTCTTCCTGAGTCTTGCATTTGCTTTGAAATTGAAAGGTGAACTACCCCTTAGCTTAGATTTATCTTTTTTAAAAAACGGAGTTGGAAAGCGTATTCTGAACTACGGTCTTTATTCACTCATTGGTGCTGGTGGCACTCAGATCATTCTGCAAATCGATAGCATTATGATCAGTGGTGCTATTGGACTAGAAGCTACTGGAATTTATACCATTGCCTTTTTCATTGGTGTTGTGGTTGAAATGCCCAAAAGGGCTATAACTCAAATCAGCTCCGCATTGCTCTCTCAATCATTCAATAAAGGTGATATAGCGGCTGTTAAGAAATTATACCAGCAAACATCCATTAACCAAATGATTGTCGGCACATTGCTACTGATTGGCATATGGGCTAACCTTGAAAACATCTATCATTTTGTCCCAAATCGTGAAAGCTACATTGGTGGCTTCAATGTAGTACTATTCATTGCATTGGGTAAGTTGAGTGATATGGCCTTTGGTACCAATGGGGAGATCATCGTTATGTCAAAATACTATCGTTTCAACGTTGTGGCTGTTTCCTGTTTAGCCATTTTAACCATTATTTTAAACCTATTGTTATTACCCAAATATGGTATAGAAGGTGCTGCCATAGCTTCTTTTCTATCTATGCTGCTTTTTAATATCATCAAGTATCTTTTTGTTTGGATCAAGTATGGTATTCAACCATTTACACTCTCATCACTGAAATTCCTGATTATCACAGGAATCACACTTCTTTTGAACTACCTAATTCCCGTGGTGCCCAATATATACCTTGATATAGCCCTTCGTTCGTTAACTATTGTTGTTGTGTTAATGGGCTTGACTTATAGTCTGAACGTATCAACCGAACTAAATCAGTTGATCAAGACAGGCCTTAAAAAAATCAACTTACAGTGATAGCAGCCATGTGGAAAGGTCCTGTGTTAAACTTCTTCTTCCGTAGCGTTCAATATCCTTAAAAACCCATCTGGAACCTTTAGATTTCCAAGCATTAAACTCCTCCAGAATAAAAGACTTCAGGTCATCTTTTTCGTCATATTGAAAGCCCTCTCCTGCAGAAGTGGCTTTCAGAATTCCAGAAATATCATTGCCTGCTCTACCAATGGCAAGAATTGGTCTTTTTGCACTTAGATATTCAAATAGTTTACCTGGAAGTTGTGAAGTAGCGCCTTGACTATCAGTTTGGATCAAGAGCAGTAAATTACTTTGCAAATATTCACCATAAACCTGCTCATGAGGTATAGATGGCTTGCATGTTAGCTTCTCCTTTAATTTGGCGTAACGCATAATTGAAGATTCTACTTCTGCACTGAGTATGCCTGTCAGTCTCAAGCTCAACGCGTTAAAAAACGCTTCATCCTGACATAGTTCATTCAATACCAACCACAGATTTTCTGGGTTCCTAAAATGGCTCAGCATGCCTACATGGCTAATAACAAACTTATCAGAAGGTTTTTCAGTTTCTTCCTTCAGGTCATCTCTATCAAAACCATTGGTAATATAATGAGTTCTTCTAGCTCCAAGGGCTTTAAGCTCTTCGGCTGCCGAAGGGCCTGTTGCCAAAACTGCATCAGCAATTTTTAAAACCTCCTGCTCTAGTTTTAAATGCTTTTTCCAAACGAACGATGTAATCCTCATTCGCTTTAAAATATCCCATTGAGACCAGGGGTCACGAAAATCGGCTACCCAAGTCATAGAGGGATTCTTCAGCTTAAGATCCCTACCGATTAAATGCATGCTATGGGGCGGACCAGTTGTAATGACATGTTTGATCTCATTTGTCTCAAGAATAGACATTAAATAGTCAACAGAAGGCTTTCTCCAAAACCTTTTTGGGTCTGGCACAAACAAATTTCCACGCACCCAAACCGCTACCTTCTTGAGCAAACTATCATTGCCAGTTTCTAGTACTTGCCCTTGTTTCAGTTCCTTCTTACCGGACAGCCTTTTGAATAATCCGTAGGGTTCCCAAATTGGAAATTTCAACACCTCAACAGTAGAATTGACATCCTTTTCCAAGGAAGAATCTTTTTGATCAAAATCTGGATTCTCAGGGGTAAAAATTATCGGGTCCCACCCAAACTCTGGCAGGTACTTACTGAACTTAAGCCAACGCTGTACACCTGCACCTCCACTCGGAGGCCAGTAATAGGTAATGATCAAAATTGGCTTTCTTTTTTCTTCCACTGTTTCCCCTAAAGATTGGTCATTATTGCAGTTCGGCAAAATGCCATTTGCAATTATTGGTAAAAAAAATTTACTTCAGCTTCAATTTAGGTCAAACTCAAATTTAGTTTCTATGGGATATGTTCCAATTTTCGTTGCACTACTAGGTCTAGTACTGCTATATACTATCTACACTTATAATCTAATCAAACCGAGAAAGGCAAGACTGACTCAAGTTATTGATGAAATGGCCAGGAATAGCGGTGTTAGGAAAAACATAGTGTTGACCTATGATAGAGAAAATGAAGGATCCTCACTTTCTGAAGTAGCTGCAATGTTAAAAAAGACCTCTACCGACCGTTTTCAGAGTTACAGGAAAGAAGATGAGTTAATGTCTGCGATCCAAGCTGGTGCCACTGGTCTAGCCGATCAAAAAGTGAGTGAAGAACTCCTTGAAACGAATAAAACTCAACAAGAGCTGATTAAGAAGCTTCAGTCTGTATCTAACGAGTATAATACGTTCATAAAGAAGGCCCCTGCCAGTATGGTAGCTTCACTATTCGGTTTTAGACCCTTCTAACCTGTTGATAACATAGGCTTGAACCCCGGCATAGTCATTCGGGTCAAACCATTGGATCCTCTCATTTCTTTTAAACCAGGTAAGCTGGCGTTTGGCATAGCGCCTGGAATTACGTTTCAATAGTCGGACTGCCTCTTCCCGGTCATACTGTCCATTCAGAAAACCGAAAATCTCGGTATAACCAACGGTTTGGAGTGCGTTCAATTCAGCATAAGGCAAAAAACCTTTTGCCTCTTCGAAGAGTCCGGCAGCAATCATCTGATCCATTCTGGAATCTATTCTGTCATAAAGTACCTGACGTTCAAGCTCCAGGCCAATACTAATTACTTCAAAGGGCCTGACTGAAGGTTTTCTCTTACGAAATGAAGAAAAGGGCTTACCCGTAGATCTTATAACTTCCAGCGCCCTGATCACCCTTTGAGGGTTTTTTTGATCTACGATCAAATGATATGCTGGATCTGAGGTCATTAACTCTTCATTGAGTTGCTCTAAACCATTACGTTTAAACTCCTCATTTAGCGCCTCTCGTACGCCTTCTTTCACTTCGGGCAGATCATCCAACCCAATGCAAACTGCGTCTATGAAGAGACCGGATCCGCCTACCAAGATTACGACATCATTTTTCTTAAAAAGTTCATTAAGCTTTTCTAAAGCTTCCTGTTCGTATTGGCCTACATCATAAGCATCATTGATAGACAGGGAGTTAATGAAGTGATGGGGTGCTTGTCGAAGTTCTTCAGCATCAGGCTTGGCAGTACCGATTTCAAGTTCGCGATAAAACTGACGTGAGTCAGCTGACAATATCTCGGTTTTCAGTGCTTGAGCAAGCTGGATGCTAACAGTAGTTTTGCCTACTGCCGTAGGACCTACAACAGAGATCAGATACTTTTTTGACATGCCGCTCTTTAGAAGTTAGGCGTAAATATATTATAATTGATATAACGCGCGCTAATGAGGAATACCCAAGAGACAATTTTGGTTGTTGACGATAACGAGGTCAACAGAAAATATGTCAAGACTGTACTGAGAAACTTAAACAAGAAAGTCTATTTGGCTGAGAATGGCTTTGAAGGGCTAAAGTATGTACGCTCACAAAGCATAGACCTTGCTTTAATTGATATCCAGATGCCAGACATGGATGGATTCGAGTGTTACAACAGAATGAGGGAAGAAGTTGGAGAAGATATTCCAATACTTGCCATTACAGCTTATTCAGATCCTGACGACCGAGATAGATTCATTGATTTTGGTTTTAACGATTACCTCACCAAACCTGTGAAACCCGAGGTGCTAAAAAGCACTATTCAATACTGGCTAGATGAATCAGCCAATTTGACCAGCAGCATAGAGGACAGCGAAACTCCAGATTTTAACTTCGATACAATCAATGAGCTGAGGCGCTATGCCAGCAACAAAGAATTAATAGAATTGTACAAAGAGTTCATAGAGGAAACTAACAGTTTCAATCAAAAGCTTCTCTTTTTACAAAATGCAAACGATGATTCTGAAATTTTAAGTATCTTGCATACTATTAAAGGTAATGCTGGGTCATTAGGTTTTACCAAGCTTTCAGAGCTAGTAGCTCTCCTTGAAAGTGATATTAAGAATAAAAACGATCTCTCTCTCAACGAAAGAATCAGTGAAATCGTAGACTATACCAGTGAAATTTTTAGCGAATACGCAACGCAACTGAATCTTAATTTATGAGCATTATGACGGAAGTGGACTATAAAAAAGTTCTTGTGGCTGAGGATAGTTCAGTAATCCAGAATTTACTGAAGAAAATTCTACTTTTTGAAAACTGCAAGATTACCTCCGCCAAAGATGGCCAGTCGGTCCTAAGCAAATTTGAATCAGAGGATTTTGACCTCATCATCATGGACATTAATCTTCCGCTTTTAGATGGTCTGTCTGCTACCAAACAGATACGCTCAGGTGATCCCAAAAAGAACAAAATCCCAATCATTGGTATTTCGGGTAATGCCAAAAACTTACCTGTTTCTGATTTTTTTGAGGCTGGCATGAATGAATATATGCAGAAACCCCTCGATTATGACAAACTAATCGAATTAGTAAAGAAGTATACTGGAAATTTTTGATGACAATTCGCTACACAAAGCAGTTCCTCAATAAGCTTGAAGATATTTTCGCTGAGTCTGATTATGTGTTGCGGTATGAAAAAGGGAACTTCAAATCTGGTTATTGTCTCTTGAACGATACCAAAATTGCCATTGTCAATAAGTATTACACCACTGAGGGCAAGGTTAACTGCTTAATTGATATCCTTAAATCCATTGAAATCGACAAAGAAGCGCTAAGTGAGAAGAATGTAAACTTACTTGCAGAGCTTTCCCAAACCACGCTCGAGCTGTGAAAGTGACCGTTCTTGGTTCGGGTACATCTCAAGGTGTTCCAGTGATTGGCTGCCAATGTGAAGTTTGTCGCTCCTTAGACTTTAGGGATAAAAGACTCAGGGTTTCCATCCACATTGAAGTGGAAAACAATAGCTTCATTATTGATTCTGGCCCAGATTTCAGACAACAAGTACTTAGAGAGAGAATAAACGCTTTGGATGCTCTCATCTTTACACATGAGCACAAAGATCACACTGCCGGCATGGACGACATTCGTTCCTTCAATTTTCTTCAAAAACGAGATATGCCTGTTTACGGTCGCAAGCAAGTGTTGGATCAACTGAAAAGAGAATTTGCATACATTTTTGAAGAAAATAAGTACCCTGGTATACCTCAAATTCAACTGAATACCATCGAAAATGTCCCCTTTGACATTAATGGCATTGAGTTTAACCCCATAGAAGTATTGCACTATAAGCTACCTGTTTTTGGTTTTCGAGTTAAAGACTTTACTTATATCACAGATGCCAAAACCATAAGCATTGAAGAGAAAGAAAAGATCAATGGATCTAAGGTTCTTATACTTGATGCACTTCAAAAAGAAGATCACCTCAGCCACCTGACACTTTCTGAGGCTTTGGCTCTAATAGAGGAATTAGATGTAGAAATGGTCTACCTTACCCATATTAGTCACCGTATGGGGCTCCACAAAGACGTCAGTACCGAGTTACCCGATAACGTCATGTTGGCCTATGATGGCCTTCAAATTGAATTGTAAACTCGACAAACCGACTGATTTCAATACTGCTAACCTCTTAACACCCTTTAATCAGCAACGTTAAGTTTTAACATATTGGTTCTGCCCTTTTCATGGATCGGCATACTGGCAGTAGTAATAAAAATATCCCCTCTATCAAGGTGCCCATGAGCTTTCAAAGTGTTCTCTTGATCCTTAAAAGTTTCATCGGTTGAAACTAAGTCGTTATAATGGAAACCTTCAACACCCCAAATCAAACTTAGTTTGGTAAGTAGACTTTCATTAGGTGTAAAAATGAAAATTTTGGCCTTGGGCCTACTCGAAGAAAGTTTAAAGGCTGTGTAACCAGACACCGTATTTCCAATGATAGCCTTAGCATCTACACGGTCACTCAGTTTACAGGCCCCATAAAGAATATTATCATTCATGAATGTACCGCTTTCTCTAACCGGCATGCCCACCTTATCATAAACATTGGCAGACTGTTCAACAGAAGCAATTGTTCTGGCCATGGTCTCAACCGTCTGAAGTGGGTACTTACCAGCGGCCGTTTCAGCGGACAACATCATGGCATCAGCTCCATCCATAACGGCATTAGCAACATCATTGGTCTCTGCTCGAGTAGGTCGAGGATTGTTGATCATGCTCTCCATCATTTGTGTAGCAATAATGACGGGCTTCGCTGCTTTATTGCACTTATCCACCATCATTTTCTGAGCCATGGGAACTTCTTCCATAACTATCTCAACACCCAAGTCA
>Ga0207422_1002137_pt1 | contig 29149 bp, 29 predicted proteins | sample MarCyaLeptolynsp_FD_187757 | JGI IMG/M metagenome (GOLD analysis project Ga0207422, IMG submission 187757) | Marine cyanobacterial communities from Panama - species 1 Leptolyngbya sp. (SPAdes) | ecosystem: Environmental > Aquatic > Marine > Unclassified | place: Panama: Panama City | collected... | reverse complement strand
GATTTGATTCCAAGGTTTGAACAATATTTGGTTTTATCGCTTCCTTCAAAAGAACTGCCATTGCACCATGAGCATTAATATCGCGGGCAAACACCGGTTTACGTTCATAGGTATAGCCAAGGAGAATTTTACCCAATCGATTCTTGAGGTCATCACGATCCAGAGACATGCATAATATGGCCATAATCTCCGAAGCCGCGGTAATATCAAAGCCTGTCTCACGAGGCATTCCATGAGTTTTACCGCCGAGGCCTACGTTGATATTCCTTAAAGCGCGGTCGTTTAAATCCATGGCTCGCTTCCACAATACAGACCGTGGATCCATGCGAGGTTCCTGGTTAAAATGCAAATGATTGTCAATCATTGCGGAAAGCAAGTTATGGGCCGATTCAATGGCAGAAAAATCTCCCGTAAAATGCAAGTTTATATCCTCCATAGGGACTACTTGAGAGTAGCCACCCCCCGTTGCTCCTCCCTTAATCCCAAAAACGGGGCCTAAGGAAGGCTCTCTTAGAACGGCTAGGGAACGCTTACCTAGTCGGCAAAGCGCATCGTGCAAACCTATACTCATGGTGGTCTTACCTTCCCCCGCAGGGGTTGGGGAGATTGCGGAAACGAGAATGAGTTTTCCTTGCTTCCTTTCTGCAGCTGTATCTAAGGGCAATTTGGCTTTGTACTTACCATAGAGCTCTAAACTCTCCTGATGAATATCGAGTTTAGAGGCAATTTTTTGAATGTGCTCTGGCTGGTATTCGCGAGCAATATCTAAGTCTGTCATTTGAGTTGTGAGGTTTGATAAAAAGGCTGTACCTTTTCCCTGCAAGTTAAAACCTAGAATCTATTTACTCGGATGAAGCCTAGCTTTTTTAAACACTCTGTGAACCTAATCACCTTTGTCGCGATTTGGGCTTTTTTGCCAAGCTTAGCCATGGCTCAGGAAGTCCAAAAGGAAAAAAAAGAGAATCGGCGCGAAGCCTTCATTCGCGATTTTAAGAATGGAGTTCTTTTAGTTCGCTTGCAAGATCGGGAAGATAATATCAAGAAAATTGAAGATCGCGGTTTTCATAAGGAAGCCGAAAATATGCGGGCAGAACAAAGAAGGGAAAATCGAGAAACCATCCTTTCATTTGGTAAAACCTTCGATTTCTGTCCGGTTTATTTCTTTTATGCTAAAGACTCCGAAGCAATACGCAAGGGAGATTTTCAGGGAAAGGTCTTTAATGCCGACTTTGAATTAGTGGAATTAAAGTCTTCAACACCCATTTTTACCGCAGAATTTTCGGAAACTGAGAAATTAGGTATTGATGGACTAATTGTTATGGACTATCAGCTTTTACCAATGGAGGACCCACTCCCCTATTTTCAAAGGAGATATGTTTTCTTTGGCTTGGTGGTGCGATCCAAAGCAGAAATGGTAGAATCCTACAATGAAAAATTGCATGAATACGCTGATATGCTGCTCTAGCCTTGGACTTGGACCTCGGTATAAAGGACATTAATACTAAATCAACCCTATTCAGTGCGGGTAGATGCTTTTCTTTTTGATTGTGATGGGGTGCTGGTGGACACGGAAATTATCAGCAATACCATTTTATGTGAAATGGCCAATGAAATTGGAGTCCCTTTAAGTTTGTCCGAAACCATTAGCAGATTCCAAGGTCATGCGCTCTCCAGGGTATTTAAGGATTTTGAAAGTGAATTAGGTCATTCAATACCAACAAGCTTTGAGTCTGATTTTAGAAGGCGGACCTTTGAAGCATTTCAGGAAAGTTTAAAACCAATTCCTGGTGCTCCAGAAATAGTGAGCATTTGGACCGGACCCAAAGCGGTAGTGTCGAATGGACCAGGATTTAAAATGGATTTAACCTTAAAAATCACCGGCCTGAAAAGGTATTTTACCAATCACATCTACAGCGCCTATGATATTGGCAAATGGAAACCTGACCCAAGTCTATTTCTGCATGCCGCCGAGAATTTACAAGTCAAGCCCGAAAGAAGCGTAGTTATCGAAGACAGCTTAGCGGGTATAGAAGCATCTAGAGCGGGTGGCTTTATAAGTGTTGCTTTAGCGAAGGATTACAATTGGGAACAGATGAAGGAAAAAGCGGACCTTATTTTTAAAAGTCACTTTGAGATAATGCAATATTTTGGCCTAGGAAATTAATTAACCGCCTCACAAAACTCTTGAGGCTTATGCTCCAAACTGTAGGCAAAGGCTTCCCAAATATTTTTGATATGTAAAGGAACGCTCACCAAATGCTCCTCTCCGCTATTTGGGCAATTAACCTTAGCAAACTGAATGAAATTACCTGTCTTGGAATCCTTTTCGCGCGAGCGATATAAGATTTGCTCCCTACCTTCTATATCTAGGTCCTTATCGAAAATTTGTAAATCGAAAAGTCGGGTAAAGTTATCGAGGCCAAGTTTTTCAAAATAGCTTTTGCGAATATTGCTGCGGATTTCATTTTGCACCTCGTCCTTGGTAATTGATTCGGGCGCCTCAATCAATTTCTGAGGAACAATATTCCCTTTCCAATAGAACATTTTATACTGATCACCCCAAGCCAATGCGGGTCCTTTTTCATGGTGAAGCTTCCCTCCTTTTATATGAACTTCACTGGGTTTCGGACACCAAAGCACTAGCTTATCAAAACAATAGCACTCCATAAGCCCTAAATCTAACAGTCGCTTTAGAACTTGTGCCAGCGGATTTTCCTTCAAACGCTCACCATATAAACCTAACCACCTGTAATCCTGAAAATTAGGGTGACGCGCAACGTCGTAATGAATGGAGTCAAGGTTTCCGAATATTTGCCGATTTTTAAATTTTACCGCAAAATCAATCATTTGATATTGACTTTGATCCTGCTTGATATCCCTTGCAACCTGTTTATCCTGGCCATGTCCTTTAAACAAGGTTCCAGCTGCCTTATTAGAGAATAAATCCCAAATTTCACTATTTATTGAGGTCGTGTTAAAACCCTCTTTCAATTTTCTATCCAATATGCTGAAAGTTTCAGAGCGGGGTTGAATTGGGTTTGGGATTTGGTATACTCTGCGGATGGCTGTTTGCAGTTCAAAGGGTGATTCGACGCACAAAACCAAAGGTTGGGTATAGTCCAGAGTACGATATATGGTTTCAAATATCATCTGCACCTGCACCCTTTCTACCATCCCGAAAACTTCTGGACGAGCTAATAGGTGGCGTACATTAATATTCTTTAACATCAATTATAAATCAAATCCTAAAAAACCAAACGGTCTTTCAGAAATAGGTATACACTATATGGTCAACGTCTATTTGCTGAAATACAGTATGCCTAATAACCTGAAACTCCTTAAAGTAAATTAAGAAATTAAGAAAAAGTTCATTTATCCCTAGCTCAAGTAAACAAAAGCTGCATCGAGATGATGCATACTTTACCCGAAATCCCCTCCAATCTGTATCTAGCTTAGATGCTATTACGTGTTATTTAACTTCTTAGGTTTGTTCCCCCAGAAATAAAAAATAAACGCCCCACCAAGATACGCGAATACATCTAAAATATCCGCATAATGTCTAGAATCTTTTGCAGGAAAAATCACTTCAAAGAACAGGGCATACCAAATCACAAAAATCAGGATCAGATACCAAGGCAGGGTAAAACTGTGATCCGCCGGAAATAGATTTTGAAAAAAAGCCAAGGCTAGTCCTAAGACAATACTAGGAGCCAAAATATCGTCCAAATAGGCATGAACAATAGGTATGGACCACCAAATTTCTATTATCTGATGACTCGTGAATAAAATACTACAAACCCAAAACAATGGGGTGAAAATCCTCAAATGCTTCATTAATGGACAGTGCTACTGGCCATGGCTGCTACCATACTAATGATGCTTAAAAAGATTAATTGAATGAATCTTAGTACTCTAAGAAAACCCTTGGTGTAAAATGGTGCATTTTCGGGAATCTTCAGCAGAGGCAAACCTCTAAGCTCTACATTCTGCCTCTCTTCAATTTCGGATAAGTGTTGATCATTCAGGCGCTTTCCGCAATAATTACAATTCTCTAGATTACCATTGGTCCAAAAGCCACAATGTTCACATTTCGTCTCTTTCACAAGATTTTAAGCTAATTCTTACAACAAAGAAACAAAAGGATGGTTAGCATTGAGCTCGTATATTTGAAAATTAATTCCAGCCTATGCGTCAAGCGATAAAAGGTTTCTCTAAACTTAGTAAGGAAGCTAAGATAGAGTGGCTTAGTGACCAGTATTTTGAAAGCCCTGAAGATGCCATTGCATTGTTAAAGTCTTATTGGCATCTAGACCCAAAGGTGCAAAAGCTTCATGATGAGTTTATTGAAAATACCCTAAGCAATTACTACATGCCCTTTGGCGTTGCTCCGAACTTTAAAATCAATGGAGAGCTCTTTACGATACCAATGGCTATCGAAGAGAGCTCCGTAGTTGCGGCGGCAGCTAAAAGCGCCACTTATTGGTTGGAACGTGGAGGTTTTAAGACGACCATTATCTCTACCAAGAAAGTAGGACATGTGCATTTCATTTATGAAGGAGATGAGAATAAGTTGCAAAGTTTCTTTCGGGAAACCAAGGCTATACTATTCAGAGATACGGAGGAATTAACCGCTAACATGAGAGCTAGGGGCGGTGGAATTATTGACTTAAAATTGATCAACAAAACCTCCGATATGGATGGTTATTGGCAGATAGAGGCGCTATTTGAAACTTGCGACTCCATGGGAGCCAATTTCATAAACTCTTGCCTTGAGCAGTTTTCTCAAAGTTTTCAAAGAGAACTGCAAGCTTCTGCACAATTCAGTGCTCAAGAGAAAGCGATTCAAGTAGTGATGTGTATCCTAAGTAATTACACTCCTGAATGCATAGTTAGATCGGAAGTATCTTGTAAAGTTGAAGAACTTAACGGGGATTCCGGAATTAGCCCTGAAGAATTCGCGCAAAAGTTCCAAAGGGCAGTACGGATTGCTGAGATTGAGCCCTATCGCGCTACCACTCACAATAAAGGTATAATGAATGGCATTGACGCCGTGATCATTGCCACTGGAAATGACTTCCGGGCAGTAGAAGCGGCTTCACATACCTATGCGGCACGCAATGGAAAATATAGTTCCTTGACTCATTGTGAAGTGAAGGACGGGATTTTCAGATTCTGGATTGAAGTTCCCTTAGCTTTAGGAACGGTTGGAGGACTCACCCGTTTACATCCCATGGTGAAATTCTCATTGGATTTACTGCAACAACCCAATGCGGAACAGCTGATGGGTATTGTAGCGAGTTCTGGTTTAGCCCAAAACTTTGCGGCCCTCCGGGCTTTAACTACCACTGGCATCCAAAAGGGACACATGAAGATGCATCTTCTCAATATCCTGAATCAACTCGAAGCTACTGAGGAGGAGAAAGAAAGCATTGTTGAGTACTTTAAAGACAAGGTGGTATCTCATTCTGCCGCGGTCAACAGATTTTGTGAAGTACGGGGTATTAAAAACCCGAATGAAATAAAGAAGAATCATTAATGCGGGAATTCTTTGCTCCGGGCAAGTTAATGCTGAGTGGAGAGTATAGCGTTTTACACGGAGCTAAGGCGGTAGCCGTTCCCACTCGTTTAGGCCAAAGTCTCAAGGTCCTAGATAGCCATAAAAACGAAGCAAGTGCATATAAAGCGCTTGATCATAGAGGCGAGCTTTGGTTAGACTTTGATTTCGCGGCCATCCACGATTCTGAAGGTCAGAAGGTTGTAGATTTAATTAAAGCGGCCGGAAGAGAGGATTTACTCGAAGGGAAGATATTCCAAACCCAATTGGAATTTCCCCGCAACTGGGGCCTAGGAAGCAGCAGCACTTTTGTAGCCCTCATGGCTCAGGCACTGGAGGTGGATGTATGGCCCCTCTTCTTTAATAATTTTAAGGGGAGTGGATATGATGTAGCGGTGGCGATTAGCTCTCAAGCCATTGAATATCAGCTCACAGCCCCTGCTAAACCCTTGTTTAGCAAGGTGGGGATTCCTGATTTTTTTTCTGAAACTTGTTTTGTTTATCTCGGACAAAAACAAAATAGTGCCCGTGAAGTGGGACGTTTTTTGGCGGCTGATTACTCCAAAATTCTAATTCAAAAAATATCCGATTTAAGCGAGCAGTTATTAGTCCTCGAAGATACTCATCAATTGGAGGAATGGATGCAAGCCCATGAGCACTATACCTCCGAAATCATCGGCCGTGAACCTTTACCCCAAATGATGCTGCCTAAAATTTCGGGCAAAGCGAAATCGCTTGGGGCATGGGGCGGAGATTTCATATGGTTGAGCCGACAAGACTCGCGCCAAGATTTGCTTAAAGCCGGTTTCGATACTATTATCCCTTTTTCAGAAATGATCGCAGGATAATTCATCGGCCACGACAAGGTCATTTTTCTTACCTTGGTTGTCTATTGGTAGGACAAATGCGGTGGATTAAAATTCTATTGATTTTATTAGTAGGCTCGAACCTAGAGGCCGCTCACTTGGTGGGAGGAGAGCTTAGCTATCGCTGCTTGGGTAACTCCAATTATGAACTTCGCCTGGTTATTTACCGAGACTGCGCATCCAATGGCGCTCCTTTCGATGACCCCGCTATTATCACCATCTTTAATGGTAGCAATCAAGTTGTACACAACTTAATGGTTCCCATCGAGCAAATCTCGTTCTTACCCGTAGTTGCTCCCAATAGTTGTAGTGCTCTACCGGGCTTCGTTTGCATTCAAGAAGGTATTTACCTAGACACTATAAATTTACCTGCTAGCGCCGGGCCATATACCCTCAGTCATCAGCGTTGTTGCAGGAACAATAGTATTGACAATATTCCCAATCCCCGATTATGGGGTAGTACCTACACCATTGAAATTCCCGCAAATCCTGCTTGTAATAGTAGCCCTCGGTTTTTAAACGCGCCACCCGTAGCACTTTGCCTGAATAATCCGGTTCAAATTGATATGAGCGCAATTGAAAGTGATGGTGACAGTTTATCCTATTACCTCTGCTCTCCAATACATGGCGGAGGGAATCTCACGAATACCACTGGACCAAACTCGCCCAGGCCGGATACCGCCACCCCACCACCATATACTCAAGTTCCCTTTTCGAGTGGTTTCTCGGTATCCTATCCAATTGCTTCAAGCCCGGCCTTTCAGCTCGATCCCCAAACGGGATTACTTACCGGCTACCCTAGTCAGGTTGGACAATATGTCTTCGCCATCTGTGTTGAAGAATGGCGCAATGGCGTAAGACTTAGCACTCTAAGAAGAGATTTTCAGTTCAATGTCACGAATGCTTGCGTTCGAACCACGGCGGATTTTGAAGATCAAGATCTAGATCCTTATCAATTATGCACTGGGCGAACCATTCAATTTAATGAGAACTGTATCAATACAAATTCTTATTTCTGGGATTTTGGAGTACCTGGTCTAAACAATGATACCAGTTATCAGGCTAACCCAAGTTTCACTTTTCCTGATACCGGAGTATATCAGGTTACTTTGATAGCCAACCCAAACAGTCCTTGCGCCGATACGATAGTAAAAGAGTACAAAGTATTTGAGCGCCTTAATATCAGTTTCGAGGCTGGCGGACAAGCTTGCTTTGATGCCCACAGCTTCAACTTTAATCCCCTAGGGAACTTTGGACCCGAAGCTTCCTTCAATTGGGATTTTGGCGGCATTACCACCTCGGGGCTCTCCAGCTCGACCGATAAATCCCCTCAGAATATCATCTACCAACAGCCAGGATCCTATTTGGTCACCCTAGAGGTAGAGGACGGTTTCTGTAGAGAAATTTATAGTGATAGCGTTTACCTCTACCCTCGTCCGGTTCTCAATCATGATTTAGAAAAGCCTGACGGATGTGCTCCTTACACCGTGCAATTTATAGATAGCTCAGAATATGCCGGTAATGCAGTACATTTCTGGGATTTCGGCGACGGGAATACATCCACCTTAGCCAACCCAAGGCATCAGTATATTCAATCTGGCTCTTATACCGTTTTTCATCGCTTAATCACCACCAGTGCGTGCAAAGACACCTTGGAAGAATATGGGCAAAGACCTATCATCGTCAATCCCTCCCCTATCTCAGGATTGGAAATAAGTCCCTTGGAAACGACCATCTTCGATCCTGAATTCGATATTCTTATAACTTCTGAGAATTACAATACCAGCAGTATCATTTTACCTTCAGGCAGAAAGATCTTCAACCCGGATAAAGAATTGGTTTACATTGCCCAAGACACGGGAATTCAAAGATTTATCCATGTAGTAGAAAATGAATTTGGTTGCACAGACACCACAGTTTTTGAAACATATGTTCAACAACCCTTTAGACTATATGTGCCTAGTGCATTTACTCCGAATGGTGATCAGATGAATGATGTTTTTAGTTACTCCATTTTGGGAACCAACAACTTTCAAATTCGGATTGTAAACCGATGGGGACAAATTGTATTTCAAAGCGAAGATCCCTCTTATTTCTGGAACGGCCGGATGCAAAATGAAGGTGAACTACTACCGGGGGGAGTTTATACCTACGTAATTGAGGTGATCCAAAAAGAAACAGGTTCTGGGGCGGTAAAGAGAGGTACCGTAAGCCTTATACGCTAGTAGACCGAGCGAAAAGCCACATAAGGGCAATTCCCAGGCCCAGGCTAAGCACCAGGTTTGCACTAAGGAAGCCCCAAGCCTTTTGCTCAATCAACAGCCAATTCTCTAAGCTAAATGTGGAGAAGGTAGAAAAGCCCCCACAGAAACCTACCAACCAAAAGAGCTTTTGAGATTCATCTAAGCGACCAGGCAACTTGAAAGCCAAATAGGCTAGTATTAAACAAGCCAAGAGGTTTGAGCTTAAAGTGGCCAAGGGAAAGCTATCCGAGTCTTTGCCAAGAGCTATGACGATTCTCCCCATTCCATATCTGAGGATAGACCCCAAACCGCCACCAAGAAATACCCAGAGCCATGCCATCATGTACGTTCCTCTAATTTAAACCAGCGCTCCAGCAGGAGGAATAAGAAAGTGCCGCACAAGGCACCAAATATCCCGCCGCCAATAATATCTCCTGGGTAATGTACACCCAAATATATTCGGCTATAAGAAACTAATAAAGCCCAGGCTATCAGTGCATAATACATCCATGAAAACCTCCTCCTAAAGAGTAGTCCAAGGAAAAAAGCCAAACCAAAAGTATTGCTCGCGTGGGAGCTCACAAAGCCATAAGCCCCACCGCAAGACCCTTTAACTTCTCTAATCTGTCCTTTTAAATGCTCCTCATGGCAAGGCCTAGGCCTCTCAAACTGTTCCTTAAACAATTGAACTGAACCTTGATCAGTTACAAAAACATTTAGGATGAGGAATAAAGAAATCCAGAGGGAAGACTTCCAGGTAAAAACCCAATAAACCAATGCGAGTAAGAGAGCATATAGAGGAATCCAAATAGCCACCTCGGAAATTTTTAACCACATTGGGTCCCAGAATTCGGTACCTAAACCATTGAGGTAAAGGAATAATTCCTCATCCCAGGCCTTTAATACATCAAGCATCTTTGTTCATCATTTCCCAAAGTCGATCTTTTAGGCCTTGGAGGTTCTTACCACTCACCGAAGAAAAGAATATAAAATCCAAACCTTCCGGCAATTCTTCCTTCAACTCTAGGCTCATTTCCCTTTCTAACTCATCATCAAGCATATCGGATTTGCTAATCGCCAAAAGTCGTTTTTTATCGATCAGCTCCGGATTGAATCTCTCTAACTCCTTTAAAAGAATATCATACTCCTTTCGAATATCGGTGGCATCCGCAGACACCAAAAAAAGTAGCATAGCATTCCGCTCAATATGCCTTAAGAATCGGTGCCCCAAACCCTTTCCCTCGCTGGCGCCTTCGATGATTCCTGGAATATCGGCCATTACAAAGGACCGGTAATCACGGTATTTCACGATACCAAGTTTAGGCGTAAGGGTCGTAAATGGGTAATCCGCAATTTCAGGTTTAGCGGCAGAAACCACGCTCAATAGAGTCGATTTCCCAGCATTTGGAAAGCCCACCAAACCCACATCAGCTAGTACCTTTAATTCTAGAATATTCCAACCTTCTTCACCCAATTCTCCGGGCTGAGCAAACCTTGGCGTCTGAAAGGTTGCTGATTTGAAATGAACATTTCCTAAACCACCTCGACCACCCTTTCGCAGGACCTTCTGCTCTCCGTCTTCGGTAATTTCAAAAAGGATTTCACCTGTTTCGGCGTCCTTGGCCACGGTTCCCAGAGGAACATCAAGAATTTCATCTGCACCCTTAGCGCCGGAGCTTTGGTTTTGACCACCATTTTCTCCAGCTTTGGCCTTGATGTGTTTCCGATATTTTAAGTGCAAAAGGGTCCACATTTGTTGATTTCCGCGCAGGATTACCGATCCGCCTTCCCCACCATCACCACCATCGGGACCGCCCTTAGAGGTAAGTCTGCTGCGATGTAAATGAGCAGAACCTGCTCCACCGCGTCCTGACTTGCAGTGGATTTTCACATAATCAACAAAGTTCTCTTGCATGAATTATAAGCTATCTATTGCTTTGAATAATCGATCAGTTATCGATTCAATGCTTCCTAAGCCATCAATTTCCTGCAGCTTGGACTGGGCGGCATAAAAGTCTTTTACGGGCTTTGTTTCGCGATTATAGGTATCGATACGATTCTGAATAACCACTGGATCTGCGTCATCAGCACGACCTGAGGTTTTAGCCCTTTCTTGCAGACGCTGCTTCAATTCCTCTTCAGGAACTTCCAAGGCAAGCATTACGGATACCCCTGTATCCATGCTAGTTAATAGATTATCCAAAGCCTCAGCTTGTGGAGTCGTTCTAGGGAAGCCATCAAAAATAAAGCCCTTAGCATCCGGGTACTTTTGGATTTCCTCCTTCAACATATTGATGGTTACTTCATCGGGAACTAGCTGTCCTTTTGAGCTATAGGAAGCCGCCAGTTTACCTAAATCCGTGTTTTGAGATAAATGGAAACGGAACAAATCACCGGTGGAAATATGCTTTAACTGATAGTTTTCTTGCAGCATTACGGACTGAGTGCCTTTTCCCGCACCGGGAGGTCCGAAGAGAACAATATTAAGCATGGAAATATTTAAGTTTTGGATTGATTTTGAAAAACAGCAAAAGTAGCAATTTATTAACCGCTTGCCTTGCTATATCTCCACTACTATATCCTTAGCTTTGTGGAAAATTGAAATTATGGCTAGTACTTATTGTGTAATTATGGCCGGAGGCATCGGAAGCCGCTTCTGGCCGATGAGCACCGCAGAGAACCCGAAGCAATTTCACGATATTCTAGGAACAGGAGAATCCCTTTTACAGCAAACCTTCCGTCGCCTTTCGCTTTTAACCGACCCCGAAAAGATTTTAGTAGTTACTCATCGCCAGTATGAAGACCAAGTGGCGGAGCAATTACCGGAAATGCCGCATCGCAATATAATTTTAGAACCTGCCCGTAGAAATACAGCACCATGTATTGCTTATGCTGCCTATCGCATTCAGAGTGAATGTCCTGATGCCAATATCCTGATAGCGCCTTCGGATCACTTAATAACCAATGAGCAAGAGTTTACGCGCATTGCCAAGCTCGCTTTAGAAACAGCGGAGAATACGGATTACCTTTTTACTTTGGGGATTAAGCCACATCGCCCAGACACTGGTTATGGCTATATCCAATTCGAAGAACAGAAAGACACCCATCCTGAAATAAAGAAGGTCAAGACCTTTACGGAGAAACCCAATTTAGAAATCGCCAAGCAATTTTTGGAGAGTGGAGATTTCCTCTGGAACGCCGGTATTTTCATTTGGTCTTTAAAGACTTTCAAATCGGAATTAGCGAAACATCAGCCCGATCTTTTTCAAAACTTTGATCAGGGTGCAGGTAAATTCGGTACCGACCAAGAGGCAGAATTTGTGAATCGGATTTACCCGGCTTGCGAGAATGAGTCCATTGACTACGGACTCATGGAAAAGTCAACCCAAGTACATGTAATACCATCAGATTTCGGCTGGAGCGATCTTGGCACCTGGGGAAGTATGTATGAACACAAGGACTTGGACGAAGACCAAAACGCCAAGGTGGGGGATAAAATACTATCCTATAACAGTAGCGGGAATATCATTCGCTTACCAAAAGATAAGATTGGCGTGGTAGAAGGTCTAAAGGATTACATCGTGGTTGATACCCCGGAAGCCCTCTTAATTTGCCGAATGGAGAATGAGCAGTTGATAAAAACCTTTGTGGGCGACGTAAAGCTTAGCTTTGGCGAGGATGCTAATTCTTAATCCGGTTTTAGAACAGACTTAAAGCGCTCCAGGGCCCTTTCTCGGGCCCATTTATGATCTACAATGGGTTGCGGATATTGCTCAGTGCCATATTCTGCAACCCATTTTCGTACATATCTAAATTCCGGGTCAAACTTTTTCAGTTGAAGCTCTGGATTAAAAACGCGAAAATAAGGGGCAGCATCTACCCCGCTTCCTGCGGCCCATTGCCAGCCGCCAACATTACTTGCTAGGTCAAAATCTAGGAGTTTTTCGGCGAAATAACGCTCGCCCAGACGCCAATCTAAGAGCAAATGCTTACACAAAAAGCTGGCAACCACCATTCTAACCCGATTATGCATAAAGCCAGTCTCATTTAACTCACGCATGCCAGCATCAACCAGGGGGTAACCTGTTCGTCCCTCTGACCAAGCCTTAAAATGCTCTTCGTTATTCTCCCATTCAATCTGATCATAGGCGGGCCTAAAGCTGTTTTGGGCAGAATGCGGAAAATGAAACAAGACCTGCTGATAGAAGTCACGCCAAATCAACTCATTAAAGTACTTCTCATTATTAGCCTGCGCCAATTTGGCTAATTTCCGAATGGAGATCGTGCCAAATCGCAAGTGCAAACTGAGACGACTTGTGCCACTCATACCAGGTATATCCCGAGTTTTATGGTAGTCGCGAATGATAGCCTCATCTGGTAAGCGCGAAGGAAAGTCAAAACCGCTAGCTTTAAAACCCATGCCCTCTAAGCTGGGGAAATCCAAGCCATCAATGGGCAAAAAATTGCTCATTTGTTCAGATGGATAAGCGACAAAACTATCAGGGCTTAGCAAAGACTTATAGCGTTTCATGTAGGGTGTGTAAACCACATAGGGCTTGCCATCATCCTTTATCACTTCAGACTTTTCAAAAAGAACCTGATCCTTATAACCACGAAATGGAATGTTTTCCTCCTTAAGAAATTCATAGACCTGCCTATCTCTCTCCCGAGCCAGTGGCTCATAATCGCGATTCGCATAAACTGCCTTGGGTGAATACTCTTCCAGAATTCTACCCCAAGCCCTTTGTGGCTCATCGTAATAGACTAAGAGATCAGAACCTTTGGCTCTTAGCGTCTCCTTAATTTTTTTAAGCTCCTGCCAAATAAATTCAAGCCGGCGATCTTCCTCTGGAAGCAGGTCCAGTATACTTCGATCGAAAATGAATAGAAGCAGAACTGGTAAGTCATTTTGTAAGGCCTGCCATAAACCATGATTGTCCTCCAATCGCAAATCACGGCGGAGCCAAAATATGGCTACATCTCTCCGGTCCATCTTTTCTCTTTTAATTCAAGATTGGGCCGTGCATAAGGAAACCTCTTGTAAGGCTGAGGCTGATAATAGTTTTCTAAGCCATTAACAGTCAAGGTTTCCAACAAATGATGATCGATAAAACCATCCTCGAAAAGTGCTTCGCTCTTATTGAGAAACACCTCCTCAACGGCGGCGATTACCAAAATGGTTCCGTTCAAAGGGATGGTGTGTTCGTAAGACCAAGAAAGGCCAATTTGCAGATTCGCTTCCTTTACATAGGGTGCGCAAAATTCCTTTACATCCGGCTCTAAGCCCACCATTTCAAACTCAGAAATTCCGGCTGGATATTTTGCTGAAGCCTGGTGAGCTTGTTTAGCTATTTGGGGGTGAACGGCATTGAGAGTGGCAAATCCAGTAGATCGAAAATTGTCTAAGCTATGCCGGTCAACGGTTTCAGGCCTAAAAATCAAACTCAAGAGAGGCGGGTTCGCTCCGATATGCTGAACCGAAAAGAAGGGCGCAAGGTTGTATAAACCCTCTTTCGACTGCGAGCCCATTAAATTTATGCTTTTATATCCTCCAAGACTATTAAAGAAATTGGCGCGAAAGCGTTGTGGCCAATCTTGAAAGTCCTTTTTAGAGAAAAAACTCATAAGCCCTATTTGATGGCAGACATTCCCCCGTCCACCTTAAATATTTGTCCCGTAATCCAAGCCGATTTTGGACTTAAGAGCAAGGTCGCCATTTCGGCAATATCCTTGGGGCTACCAACCTTTTTTAAAGGATGCCTTTCTGCATTGGCCTCCCTCTTCCTATCGTTAGACAATAAATTTTGGGCCAGAGGGGTATCCGTTAAAGATGGAGCAATAGCGTTCACACGTACTTTAGGCGCATACTCCGCCGCCAGACTTCGAGTAAGTCCTTCCAGCGCCCCTTTAGCTCCCGCAATGGAGGCATGAAAGGCCAAGCCGGTTTGCACAGCAACGGTAGAAAACAACACAATGGCTGACTCACCATTTTTTTTAAGGGCGGGCATGCACTGCTTTAGGACCTTTATCGCACCGAAATAATTAATATTCATATCGGCCTCAAAGGACTCCATCTTTATTCTTTCAAAGGGTTTGAGATCAATGCTTCCTGGACAGTATACCAGTCCATCTAAAGAATCTGGAATACTCGGAAGTTCTGAATCACCTAACACGTCATAATGTGCCTGATGAATGGCCCCCGAGAAACTGCTCTCGGCAATACTTCTGCTATAGGCCCAGACTTGGTGACCCTCGGCTAAAAGCATTTCGGTAATTACCTTTCCAATTCCACTACTTCCTCCTACAATTAAGTAATTACGTGCCATATACCTATTCTATTATTTTTAGAAATTCATTGCGATAACTTTCTTCCTTGAACTTTCCAGAATAATGGACAGTCACCGTACTAGAAGCACAATCCTCAACACCCCGGGTAGCGACACACATATGCTCGGCATCAATGTAAACCGCCACATCTTCCGTTTGAAGAGATTTACGAAGCTCATTGGCAATCTGTTCGGTTAATCTTTCTTGCACCTGTGGACGCTTGGCATAATAACGTACCAGGCGATTGATTTTACTCAAGCCGATAACCTTACCTGATGAAATATACGCTACATGGGCCTTTCCTAAAATGGGGACCAAATGATGTTCGCAGTAAGAGTGTACCGTGATATTCTTTTCCACCAGCATCTGGCCATAGCGATACTTATTGTCAAAAAGTTTGGCCGAGGGTTTATTCTCTGGCAGCAAACCTTGGAAGATCTCATTTACATACATCTTAGCGACACGTCTAGGAGTTCCGCTAAGGCTATCATCATTGAGATCCATACCTAAAATGTGCAGGATATCGGCAAATTTTTCTTCAATCAAATCTACTTTCTCATCCGCTGTGAGAAGAAATGCATCGGAACGCATAGGAGTGTCCAAATTGGTCATAAGATGGTCTTCTCCATCCTCCTCCACCCTTCTAAGGAGGTCTGGTTCTTTTGTGAGGATACGATCCTTCAATGTTATATTAGCCTTCATATTCCACGAAATTTCTAGGGGTTTCAAAAAGGGTGATCTTTAAGCTATGATTGGGATCCATGTGGGGTTTAAGACGATTGAATATCACCACCGCAATGTTCTCAGCCGTTGGATTTAGCTTGCTAAATTCCGTCACCTGTGTATTTAAATTTTTATGATCAAAAGGTTCTTCAACCTCTTTCTTTATTATGTCCTTTAAAACCTTTAAGTCAAGGACATACCCAGTTATTGGATCAATTTCCCCCCGCACACTTACGATTAGCTCATAATTGTGTCCATGAAATTCGGGGTTATTGCATTTTCCAAAAACCTCTTGGTTTTGCTCCGCAGACCAATCCGCTCTGAACAGGCGATGTGCGGCATTAAAATGAGCCTTGCGGCTAACGGTTACTTTCACCCTAATTGATTTACGTGTGCTTCAAATCTTTTCCAAATGATTTTGAACCATGCCGTATAATTCTCGGGATGGCTTTCAATGTCTTTAGAAAGATCATCAATAGCCATCCACTTCCAGGACATTACTTCGTCTGGATTTAGCTTCGGTTCTCCATTAAAATGACCGATAAAAAGATGGTCATATTCATGTTCAATCATTCCCTTGTCTAATTCGGCTCGATAAGTGAACTCAAGGGCCTTTTCAATCGGACAATCAAAACCCATTTCTTCCATTAATCTGCGATGAGCTGCTTCCTCAGCAGTCTCTCCATGTCGAGGATGGGAGCAACAAGTGTTTGTCCAAAGGGTTCCGGAATGGTATTTTTCTGCAGCACGCTGCTGGAGCATTAACTCGCCTTTTGCATTTAGGACGAAAACGGAAAAGGCACGGTGTAAATCGCCTCGGCGGTGGGCTTCCATTTTCTCCATCAGTCCAAGCTCTTTGTCTTGAGCATCGACCAGGATAACTTCTTCTGCCATTATCTATAAGATATTAAAACTATGACGTACGTATGAACTTACTAATAAACGATATTTATTGTGATTGGGGATGCGCACTCTTTGACTAAGAATGGTATCACTGGGGGTTGCCTTTATCTTATGGAACAGGCGGTAGTAATACACATAAGCCACATAAACCCCAAATCTTGCTTGCTTTGGCAGACCTAAAATCCCCTCGTAGCCCGCTTGGAAGTCCTTTTCAATATCGGCTTCTATTTCCTTCTTCACCTGATCATTAAATACTTCCATGTCTACTCCCGGGAAGTAGACCCTTCCCAGTTGATTGTAATCGGCATTAAGGTCGCGTAGGAAGTTGATCTTCTGAAAAGCAGAACCTAATTTCATCGCGTTCCACTTGAGATCCTCATATTGCTCCTCATCTCCGTAACAGAATACCTTCAAACACATCAGACCAACCACCTCAGCAGAGCCCAGAATATACTCTTCGTATTCCTCGTTTGTGCTTACCTCCGATAGGTCGAGATCCATTTCCATACTGCGAAGGAAGGTCTCTATCAGTGCATGATTGATTTTAAACTCATTTACAGTATGCTGAAAAGAGTTTAGAATTGGATTTAAGCTGATTCCATCCTCAATGGCCTGATAGGTCTGTTGCCGAAAATCATCCAAGAGGCGTTTCTTGTCGTAATTATGAAAAGTATCCACGATTTCATCGGCAAAGCGAACAAAGCCGTAAATGGCATAAATATGCTTGTGCAGGCTTCGATCCAGGAATAAAATTCCCATCGAAAAGGAAGTGCTGTACTTTTTAGTGACCATCGCGGAGGTGCGATAAGACAACTTATCAAACAATGCTTTCATGTCCTCAATTCTTTTTGGTGTCCTTGGCGACCTCGGCGGCAGCTACCAATCCCGAGATCAAGGAAGGAGGTACTCCTGGTCCCGGTGTAGTTAACTGACCCGCATAATAAAGGTTCGCTACTTTCTTACTTTTTAGGGCAGGTTTGAGGATGGCAGTTTGTTTTAAGGTATTGGCAAGACCATAGGCATTGCCTTTAAAAGCGTGGTAATCGCTCATAAAATCCTGCATGGCGTAGGATTTCTTATAATGTACATGGGAACGAATTTCTTGTCCCGTATGAGACTCCAAACGATCCATCATGATATGGTAATATTTTTCTCTCTGTTCCTCGCTATCCTCTAAGCCAGGGGCTAAGGGCATGAGAAGGAACACGTTTTCTTTCCCTTCGGGTGCTGCATTTGGATCTGTCTTTGAAGTTGCAGAAACATAAAACAGAGGTTTAGAAGGCCATTGCGGATGGGTATATATTTCCTCGGCGTGCTTATCGAAGTCCTCATCGAAAAACAGGGTATGATGCAAAATACCCTCCACTTTTTTATTCACGCCTAAATAGAATAGCAAAGAGGAAGGAGCCATTGCACGTTTGTCCCAATATTCCGGGCTATACTGCCGATGACTCGGGGGAAGTATTTCTTGTTCGAAGTGATGATAATCTGCTGCGTTTACTACAAGGTCCGCTTGGAATTCACCTTGCTTGGTATTTACCGCACTAATTCGCTTTCCTGTCATTTTGAGTCCGGTAACTTCGTGGTCGAGTTTAATCTCCACCCCCATTTCTTCTGCCAGGCTGACCATAGCCTTCACAATTTCGTGCATCCCTCCTCTCGGAAACCAAGTTCCTCCATCAATATCCGCGTAGTTCATGAGAGAATACAAGGCCGGAGTGTTTTGCGGTGTAGCACCCAAGAAAAGTATAGGGAACTCCATTAATTGTTGAAGGCGGGGATTTTTAAAATGGCTGTGCACATATTTCCGCATACTCTTCAACAAATCGAGCTGCACCAAACCCTTGGCAATTCTAAGATCTAGGAACTCTAAGACCGAACGCCCTGGTTTATAGACCAAGTCATTGATTCCCACCTCATACTTATAGGCCGAGTCCTCCATAAACTGCAAGAGTTTCTCACCACTGCCGGGCTCAATCTTTTCGAATAAAGCAGCCACGGCCTCCGTTCCGGCGGGGAGGTCTACAAAATCACGATCCCCGAAGTAAACCCTGTAGCTAGGATCTAATCGATCGAGAGTGTAATAGTCAGAGACCTTTTTTCCGAAATTCTGGAAATAGGTTTCAAACACATCAGGCATCCAGTACCAACTTGGGCCCATATCAAAGTGGTAGCCCTCAGTCTGAAATGCTCTAGCTCTTCCGCCGGCCTGATGGTTTTTTTCTAAAATGGTAACATGGAAGCCCTTTTGTGCTAGGGCGGTTGCTGTTGCTAAACCCGCAAAACCGGATCCAACCACAATTGCCTTTTGAGACATGGGTGTTTAGGTGTTAGCGGTAGTCTTTAAGTTTATCCATCATCTTCCGCCTTGCCAAAAATATTCGGCTCTTCACTGTACCCAAAGGAATACCCATTATTTCTGAAATCTCCTCGTATTTATAACCGTTGTAGTACATCATGAAGGTTTCCAAGTAAGTCTTATCGATCGAGTTCACTTGCTTCATGAGATACTTATGATCCACTACACTATCTGTAGATGGAGCTTTTTCAGTTTCCCGAAGATTAATGAAGTATTTATTTTCTGTATCGTCAACAAAAGTGTTCTGATTCTTACGCTTGCGATAGGCATTGATAAAGGTGTTTTTCATGATGGTATACAACCAACCTTTAATATTGGTTCCCTCTTGAAATTTCTCCCGGTTTTTTAAAGCCTTAAACATGGTCTCCTGAATGAGATCATCGCTATCATCCGAACTCTTGGTCAATTTCATAGCCAGTTGACGAAGGAAATCTTGGTGACCAATAATCATCGTACTAAATTCCGCTTGAGACATAAAGCTGACTAATTTTAATTGTTTAACTAATAACAGTTCAAACTTAAACAATATGTCTCTACTATACAAGTATTTTGTTTAACGATATGTTAAATGTGTTAAACAAAAAGCTAAAGTCCTGATTTACTCAATGTTGAAACATTAAGATATAATTGGACTCTATTATTCTATAACTGTTTTCTTTAGGAGCTCGATGTTTTCAACAATTTCGACCTGCTCAGGAACCACATCAGCAGAGTAACTTTGAAACTGCAATCCAGTAAGGAAGAAGCGATAACGATCCGAATTAAACATTTCACCGATCCGCTCAAAGTAAAGATCAATTTCCTCGAAATGAGGATTGGTGGTGAAAACGGAGATAAAGCGATCTACCTGAGTTTTTTCAGAAACCTCCTTTAGATATTCGATCGGAACGGACTGACCAAGATAGATTACACGATGACCTAGTTTCTTGAGGTAATAGTAGAGATACAACAAACCAAGTTCATGCAATTCGTCAGCCGGCAAGTAAAGAACATAACTTTTTCCGCCTTCTGTTTGACGCGGAAGTATAGTTTGATCTATAATTGAAAAGAGCTTTTGCTTAACTAAACTACTGATAAAGTGCTCATTACTAACACTTATCGCACCAGCTTGCCACAATAATCCAATCTCTTGAATGAATCGTCCTAAAATCTTGGTAAGTGTTTCATCGGTGCCAAATTGAATTAGACACTTATTAAAGATGCTATCAAATAAGTATTCGTCATATTCCAGCATGGCAATTTTGAAGGCATTAATCTGACTTTCATAATTACCTTGGTACCTGCCTGCATCGATTACCGCTGCGCGCAAATCCTCATCGCCTAGTTCAGCTACCTTGCTAATACGCATTCCGCTCTTCACCAGTACTGCAATGTTGAGGATCTTTTTCAGGTGCTCATCTATATAGTACCGAATATTCGTCTCGGTGCGCTTGGGCTCGATAAGTCCATAGCGTTGCTCCCAAGCACGAAGGGTATGCGCCTTAATTCCTGAGAGCTTTTCTAGATCTTTTATCGAGTACTTTGAATCCATTCCAACATATTTCAAAACACTAAACGAAAAATCCTTAATTTTTGTTTAGAGAATTCGGCATAAAGTTACACAAAAATTGATTCGCTTAAAAAAGGGGGGATTGGTTATTTTTGCCGCCTATGAGTATTCTCCAAGAAGAAATCGCCAAGCGCCGCACCTTTGGTATTATTTCCCACCCGGATGCCGGGAAAACAACCCTCACTGAAAAGCTTTTATTATTCGGAGGCGCCATACAGGAGGCAGGTGCGGTAAAGAGCAACAAAATAAAGAAGACCGCAACCTCCGACTTCATGGAAATTGAGCGGCAGAGAGGAATCTCGGTAGCCACTTCCGTAATGGGCTTTGAATATCAGGGCCGCAAGATTAACATTCTTGATACCCCGGGTCACCAGGATTTTGCCGAAGACACCTACCGCACCCTCACGGCAGTGGACAGCGTAATTGTGGTCATAGATGTGGCGAAGGGAGTGGAAGCCCAAACGGAAAAGCTGGTAGAAGTTTGCCGAATGAGAAGCACGCCAATTATTGTTTTCATCAATAAACTGGATCGAGAAGGAAAAGATGCCTTTGACCTGCTGGATGATATCGAACAAAAATTGGGACTAAATATTTGCCCTTTGAGTTGGCCGATTGGCATGGGTCAGCGCTTCCAAGGAGTTTACAATATGTGGGAAAAGCAATTAAAGCTTTACACCGAGGTAAATAAGCAAAAGATTGCCAACAGTATTGAATTTGAGGATATCGAAGACCCTCAACTGGGAGAAATGGTTGGAGAAGAAGCCGCCGAAACCTTAGTTGATGAACTAGGCCTGCTACAAGGGGTATACGAAGAATTTGATCGTGAAACTTACCTAAAAGGAGAACTCTCTCCGGTATTTTTCGGAAGTGCTTTGAATAATTTTGGGGTGCAGGAACTCTTGGACTGCTTTGTGGAGATTGCTCCGCCACCACAAGCAAAAGACGCCTCTGGAACCCTCGTGGCCCCGGACGAAAACTTCTTTAGTGGTTTTGTATTTAAGATTCACGCTAATATGGATCCTAAACACCGGGATCGCCTTGCATTTATGAAGGTGGTTTCCGGAACCTTTGAGCGCAACAAAAACTACAAGCACACCCGAATTGGCAAGAGCATGAAGTTCAGCAGCCCCACGGCATTTATGGCTTCCAAAAAGTCGGTCGTGGAAAAAGCCTTCCCCGGTGATATTATCGGGCTTCATGATACTGGCAACTTCCGAATAGGCGACAGCGTTAGTGGCGGCCCAGATTTGGAGTTTAAAGGAATCCCTAGCTTCTCACCTGAACATTTTCGGTTTATCAATAATGCCGACCCCCTTAAAGCAAAGCAACTCAACAAGGGCATCGACCAATTAATGGATGAAGGAGTAGCACAGCTGTTCACCCTAGAGAGCAATGGTCGAAAAATCATCGGAACTGTGGGGGCCCTGCAATATGAAGTAATTCAATATCGCTTGGAACATGAGTATGGAGCGAAATGTAGCTATGAAAACTATCCTGCTTATAAGGCTTGTTGGATTGAAAGCCATGATGAAGGACAACTAGAAGAGTTCAGCAAACTGAAATTCCGTTATTTGGCAAAAGATAAGTTCGATAGATTAGTGTTCCTGGCCGATTCCTCCTTCAGCTTAAATATGGCCAAAGAGAAGTTTGATAAAATTCATTTTCACTTTAAATCCGAATTCTGATCCAAACCTTGTAAAAGAAGCGAGGGAACTAGTGGCTTTCGAAGCAACTTAACGATGTTGCGATTTTCGCGCGCTCTTTGCAAATCCCGATCATCCTCAGTGGAACTTACCATGAACAGGAATGGTTTAACATTGGCTTTTTGTAGCCAAATTTCATAATGCTTTAGAAACTGGAATCCATCCATTTCGGGCATCATTAAATCCAATAAGATCAAGTCAGGGATCGGCACTTCTCCCGAAAGACATTGGTTTAAATATTCCAATGCAGACTTACCATTGTCTAGTTCATGCACCTCATTTGCAATTCCGTGATGCTGAATTAATCGCCGATGCACGAAGCGATCCACCACATTATCATCAATCAATAAGCAATATTGAAGTTGCGCTTTAGACATTTCGATCCTGGTAATTATTAGGGATTTGAATATGAAATTCTGCCCCCTCTCCTGGACTTGAACTTACATCAATCTTTCCTCCCATTTTGGAAAGCGCTTCTTTAACTATATATAAACCAAGCCCTGAGCCAGCCATTTGGTCCTTACTCCGGAAGAACATCTTAAATATCTGTTCCACGTGCTCGTTGAGAATACCCACTCCGTGGTCCTTTACCACAATATTGACTTGTTCCGCCGTGATGGCAAACTTCAAATCAACTGTGGCCTTTTCCTGGTCAGGCTTTTTAAATTTAATCGCATTTGCAATCAAATGACTGAGAACAATACGGATTCTAAAATAATCTCCATAAAAGGTCGCATTTTGATCGATGCTTCTTTGCAGGTTCAATTGATCGCGATTATCACCTGAATGCAAGTGATTTAAAACATCTTCGACTAGATTATCCAAATCCACCTCCATAAACTCCTCGGTGGCCTTCGAATTCTTATAGTAGTCGATGATATTATTGACCAATAAATCCAATTTGTGAACGCTTTGATCAACCTTGTCAAAAAGCTTTAAGGATTCCTGATCGTCCACATCAATTTGCGCAACTTTAACCAGGCCTAATACGCTGGCGATTGGTGCCCGTAAATCGTGAGAAACACTATAAACGAATCTATTCAACTCATTATTAGTCTTTTCAAGGTCCTCGATTTTTAACCTTAATTGCTTCCGCGTATGATACAGATCATAGGCATTCTCGATGGCCACTTTTATTTCTGCCTCGCTCCATGGCTTAGTAATGTATCGATACACATGACCTTTATTAATGGCATCAATGATGTCGTTCACATCGGTAAAACCGGTAATGAGGATTCTCACTGGATCAGGAAAAACCTGACGTACCGCATTAAAAAACTCCACCCCAGTGGTAACAGGCATGCGCTGATCGGAGAAAATTACTTGAGGCTTATGCGTTTTCAGGATACTAAAGGCATCTTCAGTATTATTGGCGGTATAAACCTCATAATCCCTACGAAAAGCAGCTTTGAACGACCGTAAGTTATTGTCCTCATCATCCAGATAAAGGACTCTTATTTTCTTAATTGCGCTCCTGGGTGTCATGCAAATTCATTAGGCTGTCGGATGGGTAAAAATAGGATAAATTCGGTGCCTTTTCCAAGTTCACTGTTCACTTCTATCCTCCCTCCATGTTTATCAATAATTTTAAATACGATACTCATACCGAGCCCTGTCCCTTCCCCAACGTCCTTTGTGGTGAAGAATGGGTCGTATAACTTTTTCTTGGTATTCTCATCCATACCTATACCGTTATCAATCAAATGCACTGCGACATTTTCATGATCGACACTCCTGGTTCGGAGGGTTAAAGTCGGCTTTTCACCATTGGCAAAATGCTTTGCTCCCACGGCATACACCCCATTATTGAGGATATTCATAAAGGCCTGATTTAATTTACCCGGGAAACAATCAATATCCATGAGGTTCTGATCATAGTCCCTTACCACCTCAATTTGGTCTTTGGTTTTATTTCTCAGTAGCACCAAGGTACTATCTAAGCCTTCATTTAAGTTGGCCTTCTTCACCACGTCCTCATCCAATCTTGAGAAGTTTCTCAGGCCTAATACAATCTCGGAAGTACGCACCGCCCCATCTGAAATACCGCTCACCAGTGATTCTATCTCCTCCTTCAAGAAATCATAATCAAATTCCTCTAAAGTATCCTTAGCCGCACGCAGCTGATCCGGAGCGGCATCGTCGGGTAATTCAGAGAAGGTATCAATGATGGTATAGACTTCACTAAGGTCCAGTTTCAAGGGCTTAATATTAGAGGTAATAAAGTTGATAGGATTATTAATCTCATGCGCAATTCCGGCGGTCAACTGACCCAAGGACGCCATTTTCTCTGCGTCCACCAGCTGAGTTTGCGTCTCTTTAAGATTATCAAGGGTAACCTGCAATTCCTCATTAGCTTCTTGCAGTTCCATAGTCCGGGCCTCTACCCTTTTCTCCAGCTCAACGTTTTGCTCTTTGATGATGCGCTCGTTTTCTCGGGCCATCTCCAGTGCTTTCGCCTGAGAATACTCCTTCTCTCTTCGCAATTGGTTTATTCGATCCGCAAGGGCTACTGATAAGAGGACCACTTCAAAGCTAGAACCAAACAACATCGATCGACGGAAGAATGGGTTATAAGGAATAATATCAAAGTCCTTTAGAGCAAATATCACTACCGATATAAGAAAAACTGACCAGGCCAATAAAAAGAAATTGGCCGGCTTATAGCCCGATTGCGCAAGCTTTACCGCGGCAATAATCGCAACAATGGAACCTCCAAGGGCCACCATGTTTACCATTTTATAGGAGAAGGATTCAAAGCCCAGGAGTAATAAAATCACCCCAATCGTATCCAATACTACTACGCCAAACAGCAACTTTCTGAATAAAGGCGCCTTTGACTGCAGCCGCAGGAAGTTATTTATGAAGAAGATAGAGGCTATCCCCACTAGAGCTCCCGAAAGCACCGCAAATATCTTATTGAAGTAGGGTGCATTCGCAAATAAGAATCGATCAGTATACCCAAATAGTGCCGCCTGAGCGAGTACTAAGGCTAGGAGGTATAATATATAGAATAGGTAACTCCGGTCTCTGGTCAGAAAGTAAATCACCAGATTATAAAGGAACATTACCATTATAATCCCTACATAGATTCCGAAAAAGAAATCGTAATTGCTCAGAGTAGCCGAAAGCTCCTCCCTTTGTACAATCTCAAAAGGCAGAACTACAGGTTTGTGACTGTTAATTTCCAGGTAATATTCCTGAACGCCATTCTTGATGGGAAAAACAAAGTCAGACGCTTCATATTGGCGCTTGGCAAATTCAAAGGCCTGCCCCGCTTCAATCAACAGCTCTAAGTTGCCGTCAACCTTCTGGTAATAACGGACAGTATCAAGCAATGCATAGGAAAGGAAAATCAGCTGGTCCTCCGTTGCGTAATCCTCATCAATGCGAATGCGTACATAAACGGTATTGCCATTATCAAAGTTGGCCACCCTATCTTTTACCTCCTGGTAATCTAAATTGGGCAATTGATCTAAAGAATAGCCTTCTCCATCACTGTAGACCGCGATATTTAACTGTGCTAGTGCGGGAAGAGTAGAAACAAGAAGAATTAGGGAAAGGATTGCTTTTCTCAAGACCTACAAGTTTAATTCTAATTGATACTTGATATCCACTTGCCTCCTGCGTAGCTCTTCTTCAAAACGCTGATTTAAATCGAGCCGTAGGGATCCCACCCTTGTTTTCTCCAAGTCTGAAGCACCGTCAAGGGTAGCGGTATTAGGCAATAACATCGCGGTGGCTAATAAGTCTAACTTGGGATAATAAAATGTTCCTTCATTACCTACTTCCTTCATGGTTCCGTAGCCAAAACTTTCCGCGGTGGCCACGGTATAAGGCGCACAGAGCGCAAATAAGGAATTGACTTTTATTTGGGTGGTGATGGTTACCGCTGCCCTGGTTAAAAATAAACTACCAAAGCCCATACCGGCAACCTTGCGCGAATTCCATAATCCACAAATTTCCCCCGTTCCTAAAACAGATTCTTCCTTAATAAAATCATGAATCTTTGGATCCATATAGCCGGTGGCCGCCGCAATTGGCAATTTGGTATTTCCGTAGCTGGTATCAACCCTCGCTCCGCCAAGTACCTCTCCACTTTCCGGATCCTCTACCACTAATACATAAGTACCCGGATTATCCACCCAAGTTTCTTGATTGGAAGTCACTTTGTTCACCCCAATACTGCTGAGGATATCACCATGTCCCTTCAAAAACTTCTGGCAACTGTCCGGATCATCTACCGCTTTAAAAGCTCTTAGTCTTAGCACTGTTCCTTATTATAGTTTCTTATAAACATCCTGTAATGGCTTACGCAATGATTTCACCGCGGGCTCTGGCGCGAAAAACAGACGGCAAAGGAAAAGGTCATTTACAGTCTCATCTAAATCCAAAATACTCAAATACTCCTTCCTCAAAGCCCGTAAATTATCCCGAAGATAAGGACTAGCATCCGTTTCATGGCCAGATAATCTCGCGAACATAAAAGTTGCCGGCGATACAGGTTGATACGCCACCCCTTTATTGTTTAAATGCAACCAAATTCTTTCTACCCACTGCCCTCCTTCCAATACCGCTGAAGCCTCATGGTTATTGGTGTGAAGCAAGGCCAAGGCCGAAATGTTATGCATCGAATCGGTACTCATTTTTATTAAGCCATGACCGCGATCCCAATTTCTTAAATTCTCTATCGCTACAGAATCTTGTATTAATTTGAAACCAACCTTATCGGCTTCGGATAATTCGAGAGTTCTCAAATCAACCCCGTTTCTACTCAGCTCAGCTTGCTCCTCGGTCCAGCGCGCTTCATTTATGAAATCATAGTGACCATGTGGATCTAAAATCCTTTGTCTTTCTACCTTACCGATAATTTGCGCCAATTTCGATATTTCGGTTTCATTCTCCACCCAAGACATCTTATAGGCACTCCCTTGCAAAGCCTCCTTAATTTCATCCTTAATACTAGTGGGTATTAACTGACGCTCAAGGGGTTTTAAACGATTGGTAAGTCGGATATGCAAATGATTCCCATAACCCCTCAAGGCTTCTTTTTTTCCGGAGGACTTTCTAAAGCTATATACCGCTACCAGTGGCGAACCAAATTCAGTGAGGCGATGATGCTCCACTGCTTCAAAACCCAATACCGCAGCTCTTTGTTGTAAATTTTCCATTGCGGCACCCAAACCAATATAGCTTCCTCGGTGATTAAAATCGAGGAAGGAATGTGAGAAATGCTGATCATGGAATAAAGCCAAATAACCTTCTTTAAATAGCCATTTCCAGGCTTGTACGTTTCCTCCGGTAGGCGCCAGGCAAGCATGACTAACAAGGTCTTCCAATTGACTATCTGATGGAATCACCGCATCGCTAGCCAAATCACCCAAACCTAATTCTGACAAAAGATTCTCACAACGCTCAAAGCTCATGACCAAGGGCTTCTTTGACTCATAGTCTTCGGCCACAGACCTCGATTCTTGTTGTTTCAGATATAGGGCATCCGCATCGGTGTAAAACCTTCCGGACAGAACCTCCTGACCTAAAAGAATCTGGCGCGCTGCTACCGTACTTAGTGCACCCCCTAAAGCAACCGAAGATGCCAGTTGGGGCCAAGTTGTTAAAGAAGACTCCACTTCCAACAATGAAGCTTTCAGGCGAGAGCTAATATTATCAGCGCCGACCATATCCATAACCAATGCCAATCGCTCCTTGGCGGTCCATTGATCCACATTATGCGCCCTTGACTCTTCTACCATCCCATGCATGAGCGGTCGATTAGGCTCTAAGTCAAAACGCTCAATATCCATCATTCCCCGATCGCTGGTATCCATCAATACCGGAACACCTTGAGCTCGAGCGGCTAAGCGAGCCTTAATCTTAATATCTAAGGCATCACATTCCTCAATTAATAAATCTATCCTGCTCTCTCCTTCACCGATGAAGCTTGGTAAATTCTCCTCATTAATGCCTTCTGCAAAAACTTCCACCTTAAGAAAAGGATCAATCTCGGCTATCTCTCTGGCCACAATGCTAGTCTTTGGCAAGCCTAAATTGGCCACCCCACTGCGAATTCGATTCAGGTTACTTAAATCTAAGTGATCGAAATCCGCGATTCGCAAACTCCCATAGACCCGCTCCATACTGAGAGTGAGAGCAACACTTTGCCCCACAGAAAGACCAATCAAGCCAATCGTTTTTGAAGATAGAAGCTCTTGCTCTGTTGGATGAATCTTATACTGGTTTCGCGAAGTCCGTAATCGAATAAAATCTTCCTCGGGTAAAAGATGAACCAAATTCCTATTCCAAGGATAAAAAACCCAAGTTCCATAAAAATCAGGATCATTTTCACTTAACCATTGCTGGTAGAAATCCTCCTGCTCCTTTAAGCCAATTTTACGCTGGGGATTGTTAATTTTATACAACTCCAATATTTGATTTTCAATGGAGTTATGAACATTTAATTGTGAATTATTTTTATGTAAAAATACTTCTAAATGGTGCCGATCAACATCATTAGCCATATTGAAAACAATTGGCTTAAATGTATTTTTATCATCAATATAATTACCTGATAAAGAATTACTTAAAATACTTTTTGTCGTATTTTCCATTTAAAGCATTTGCTTAATTGTATCAGCCAAATTACGGCATAGTATTGAAAATTACCTTACTTTTACCATAGTTTTTTGATTTAGAGATGGACAAAAATGTGAAAATCTTGTATGTGGATGATGAACCACATAACCTAAAGGCTTTTAAGGCTAATTTTCGTAGGGATTTCACCCTATTTACCGCAGAGTCAGGAGCTGAGGGTCTAGAAATTTTCAAGAATGAGGATTTAAACCTTATTCTCACCGACCAGCGTATGCCTAACATGACTGGCATTGAGTTTTTAGTGGAGGTTCAGAAGATCAATCCAGAACCAATG
>Ga0207422_1002134_pt1 | contig 29210 bp, 28 predicted proteins | sample MarCyaLeptolynsp_FD_187757 | JGI IMG/M metagenome (GOLD analysis project Ga0207422, IMG submission 187757) | Marine cyanobacterial communities from Panama - species 1 Leptolyngbya sp. (SPAdes) | ecosystem: Environmental > Aquatic > Marine > Unclassified | place: Panama: Panama City | collected... | reverse complement strand
ACCATGAACAGGCGCCTGGAGAGGCCGGGTTTTGCATCTGTCTGTTTCGTCATAATCGGCCTCGGATCTGAGGTTTGCGTTCAAGGACTTTAACGATGACCAATCGAATGTGGGGCGGGCGGTTCGCCGAAGGGGCGGACGCCTTGATGGAAGCAATCAATGCGTCCATCGGATTTGACCGGAAACTCTATGCGCAGGACATAGCCGGCTCCAAGGCGCATGCAACCATGCTCGCCGCCATCAATATCATCACCGAGGAAGATGCGCATTGCATCCATGCCGGTCTAGACACAATTGCGTCAGAAATCGAGGCTGGAACGTTTCCGTTTTCGGCCGAGCTTGAAGATATACATATGAATATCGAGGCCAGGCTCAAGGACCTGATCGGAGAACCGGCTTCGCGCCTGCATACGGCGCGCTCGCGCAACGACCAGGTGGCGACGGATTTCAAGCTCTGGGTCCGCGATGCGGTTGACGATATCGGCGATCAGATCCGCGGGCTGCAATCGGCCCTCGTCGAAAAGGCGGATGTCTATGCCGATGCGGTGATGCCGGGATTCACCCACCTGCAGTCGGCACAGCCGGTGACGTTCGGACATCACCTGATGGCCTATGTGGAGATGCTCGAGCGCGACCATGGCAGGTTTGCCGATTGCCGCGCGCGCTTGAACGAATCACCGCTTGGCGCAGCCGCGCTGGCCGGCACGTCGTTTCCGATCGATCGGACCCTGACCGCGGCCGCGCTCGGATTCGAACGACCCACCGCCAATTCGCTCGATTCGGTTTCGGACCGGGATTTTGCCCTGGAAGCGCTGGCGTCAGGCGCGATTGCGGCGACGCATCTTTCCCGGTTCGCCGAGGAGATCGTTATCTGGTGTTCGGCGCAGTTCGCCTTTGTCAGGCTGCCGGACCGGTTCTCGACCGGGTCTTCGATCATGCCGCAAAAGCGCAATCCGGACGCCGCCGAACTGGTGCGCGGCAAGACCGGCCGGATCAGTTCGGCGTTTCAGGGTCTCCTGATGGTGATGAAGGGATTGCCGCTGTCCTACTCGAAGGACATGCAGGAGGACAAGGAGCAGGTCTTCGACGCGCTGCAGAATCTTTCGCTGTGCCTGGAAGTGATGACCGGGATGGTGTCGGGCCTGACGGCGCATACCGAAACCATGGAGGCCGCCGCTTCGTCCGGTTTTTCGACCGCGACAGACCTTGCCGACTGGTGCGTGCGGGTCCTGAACATGCCGTTTCGCGACGCCCATCACGTCACCGGGTCCCTGGTTGCGCTGGCGGAGAAACGCGGATGCGATCTCGCGGACCTGCCGGTCGCCGAAATGCAATCGGTTGAACCGCGGATCACCGAAGATGTCTATTCGGTGCTCAGCGTTCAGAACTCGGTGCGCAGCCGGACGAGTTACGGCGGCACGGCACCGCAAAATGTCCGCGCCGCGGTTGAACGCTGGCGAGAGGTCCTGAAAAGTGATAAAGCGCAATGAACAACATGGTAAAGTGCGATCCGGAATTGAATTAATGAGATCAAGGGACCAGTCGCGCCTGGGGGGCGTATGCCGCGGACTGTTCGTCGTTGCGGCCATTGGCTGCGCGCTTGCTGTCGGCGCCTGCGGCAAGCGGGGCGCTCTGCAGCAGCCGCATGTGACGACCGGCGTCGATGAAGATGGCAACAAGATCAGGAAACCGGTGCCGGAGCGGGATACCACCAAGCCTTTCATTCTCGACGCCCTGTTGTTCTGAGCTTTCCCGTGCACCATTTTTCCTACAAGGCCGGCATCCTGCATGCCGAAGACGTGTCCGTGAGCACGATTGCCGAGGCCGTCGGCACGCCATTTTATTGTTATTCGACGGCGACGCTGGAGCGGCACTACAGGATCTTTGCCGACGCTTTCTCCGATATCGGCGCGCTGGTCTGTTATGCCATGAAGGCCAACTCGAACCAGGCGGTGCTGGCGACGCTGGCAAAGCTCGGCGCGGGCGTCGATGTGGTTTCGGAAGGGGAACTGCGTCGCGCCCTGAAGGCCGGCATCGATCCGGCCAAGATCATGTTTTCCGGTGTTGGCAAGACGCGCCGGGAACTTGATCTGGCGCTTGATGTCGGCATCCTGTGCTTCAATGTGGAATCCGAACCGGAACTGGAGAGGCTTTCCGAGCGGGCCGCAGAAAAAGGTGTCACGGCCCCGGTCTCCCTGCGCATCAACCCGGATGTGGATGCCAGGACGCACGCCAAGATCGCCACGGGCAAAGCGGAAAACAAATTTGGAATTCCCTGGCAAAGGGCGCGCGAGGTCTACCGGACCGCTGCCGCGCTGCCTGGACTGGCAATTACCGGTATCGACATGCATATCGGCAGCCAGATTACCGATCTGGAACCGTTCGACGACGCGTTTTCCCGGCTTGACGATCTCGTCGAGCAATTGCGCGCCGACGGTCACAAGATCGAGCATGTCGATCTCGGGGGCGGCCTCGGCATTCCCTACCGCAACGACAACGAACCGCCGCCGCATCCCGACGCCTATGCGCAAATCGTCAAGAAGCATGTCGAGCGGCTCGACTGCCAGGTGATCTTCGAACCGGGCCGCCTGATCGCCGGCAATGCCGGGATCCTCGTCACCGAGGTGATTTACGTGAAAGACGGCGCCGACAAGACCTTCGTCATCGTCGATGCGGCCATGAACGACCTGATTCGCCCAACGCTTTATGAAGCGTTTCACGAGATCGGCCCGGTTGTGGAGGCGGATCCGCAGGCTGCGTTCGTGCGGGCCGACATTGTCGGTCCGGTCTGCGAAACCGGCGACTATCTGGCGCTTGACCGAAATCTGGCGAAACCGGCGGCGGGCGATCTGCTTGTCCTGTATTCCGCAGGCGCCTACGGCGCGGTACAGTCGGGCACCTACAATTCGCGGCTTCTGGTGCCGGAAGTCATGGTCCACGGCGACCGGTTCCACATCGTGCGGCCGCGCCTCGATTTTGACCAGCTTATCGGTTTGGATAGTGTACCAGACTGGTTGTAGCGGCACTGCCCGGTGCCTCGGGACGGCAAAACTTATGCCAGTGCACGGAATTGTGCGAACCGTTGGCCGGCAATCGCGCTTGACGCGACTGTGCAGAATCCTACGTCTGTGATAGCCTTAGACGGCAGGACAGCCCATTCGTGAAAGGGGCTGCGGCTCGAAAACGCCCCGAATCCTGCCGCAAACGGGATGCAGAACCTTTGCCGGCGCCTGCGAATCCCGTCTATGGCACGGGGCCGATGATGCGAGGAATAGGATTTTGAGGTCGAATCTGAACGATCCCGTCCCATCGGAAAAGACCGTCGACCCGCGCGTTCTGGCGCGCCGTATCGAACGGCAGGTCAATCTCGCCCGTGCAGCGGCGTTTCTGGAGCGCCTGTTGCCCGCGCTTTCGCCGTTGTTGGCCGTGGTGGCGATTTTTGTCGGCCTGTCCTGGCTCGGCCTGTGGCGGGAATTGCCGAAGGTTGTCCATATTCCGGTTCTCATCGGCTTTGCCGGTGCGCTTGGCTGGTCATTATGGCATCTGCGCGGATTGCGCTGGCCAAGCCGCGAAAGTGGCCGACGGCGGGTGGAGATTGCGTCCGGACTGAGCAACAGGCCGCTGGAGGCCCTCGACGATACCCTTGTCTCGGGCGCAACCAGGCTGGCGACGCGGGCGTTGTGGGATGCCCACCGCCGCCGGGCCGCGCGCCGTCTCGGAGCTCTTCGGTTCGCCTGGCCTTCGCCCAACATCAACCTGATGGACGGATACGGAGTTCGCCTGCTGGCGATCATGGTGCTTTATATCGGTGCCTTTGTCGGCAGCGGGTCCTACGGCCCGCGCATCGCCGACGCCTTCCGGTTCGACCGGCCCGCCGCGGATGCCGGTTTGAGAATCGATGCCTGGGTCACACCGCCGGCCTATACCGGGCATCCTCCGATTTTCCTGAATGCGGCCAAAGCCGGGGATGGCGAGGATCCTGCGTCGGGTGATGCCATCGAGGCGATCCGCATACCCCAGGGCAGCATGGCGATCATTCGCGCGCAGGGCATACAGGACCTGCAGGTCGCCTATGCGACGGAGAGCGGCGAACGATTGATTGCCGCCATCAACGATGACACCAAACCCGTTGCTGCCAGCGCCCGCTCCGACGAGCCGGACCGGGCCGGCTCGTTTTTTTCGACGCACGAGGTCAAGATCGACAGGGATGGCGCCATTCTCGTCAGCAATGTGGATGGCGGGATGGCGCGCTGGCAGTTCGAGGTGGTGGAGGACGTCAAGCCCGAAATCACCATGCAGGAGCCGCCGGAAATACAGCTGAGCGGCGCAATCAAGCTGACCTACGCCATGAAAGACGATTATGGCGTGATCGGCGCGCGGGCGATACTGACTCCGAAGGAAGAATCGATCACCTTCGCGGCTGAAAGCAAGGATGTTCGGCCGCTGGTTTCCGCGCCGAAATTCAAACTGGGGTTGCCTCAGCGCCGCACCAAGTCAGGCTCCTCACAGACGTTTCGCGATCTGACGGCTCATCCCTGGGCGGGCAGCCTGGTCGAAATCGCTTTGCAGGCGCGCGACGAGGCGGGACAGACCGGCGAAAGCGAAGCCTTGGAATTCCGTCTGCCGGCCCGCAATTTCAGCAAGCCGATGGCTCGGGCAATCGTCGAGCAACGGCGCAATCTTGCCCTTGATGTGAACCGTCGCCTGCAGGTTCTGGACGCTTTCGATGCGCTTATGATTGCGCCGGAACGGTTTATCGACGACGCTTCGATTTACCTAGGCATGCGGTACGTTTATCGCCGGCTGCAGGAAGCCGAGGAAGACAAAGCCCTGCTGGAAGCGCTGGATGTCATGTGGGATCTGGCTCTTGCGATTGAGGATGGCGACCTGTCGCTTGCCGAACGGGCGTTGCGCGAAGCCGAGGAGGCGTTGCGCAAGGCACTTGAAAACGGCGCCGACGAGGAGGAGATCAAACGCCTCACGCAAGAATTGCGCGATGCGATGGACGACTATTTCAAGGCCCTTGCCGAACAGATGATGCGCAATCCGGGCGAGAACATGCCCATGGATCCGAACGCCCAGACCCTGCGCCAGCAGGACCTTGACGACATGCTGAACCAGATCGAGGATCTCGCCCGAACCGGCGCGCATGATGCCGCGCGCGAGATGCTGTCGCAGATGCAGCAGATGCTGGAAAACCTTCGCGCCGGCCGGCCGCAGATGCAACAGGGCAAGTCGGCGAAAGAGATGTCAGACGCGCTGAAAAAGCTCGGTGAAATGATCCAGAAACAGCGCGAGCTGATGGACAAGAGCTTCCAGATGGATCAGGAGGAGCGAAGACGGCGGCGCCAGGAGCGTCAGAACCGGCAGGGTCAGCGGGACGGCCAGAATCCGGATGGCCAGCAACAACCCGGCGGCCAACCTGGTGGCGAAGGCTCGCAACAGGATATGGCACAGCGCCTTGCCGAAGCCCTGCGCAAATTGCAGCAGGGCCAGGGTGACCTGCAACAATCCCTGGAACAATTGCTGCAGCAATTGGAGCGCGACGGCATTCGCACCAATGAGGCGCTCAAGGATGCCGGCCGTTCAATGGATCGCGCCGAAGGGGCTCTCGGACTGGGCCAGCCCGGGGAGGCGGTCGGTCCGCAAGGCGAGGCGCTGCAATCCCTGCAACAGGGAACAAAAGGCTTGATCGAGCAAATGATCAATCAGGGCCAGGGCCAGGGCATGGCCGATGGTCGTGGCGATCAGCGCAATCAGGATCCGATGGGCCGGCCCTACCGCAATGCAATGGAAGACGATGGCGGCGCAGTCAAGGTTCCCGGTGAAATCGACACACAACGGGCGCGCAGGATCCTGCGGGAATTGCGCAAGAAGCTTGGCGACCCGCTGCGCAGCGATACGGAGCGGAATTACTTCGAGCGGCTGTTGACGCCCTATTAACGCAACATGCGTCCACCAAGAATGAAGGCGTGTTCGGTGATCCGATTCAGCGCAACACGCTTCAGGAAAGCATCAAACCGCTTGGTGAATCCGAATGTTGCAGTCAGGCGAGTTTTTGCCTGGGCACGCATTCTGCCGTGGAAGCCAGTGCATTGCGGACAGCTTGCCGAATATCAACAAGGCTGAAAGGCTTCTGCACGATATCCTCGACCAGATCGTCGAGGCCGTAGGCGCGTTCGCGCTGGTCGGCAAAACCGGTCATCAGCAATATCTTCAGGCTTGGCCAATCGCGGGCCGCGTTCAGCGTCAGTGCAATGCCGTCCATCATCGGCATCTTGATGTCGCTCAACAGGAGGTCGAATGCGCCGTTGCACCGGGTCAGTATTTCCATTGCCTCGCCGCCATCTTCCGCGGCTTTGACGGAATGGCCGTCGGACTCCAGTGCCCGCGTCACAAAGGCGCGGACGGAATCATCATCTTCAGCTAGCAAAATTGTCGCCATTGACAAGCACCGGTTGCGAATCACTGTCCGGCAAATTTATTCGAACTTGCTTCGCCTGACAAATTTTCCAGGATTTCCGCCGTGTTCCCGGGTGAAATCAAACGACATGGTGCGAAGTCAAACAACCGGCGCTTGATTGTTATTCGTCCATATATCCGATGAACGGCAATTGCCGCCACGCGTGGCGCGCGTCCATGCCATAACCGACGACAAATTTGTCCGGACATTCGAACCCGACATAATCGGCCTCGATCACCGCCTTGCGCTTACCGGGCTTGTCCAGGAGCGCGACGACCCCGACCCGGGCGGCCCCGCGTTCAAGCAACAGGTTCTTGGCATAGGCGAGGGTGCGGCCGGATTCCAGAATGTCGTCGACCAGCAAGATGTCCCGGCCTTCGACATCGCTTTCGATGTCGCGCACGACGGTGATTTTGCCCGATGACGTCAATTCCTTGCCGTAACTGGCGAGGTGCAGGAATTCGACTTCGGGTACCATGCCCTTGCGGTGCAGGGCACGCAAAAGGTCCGCGGCGAAAATGAAGCTCCCCTTCAAGATCGAGATAACCATGAGGGATTGAAAACCGACGCCGGCCAACTCCTCAGCAAGCGAATCGACACGGTCGGCAATTTCAGCTTCGTCAAAAAGCGTCTTGATATCGGAAAGGCCCGTGTCGGTCATAAACCTGCTCTGCGCTGCGGACTGTCATTGAAGCGAACCAATATATCCGTCGCGATTGCTGGTGCTGTTGTCAACTCGGTTTTGAAGCGCGTGACCTCGCCGGCGGGCAAAGCGGTCAGGGAGAGGCGGTTTGTCCACGAAAAAAGTTCGCTTTTTGCATCGTCACGCAGCGAAAACAGGACTTCGGGAAGCCGAACGGTTCGATCGCTGATGTTTTCGATCAGGCCTTCGACCACAAAAACCGGACTGCCGTTGGAGACATGGCGCAGCATGCGAATATCACGAAACGCCAGTCCGCGCAGGTTGACCTCCAGGCCGATTGCGGCATAAAGGCTCGCCAGGTCGGGAACCGCCCGGACAATTGGCGCCCGCGCGAGGACGAGGCCCGCGACGAGTGCAAGCGAGGCGGCGAGCGATGTGATGCCCAGCATCTTGCGCGTCAGCAGGCCCCTGGTCACGGACTTCGACGGTTTGCCGCCCTTTTTGTCCTTGCGGGCTGCAATGGCCTCGATCGACCTGACTTCGTTTGCCTCGGCAAGCGCGGACGCGACGGTTGCTTCAATGGTCGCAATGGATTCCTTTCCCGCACCGCTCCCGTTCCCATCGGGACCGCCATCGTCACCGTCAGACACTTTTCTGATGCCTTCGGATGTGAACAGGTCCGCGTCGAGGCCGGCGAGGATTCCCGGTTTGGCTTCCTCATCGCCCGACTCGTCGTTGGAGGCCTGGTCTTCCTCGACTTCGTCCTCTGGCGCGTCTTCCTCTGGCCCGTTTTCCTCTAGATTGTCTTCGGCATTCATTTTTTCGAATGCAGCGGCCATACCGTCTTCATCATCGCGGGTGTCGGGCTCGGTCTCGGAGAATTCGGCCTCAAAGGCCGCTAGATCCTCGGTTCCGAATGTATTGGGTTCTTCCGGTGCCGGCTCAGGCTCCGGCGGCATGACGCGCCATACGGTGCTGCATTTGCCGCAGCGCAGTTTGCGACCCTTGGCCGGAATGGCCGCGGCGTCTAGTTCATAGGAGGTTGGACAAGAGGGACATTCGATGCGCATGGGACCGACTCGCGAACAGCTATGGGCATCCTGTGCCCGCAGACTCTTCTCTTTGTCGTCTAAAATCCTTAAGATTCCCGATACTCGCGCAATGCCATTAACGATGTATCCCGGCGCGGCGTCTGATCGTACGAGCGAAACCGGACTGTGCCGTTAATTCGTTGCGCGAAACCGGATATCGTGGTTTGGAGAAACAGTCGGGTTCGAAGGGCTGCCTCCCGTGATTCGAGACGGCACGTCCCCAACGCGACTCTCGTCATGCACCGGCTGTGAAGGACTGCAGTTTTGATCAGGTTTGAAAATGTTGGGCTTCGGTACGGTGGTGGACCCGAAATCCTGAAAGACCTGAACTTTCGGATCAACCCGCAATCGTTCCAGTTCCTGACCGGACCGTCCGGTGCCGGCAAGACGAGTTTGATCAGGCTCCTGTTCATGTCCCTGAAACCGAGCAGGGGCCTCATCAAGATCTTCGACAAGGATGCGTCCAGCATCGGCGGCGATGAACTGCCGGAGATTCGTCGTCGCATCGGCGTCGTGTTTCAGGACTTCCGGCTTCTGGATCATCTGACCACCTATGAAAACATCGCGCTGCCGTTGCGGGTCCAGGGCCAGGATGAATCGCGCTACCGGTCCGACGTGCTGGAACTGTTGACCTGGGTCGGATTGGGAAAACGCATTCATGCCCTGCCGCCGATCCTGTCGGGTGGGGAAAAACAGCGCGCCGCGATTGCCCGGGCCCTGATCGTTCGGCCGGAAATCCTTCTGGCCGATGAACCGACCGGCAATGTTGATCCGCCGCTGGCACGGCGGCTTCTGCGACTCTTCGTCGAACTCAACAAGCTCGGTACATCGGTTGTGATCGCCACGCACGATCTGCAATTGATGGATCAGTTCAATGCCCGTCGTCTCGTTCTGGAGGACGGGCGGGTGACGACCTATGATTAAAGGCTGGCGTTAGCATGTCGGAGCCCATCAGCACATCCAGCAAGCAGCCGGATCCTGTCCGCAGCCCAACTCCGGAAAACCTGACCGAACGACCGGCGGCGAAACCGGAACGCGAGGACGGTCGGAAAAGCCGCGGCGACCGAGCCGAGACCGCGGCCGGCGGGCCGGATTCGGTGCTTCGACCGAGCGCACCGATCATTCCCGGTCAGTCGGTGGCCGGCAGCGCGCTCGTGGCCGTGGTCGCGATCATGTCTTTCCTCGCCTGCCTGGCCCTTGGCGCCGCCAGTGTCGTCTACGATGCGGCCCGGGACTGGCAGGCCGCCGTTTCCAGCGAGATAACGATCCAGATCAGGCCCGCCGACGGTGTCGATCTCCTGGGGGAGATCGACAAGGCAATCAATATCGCGGAACGCACCCCCGGGGTCGCATCGGCGCGGGTGCTGTCGGATGCTGAAACGCAGGACCTGCTTGCTCCCTGGCTTGGCAGCGATGCCGAGATCGCGTCGCTGCCGATACCGCGTCTGGTCGTCGTCGAAATCGATGATCCCCTGGCGCTTGACCTTCCGACCTTGAGTTCAAGGGTCTCGACAGAGGTTTCGGGGGCGAGTGTCGATGATCATGCGATCTGGATGAACCGGTTGTCGGGCATGGCATCGAGTATGATCGCCGCGGCGATCGCGGTGGTTTTGCTGATCCTGGCGGCGATGGTGCTGTCGATTGCCTTCGCCGTTCGCGCCGCGATTGCCGGAAACAAGCAGATCATCGATGTGTTGCATTTCGTCGGCGCGACCGACCGCTTCATTGCCCAGGAATTTCAGCGGCATTTCCTCCTTACCGGACTGAAGGGAGGGTCGGCGGGATCGATCGCCGCAATCGCAATCTTTGTGGTGATCGGCGTTATCGATCGCACTGGCGAAACCCCCTACGGGGCGCAGATCGATGCACTGGTGGGCAATGTCTCGGTCGGACCGGGCGGATATTTCGGCGCCGTGGCAACGGTTTTCATTGTTGCAATTCTGACAGCCGTCACCTCCCGGATCGCGGTTCGCCAGGCCCTGCGGGTCCGGCCCCTATAGGGGTGCTTACGATTTGGACATGCTGTCCCTAAGGAAATGGCGGCGATCCTTGATTGCGCGAAACCGCAATCCATCCGGGCCCGCTTCACACTGCTGACAACAGTGCCGGGATTGTGAGCCGATCCGGGACAATTCAAGCGCGACATGCGATAATACCGTAAAATTTGTGCTTTCTTATTGCTGTGACAAAGCAATCCTTGATTTGAGTGCGGGTCTTCGCCTTAATATCTCCGTAGTTTTCTCGAATCGCTTGTTCTCATGAGAATATTGCGTTCGGAATCCAAATTCCCGGAGACATTGATGTCCCAATTCGTGGATCTTCTCCGTACAAAAGCGGCCAGAACCGGGTTGTATCGGTGGATACTTCGTCGGGCATTATTGTTCATTGCCGTCGCAGCCATTGTCGTCGTTGCCCTTGATTTCGCCAATTTCACCCGCGAAGTGATGCGCGCGACCCCGACGTCTGGACCGAACGCGGATGCGATCGTGGTTTTGACCGGTGGCGCCGACCGGATCAAGGGAGCGGCCAATCTGCTGCGCGGTGGCCACGCATCGCGCCTGCTGATATCCGGAGTGCATCCCGACACGACAATCGATGAGATCGCCCGATCCGCGGGGATCGCGCCCGTGCTCCTGTCCTGCTGCGTCGATCTCGATCACCTGGCGGCGAATACGATTGAAAATGCCGAGCAGACGAAATTGTGGGCGGAACGGCTGAAGTTCGGCTCGCTGATCGTTGTGACGAGCGCCTATCACATGCCGCGCAGCATGGCCGAGTTGGGCCACGTGATGCCGCAGGTCGATCTGGTTCCCTATCCGGTGGTTCGACAGGGTCTGGGCCTGGATCGCTGGTACGTGAAACCGTCGACGGTTCGCCTCGTCGCCGCGGAATATGCCAAATACCTTCTGGCCCGTTTCCGCATGCGCCTGGAAGCCCCGCACGCGCCGTCACAGGTTGCACAGGCCCTTTGATCGGCATCCCGTCGTCCGTGATCATTGCCTCAGAAAGTCCGGATTTGCGCGGGGCCTTGCATCTTTCGGCAGCGGGCTCTACGCAGGGGCTGACAAATTCCGGTGCTGGTTGCATCCGGGAACCGACCCGCAGACGATCCTTGACCTGGCACCCATGCTGACCCTTCGCTCCTGGCTGTTCACCCTTTTGTTCTATGTCTGGACACTGTTCTGTCTGTTGACGATCTGGCCGGTCATGTTGTGGTCGTTGCAGGCCGGACGGTCCTGCGTCAACGGCTGGTCGAGAGGCGTGCTCTGGCTGCTGCGGATCCTGGTCGGAATAACCTATGAGGTGCGCGGCCTGCAAAACGTTCCGGAAAAGCCCTGCCTGATCGCATGCAAACATCAGTCGGCATGGGAAATCTTCGCGCTGCTCTTAATTTTGCCGAATGCAACGTTTGTGATGAAACGTGAACTTGCCGGCATACCCCTGTTCGGCTGGTATGCGCTGCGCCTGGGCATGATCCCGGTGGACCGGGAAAAAGGACCGGCCGCACTGCGCACGATCACACCGGCTGTCGAACGCGCGCTGCAAAGCAACCAGCATATCATCATCTTTCCGGAAGGAACCCGGCGCCCGGTCGGAGCGGAACCGGATTACAAAACCGGGATCGCGCACTTCTACAATCGATTCGCAATTCCCTGCGTTCCCGCAGCACTGAATTCCGGCCGTTACTGGCTAAATGGCGTCACAATTAAACGGCCGGGCACCATTATTGTGTCGTTTTTACCGGCGATCGAAGCAGGCGCGCGGCCAAAGGCTTTTATGAAGGAAATGCAAGAAATGATCGAAACCGAGACCGATAAACTCTCCGGCTAGATCCGTTTCGCATCGAAAACAACATTTCGTTTCGTTTGCGGAGCAATCCGGTCGAATCAAAGAGCGCCGGGCGCGCACATTTTTTTGACTTGATCAATGTTCAAAGCATTTTCCTGCAAAAAAACCGTCACAATTGTGGTGAACCGGTCTTATTTTTTCCACAATCGATCCCAATATCATGTGAACAACATGTGGATAACGATCACGCGGTTCATGGAATATTCTAATGGAAGCGCAGCCGAAACGATCATTGACGCTATCGGAACCGGACGGATTGAGGTTGATCCAGTCGAAGTTCATGAAACTGGTGGCCTGTGACGATCTGACGGGGGCAGAAGCCGGCAAGCCCTTGCGGGCCCGTTCCGCGTGTGCCCGCTCGCTGCCGGCTCTTGGCGACAGCGCGGATGTCGACCATGCAAAAGGTCTGGCCGATAAATTCCGCTATTGGTGCGGTGCATCGGGCGATCGCTACGTCTTCACGGAAGTCGATCTCAACGAAATCGATGAATATACCGAAACCGTGGTGCTGTTGATGGATGCGCGGCGGCGCTCGGGACTGCGCATGGCCTATCTGGGTGAAGCCGGGTCGCGCAGCGCCCGCCAGTCAAGAACATTGGAAGCGGCAAAACGATCCAAATCCGTTCGCGCTTTCATTCATCTCCTGGCTGAGGATGCCGATCGCCGCCGGCAGATCATCGCCGACCTGGCCGCTGCTGCCTGACTCTCTATGGCCGGTCAAGCCCGCGCGCGAGCCACTCCAGCGTGCTGTCGCGGATTCCGGTTTCCTGCAGGTGCCGGGCGGTGCTGAGCACATAGTCCTGATTGTGTCCGGATTTCCCCCTGCTTTTGCTCACGATTTCAAGCTGGCGGTCGAGCGGCAACTTGCCGGCATATTGTTCGTGGTCGCGGTCGACGATGTAAAACAGCGCTTCGACGCGCCGGCCGGACCCATCCTTCAGGGTCACGACGCGCCGGGCTTCCTGATAGACCATGGTGACCTGTTCGCGAGCGCGCAGGTAGTCGACAACCTCGGTTTCCTGTCCGGGCGTGACCCGGAATGCCGTGCCGACGCAGGCGCCGCCGCGGTCGAGACCGAGAACCAGACCGGGTTCGGCCTGGGTTCCGCGATGCACCCATGAAAATATGCACAGGGACCGGTGCAACCCGGTCACCCGCGCCAGCACCGCTTCCTCGTGCGCGAAGCCCGGCCGCCACATCAGCGACCCGTATCCGAATACCCATAAATCCGACATGGAAGCTTCCTATGAATTTCTCATGGAAAAATCCAGAGGCAGTTTCGCGGTGTCTGCAGTTTACGGTCGGGTATTTCGCAGGATCCGCACCGCTCTATGACGGTGCGCGGCAGGCAGTCCGATGCAACGGTTGGCAATGCCGCGCCAAGGGACTAGTACCTCTGCACAGGGAACTCAAGACAAGCCCGGCAAACGAATCCGGAAAGGAAACCTGCAATGGGATTGCGGATCAAGATTCTTGGAGCCGTCGTTATCCTCGTATGCGCGGCCTGGTCAGGATTCTGGTGGTTCGCTGCATCGACCGTGGACAGCGCCAGCGCCGATGCCATCGTCAAGGCGGGCGAGCGCGGCGTGAGCATCGAGTGCGGCAACAAGACCGTGCAGGGCTGGCCGTTCCGCATGACCCTGGTCTGCGACACGGTCGACGTCGACACCAAGGACGTTCAGGTCGCGGCACAGGGATTGCGCGCGGTGGCCATGGTCTACAATCCCAGTCATCTGATTGTCGAGGCCGATTCCCCGGTGCAGCTGGCGTCCAGCACGTTGCCGGGACCGGTGACCGCGAACTGGAAAAGCGGGCGGGCGAGTTTTCAACTGAGCACTGACATTGTGGAGCGCGCCTCGCTGGTCTTTTCCGACCTCGCTCTGAAATCGACCCTGTTCCGGCCGCTGAAGGATCCTGTCGCCGAACAGGTCGAGGTCCATTTCAAGCGCTCGGAGCAACCGGCCAATCTCGATGTTTCCATCCGGTCACAGGCGGTGGAGTCCGCGCTCGGCAGCACCCGCCTTCCTCCCTTCGATCTCGATGTGCTGGCCATGGTGTCGGAGGGCGCGCACCTGCTTGTCGGCCAGAACAGGCGGTTTCTGGAACGGGCAAAGGCAGGGGAGGTCGCGGTCGCGCTGGAACGCGCGCTTATCAGCATCGGTGAGGCCCGGATCCAGATCAGCGGCGACTTCGCCCTGGCCGAGAACGGCCATCTCAACGGCACGCCGCGAATCGCGATCGCCAATACCAGGGCTCTCGGTCAGGCCCTTGCCGGCATTCCCGGTCTCGACATGGCGCGAATCCAGCCGTTTTTGCAACTGTTTTCGGGGTTTGGCGAAAAGACCGAGATCGACGGCGCCCCGGCCAGCGCCGTGACCCTGACGATCCGCGACGGCCGGGTGACCGCCGGCCTGATCCCGGTCGGGCGCCTGCAGCCGATCAGACTGGACTGACCGGCTCTAACGGGGAGGGTGCGGTGGAATGTGGGCCGGGCTCGGGCAGGGTCTGATGGCCGAATTCGTCCCAGTCGTCCCAGCCGGGAAAGGAAATCGCGCCGGCCTTGTCGAGGGTTTCAAGGGTCCGTTTCCATGCCGCCATGCGCTCTTCGATGTGTCTGACGAAACCGTCGCCCTCAATTCTGGTATAGCCGGTATGGTCGTTGATGCCGAATGACAGGAACGGTGTCAGCACCGTGAAGCCCATGTAGTAGAGCGAATAATGGATCGGCCACATCATGACATCCATGTTGCCGCCGCGGCCATTGCCCTGGAAGGCGGCTTCGGGCGCACCGGTCGTCACCGAACAGATTGCTTTCTTGCCCCTGAAATATCCACGATCATACCGCATTGTGCTGGTGTAGAGGCGGCCGTTGACAAAGACGCGGTCGAACCATCCCTTGAGCATGGCCGGCTGTGCGTGCCACCAAAGGGGGAATTGCAGAACCACCAGATCGGCGCGCTCGAGGCGCTCGATTTCCTGCGCGACATCGCCCGGCAGCGTGTCCGTCAGACCTGCGTGACGCTGCTCGTTCATGGCGTTGAAGCGGTCCGGATCCTCGCGTTGCGCATAGTGCCGGGCCCGTTCCACCGGATCGAACCCCTCGGCGTGGAGATCGGCGACCTCGACCGTGTGTCCAAGCCGGTTGAACGTTTCGACCGCCAGATCCGTCAGGGCGCCGTTGAACGAACCGGGTTCGGGATGGCAGAACACGACCAGAACATGCATGGTTGAAACCTTCCGTTTGGAAATTGCCGTTGCATTCCAACGAAATAGATTGTTGAAATCCGAACATCAATTCGCCAGTTTCGACAATTAGGATTGCAAAAATGAACAGCACGCTTGCCTGGGATGACCTGCGCCTGGTTCTGGCGATTGCCGATGCAGGCACGCTGTCGGGGGCGGGACGAAGGCTGGGGCTGAGCCACGCGACCCTGTTTCGGCGGCTGAACGGGGTTGAGGAACGCCTCGGCGTCCGACTGTTCGATCGGGCCCGGAGCGGCTATTCGGCAACCCTGGCCGGCGAGGAGATCGCCGAAACCGCAAGGCATGTCGAACGCCGGGTGCAGGATGTGGAACGCCGGGTCGTCGGTCGGGACCTGAAGCCGTCGGGAACCGTGCGCGTCACCACGCTGGATTCCCTGTTGATCGGATTTCTGGCGCCGGTTTTTGCCGGATTTCAGGCAGTGCACGGCGGGATCAGCCTGGAGGTGGCGATTTCGAACCAATTGTTCAGCCTGTCGAAGCGCGAGGCCGACGTCGCGATTCGCCCGACCCTGGCTCCGGACGAAACGCTTGTCGGCCGCAAGATCGGTACACTGGCCTTTGCGGTCTACGGGCTGCGGGACCTGGCTTGCGGTCGGGCACACGGTTCCGGGTTTGCCGGACCCTGGATCGGGCCGGACGAGGCGATGGTCTATCCGGATCTGGTCGCCTGGATGCGGCAACAGGGCGTGGACGACCGATGCCGCTACCGGGTCGACAGCGTCCTGGGCATGTATGCCGCGGTGGGCGCCGGGCAGGGCGTTGCCGTCCTGCCATGTTATCTCGGCGATCCGGATCCGTCGCTGGTGCGCCTGAGCGAGCCCGTCGTCGAAATGGCCACCGATCTCTGGATCCTGACCCATCCGGATCTGCGGACATCGGCCCGCGTTCGAGCCCTGACCGGTTTCGTCGCGGACGCGGTGAAGCGCAAGGTCGCGCTGCTCGCCGGCTCAACCTGAACGGCTCTGATCCTCGACATCCGTTTCGCCCTTCAAAGGCGCCGCGCCATGATGGCGGCCGAAATCCGGTTCGGCGGTTTCCTGGCCGGCGTCGATGATGCCGCGCCTGATGGCGCGGGTGTGGGTGAACAGATCGAACAGGGTGTCGCCGTCGCCCCAGCGGATCGCCCGTTGCAGGGAGATCAGATCCTCGTTGAAACGGGCCAGCATTTCCAGAACCGCCTCCTTGTTGTTGAGGAACACGTCGCGCCACATGGTCGGATTGGAGGCGGCGATCCGGGTGAAGTCGCGGAATCCCCCGGCGGAATATTTCATCACTTCCGAACGGGTGATGGATTCCAGATCGGCGGCGGTGCCGACAATGTTGTAGGCGATCAGGTGGGGAACGTGGCTGGTAATGGCAAGCACCAGATCGTGATGCTTGGTGTCCATGAGTTCGACATTGGACCCGAGCCGTTCCCAGAACGCGCGCAAGCGGGCCAACGGTTCGGGTTCGGTCTCCGGTTTTTCCTTTGGTGCCTCACCGTTCGTCGGGGTGAGGATGCACCAGCGTTGTTCGAACAGTTCGGCGAAGCCGGCCTCGGGGCCGGATTGTTCCGTACCGGCGACCGGATGGCCGCCGATGAAGTGAACGCCGTCGGGAATATGCGGCTCAACCGCGAGCGTCACGGCCTCCTTGACCGAGCCGACGTCGGAGACGATCGTGCCCGGCTTTAGATGCGGCCCGACAGCCTCCGCGACCGTGCCGCAGGACCCGACCGGCACACATAAAATGACCAGGTCGGCATCGGCGCAGAGTGATGCGGCGTCGGTTGAATAGAGGTCGCCGAGGCCCCGGTTTCTGGCGCGCTCGACCACGTCCTCGGACAGGTCGGCAAGGGCGATTTCACGAACGGCGTTGGTTTTGCGGGACGCGCACGCAATCGACGATCCCAACAGGCCGATCCCGATAATGACCAGCCTTTCAAACAAAGGTTCCGACATGAGAACCCGATCCTTTTCCCGGCCTTCGGACCGTCTAACGATTGAGAAAGCCGGCAAACGCCGCGAGCGCCGCTTCGTTGGCTTCCTGTGTTCCAATGGACATGCGCAGGCTGTTGGGGAATCCGTACCCGTCCAGCCGCCGCAGCACGAGGCCGCGCTCAAGCAGATAGGCGTCGGCGTCGGCTGCGCGTTTGCCGTCTTCATCCGGCATGTGAATCAGGATGAAATTGCCGACGCTTGGCACGACATCGAGCCCGAGTGTCCGCAGGCCATCCGTCAGCTTCGGCAACCAGATCTCATTGTGGGCGACGGCCTTGTCGATGAATTCGCGGTCGCGGATCGCCGCAATTCCGGCGGCCATGGCCGGTCCGGTGACGTTGAACGGTCCGCGGATCCGGTTGAGGGCGTCGATGACGTGATCCGGGCCGTAACACCAGCCGAGACGCAGGTTGGCGAGGCCGTAGATCTTGGAAAATGTCCGGGTCATCACGACATTGTCGGACGAGGACACCAGTTCGATGCCGCTTTCATAATCGTTGCGCCGGACATATTCCGCATAGGCGGCGTCGAGCACCAGAAGCACGTTGCCGGGCAGACCGGCCTGCAGCCGCCGCACCTCATCGAAGGGCAGGTAGGTGCCTGTCGGATTGTTGGGGTTGGCCAGGAATACGATCCTGGTGCGCGCGGTTACGGCGGCGAGCATGGCGTCGACATCGGCTTTCAGATCCCGGGTTTCGGGAACGATCACCGGTTTGGCGCCCGCCGCGAGCACGGCGATCTTGTAGACCAGAAACGCGTGGTCGGTGAATATCGCCTCGTCGCCGGTCGCCAGATAGGCGTTGGCGATCAGGCCGAGCAACTCGTCGGAGCCGTTGCCGCAGACGAGCCGGGCGGCATTCAAACCGTAGACATCGGCAATCGCGTCGCGCAGGGCGGTGGAGCCGCCGTCGGGATAATATTCAAGACCGGCCGCATTGTCCCGATAGGCGGCGATCGCCTTCTCGCTCGCGCCAAGCGGCGTTTCGTTGGACGACAATTTGAACAGCCGGTCGCCGCCGGTGGCCTTGGATTTTCCCGGCACATAGGCGGCAATGTCCAAAACACCTGGTTTCGGCACAGGGCGAATACGATCTGTCATAACACGGTCTCTTGATGTCTGGATGCGGAGGCGAAACGGAAATGGGGCGGGCAGGCAGGTAGGATCAGGCCCGATAATATCGATAGGCATGCATGAAATGCCGCGCGGCATGCAGGTGTGCAAGATCGATCATCGGGCGGGTGCCGCCTGCAATGTCGAAGTCGCGATGCCGTTGGTCCGCTTGCCTGTCCATAAGTTCGCCAAAGTTCGAAGTCCGGAACCGATCCGGATTCAGGAACCGGGCTTTTCTACGCAAGACTGGAGCCAATTGCAAAGATTTCCTCAAAATTCCCGATCCTGCGATCCGGTCCGATGGTGTGGTTTGTGGCTCTCGCGGGTTGAAAACGCGCCCTGGGGCGCAAAGATCGGGCGCAATTGACGGGCGCTGCGGGCCCGTGCCGTGACGCCCTGATAGAGCTGTTTTTCCGCCTCCACCATGATAACGCCGGCAAAGGCCGGGCAGAGTTTGCCGCCGATCCGTTCCCAGGCCCGCGCCGTCGCCTCACGCGGGCGCTTGAACACGGGCGGCATCATCAGCGCCTCGCGCCATCGCAGCGGCGCGAACATCACCTCGCGCAACAGATGCACCAATTGTCCGCGCGAATAGGGCCGGCCATACCCGAACGGGGTCGAATCGGTGCGCGCCCACAGCCCGGTGCGGTTGGGCACCACCACCAGCAAACGCCCGCCAGGCGTCAGAACCCGCCAGACATCGCGCAGCACGTCGCGCGGATTGTGCGCCATTTCCAGGGAATGGATCAGAAGCGTGCGGTCGATGGACGAATCCGGCAGGGCCAGCATGGCTTCCGGCATCAGGGCGGCCAGGTTGAGCTCCTTGCGCGGCCACGGCGTCACCCCCTGCGGCCCCGGCATCAGGGCGATCACACGCTCCGCATTGGGCAGGAACGGTCTGAGGTAGGGCGTGGCGTAACCGATGCCGGCAACCCGGTCGCCGGGCGTGTCCGGCCAAAGGTCGAGGATCTTGGAACGCACGATCTCGCGCACAAGCTGGCCGCGCGGCAACCGGTAGAATTCCAACAGATCGACAACGTCGAGATGCATGGCGGGCCCGTTCGAAGCGACCGGCGGCCAAATGTCGGCGCTCCGGCTCAATGCCCCTGATATAACAACGAATGATAAAAAAATCTCTTGCGGGCCGCCGCGTCAGTTTGGCGTGCCGCCTTTTCGCGGATTTGCGGCAATGCTATCACCGCCGGCAACATGAGAGCCGTTCAGGTTTACTCGGATGCACTTTGACCGGATTGCGAGGCTTGCTGTCGGCGTTTTGCGCCGCTCGTGGTCATGAAGACCACCGCGCGACACACGCCTTGACAGAAAGCCTCGCAATCCGGTCAAAGTGCATCCGAGTAAACATGAACGGCTCTAGCAGGACGACAGGACAGGAAATCATCATGGCTTTGCAATTCCATCAATTCGAATGTCGCTCCGACAATTACGGCGTCCTGGTTCACGACCCGGAAGCGAACGTCACGGCGTCCATCGACGCGCCGGAAGAAGCCGCAATCCTCAAGGCGCTGGAGCATACCGGCTGGACGCTGACCCATGTGCTGGTGACCCATCATCACGGCGATCACACGGAGGGGATTGCCGGCCTGAAACAGAAATTCGGGGTGCGGGTCATCGGCCCGGCGGCCGAGGCCTCGAAGATCCCGACCCTCGACGAAACCGTGTCCGGCGGCGACACGATCCGGTTCGGCGGATTCGACGTGGCGGTCTACGACACGCCGGGTCATACGCTCGGCCAGGTCAATTATCACATTCCCGAAGCCAGGGTGGCGTTCACCGGCGACACCCTGTTCGCGCTCGGCTGCGGCCGTGTTTTCGAAGGCAGCCACGATCAGATGTGGCAATCCATGCAGACCCTGCGGGCCAATCTGCCGGCCGACACGACGATCTATTGCGGTCATGAATATACGCTGGCCAACGCCAAGTTCGCCCTGTCGGTCGACCCGAAGAATTCGGCGCTTCTGGAGCGGGCCGCAAAGATCGAGGCGCTTCGGGCCGCAGGCCAGCCGACCCTGCCGACAAATATGGAAGCGGAGCTGGCAACCAATCCGTTCCTGCGGGCGGACGATCCGGGCATCCAGGCGCATCTCGGCATGACCGGTGCACCGCTCGACAAGGTTTTCAGCGAAATCCGCAGCCGCAAGGATTCGTTCTAAGAGCCGCTTTGATCGCACGCCAATTGAACGGGTTCGGCTCGACCTCCCGGCAACCGAAACCCGTCCCGGCATCCCGTGTCCGGCTCCGGGCACCCCGGGATGAGGCCGAGACGTGTCGCAACGGATGGTGTGAGCCCTCACCATACCGCGCCGGTCGCGTTGCCAACAGACGGAACACAGTCATGACCACACCGGAAATCGCCGACATCATCCGCACCCTCGATCTGTCCCCGCACCCGGAGGGCGGCTATTACCGGGAAATGTTCCGGGATGACGGTCTTGAGGGCGAACGCGCAGCGTCGACGGCAATCTACTACCTGCTTCCCGGCGGCGAGGTCTCGCGCTGGCATCGGGTCGATGCGGTTGAGATCTGGCATTTCTACGCCGGCAGTCCGCTTGCCCTGACGATCTCCGAAAACGGGATTGATACGACCGGGTTTCGGCTTGGCACCGACCTGGCGGCCGGTGAGCGGCCGCAGATCGTCGTGCCGCGCTACGGCTGGCAGACGGCCGAAAGCCTGGGGGCCTGGACCCTGGTCGGCTGCACTGTTGCGCCCGGTTTCGAGTTTGCCGGGTTCGAAATGGCTTCCGACGGCTGGCAGCCCGGCGAAAGCTGGCAATCGGAATAAATCGTGTCGGCGGTGTTTTCCGCCCCACAAGGGGCCGGTCCCGCCCTCGCAAAGCGCTGCGATCTTGTATTTGCCGGGATGATTTAGTAGGCAGGTCCGCACGTTCCATCCTTCGATCAACTCCATAAAAACGAGGCAAGCCACAATGGCGACCCACAAGCTCCTTCTCTTGCCGGGCGACGGCATCGGTCCCGATATCATGGCGGAAGCCAAGAAGATCATTGCCTGGCTCAACAAGCAGGGCGGCGACACGTTCGAGCATGAGGAAGATCTTGTCGGCGGCTCGGCCTACGATGCGCATGGACAGTCGATTTCCGAAGCCGCCATGGCCAAGGCGCTGGCCGCGGACGCGGTTCTGTTCGGCGCCGTCGGCGGTCCGAAATGGGACGGGGTCGGCTATGACGTGCGGCCCGAAGCCGGATTGCTGCGGCTGCGCAAGGATCTGCAATTGTTCGCCAACCTGCGCCCGGCCATCTGCTATCCGGCACTGGCGGACTCCTCTTCGCTGAAACGCGACGTGATCGAGGGGCTCGACATCCTGATCATCCGCGAACTTACCGGCGGCGTCTATTTCGGCGAGCCCAAGGAGATCCGCGATCTCGGCAACGGCCAGAAGCGCGGCATCGATACCCAGGTCTACGATACGTTCGAGATCGAGCGGATCTCGCGCGTTGCCTTCGAACTGGCGCGGACCCGGCGCAACAAGGTGACCTCGTCGGAAAAACGCAATGTGATGAAATCCGGCGTGCTGTGGAACGAAGTGGCGACCAATATCGGCGCCAGCGAATTCGCCGATGTCGAACTCGACCACATGCTGGCCGATGCCTGCGCCATGCAATTGGTGCGCTGGCCGAAACAGTTCGACGTGATCCTGTGCGACAACCTGTTCGGCGACATGCTGTCGGACGTCGCCGCCATGCTGACGGGATCGCTCGGCATGCTGCCGTCGGCTTCGCTCGGCGCCCCCGACCCTGTCAGCGGCAAGCGCAAGGCGCTTTACGAGCCGGTGCACGGTTCCGCCCCCGATATTGCCGGAACCGGCGCCGCCAACCCGATCGCGATGATCGCCTCGCTCGGCATGTGCCTGCGCTATTCCTTCAACATGATCGACATGGCCAACCGGGTCGACGCGGCGATCGCCGCGGCGCTCGAAAAAGGGCTGCGCACGCCGGACATCATGCCGACGGACGAAGGCGCCGCGGGCGTGACCAAGGTCGGCACCGAAGAGATGGGCGCGGCGATCCTGGCCGAACTGGACGCGGCATGAGCGACGCGCCGCAGGCCCGGCCGGCCGCGCCACGGATCATGGCGGCGGCGCCGATTGTGCCGGTGCGTGATGTGCAGGCTTCGGTCGCCTTCTATGTGGCGATGCTCGGCTTCGAGACCGTGTTCGTCGCCGCCGACGGCGCCACCGGCGAAGTCGGCCGCGACGGCGCCCGCATCATGTTCGTCGCCTGCGACGATGCCGATACGCTCGCGGTGACGGCGACAAACATGTCGATCTACCTGCAGGTCGACAATGTCGACGCCCTGTGGCACGACCTGTCGCCGCGGCTCGGGGATCTGCCGAGAAACCGGGTCCGGGCGCCGTTCGACCAGGCCTATGGCATGCGCGAATTCCATGTGAAGGATCCGGACGGGTTCCTGATGTTCTTCGGCCAGCCGGTGCGGTGAGAGCGGGGTCCTTCTCGCTCGACCAATGACGGTCTCGTCCGGCAACCACACGACTTGGTACCAATCCCGAAGTGCCTCACCGGCCTTGAGCCGGTGACCGGAAGATCGAAGGGCGGCTGTCCAAGGCTTGTGAGTCGATCCCCTTGGATGTGGGTCCCGGATCGATGTCCGGGACGGCAGGCCCGGTTTGTCCCAAGCGCCGATCTGGACTGACGGCGGCCCCGCGAGACCACGAATCCCCTCTTACCCCAAAGGCGGCAACCGGCGCGGCACCGGCGACGACTGGATGATCGAGGTGTTGGTCATCGCATAGGGATTGATCCGGTCGATCAGCTGTTCCAGCGCCCCGACCGAGGCGAGATGCGCCTTGGCGATGAAACAATCCTCGCCGGTGATCCGGTCGCATTCGACGATCTCCGTCATCTCGTCCAGCAGCGCCGCCACCTTGTGCAGATTGCCCGGAACCGGGCGGATCCGCAGCCAGGCCGCGAGCGGCAGACCGAGTGCCGCCGGATCGACGTCGACGCTGTATCCCTTGACCACCCCGCGCTCCTCCAGCCGCCGCAGCCTGTCGGCGACGCTCGGTGACGACAGGCCGACCAGCCGGGCCAGGTCGGCAAGGCTGGTGCGCGCGTCCGCCGAAAGGGCCAGAAGCAGCTTGCGGTCGACATCGTCGATCTTCGAAGGCGCGGTCATGAGGACATTCATCGAAACAGCCTTTGAAACGGAGGCAGAAAAGAGATTTCACCTTCAATCGACCATAGTTTGTGCGCCCTGACCCTGCAACCCTGTTCCGGCCCCGATACACCTGCCTGGAACGCCCGCCATGTCTCGCCCGCTTGTCGACCGCCTGCCGCCGCAGATCTGGTTCTGCGTCAGCGCCGTCTTCCATTATCTCGGGCCGTCGTTCGCGGTTCTGCTGTTCCCCTTTGTCGGCGTGCTCGGCGTCGCCTGGTTGCGGATTGCCTCCGCGGCCCTGGTGTTTTCCGCCTTCCGGAATCCCTCGCGCACCTTCCGGCAGGCCGACGCGCCGGCGCGCCGGATCATGGTCGCGCTGGGCCTTTGCCTCGCGGTTATGAATGCCTCGTTCTACCTGGCGCTCGACCGGCTGCCCATGTCGCTGGTCGCGGCGATCGAATTTGTCGGCACGATCGGCCTGGCGCTCTACGGTCTCAGAAGTGCCCGCAACCTCGTGGCGCTGGGGCTTGCCGGATCCGGCGTGGCGCTTCTGATCGACGTGACCTGGGCAAGCGACCCGATCGGTCTGTTCTGGGCGTTTCTCAACGGCGGCCTGTTCATGGCCTATGTCGTTCTCGGCCACCGGTTGTCGCGGCTCGGCGGGGCAGGCGGTCTCGACCGGCTGGGGGCGGCGATGGCGATCGCCTTTGTCGCTGTCCTGCCGGTGGGCCTTGCCGAGGCGGTGGCGGTGTTCGGCGCGCCCTGGCTGCTTGCGGCGGCGGTTGGCGTCGGCATCTGTTCCTCCGTCATTCCCTATGTCTGCGACCAGTTCGCCATGGCGCGGCTGCCGCGGGCGAGCTTTGCCCTCTTGCTGTCGCTGCTGCCGGCGGTGGCCGCGGCGATGGGCGCGCTGGTCCTTGCGCAGATCCCGTCGCCGGCCGATTGCCTCGGCATCGGGCTGGTCATGCTCGGTGTCGCCGTGCACCGTCCGGCGGAGCCGCAATGACGGCGGCCCGTCAATCTCCCGCACTGTCGTGGTTTTGGGCTATACTAATCCGGACGCAAAGATCAGACCGGCCCGCAAAGGCCCGGAAGGGGGACAGATGGACTATTACGACGTCGATGTTTACGCCCGTCAGGTCACGACGACCTCGGCGGAGGCGCAGCAATGGTTCAATCGCGGGCTCGTCTGGTGTTACGCCTATTTTCACGACGAGGCGGTCGCCTGTTTCCGGAAGGCGATCGAGGCCGATCCGGCCTGCGCCATGGCCCATTGGGGCGTCGCCTATGCGATCGGGCCGAACTACAACATGCCCTGGGAACGGCGCGACGGAAGAATGCGCCGCGAATCGCTTGCCATCGCCTTTGATGCGACCGAAGCGGCGCTGGCGCTGGTTGCGTCGGTGAGCGCCCCGGAACGGGCCCTGATCGAAGCGTTGCCCATCCGGTTTCCGCAACGTGAGCCCGCCGACTTCGATGTGATGCGCGGCTGGAACGACGCCTTTGCGACGGCGATGAAACAGGTGCATGCGGCCCATCCCGACGATCTCGACATCCGCACAATCTATGTCGAGGCGATCATGAACCGGACGCCCTGGAAAATGTGGGACCAGGCGACGGGCAAGCCGGCGGACGGGGCGGGGACGCTCGAGGCCCAGGCGGTGCTGGAAGCCGCCCTCGACACCCACCCGGAGGTGATGCGCCATCCCGGCATCCTGCATCTCTATGTCCACCTGATGGAAATGTCGCCGATGCCGGAAAAGGCGCTGAAGGCCGGAGACGCGCTGCGCGTGCTCGTGCCCGACGCCGGGCACCTGATCCACATGCCGACCCATATCGATGTCCAGTGCGGCCACTATCGCGACGTGTTTCACTGGAACTGGCAGGCGATCCAGGTCGACAGAAAAGCGCTGGAGCGGACCGGCGTTTACACGCTCTACACCGGCTATCGCATCCACAATTACCATTTCGCGGTCTATGGCGCGATGTTCCTCGGCCAGTTCGAACCGGCCTGGCGGGCGGCACGCGAACTGGTCGAGGTCACGCCGGAGGAATTGTTGCGGGTGCCGTCGCCGCCGTTCGCCGACTTTTTCGAGAGCTATATGGCGATCTGGGTGCACGTGCTGATCCGGTTCGGCCGCTGGCAGCAGATCATCGATGAAGAGCTGCCCGCGGATACGGACCTTTACGCCAATCTCACCGCGACGCTGCACTATGCCAAGGGCGTCGCCCATGCCGCGCGCGGAGAGGTTGCCGAGGCCGAACAGCAGAGAACGCTGTTTTTCGCAGCCCGCGACCGGATGCCGGAGGGCCGGCGCATGCACAATGTGCTCTGCCTCGACCAGCTCGGCGTGGCCGAAGCCATGCTCGACGGCGAGATCGAATACCGCAAGGGCAATTACGACGTCGCCTATGCCAGCTTGCGCACGGCGGTCGAGCGGGAGGATCTTCTGCCCTACGACGAACCCTGGGGCTGGATGCAGCCGAGCCGGCACGCGCTCGGCGCCTTGCTGCTCGAACAGGGCCACGTCGCGGAGGCCGAAACCGTCTACCGGGAGGACCTGGGGCTTGGCGGCAGCCTGAGCCGGGCGCAGACCCACCCCGACAATGTCTGGAGCCTGCGCGGCCTCAACGACTGCCTGGCCGCGCGCGGCGCGGGTGAGACGGCGGAAGGCATTCTCGTCGCGCAACGGTTGGCGCTCGCGGAAAGCCGCGCCGACCGCCCGGTCGGCGCCTCGTGTTTCTGCGCGCAGGCGGCGGAGTGAGGGGGCTGGGTTTCGATTATCCCTTTGAGGCAAGAGGGTGATGGCTTCCAAGAACCGCCACCCTGTGTATCGAAGCCCATTCTCACGCCAGCTTCAGCCCGACCACTCCGGCAATGATCAGCATGACCGACAGGATCCGCATCAGGCTGGAAGCGTCGCCGAAAACCATCACGCCGACGGCGAAAGTACCGGCGGCGCCGATCCCGGTCCAGACCGCGTAGGCGGTTCCGATCGGGATGGTTTTCTGGGCAAAGAACAACAGCCCGCCGCTGATCGCCATCGAAACGATGGCCACCGAGATCCAGCTCCAATGGATCCCGGACTCCGTGCTGCCGAGCTTCAGGCCCAGCGGCCAGCCGATCTCGAAAAGGCCGGCGAGGATCAGGGCGGTCCAGGCGATGTTCATTCCATTGTCCCCAGGATTGGCGGCCGGCTCGCTTCGGACCCGACACTCGGTCACGTGTTCAAGATGTCTATGTGACATCAGGTGCATGACTGTTGCCATTCGCCGATAATGTCAATGAAGGGCCAGTTTGGACCGCAAGTGCACAATTTTGCGGGACCATTATTGCCTCATTCGAAATATGACGGTCTTTATTTCGGTATCAGTCTCGAGTCAGGCTATGATTCGGCGACACGCATTTTCCTCATAGCGCTTCCACCGCACCGACAATCAAAATGGCCAAATCCCAAGACTGCCTTCAAGAAGTCACCCGGACCCTGAAACAGGCCGCGGCCGGCATCGACCCGGAAAAAGCCCGCGAACGCGCGTTTTTCATGAAGACGGCAATGCCGTTGCTCGGTCTCACCGTGCCGCAACAGCGCAAGCTTGTCCGCAAGGGCTATTCGTTTTCAAAGAGTCCGTTCCAGGAGCAGTTTCCGATCTGGGACCATGTCTGGAAGACGGCCGACATCCATGAAGTCAAGATGCAGGCCGGGTTCTATCTCGACGGGCATTGGGACCAGATGCCGGCCGCCGGGCTGTGGCCGCGGGTCCGGGACTGGGCCGAGAGCCTGAATTGCTGGGACCAGTCCGACACGCTGTCTGGTGTCTATGCGCATCTGTTCGAGGCGGAACCGGACCTGATCAAGCCTGTTTTCGCGGCCTGGAACACGGACCCGAACCCCTGGCTGCGGCGGCAGTCGATGGTCAGCCTGTTGTATTACACACGGTTCCGCAAACGGCTGCCGGACCGGGCGCTGGTGTTTTCCTTTGCCGGAGCCCGGTTGGCGGACGAGGACTATTACGTCCAGAAGGGGCTTGGCTGGATGCTGCGCGAGGCGTTCAACGCCTGGCCGGAGGAGGCGCAGGCGTTCCTCAATGAGGTTGTCGGCGATCTCAGTCCCGTCGCCTGGCAGGCGGCGACGGAAAAGTTGGCGCCGGAAGACAAGGCTGAGCTGAAAGTGTTGCGCAAGGCGGCTCGGAAGCGGGGGTGAGGGGGATTGGGATCGATCCCGCAAGTTTTCTGAACCCGACGTTCGCCCTGTGACGACCGTCACTCGAGATCCGGTCACCCCGTCCTCACATGTTGGTTATCGAAGCAACGAACACACCAACCGGGGGGAAACATCATGTTCCGCAAAACCATCGCAACCGTCCTGACTGTCGCCGTCGTCTCCACGTCCGCCTTTGCCGCAACCACGACCGACGCATCGGCCAAGAACGGCCGCCGGGGCGCCGCCGCCATCGGCGCGATCCTGGGCCTGGCCGCCGGCGCCGCGATCATCGCCGGCAAGCGCCACAAAAACCGCAATCGCTACGACGCGTATCAGGAATACCGCGAGGTCTGCTTCGACAAGCCGATCCGCCGCTGGAACCGCTACGGCGAACGCGTCATCGTCGGCTACCGGACGGTCTGCCGCTGAGTTTCATCACCAAACCATTTTTATCAGTTTTTACTCAAGCGCCCCGGTCTCACTCGTGAGCCGGGCGTTTGCGTTTTGAGGGGGACAAATGTGCGGGCGGATTGAAATGCACATTTACGCGGTAGCAAGCAGCTCTCGTCCCTCATGGCGGGCAAATGCCATGCCGAAGCACCATGGTTTTCGCCAACCCGCCCCGCACTCCCCCGTCATGGCCGGTCTTGTACCGGCCACCCACCAGGCAGGAGCAAATCACGATCCTGATTTGAAGCGGCACGGTGGGTGGCCGGGACAGGCCGCGGCCATGACGTGGAGTGGGGTGATCCGGGCGCGGACAATCGCGGTTCGGGGACCGGGGCGGCGGGCCTGTTGCGCCCGCCCCGCAACACCGGAGCACCCCGTACGGCGGCAAAGTCCCGCAGGATGTTTCACCGGCCGCTGAGCAGATCCCCAAACGTCCGATACCTCCCCACCCGTCATGGCCGGTCTTGTCCCGGCCACCCACCGGGCAGGAGCAAATCACGATCCTGATTTGAAGCGGCGCGGTGGGTGGCCGGGACAGGCCGCGGCCATGACGTGGAGTGGGGTGATCCGGGCGCGGACAATCGCGGTTCGGGACTCGGGGCGACGGCGGGCCTGTTGCGCCCGCCCCGCAACACCGGAGCACCCCGCACGGTAGCAAAGTTCCGCAGGATGTTTCACCGGCCGCTGAGCAGATCCCCAAACGTCCGATACCTCCCCACCCGTCATGGCCGGTCTTGTACCGGCCACCCACCATGCAGGAGCAAATCACGATCCTGATTTGAAGCGGCGCGGTGGGTGGCCGGGACAGGCCGCGGCCATGACGTGGAGTGGGGTGATCAGGGTGCGGACAATCGCGGTTCGGGACTCGGGGCGGCGGCGGGCCTGTTGCGCCCGCCCCGCAACACCGGAGCACCCCGCACGGCGGCAAAGTCCCGCAGGATGTTTCACCGGCCGCTGAGCAGATCCCCAAACGTCCGATACCTCCCCACCCGTCATGGCCGGTCTT
>Ga0207422_1002129_pt1 | contig 29295 bp, 22 predicted proteins | sample MarCyaLeptolynsp_FD_187757 | JGI IMG/M metagenome (GOLD analysis project Ga0207422, IMG submission 187757) | Marine cyanobacterial communities from Panama - species 1 Leptolyngbya sp. (SPAdes) | ecosystem: Environmental > Aquatic > Marine > Unclassified | place: Panama: Panama City | collected... | reverse complement strand
ATCAATTGAAGAATTAGAATATTTGTTACATCAACTGTTAAATGAAGGAGGATTAATTATCAAATGGGGGCGAAAACTCAAAAACAAAGGTAATAAAGTTATCACAGTTTAAATGCGGAACAGCTTATTTGTGCTTTTGTGGTTCTAATTTTAACACTGAAATGCGATCACAAAAATTAGAGCACTATGATTATCAATTTTGACAGAGCTAATTGCATCGCATAGGAGTTAATTGCAGTGAAAACTAACGAAGAACTACTGGATCATCTATTTGTTACTTCACAAATAGACTTGAAGCGAAGCAACTTATTCGATACTGCACCTAGACGACTATCAACTGTTAATTTTGACCGAGTTGAGGGAATGATGCTTGGGTTAGCAGTTGGTGATGCCCTAGGTATTACTACTGAGTCAATGCTGCCTGATTCTCGCCAACAAAAATATGGAGAAATTAGGGATTACTTGCCTAATCGATCTCAGGGGGTGACAAGAGGGCTTATCAGTTGAACAAGCCTCCAATAGGTGGTACTCTGGCGCTTATTTGTTAGAAACTGTCCCCAGCGTCATTTATATTTTGATGAAGCACGGAGACAACCTTGAAGAAGCGATTGTGCATGCTGTCAATGATACGAAAGACAATGATACAATTGCCGCCATTGTTGGAACAGCAGTGGGTGCATTATACTGTAAAGCACAAATTCCGGTAAGGTGGTTGGATAAGTTATCAGGCCGGACAGGTTTGAATGATGATGGAAAGATGTTTGAACTGCTAGCCGAGTCAGGTAAGTTATGGGGATAACCAACCCCGTAAATGGTAGTGTATCTGTGATATTTAGTGCGATCGCATATCTTATAGGGTGCGTTGCTGATAAACAAATGCACCATTTTATTAAGCTAATCTGTTGAACCTAAAAAATACTTTTATAAGCTTGCCACACTCGATGAATAAAATAACTTAATTGCCTGGTTGCATCTAAGTTGTCTACATATAGGGGGTCTGGATTATTTAACTGTCCTAACAGGGAGATTACCTCTGTATCCAGAGCTAATCGAAATAAACTCACAGGCCATAGTAAATCTGAACCCTGACGCAAGTCATATAAAGTTAAGTTTTCTGTTAATGACCAAGGTAGAGATTGATTGTTTGCTGGTATCGCCAGCATCAAAGGACGCACCCAACAAACCTGACGCGATGAAACAACTTCAATGACTTCGGCATATAAACAGGTATGTTCATGCTCTAAACAAACAATTTGGCGAGGCTGGAACTGTTGATCCGAATTGATTAATACTTGCTTCACTAGAGAAAAAATAGATTAGAGCGAGTTATTCTTCATATACTAGGAACTAATTTAATCCTACCAGCATCCATCTCAGACATTAATAATTCAAGGGCCTCGTAATCAACATCCGAGATATAACCCAGGCGGGTCAGTTCATTGTTAATCTGATTTTCTATATCCGGAGTTAGTTTCCTAATATGCAGTGTTTTCTCTACCAGCTGACGAATTACACCTGTACTATTCACAGTTATTTACCTAATAAAATTTCTATACTTGTAATTATCGACTGAATCCCCAGGTAATGTATTGACGGAAGTTCAACAAATTAAGTGATCTTAATCACTGTAATCGGTGACGCTCAATTATTCGTTGGTTTTTTTAATTGAGTGTGGAATATCTTCTGGAAATGATTAAGGATGTCGTCAGAGCACTAACTTACTTGAAAAACTAGATTTCTTCCTGATGAGAGTTTTGAAAACTTGTAGAGTGGTGTTATGATTGCCAGTCTATCTTATCAAATAATGCTGATGTTACTTTAGCATCTAATTTATAACAAGTCAAAGACTTGCAGTATAAATATACACATTTTTGTGACAAAAAAAATTAAAAAATTAAAAAATTATAATCTATTTATCAATATGCTGCAAAATTGTGCTATTTGAGGATTTACTCCGTAAATTCACTTAGGGGGTTTGAGGCAATTCCGTATCTATTATTTTTGGTAAATAAGTGTGAGGAGCAACTATGTCAAACGCAATCAGGGATTCACAAATAACCATTATTCAACCTTCTGGTCATGTCAACGCCTCTAATGCTGTTGAGTTTCAACTTCAGCTGATAACAGCTGTACGTTCAGAGGGGAATTCAGCTTTGTTGGTTGACATGCAGCAGTTAGAATCTCTTGACAGTGCTGGTTTGATGGCATTAGTTTCTGCTCTGAGCCTGGCTCAACATCTACAACGGCGCTTTAGTCTTTGCTGTGTGGCTCCCTCGATTAGAATCATTTTCGAGCTAACTCAGTTAGATGAGGCTTTTGAGATTTTTGAGAGTCGTGATGCTTTTGCTGCCACAGTTAGTTAAAGGTGTTAGGGGTTAGGAGTTTGGTAGGCTTAAGATGATTAGATGCACAAACCCAGAATCAGAGGTTAGGTAGCAATGACGTTAGTTAAGCATCCCAATCGAGCTGTTGCCCTTGAAGGAATTCTGACAAAAGAGATAAGTAAACCAGCGCGTTATCTAGGTAACGAGTTGGGGGCAGTACATAAGCCTTGGGAAGCTGCTAGGGTACGCTGGGTTTTGACTTATCCAGAAATTTATGAAGTAGGTGCTTCTAATTTGGGGCATGTTATTCTCTATAACATCTTGAATGCCCAGCCTAGGCAATTATGCGATCGCGCTTATTTACCAGCACCGGATTTAGCGGCTAAACTACGGGCAAGCCAAACCCCTCTATTTGCTGTGGAAAATCAGCGATCGCTTACTGATTTTGATATTTTGGGTTTTAGTCTCAGTTATGAATTAGGGGCAACCAATATCCTGGAGATGCTGGATTTGGCTCGAATTCCTCTTACTTGGAGAGAAAGACAAGAGGAGGAAGGAAGATTATCCCATAAGCAATCCTCATTTCCCCTTATCTTTGCTGGGGGACAGACTGCTACTTCTAATCCTGAACCTTATGCTGACTTTTTTGACTTTATCGCTTTAGGGGATGGGGAGGAACTACTGCCGGAAATTGGTTTAGTGCTGGAAGAAGGTAAGGCAGCAGGTTTAAGTAGAGAAGCATTACTGCTGGATTTGGCACAAGTTCCGGGAGTATACGTACCCCAATTCTACGATAGGGCAGAAGATGGCTCGATTCATCCCCTTCGCCCTGATGTACCAGCACGGATTCTACGGCGGGTGGCAACACCAATTCCTGCCTACTCTGTGGGATTAGTGCCTTACATAGAGACGGTACATGACCGACTCAAGATTGAAGTTAGACGCGGTTGTACTCGCGGTTGTCGCTTCTGTCAGCCAGGCATGCTCACTCGCCCCGCACGGGATGTGGAAGCAGAGCAGGTGGTGGAGGCGATTGAGGAAGGGATGCGTGCTACTGGTTACAATGAGTTTTCCCTTCTATCTTTGAGTTGTTCCGACTATCTGGCATTGCCAGCAGTGGGAATGGAAATCAAAAATCGTCTTAAGGATGAGAATATTTCCCTCTCTTTGCCTAGCCAGCGGGTAGACCGTTTTGATGAAAACATTGCTAATATTCTAGGCGGTATAAGGCAGAGTGGTTTGACTTTTGCTCCAGAAGCCGGAACTCAGAGACTGCGGGATATTATTAATAAGGGACTGACTAATGAAGAACTGCTCCGAGGGGTTAAAACAGCTTATGAGCAGGGCTGGGATAAGGTCAAGCTTTACTTTATGATTGGTCTACCAGGGGAAACGGATGTCGATGTGTTGGGCATTCCAGAAACCGTCAGCTGGTTGAGACAAGAATGTGGCACTCCGGGCAGAAAACCCCTCAAATTCAATATCACAATTTCTAACTTTACCCCAAAGCCTCATACCCCTTTTCAGTGGCATTCAGTTTCGACAGTAGAGTTTGAGCGCAAACGGGAGTTACTCAGACAGGCATTTCGTCAAGTCAAAGGCATCAAGGTAAACTATACCGATGTCCGGATTTCTGCGATGGAAGACTTTGTTGGGCGAGGAGACAGACGCTTAGCCCCTGTCTTACGCCGTGCTTGGGAACTAGGTGCAGGAATGGATGCCTGGATGGAAAGCTTAGATAGAGCTTTTGCAGCTTGGGAGCAAGCGATCGCAGAATCTGGACTAACCTGGAAATATCGGCAAGTGGCAAAGGGTGAGTGGAATGTTTTTCACGAGTCTCAATCCCCAATCTCCAATCTACAATCTAAAATCAAAAGTTCAATTGATGCTCCCCTACCTTGGGATCATATTGATACAGGAATTGATAAAAACTGGCTCAAAGCTGACTTAGAAAGGGCTTTAGCAGCAGCAACGGTGCCGGATTGCTCCTTTGATGGTTGTTCCCATTGCGGTGTCTGTGGTATCGACTTTGGTCATAACATTGTTATTCCAGCACAGCCAATTCCTCAATTTGATGGTCACTTCAAACCAGATACTACCAAAACTCAGCGATTGCGGGTATGGTTTGGTAAGCGAGAGGACATGGTTTTGTTAGGTCATTTGGATCTAGCTCGTTTATTTGATCGTGCTGTTAGGAGAGCATCCCTACCGATTAGTTTCAGTGGTGGTTTTAGCCCTAGTCCCCGGATTATGATTGCCAATGCATTACCTTTAGGAGCTTCTAGTAGTGGAGAGATTGTAGACTTTGAGCTGACTCAGCAGTTGGATGGGGAAGAATTCCAGCAACGATTAGCATCTCAACTGCCTCCCAATATTCCAATTTATGGAGTTGAAGAGGTTAATGTCAAAGCTCCTGCAGCTAACCAACTGTTGGCAAAAGCTGAGTATTTGATTCAGGTAAGTACTGACAATACTTGTGTTGAGCAGTGGCAAGATTGGGTGGAGCAAGTTAAAGCCACTGAAGCTATTTGGTGGGAAAAAACTACTAAGTCAGGTAAGAAGAAACAAGTAAATTTGCGTGATCTTTTGTTTGAGTTGGAAGTAGAGGGAAAAAGGCAGAAGGCAAACCCCCCCTGTGTCCCCCCAAGGGGGGAAGGCAGAGGGCAGAAGGTTTTTAAAGGTAATTATGACGAAGATGCCTCTGTGATTCTGCACTATGTGGGTAGCTGCCGCAATGATGGAACTATGTTGCGATCGGAACATCTAGTTTATATGCTAGAGCAGGTCTTAGAGCAAGAGTTTCAATTGTTGCACACTCATCGCCAGCAGCTAATTTTAGAGACTTCTAAAAAACAAGGCAATAGGCAATAGGCAACAGGGTAAAAATACCGCGTCGAAAAAAAAGATGAGAAACAAGTTAGCTTCCCTTCTGCCTCCTGCCTCCTGCCTCCTGCCTTGTTTTTTGAAAGAAATCTACCTCAAAAGCAACACAATCGTCTGCAATACTCCGATAACAAAACCCAAAATACCGCCTAAATTAACAATGGCTTGCAACTCATTTTTAACAATCCCTTTAATTGAGATCTCGAGTTGTTCCGGTGAAGTTGTTCTAACCCGCTCAACAATTACCTGATCGATCGATAGAATGGGAATTATTCGAGCTACAAGTTTTTCCAAATCTTCCTCAAGATAGCGTTCCAATACCAAGGCTAATTCCTTGCTAATCAGCTCTAGGGAGGTATTCATCGTCTCGGATTCCCGCAATCGGTTAATGATTAAGACAGCTACTCTTTCCCAATTAACTGAGCGACTAAATTCTTGAAGTAAGTCACCACCTCGTTCTTGAATATAGCCGCGAACCGCATTAGCCATTGTCTTACGTAGCTGCCTTACTGTTAACACAGGCAAATTTTGCAGGGAAAGATTTTGTAACCATTCCTGCAGGCGCTCACGAGTTCCTAGGGAAATAATTAACTCTTCCAAACGAGCATTAGTTGCTTCCTTCTCGTCCAAACAATAAGCTCTGAGGCGAATTAGTGCATTCCTTAAACCAAATAAATTGGCTACAACCCAATAGGTGCCAGTGGCTTTCTCACGAAAGCCTTCATCAATTACTTCAATATTACGATCAGTTAAGAAATCAATCAGTGCCTGTCGTAAGACATCCGGTGGTAAGGCTACCTGTAGGATCCAGTTGGAAAGATTTCTGGCTTGTTGCTCGTTGAGTTCAAACTCCAGTAAAATCTGGTCAAAAATTTGGTTGAGTTGGGGTTCCAAAAAATCCTCGCGACGAGCTAAGACTTTTAGTATGCGAGGTAATGATTCCCCCAAAAAATCTCTGAGAATCGCGGCGAGAATCTTGGCAGTTTTCTGCTCCTTGTCTAATCGAACTTGATTGAGTGCCAGGGTTAAGAGCCAAAAAATTGCCCCTTGAACCTGCTCCGGAGCCAGCAAACGCTTTGCTAGGTGTTGTAACTCCGTCGGTGTCAGTAGGGAACCCATAATCGTGTCAGCAATCTTTTGAGCAAGGCGCTCCTGGTTGCGGGGAATTAAACCAGGGGTAAAAGGTAACTGACGTTTACCGATATAAATAGGTTTGTAGGGGCGAAACAGCATAGTGATGGCTAAATCATTAGTGAAATAGCCAATAACCGCCCCTGCTACTGGAGGAACAACGAGTAGCCACAGGTTAGACAGATTCAAAACAGCAATCGGGTTAGGCAGAATGAAACCATTTTAACCAAAAGACATCAGTTCTTAAGTCTACCTAACACCTAACGCCTAAGGTTCTATCTCATCTGGATTCACTCCCAACTCCCGCAATCGCTCTGCTAACAGCTTTGCCTTGAGCTGAGCATCGGCAGCTTCTTGTTTAGCATCAGCCGCTTCTTTTTCTGCATTGGAAGCTCGTTTGTGGGCTATTGTAGCTAGTTCACTGGGAAGAGGAATTAACTCTCCCTCAAGAGTCATCCATCGTAACCATAGTCTGTTAATCCCTCGAAATGAACCTTGCCATAAACCCAGACTTAATCCTAAATCTGGCATCGGTATAGCTCCATTTGTTAGGTTGATTGATTGATAACGACTACCCACTAGTTGAAAGGGTTGGATTTGATTTGTATAGCGACTAAAGATTATATAGTAAGGAATCCGCAGAATTTTTTCATAAACTTCCCACTTCGTAGGCGGTTGTTTAGTTTCCCTGGTTGTCTTACCTAAATCTCCTTCCTCAGTACCAGGTGACAATAACTCAACTACGACAAAAGGGTTTGCTTTTTCTTGCCAGGTGACATAACTTAAACGTAGATCTTGACCTTCATATAGACGAGGTACTCCCACAACACCAAACCAATCAGGGCGTTTATACCATAGAGGATTGGTTACGTCATAGTAGAGATTCAGATCAGTAGCAGCATAAATGAATTCTGAACTCCAGGTAGTTGGTTGAAAAGTTAGGTATAACAGTAAGGGTTGTAAAAAGTGAAACTCGTCTGGCAAACCAGGCTCCTCCTGATTTTCACTGGGTAGATCATACATCGTTGGCAGAGTCTGCCTTGGTGGGAGAGGTGGTTGAGACTGAGTAGGTAAACGAGTTGGAGATGTCATAACTCACATTCGATATCTATCATCGCGGCTATTAGGGAAAAATGAGGAGTAATCATCCTGCCTTATGCTTCCTCTACACTTTACTCAAAACTAAGACCCCCATCATACCAGCGGCAATTGGATAGTGGGTGGCACTAACAAATCCAGCTTGACGAGCTAATTTTACTTGTTCTAATCCTGTCGGAAATCGCTCTAAGCTGGGGATGATATAAGCATATTCTTCCTTTAGTCCAAAGTTCTTCGCACAGGGAACAACAAGATTTTCCAGATACCACTGCTGAAAAGAGCTGACTGCTAGTTGAGTTGGGCGATGAAAATCTAAGATAGCGGCTTTAGCATCGGGCTTGAGAACACGGTATAATTCCTTGAGGCAAAGGGGAATATCTGTAACATTGCGGAGTCCATAACCCATGGTTGCCCCATCAAAGTAATTATCATCAAAAGGTAAATTCAGAGCATCAGCCTCAACCCAACTAATTGCCAAAGGGGGATACTTCTGAGCTACCCTAGTTTGTGCGATCGCTAATTGAGCTGGTGAGAAATCTACTCCATAAACTTGTCCTGTTGCCCCTACCTGAGCTGCTAGCAACTGAGCTAAATCACCACTACCACAGCATAAATCCAAATAGCTCTTCCCAGGGCTAGGGTTAGTCCATTTTACTGCCATCAACTTCCAAACCCGATGTTGACCGAGGCTTAACCAATTGTTCAGTTGATCGTAAATTGGTGCAATGCGGTTAAACAAATCGCGAATTTCTGAGGCGGGTGGCTTCACAGGAGCATCTTTCATATGGGAGTGATTGGGGGTGTGGGGTGTGGGGTGTAGGGTGTGGGGTGTAGGGTGTAGGGGAAAATTCCACATATCTACACTTTCCAATTCCCCATTCCCCATTCCCCATTCCCAAACAACAAATGACATTTCCTCAACGACTACAAGCAACCGCAACTTTTGTTTGGCGCTCTAGCTTTTTGAAGGGTTGGGGAATCGAATCCTTGGCAATGGATTTCTTTGCACGCTTCTTATGTCTTCCCTGTACACCCTGCTGCACATTTGTGTAGAGGTTCACGAGAATCTGTCTACCTTCTGGTGTCACCTCCAGGTATTGCAATGCTTCTTGGATATAAGGATGAACCTGATAACGATAGAAATTGGGCAAGCCAGCAAGTAAATCTTGGGGATGGTGATAACCTAAGATTTTATTAGCACCAACTTCTGCAAACTCCTCAAACAAGCCAGTAGTTTTTTGCAAGTAGCACGGATCACTCAGTTGACCAATCAAATCAGCAGCACGAGCTAAACCAGGATAGTTGCGGGTGTCTTGATACTCTTCATTGGAGGGTACGGGGAAGCGAGTCAACTCAATATTGCGCTTAATCACTTCTATATCAATGAGCGGGTGACCAGAAAAATTCTCTTCAACAAACAGTTTACCTCGGTCTACATGATAAGGAGCAAGGCTGGCATCAGTAGAATCTGGTGCAAGAGTGAGCATCTGATTGTTTATAGCTGTAGTATACAGACTCTGGTCTACTCTATCTTGACGGCAAACTCCTTTAACATAGCCAATATCATGGCATAACAAAGAAATAATAAAATGTAACCAATCCTCACTGTAAACACCAACGCCACCTTCTAAGAGGTGCTTACCTATGAGAATTTTCTGTCCTGCGAGGGTAACTAAGATGGTGTGCTCAATATTGTGGTAAGGGGCATCACCTTTAGCAAGATTTTCTAAAATCAAGTTTGTTGCCGAGCCGATGAGCTTGGCATAATTTGGCTTCAAGGAGCCGTATATAGAGCGGTAGCCAATCTGTAGTTGCTCAACACAAGCACCGATCATTACCTTGGTAGAATTAAACATTTCAGCTATCCTCTGACAAAAATCTCAGTTAACTAGCGGAATTCCTACTCTTCCTGAGCTTTGTTTCCTAAAATTTAATAGATGCGACCCTAATGTGCTTACGCAGTTTGGTGTTGAAACGCTCAGTCAATAAGGGGTAATGTTCCTTTACCACTTATGACTAGCGTTGCATGTGAATAGCTTGTCTAACTCTCGAGAGCAAGAACATGGATAATACCAAACCTACGTTTTAGGAAAGCTAAGCTTGCGTAATGAAGCACTTGGGTCAAGGTACTAACATTATACAAAAAAGTTTCATATTTATTCTCTGCTCAAAGTAATTAAAGGAAAATGTTATTTATGCTTGATTATATAGAAATTCCTGATGATGGGAACTACTATTCCCGACTCTAGCTGGCACAATCGGTATTTTCGTAATTTTATATATGACAATGGTGATTTTTAATACATTGAATGGTCAATTGAGGCAGCTCCTTAATTTTGTGAGCTCTAACTTAACTGTGTAAACTTCTGTAACTAGTAGCATAAATAACTGAACTTACCCAGAAAACTCTTATATAGGTGCATTAGTACAGCAACCCTGTATTTTTGATAGCGCCCGACGGGCGCGGCGGCACCCGCAATGAAGAGAAAAAACAAATAAAATCCCCTTCCCTGTTGCCTTTTACCTTGTTTCTGAAGAGCTCCCCAGGAGCGCTTCGCGCCCCCAATTGAATGGGAGAAACAATATCTTTTCCTGTTCCCTGTTCCCTGTTCCCTGTTCCCTACTCCCTATTGCCTATTGCCTATTGCCTATTGCCTTCTTTCTCAAGAGTATATTTGTCATTTCTTGCCAGTACTACAAGAGTGAGTATTGCCTGAGTTAGACTATCAAGTCTAATAATCAGCTTAATATTTATTTGATAAACACTCTGTTAGTTGGATTATTACAGTAAAAAATTTCATGTTATTACCTCGTTTACGCCTTTTCACCGTGATAGCGATCTTATCCACCCTAACTGTTGCTTGTACTTCACGGCAGACTCCGGTAACGGTCAATAATGCCTATGTTTGTGATGATAATAGGATAACCACATCTAGGGAAGATGATTGTGATAACTACAACAGAGGAGGTTACTATCGTCATCCTTCTACTCATATACTTTACTATAGCCCTCAAGGTAGTGGCAGAACGAGGAGGATTGTAGAAATACCAAGTACTAAGTCTTCAACTCGTCTCAATCCAGGTTCTACAGTAACTCTATCCAAGCCAGTTGTTGTTAATAGTAATGGTTCACCTAAAGTTGATAGTAATGGTAGTGTTTTGCGAACAACTGGCAAAATTGGCAAACCTTATACCAGTGGCAGTTTTGGTAAATCACCTGTAAAAGCATCAGGTAGTGGTGTAGGTAGCAGCAAATTGAACACTGGTAAGGGTACATCTGGTAGTAACGGTGCATCTAGAGGTTCAAGAGTTGGTGGTTCTGGTAGTAGAGGTTTTGGTAGCGGCGGGTGAGTTGGGGGATGGGGAGACGCGGAGACGCAGAGACGCGGAGACACGGAGACGCGGAGATGGGGAAGCTGGGGAGAGAAGGGAGATATTTACTAATTCCCTTCTCAGCAAATAACAAACAACAAATAAAAAATGACAAATGACAAACAACAAATAACTTTTAAAGAAAAGTTGGCTGGCAAAGATAAGTGGAAGTTTTTTAGAGAAATGCCTGCGGAGGCTACTTTTGGCTTTGATGTGCTTACTATGATGGGAGAGGTAGAAAATGGAGAACTTTCTCAAAAGTATGCTGTATTCGATGCCATTAAAGTTAAACCAGCTTTAATTGAATATATTAAACAAGTAGCAGAGCAAGTGTGGCAAGTTTATGCTACCGGATGTAAATACATTGTTGAGGAGTTTTCAGAAGAAGATTTGTTGGAGTGTGGATATCTGCCAGACTACATTCCTCATATCCTCAAAGGAGGTATCCTACCTCCAGATATGAGATTTGATATTGCTGTTCACCCCTCAGCATTTTACTCAGAAAACTATAAGCCTCAGCATATCCTTATTTTAGAAGCTAATGTAGCAACGCCAACCTTCTTCTGGGAATCCTTTGTCGGTAATATGTTTATTGCTGAGCATTTTGGTTTACAAGACCCTAATCCCAAAGCTTTTGAAACTCATGCTGCTCTGTTTTATCAATATGTTTCAGAAATTGCTCAAATCTATGAGATTGATTTGTCTGAATTCCCGTTGTGTTTTTCGGTTCCCCAAAGCTATATAGAAGATATTCTAGCTATGGCAACTCGCCAAGCAATGTATAGTCTGTATAAAGAGTCAATCAGCTGTTTTACTGATGATTTGGTCTTCGAGTCTCATCCCCAAGCCGAAGCAGCACTCTATGCTCATAATCAACTACTCAAAATGCTGATGGTTCACTATCCCAACGAATGGTTTATCGAAGATGTTGGTGAGGGCATTAACCAGCCGACTGATATCTTAGATACTCCAGCTCGACCCTGGGATTACATGGCAGAATTGACTTATCGCGATCGCTTAATCAAATTACCTTCGATTTTAGCGGATGTTATGCAAAACAAGGCTTTTATGGCCGTTCTGTATGAATGTCTAGATGAATTTGATGCTGATATCGTAGAAATAATTCAAAATCATATCCCCAGAACTTACTTTAAGGAAGTAGATGCTGCTCAAAATTGTGCCAAATGGTGGGAAAAACCAATTTTGGGCAGGGAAGGTGCAGCCGTCAAACAACATACCCAAGTTCAACCAGAATCCCTAACTTGGAATTTTCAACCAGGAGATGAAGAATATTTAAATCAACTTTCTGTATTCCAAGATCATTGTGAAATGCCGGAGATTGATTTAGGTAATGGACTAAGAAAGATCATGTTTACCTGTTATGTTGGACCAAATGGTCAAGCAACAGCTGTTGCTGCTAGAACTACCACCAGTGAGATCATTGATGCAGAAACTGGTTTGTGGATACCTATTGGTTATTAGTCATTGGTCATTGGTCATTGGTCATTAGTACAAAGGACTATAGCAGAATAATTTCTCTATTGCGTAAAAAGCCAGGAGACTGCTGATAAGTACCACAGCTACCTCAAAAATTCACTCAGCTTAGGGCATTATGAGTCATCGTCTCAAACACCAATGGTTACTCTGGAAGACGCTTCCTAGCTTTGCTTATCAATGTGTTGCTGTATTAGTGAGTTTTGTGTTCTTTTCAGATGTAGGAGTAGGTATTGTCAGAGCGGGTGAGGCTGATGGTAGTACAGCAGTGCAGATGGCACAACAGCCGGATGATGCTTCTACTGAACCCAATCGCGCTGCGGCGGAACAAGTCTTTGACGAGGGATGGGAACTATTTCAGCAAGGAACAGCAGAATCCCTGCGACAGGCGATTGATAAATGGGAAGAGGCAATTCCGCTTTGGCGTGCAGTAGGGGACAGGAAATGGGAAGCTACTACTCTCAATAATATTGGCGCTGTCTACGATGATTTAGGAGAAAAGCAGAAAGCCTTGGAATTCTACAACCAAGCTCTGCCCCTAAGACAAGCGGTGGAGGATCGAGGAGGGGAAGCCACTACTCTCAATAATATTGGCACTGTCTACAACTCATTGGGACAAAAGCAAAAAGCCTTGGAATTCTACAACCAAGCTTTGCCCCTATTACAGGCGGTGGAGGATCGAGGAGGGGAAGCTACTACTCTCTCTAATATTGGCGCTGTCTACAACTCATTGGGACAAAAGCAAAAAGCCTTGGAATTCTACAATCAAGCTTTGCCCTTAAGACGAGCGGTGGAGGATCGAGGGGGGGAAGCCATTACTCTCAATAATATTGGCTTAGTCTACGATGATTTAGGAGAAAAGCAAAAAGCCTTGGAATTCTACAACCAAGCTTTACCCCTATATCAGGCGGTGGGGGATCGAGGAGGGGAAGCCACTACTCTCTCTAATATTGGCGCTGTCTACAACTCATTGGGACAAAAGCAAAAAGCCTTGGAATTCTACAATCAAGCTTTGCCACTAACACAGGCGGTGGGGGATCGAGGTGGGGAAGCTAGGATTCTCAATAATATTGGCTTAGTCTACGATGATTTAGGAGAAAAGCAGAAAGCCTTGGAATTCTACAACCAAGCTTTGCCCCTAAGACGAGCGATGGGGGATCGAGGTGGGGAAGCCGCTACTCTCTCTAATATTGGCGCTGTCTACAACTCATTGGGACAAAAGCAGAAAGCCTTGGAATTCTACAACCAAGCTTTGCCCCTGAGACGAGCGGTGGGGGATCGAGCTGGGGAAGCCATTACTCTCTCTAATATTGGCTTAGTCTACGATGATTTAGGAGAAAAGCAGAAAGCCTTGGAATTCTACAACCAAGCTTTGCCCCTAAGACGAGCGGTGGGGGATCGAGGTGGGGAAGCCGCTACTCTCAATAATCTTGGCGCTGTCTACAACTCATTGGGACAAAAGCAGAAAGCCTTGGAATTCTACAACCAAGCTTTGCCCATATTACGGGCTGTGGGGGATCGAGGGGGGGAAGCCACTACTCTCAATAATCTTGGCAGAGTCTACGACGATTTGGGAGAAAAGCAGAAAGCTTTGGAATTCTACAACCAAGCTTTGCCCATATTACGGGCTGTGGGGGATCGAGCTGGGGAAGCCGCTACTCTCTCTAATATTGGCGTTGTCTACGACTCATTGGGACAAAAGCAGAAAGTCTTGGAATTCTACAACCAAGCTTTGCCACTATATAAGGCGGTGGGGGATCGAGGTGGGGAAGCTATTACTCTCAATAATATTGGTGCTGTCTACAACTCATTGGGAGAAAAGCAGAAAGCTTTGGAATTCTACAACCAAGCTTTGCCCCTATATAAGGCGGTGAGGGATCGAGGTGGGGAAGCCAATACCCTCTATAACGTCGCCTCCTTGCAACGCAGCCAAGGCAACCTGAAATCAGCCTTAACCCTGATGGATAGCGCTATCACCATTGTTGAAGACCTCCGCACCAAAATTGGCTCCCAAGAACTCCGTACCTCTTACTTTGCCACCGTCCAGAACTACTACGAATTCTACATCGACCTACTGATGCAACTGCATCAACAAAACCCCAATCAAGGATACGATGCCCTCGCCCTCCACGCCAGTGAACACTCCCGCGCTCGTAGTTTGCTGGAACTTCTCACTGAAGCTAATGCTGATATTCGCCAGGGTGTAGAACCCCAACTAATTGAAGAGGAGCGCACCCTACAACAGCAACTTGATGCTATTGAAAAACGTCGGGTTGAATTATTCAGTGGCAACTATACTGAAGAACAAGCCACAGCAATCGAACAAGAAAGAGAACAACTGTTATCTCAATACCGAGATATCCAAACAAAAATTCGCACTACCAGTCCCCGTTATGCGGCTCTAACTCAACCTGAACCTCTCACCTTAGAAGAAATTCAGCAGCAGGTTTTAGATGAAGATACCCTACTATTACAGTATTCCCTAGGAACGGAACGCAGCTATCTTTGGGCTGTCAGTAAAACAGGCATCAGCAGCTATGAACTACCACCAAGGGAAGAAATCGAAACCGCTGCTAAGCAGTTCTATGAATTGCTCAAAACTCCAGGTTTTCAGTTGCAATCGAGATCTTGCACCAATCCCGATAATCCACCAGGAGTTAAAACTCCTGGCTCACAGTTAAAGTCGTCTAAAGACGACTGGAAAAGGGTTTCAGTCCACTTGAGTGGACTTGAGCTATTAGCCCAGAGTTTGAACTCTGGGCAGGTTTCGGAGCCTGTTGAGAATGAGGCAAGATGTGAGTTAGAACAGAGATCTTGCACTAATCCCGACAATCCACCAGGGGTTCAAACCCCTGGCTCACAGCTAAAGTCGTCTAAAGACGACTGGACAAGGGCTTCAGTCCACTTGAGTGGACTTGAGCTATTAGCCCAGAGTTTGAACTCTGGGGGGGTTTCGGAGCCTGTTGAGAATGCTGCAGGATGTGAGGAAGATACCAGAGGCAGTATTCGGGTAGAAAATGTCAAAGCTACTAAAGCTGTAAGCCAACTCAGTCAAATGCTTCTAGCACCTGTAGCAGAAGAATTAGGTAATAAACGGTTACTGATTGTTGGTGACGGTGCTTTGCAATATATACCCTTCTCTGCCTTACCTTTGCCTGAAACCTCCGGTGAGGATGTAGTACCCCTGTTAGCCAATAACGAAATGGTAAACTTACCCTCTGCCACTACTTTAGGGATTATCCGACAAGAACAAGCAACCAGGAAAACTGCACCTAAAGCCATCGCTATCCTAGCAGATCCCGTCTTTAGCTCTGATGATGAGCGGGTAACTAACAGCAAACAAAAGAGCGATCGCACTTTACCACAACAGTTACTCAATCGCTCTGCCAGAGAAACCGATATCGGAGTCTGGGAAAGACTACCAGGAACCCGCACTGAAGCTGAAGCAATTATGGCACTAGTACCAGATTCAGAACGAGTGCATGGCTTTGACTTTGCTGCCAACAGGGAGATGATAACTAACCCTGAGCTGAGTAATTATCGCATTGTCCATCTTGCCACCCACGGCTTGCTCAACAGTACCAACCCTGAGCTATCAGGAGTAGTACTCTCCCTATTCGATGAACAAGGCGACTCCCAAAATGGCTTTCTACGCCTCCATGATGTGTTTAACCTTAACCTTCCTGCTGAACTAGTTGTACTGAGTGCCTGTCAAACGGGATTAGGGCAGGAGGTGAAAGGAGAAGGGCTAGTGGGGTTGACAAGAGGTTTTATGTATGCAGGTTCCCCACGAGTGTTGGTAAGTCTGTGGAATGTCAGTGATGCTGCTACAGCCGAGATGATGAAGCGATTTTATCGCAATATGTTGCAGGAGGGCTTGTCGGCAACAGCAGCTTTGAGAGCTGCACAGTTGGAAATGCAACAAGAGACTCAATGGAAGGCTCCCTATTATTGGGCAGCTTTTACGCTTCAGGGAGAGTGGAAATGAATTTAGAATTTAGAATTTAGAATTGAGCTTGGGGGCTTTTAAGAAAGAAGGCAGGAGGCAGAGGGCAGAAGGCAGAAGGGAAGAGGATTTGACTTGTTTCTGACCTTCGTAGCGGGTGGCAATCGCAAGCTAAACTTGAGCAACTGCGATCGCTTTTCCTTTTGGCTTACGATCGAACAACACTCGTGGTCTTAGTATGATTCTGAACAAAAGCCATAAAGATTGCAACTCTCCTGGTACATTCTGACGCTTCCACTGTCCTGGACGGCAGTATAGCATTTCCACTAGGCGTCGTTGTTGAGACAGAGATGGTTGCTCGAAGGTTACCCGCAAACTGGGAAATTCTCCATTAAAGCCAGTATTGCTAATCTCTGCTGGTACGGAAATCTGCTCTTGAGGAAGGGAAAAAGTGACTGGTAGGGTTGCTCCTGTTGGGATTGTTGGTAATCCAGCTTGGGTTAATTCTACTTCCGCACCGACTTCGGAAATGCTGCTGGTTATTCCCCATAATTCTATAGGGGATTGGGAATGGGGAATTGGGAATGGGGAATTGGGGATGGGGGATGGGGAATTTACTTCAATTTTTACTACCCTTCGTAAGTTAAACCATTCATAGATATCTAGTTTGGGAATATCGATTAAAATCAATAGAGCAATGCCAATAATCACCAGGTTGTAGGTACTCCAAATTGCACCTAAGCCAGTACCTTTAAATTGTTGGGCAATTTCTGCTGTTGTCCCTCCTCCTGTCACTACACAAATACATAAGTTTTGCCACAGGCTGATTGCTGTAGCAATAAATAAAATAATTAAAGGCAGGGCTAATCTCCAATTAAAATAGAAGCGATTGTTCTGAGTCCCCTTGGGTGTCACTTGAAATCCCTTAGAAAAAGGATTGAACATGACTTTAATTGCTGTTATTGCCAGGGGTAAAGTGAGAATCAGTGAGTAGATCTCTGAGATTAAAGCTGAACGAGAACGATAGTTTAACCAGGAGTATACAGTCAAATTTACCAGATAGTAAGGCAATAAGTAATATAGTAAGTCTTGGGGAGTTGCCCTGAGAGGAATCACTCCTAAAAATGAGTAAGCTAAGGGTATAAGGAGAAAGAAGCAGCGAGGGATGCTGGTAAACCAATAGATTAATCCTTCGACATAAGCTAATCTTTGTAAAGGTTTTAACCCAGGAATGGTGAGAGGATTAGCATCAACAAAAAAAGCTTGTAAAGTTCCTCTCGCCCAGCGCAATCTTTGAATAGCATGGGCAGAAATGTTTTCAGCTGCTAAACCAGCACTCAATTTTTCATCAAGATAAACTAGGCGAAAGCCCTGAGCAGATAAACGAATGCCAGTGAAAAAGTCTTCGCTGATAGATTGGGTGAAAAAACACCCAACCCTATTTAAAGCACTGCGTCTAGCAACAAAAGAAGTTCCTGTGCACATCACCCCACCAGCAGCATCGCGAATTGGCTGAGCTTGTCGGTATAATACTTCTTCTTCTGGGGTTAAGATATTTTCTAAGCCTAAGTTACTGGCAATGGGGTCAATGTTATAAAAACTTTGGGGAGTTTGCACTAGAGCAACTTGCTCATGTTGAAAAAATCCGACGGTGCGATTGAGGAAGTTCTTGGTTGGGATAAAATCAGCATCAAAGACGGTGATTAATTCTCCTTTAGTTTTACCAATGGCATGGTTTAAATTTCCGGCTTTGGCATGACGATTATCGGGGCGCGTTATATACTCACAGCCTAATTCCTGCGCTAGTTGCTCTACCTCCGGACGCCTGGTATCATCCAGTAAATAAATTGTTTTATGAGGATAATCCAGGGATTGGCAACCTATAATGGTGCGTTTGAGAATAAAAGTCGGTTCATCATAGGTGGGAACCAAAATATCCACACTTGGCAAGTAACTGCCATCTAAAACCTGCTGTGATAAGCGGTCAGCTTGACGACGACGATTCTTGCACTGTAACATTAAAAATAGCTGCACAATATTATGGGTTACCAGCAGCATTTCCATCACAAATAACCCCAAGCTAAAGAAGCCATTGAGGGGGTCAGTAACATTAAGAGTAGAAAGCGATCGCCACAGGATATAACGAATCAATAAGCCTAATAAAATACCAATTACCAGTAGCCGTGACCAAGGGCGAGGTTGAGGAGAGATTTTGGTAATTGCGATCGCAATTACCAAGAGAACAACTGTAGGTGCAAGTAAATATTCTACCATCACCATTGGTGTCTCTATCCAGCTGGGGGGATTTTCTTGCATCAGATAAAGCTGGGCAAAAATTTGCTGAATTTCTCCTACCCCTGCTGCCCAAGCAATAACCACTCCACCAGCTATAAGTACAGTACTCAGTAACAATAAGCTCGCTAATCTAAGTTGAAAAACTTTCTGGGTGTATCGATTGTTCTCAGCTTTAGGGCTCAATTTTGAACTTGTCATCGTCAACTCAAAGCTAAAGTACTTAGGAACACAGCTTAAGAGGGATATATAGAGATATATACAGAACAGGTTTTAACTAATTTATCTGGTGTTCATTTTTATCATCTATACTAAAAAAGCTAAAACTCACAAATCAAATTAAATTTTTTCCTTATCTTAATCAGAGTAGGATATGCTCGTGGTAGAAAAATGATTTTTTCCTGAGAAAAAGGTTAAGCTTGAATAAAAGCTAGGGAAATAAAACCTACTGGAAGAAGGCAATCTCGATAAAAAATAAATTTTTCACCACCAGGTTATAAGACTAGGAGCTATTCCTATTGCAGCGCAGCGGAAATAACCCACCAGGAGAGAGAGGGATAGAATCCTTACTCTATAAGCATTCTTAATTCTTAATTCTTAATTCCGCGCAGCGGTACAATTGCCCATTGCCTGTTGCCCATTGCCTGTTGCCTGTTGCCCATTGCCCATTGTCTATTGCCCATTGCCTACTCACAAGTCAAAAGAGCGATATAATTAAATAAGGCAAGCAAATTTCCCAAAATCAGTATTAAGGTGTTGTCTATATAATTTGTATTATCTGGGTGTACAAAATGCCTGCATGATTAACAATCTCTTCAGGCAACTTGCGGCAAAGACAAGCAGCTTATTACTGGTTAACTTATTCACCAAAGGCAATAGCCTTAGGAGGAGAAAGAAAAAAGGAATGATTGCCAGAATTTTATTACCCTTTTCAGCTTGTTTAGTAATTTATGCCTATAGTTCAAAAAAAATCAAATCGCAGCAAGCACACAATCAATGCTCAAATTAACTTTCCCAAAATTCGAGTCATTGATGCTGACGGTACTCAAATCGGGATTATGGCTTCTCATGATGCGTTGCAGATAGCAGAGGAAAAAGAACTGGATCTAGTCTTACTTAACGATAAAAGTGATCCACCGGTTTGTCGAGTGATGGATTATGACAAATTCCGGTATCAGCAAGAGAAAAAAAGCAGCGCTGGTAATAAATCCCGGTCAACGACCCTCAAAGAAGTGAAAATGGGCTATAAGATTGGAGAACACGACTATCAGGTACGCATTAATCAAGCTAAACGTTTTCTCAAAGGGGGAAATACGGTTAAAGCTACTGTCACCTTAAGGGGAAGGGAAGTTCAACACGCCAATTTAGCTCAAGAGCGACTCAATCGTATGATCAACGATTTGCAGGAAGTTGCACAAATCCAGCAACCAATCAAAAGAGAAGGGCGTAATTTAATGATGATACTTGGTCCCTTGAAGTAGGAGAGATGGGGGAGATGGGGGAGATGGGGGGATGGAGATAGGGGAGACAAGGGAGATTTTTACACTCACCCAATTCTTAATTCTCAATTCTCAATTCTCAATTCCCCATTCCCCATTCCCAAGTTGTATATGACAACCAACTCATCCCCTAAAACAATAGCTAATCTCCAAGTACGCCCAATCGAAAATCAAACAGAGCTAGAGGAGATGTACTATCAAAGGTGGCTTATTCTGAGAGCGCCTTTGGGGATGGCACAGGGAACGGAGCAGGATAAATATGATCCTAGCGCCTTTCATGTAGTTGCTGTATGCGATCGCAAGATTATTGGTTCTGCTAGACTCAGAGAACTATCTCCAGAAGTAGGCAGCATCGCTTATGTGTGTGTCTTAAGCGAGTTTCGCCATCAGGGGATTGGTACAAAACTAATCCAGAGATTAATTGAAGTAGCCCAAGAAAAAAAGCTCAAGAGCGTCAGATTAAAGAGTCGGATGACTGCTCTGGAGTTCTACCAACGCCTGGGATTCTCCACTAATGGCGAACCTTTTGATTTTCTCAACATTCCCCATATCTTTATGAGCCTTGATTTAATTGGTAATTAGTCATTGGTCATTGGATAATTGTAGATGCAGATTTTGATCACCTTAAATCAGGAGCATCCCAAAGTTACACCAACAATAGTACTGGGAGCATCTGAGCATATTGCTCCCTTTCGGTGATTCTAGGGAGCAATATGCTCCCACTACAAGCTCAGGAGGGGAGTAGGAGAAAATTCCACGTCGAAAAAGAAAATCAGAAACAAGTCAGCTTCCCTTACATCCTTCTGTTCCCCTCCTCGGAGGGGTTAGGGGTGGGTTGGGTTAGGAGTGGTTTCTGCCCTCTGCCCTCTACCTTTTTTCTTTGGCTTTCCATAATCACCTCTTCAGCAATCCTTTTCATGTCTTCAGGCTGGAGAACTTTGATCGTATTTTGCATTGCAGAAACCTTAGCATCAATTTTTGCTATAAGTTCCCCGACTTTTTCTAATTCCTGTCGAGGATCCTGATGTCCCCAAGGTGGCTCATGAGACTTTTTGTTTTTGGATAGTTTTTGGAGAACGAGTGCCAAAATTTTAATATTTTGCATTTTATTATCAACCATAGAATCAATCTAACTAGGGCTTGCTGAATAAGTATTTGGGTAGGATAGGAGCCAGGAGCCAGGAGAATAGGAGGTTGGAATAGTCTTAGCGAGCTCTTCATCAAGGGTTTAACGGGGATTATTGGTTAAAGAAGGTGCAAGTAAATTGTATTTAATGGGCTCAAAATCCTTGCACTTACAAGGCAACAAAATGCTTAAAAGCAAAGCCCTATAGGGCTTTCATACTCATGCAGCAAGCCCTAAATAATCGCCGATTTTCTTGTCATTAGTAGATTGTATTTTACTCAAGAAATTGTCAAATTATCAAAGACTATTTTTGGAGATATTTACGCTTGTTTTAATAAATCTTTACTCAAATAATACTTATTGATAATTGTCGAAAAAATTAGCTTATTTCTGTATTTTTCAAAAATTATAGTGTTTAAGTTTTCCGTAATTATACTGAAAGGACTAATCAAATGTGCAGACTATCTATTAAAAATACTGGCAAAAAATTAACAAAAATTCATCAAGGATGATCAAATTAAACTTCCGGTAGAGGTGGGATTTATAGCATTAGTGTTCAAAAAATAATAAGTTTTCCTTTGTATCTCTATCTCCCCACACTTCCCACACTCCCCATACTCCCCACACTTTTTTTCGCTCACCCGTTGCCTATTGCCTTATTTGTTAGACTAGCAGGTACGAGATTTATTAAGTCAACCCTCTATGTCCTACTAGCACCAGGAAGCTATCAATGCCATCAAGTACTCTACTTTTTACCAAAGAATTACCTACCCTACAATATACATCCACAGCCGATCGCTTCGATGACACTTGGGCAGCGCCTCTTTCCACCCTCCTGGGATTAGGAAGGGCAGCGGGTGCTGACTTCATTGAATTTTTCTTGGAGAGAATCAACTATATTGGCTGTTTAGCAGAAGATGATCTGATAACTAGCATTTCCCCCCGTCTTTCTACAGGTGCTGGAGTCAGGGTGTTTCGTGGCAAAGCTGACTGCTATGTCAGTACCAATGATTTGTCATTTAACGGACTTAAAGCTGCTTTAGAAAAAGCTCTGTCAATTCAAGGATTACAACTACCTGCTCCTAATGCCTATATCCCAGAAATCAATCTGGAGTTACTGAGGGATTACGCCACTGCCAACGGTAAAGATGCTTGGCTCCCGGTTAGTAGTTCCATGGAGGAAATGGGAGAAATCCTCCTTGATGCCAATGGCGCACTTCAACGCAAAGCAACTCATGTACAAGCAAGACGAGCTACTTATTTTCGGGATTGGCAGGAAGTCTTAATCGCAGCTAGTGATGGCACCTTTGCTAGAGATATTCGCCTAACTCAATCCGTCAGCTACAATCTACTATGTGCTGATGGAGCTCATCGTTCTTCCATTGGTCAACGAGCTGGTAGTACCAGTGATCCAAGTTTCCTCAGGGTATGGGACTACGAATCTACTGCCGAAGAAATCGCCACTTCCGCAGGTAAGATGCTTTACGCTGATTACGTTGAATCAGGCACTTACCCCATCATCATGGCTAATGCCTTCGGTGGAGTGATTTTCCATGAAGCCTGTGGACATCTCTTGGAAACCACCCAGATTGAGGCAAAAACAACTCCTTTCGCTGATAAAAAAGGGGAAAAGATTGCTCACGAAAGCCTAACAGCTTGGGATGAAGGGCGATCGCAAAATGCCTTTGGGACAATTGATATGGATGATGAGGGTATGCCAGCTCAAAGAACCCTCTTAATTGAAAATGGTATACTGAAAAACTTCCTTGCAGATCGTGCTGGCTCCGTACACACGGGACACCCAAGAACTGGTAGTGGACGTCGCCAAAGCTACGCCTTTGCTGCAGCCTCCCGGATGCGTAATACCTACATTGCTCCCGGAGACTACTCCAACGAAGACTTATTCGCCTCCATTGATAAAGGTATCTACTGTAAAAAGATGGGTGGCGGCAGTGTTGGTGCTACAGGAGAGTTCAACTTTGGTGTGGATGAGGCTTATTTAATTGAGAATGGCAAACTCACCAAACCTCTTAAGGGAGCTATCCTCATTGGTGAAGCTAAGGAAATTATGAATAAGATTTCCATGTGTTCCCAGGATTTAGGTTTAGCCGCTGGTTTCTGTGGTTCTATTAGCGGCAGTGTATATGTAACGGTAGGACAACCTCATATTAAGGTTGATTCGATTACTGTTGGTGGGCGCTGATTCGGGAAGACGCGGGGCTGTGGAGACGCGGGGACGCGGGGACGCGGAGATGGGAATCTGAGGGGGATAGGGAGATAAAAAGACAAGGAATACATTCCCAATTCCCGATTCCCAAATAACCAACAACAAACAACAAATAACAAACAACCAACAACAAATGACAAAAATCAAAGAACTGGCAACTCAAGCTGAGGAAATTGCCAACAAATTAGGCATCAAGAAATTCGATATTTACGGCTCATCCGTTGATGAAACTGGTGTTGAAGTTGACCAAGGAGAGCCAAAACAAGTTCAGGCTTCTAATCGCTCCAGTGTAACTGTTCGGGTTTGGAATGAAAACCAAACGGTAGGAATCACTTCTACTACAGATACGGATCCCATGGGGATGGAATTAGCTTTGAAAACTGCTTACGAAGCCAGTAGTTTTGGCGTTACTGAACATGCACCGGATTTTAGTCCAGAGGCAACTACTTCTATCCCAGAAGTTGCTCAGGAACAAGTCTCCCAAGCACCAGTAGCCAAACTACTGGAAACCCTCTTGGGTGTGGAAAAGCAGCTGATAGACGCTCATCCTGCGATTACAGGTGTACCCTACAACGGATTATCCCAAAGAGATATCGAGCGGTTTTATCTCAACAGTGAAGGTGCGCTCCGGCATGAAGCTCACTCCTATGCATCAATGTATCTTTACACCAAAACGGAACAGGAAGGGAAAAAACCCCGTAGTGCTGGTGCTTTTAAAATGCACCGAGGATTAGAGAAGCTGGATATTCAAGGTTGCCTCAAAGAAGCAACGAACAAAACTATTAGTCACTTGGACTACGAAAAAGTCAAGTCTGGTAAATATCTTGTCGTGTTCTCCGCCGAGGCTTTCTTGAGCCTGTTAAGTGCCTTTTCCAACCTCTTCAATGCTCAAAGTATCTTAGATAAGCAAAGCCTCTCTACTCCTGAATCCCTAGGAAGCAAAATAGCATCTCCTTTATTATCCGTTTGTGATGATGAGCTGCATCCAGAGAATATCGTAGCTAGCTATTTTGATGGGGAAGGAACCCCTACCCGTCGTATTCCCTTAATTACCGAGGGGGTGCTAACTAGCTTCCTCCACAGTGCTGGTACTGCCAAAAGGCTGAATGCTCAACCCACAGGTCATGCCAATCTTGGTGCTAAGGTAACTGTTAGTCCCAACTTTTATCACGTTTTTCCTGGAACTACTGCTGAGCGGGAGTATAGTCTCGATACTGCGGAAAATGTGATTTTTATTGATGATGTTCACGCTCTCCATGCAGGAGCTCATCCCTTAGAAGGCTCTTTTTCTCTACCTTTTGATGGTTGGGTAGTGAACAAGGGAAAGAAAACCAGTATTGATTCAGCCACAGTTGCCGGAGATTTTCGAGAACTACTCCAATCAATTGTATTTGTTGAAAAAGAGGCAGAGCTAACTCCCGGTGGTGTGTGTCCCAGAATTTGGGTTGAGGGACTCTCGATTACTGGGGAATAAATTTAGAATTACTCTGTTTCTTCGGTAGCTGGGGAAGCTGAGGGAGATAGGGGAGCTGGGGGAGAAAAGAGAGATATTTAAACTTGCCAATTCCCCATTCCCCATTCCCAATTCCCCATTCTCAATCCCAAACATCCCTCCACCAGGGAGTAGAATGAGTTTGAGTGAAATTAATTTTTTTGCGGATATCTCGCATATTCCACCCTGTTAACTTGGCTAAAGTCTGAGCTTCTTGCTCAAATCGTTTATTCAAAGACTTCTGATATTGTTCTCCTGCTGGACAATCCATCTCTCCTTCATAAGGATGACGCAGTACATATCGACCTTGGAAGTTTTGACGATTGGCAGTTTCTTGGAACATCAAATCTTCTGGAAACTTATCACGACCATAGCGCACATGCAAACGGGTAATAAAGACATTAGTCCCTCTTTTTTGGGAATTTAGCCAAAATACTCCAGCTTGCCTAAGTTCTTCAGGAGTCAGGGGGTTATCTGCACAAGGGTCACACCATCCCATATCCCAAGCATATTCGAGGAATGCTACTTTTTTTCCTTCCTGTTCATAGGAAGTCTGGAACATTGCCTTGTAAAAATCGGTAAATTCCTCTTTGACAAATACTGGCAATTCAGTATTAGAAGGAATTTTCACCGTGCGATAGTTAGTAATCTCCGCCTGACCTTTGGGGGATAATATATAGACAATCAAATCTTGCTCTTTGGTAGAATTGACCATCCCTAAACGAATCGGTAACATAAATTTGGGAGATTCGTAAGCCATCATCAAAGGTCGCAGCATTTGATAGCCACTCTCTTCAAATTCTTGCAGATTGACTTTGGCAACGAAGAATTTCATCTTTTGCCGAATATAAGGTCGCAAAAGGCGATTAGCACCCCGTGGAATACGATAACCATTGCGTCGGAGCCAAGTTTCCAAGCCGTTAGATTCATTGGCACTGAGGATAACAATATCGTATTCCCCAACACTGAAGCTCTCTTCTACCGTTACACCCAAGGCTTCCTCGTCGATTGCACCCCTGCCGCTAGTTACGGAATTAACTGGTGAAGGAATCCGGCGATACTCTAAAACAGGCTCACAGGGGTCTGAGTCAAAATATTCTACCAATCGTGGCGCACTAAAAGCATCAAGCCGTTGGATAATATTGGGTTCACCTACATGTACTTGCTCCTCCTTCAGCACCACAGGTACCGGTACAACCAAGGCAAAGTCTTTGACATCCCCTTGATAATCATTCGCCATAGTTAAAATTGTGCGATCGCTATCACGAGCAATCACTACCTGAGAAGCCTGATTATAAAGCTTGCTATCAGCTTTGGCAACGTAGAAACCGCAAAATGCCCAAGCTTTGGGAGCAAAGCAAACAACAACAATCAAGCTTAGTAACAAACTCAACAATATGCGCAATATTTTCATCGTTAACTCCTTGATGATAGGGAATTGGGAATTGGGAATTGGGAATTGGGAATGGGGAATTGGGAATGGGGAATTGGGAATTGGCAACAGGAATTATCTACTTTGATAACCTGGTGGTGAAAAAATTGTCCATTGTGACTACCTCCGCCTCCTGCCTTCTGCCTTCTTTTAACGCCAAATATTTCTCCAGAAAAAGCTATTACCTTCACTGGAACTGAAATTTACTTTTTTACGGATATCCTGAATCTTCCAGTTGGTTAATTTGGCTAAAGTTTGAGTTTCTCGTTCTAGTCTTTCATGCAACAACTTTTGGTATTCCTTACCCGCACTACAACTCATATTCCCAGTAAAAGGATGACGTAAGATATATCGACCCTGAAAGTTTTGACGATTTGAGGTTTCTTGAAATATTAAGTCTTCAGGAAACTTATCGCGGGTATAGCGCACATGTAGACGAGAAAGAAAAACATTTTGCGTTAGCCAAAACACCCCGGCTTTGGCTAGTTCTTCACGAGACAGAGGCTCAGCAGAACAGGGGTCACACCAACCCATATCCCAAGCATATTCGAGGAATGCAACTTTTTTCTTTTCTTGTTCATAGGCAGTTTGAAACATTGTTTTGTAGAAATCTGCAAACTCATCCTTAACAAACACGGGTAGTTCAACATTGGAAGGTACTTTCACCGTGCGGTAGTTAGTAATTTCTGCCTGACCTTTAGGGGATAATATATAGACAATCATGTCCTGCTCAGTTGTCGCATTAATCATCCCCAAACGAATCGGTAAGATAAATTTGGGAGATTCGTAAGCAATCATTAAAGGTCGCAGAAATTGAGAGTCAGTTTTGGGAAATTCGTCCAGATTGACTTTAGCTACAAAGAATTTCATCCCCTGTCTAATGTAGGGACGAAACAACCGATTTGCTCCTTGTGGAATCTTATAGCCGTTTTGTTTTAACCAAGTTTCTAGTCCTCTAGATTCCTTGGCACTGAGGATAAGAACATCATATTCCTCTACTTGAAAGCGAGCCTCCACTGTGACACCTAAGTTCCCAGCGTTGCCATTGCTACGACTCTCAAAGAGAATATCACCTGATGCAGGAAGAGCAATGTCGCTTTCCGACAACTCAGACTCCTGACAAGGGTCTGGATCAAAGTATTCCACCAATCGTGGCGCACTGAAATCATCTAATCTTTTGATAATTTTAGAGTCACCTACGCGCACCTGTTCTTGAGTTAAAACCACAGGTACAGGAACAACCATGGCAAAATCTTTGATATCCCCTTGATAATCATTTGCCATAGTTAAAATTGTGCGATCGCCATCACGAGCAATCACTACCTGAGAAGCCTGATTGTACAGCTTGCTATCAGCTTTAGCAACATAGAAACCGCAAAAGGCCCAAGCTTTAGGAGCAAAACCAATAACGACAACTAAACTGATGATTAAAGTGAGTAAAATCCGCAATATAGCATTGCTCAATAAGTTGTAAAAAAGGCTTACTATTTTTTTCATTACCCAAAATTCCCAATTCCCAATTCCCAATTCTAAATTCTAAATTCTAAATTCTATAAACTCTCACCAGATTTCTTGTCACTCCAAGTAAATCTAGGAGATGACCAAATTAAATCCAAAAGAACAGTTAAAGGAGCTAAGGTAAACAAAGCCCAAAAAACTGCTGTGGAAACAAAGAATTGATTGCGCAGTATAAAAGTGAGGACAGCGATACATATAGCCCAGACTAAGCGACTCATTCTCGCATTAGGAATTGAGCGAGGGTCTGTAAGCATAAATAGGGCAAATAGCAACAAAGAACCACTCATTAATCGATGGCAAAAAACATCCCAAGTCCAACCAAGCCAAAAATTGCGTATCCCTTCTAACAAGGTGTAAGCACCCAAAAAAGCTGCTGTTGTATCCCAGCGTCCCACTAGTTTCAACACCATACAACCACTACCTGCAAACATGAGTGCATACCAACCACTATCCCCCCACTGTCCAGGAGAAACCCAAGCATCATTTGTCAGGAGCACCGCAGCAATTATGCCAAAGTTAGCAGGATTAAAAAAATGTTTGCGCTCAACTTGAAAAATAAACTTACTCGCAATTGCTAGGGTGCCTGCTATCACCATAGTGATGTAATGATCAGCTCGCAACAGCAAACATAGGCTTAAGGCTGTAATAGCTGCACTTTTAAGCGAGACTGGGGTAAAAGTGGTCTTGGGAAAAGATTTAGGGGGAGAAAATTGAGTCTTAACCTCTCCTTTATCAATTGCCCATAACCAATGACCAATGACTAATGACCAATTTTCTTGAAACCTGGTCCAAAAGGATAGCATAAACCACTGAGTTAGTAGACAACTCACCAGTAAAACTAGCATCAGCTCAGGTCTTAATGTCCAGTCTCTTGTCCCAATGCCTAAAACTAAGAAGAGGGAGAGAAAGATAATTTGATAGTCTCTAGGATCTTGTTGTCCCATGACTTACCTTCATTGAGGATTTAAAGATGGTAATGCTAGTATGCCTTCTTGGAAATGTTAGGTCATGGCTCGTTACACTTTTTGTAACAGGGGCTGCTAGTGCAAGAAGGTAGTCCCGATGGGGTGAGGGAAAAAAGGAGTGGGGAAACTAGTCAGCAGACACGGGGATGCAGGGACGTGGAGAATGGAAATTTCAAGAGGTGATATCATGTCCGCCTAAACAGTTATCATTCCCTTCTAACTTGCAACCTTCCTCCTTCCCTTCTGTCCTGGATCCTTCTGCCCTCTGCCTTATTGCTACCAAAGTGTAAGTATTTAACCGGACATGATATGACACGCAAGTTAGAGCTATTAATGAAGTGAGAGTTTTTGGTCCAAAAGCCAAATTTATCTTGGGGGGCTAGCCCCCCAAACCCCCCAGTGGGGACCTTGCGACCTCCCCACACCCCTGCCGCAATGATAGAGCTAATCAACGGGTAATTCACTCATTACTCATGAGTTCAAAACCTGAATCAAT